>Ga0268298_10006262_pt1 | contig 10872 bp, 8 predicted proteins | sample WWTPWeurt_MetaG_FD_194462 | JGI IMG/M metagenome (GOLD analysis project Ga0268298, IMG submission 194462) | Activated sludge microbial communities from WWTP in Nijmegen, Gelderland, Netherland - WWTP Weurt | ecosystem: Engineered > WWTP > Aerobic digester > Activated sludge | place: Netherlands... | reverse complement strand
TGACGAGGACGGAGACTGATCTCCCTGCGAGGCCCGTGATTATGGCCAAGCGCTTGTTCCGTAAGTCGACTAGGGAGTCCTTCCCCCTGTCCTGTGCGTTCCGCGCGACGGCGCGCCTTAGCCAGGGTTTCTGGTCTCCCCCCTACTAAACTAGGGAACTCGGCACGCCTCCACGACTGAGCGGGGATTTTCATACCGGGTGCTGGTGGCTCTTTGGATCCTCTTCCTTGGAGTCGCCCATGAACTTGATCAGTTGGATCTTCCTCTTGCTGTTCTTCGCGGCAGCCGGCGTGGGCCTGCTCATGGCCCTGCGGGCCCAGAAGGCCACGGCCGAAGCCTCGCAGGCCAAGGCCAACGCAGAATCGGACATCAAGGCCGAACGGGAAAGGCTGCTGGAGGAGGCCAAGCGCGAAGCCCAGCGGCTGATGGAGCGCGGGGCGAAGGATGCCGAGTCGGTCCGGAAGGAGTCCGAGCTCAAGGCCAAGGAGCAGGCCCTCCAGGCCCGCCAGGAAGCCGAGAAGCTGCTCACCGAGCGCCAGAACAACCTGGAGAAGCAGGAGCAGCGGATCCAGGCGAAGGAGCAGGGCCTCCAGTCCAAGGAGGAGGGGCTGGACAAGAAGGTCCAGCAGGTGGATCAGAAGGCCAAGGACCTCGAGATCCTGTCGGAAAAGCGCAAGGCCGAGATCGAGAAGCTGGAGGCCAAACAGGCGGAAGCCAAGCAGCTGGTCGAGGAGCAGGCCCGGCGGCTCGAGGAGATTGCCGGTCTCACCCGGGATGATGCCAAGAAGGAGCTGATTTCGCAGCTGGAGTACTCCGCCAAGATGGACGCGGCCAAGATGGTTCGGCGGATCGAGGACGAGGCCGTGGAGGATGCCGCCAAGAGAGCGCGGTGGACCATCGGCGCCGCCATCCAGCGGGTGGCCTCCGACGTGGTCACCGAGCAGGCTGTCAGCTCCGTCCAGCTCCCCAGCGACGACCTCAAGGGGCGCATCATCGGCCGCGAGGGCCGCAACATCCGGGCCCTGGAAAAGGCCACGGGCTGCGACCTCATCGTGGACGACACGCCCGAGAGCATCGTCGTCTCCAGCTTCGATCCCATCCGCCGCGAAGTGGCCCGCCAGGCCATCCTCAAGCTCCTCGCGGACGGCCGCATCCACCCCGCCCGCATCGAGGAGGTGGTGGAGAAGGTCAAGGTGGACATGGACCAGCACCTCAAGGAGATCGGCGAAGCCGCCTGCATCGAACTCGGCTTCCCGGACGTGCACCCCAAGCTGCACAAGCTGGTGGGCCGCCTGAACTACCGCACGTCGTACGGCCAGAACGTGCTGGAGCACACCAAGGAAGTGGCGCGCATCGCCGAGTACATGGCTGGCGAGATGGGCGCCGACGCGCGGCTTTCTCGGCGAGCAGGGCTCTTCCACGACATTGGCAAGGCCATCGATCGCGAGGTGGAAGGCACGCACATCGAGATCGGCATGCAGCTGATGCAGCGCTACGGCGAGAAGGAAGAGGTCATCCATGCCATGAGCTGCCACCACGGGGACTTCGAGCCCCGCACGGTGGAGGCCATGCTCATCACCGCCGCCGACGCGCTCAGCGCCGCCCGTCCTGGCGCTCGCCGCGAGATGCTCGAGACCTACGTCAAGCGCCTGGAGCAGCTGGAGGGCATCGCCAACAGCTACAAGGGCGTGCAGAAGAGCTTCGCCATGCAGGCTGGGCGCGAGATCCGCATCCTGGTGGATGCCGGTTCCGTGAACGACGACCAGGCCTACTGGATCGCCAAGGACGTGTCGCGGCGCATCGAATCCGAGATGCAGTACCCTGGCCAGATCAAGGTCACAGTCATGCGTGAGCTGCGCGCCGTGGAGATCGCCCGCTAGGCATCACCAGGAGGCCGGGGCCATGCGAACGATCGTCCTGCTGCTCCTCAGCAACATTTTTATGACCTTCGCCTGGTACGGCCACCTGAAGCACCACCGGGACAGCCCGCTCTGGATCGCCATCCTGGCGAGCTGGGGCATCGCGTTCTTCGAGTACACCCTCATGGTCCCAGCCAACCGGATCGGCTATGGCCGTTTTAGCCTGCCCCAGCTGAAGGTCATCCAGGAGGTCATCACGCTCCTGGTTTTCGCCGTGTTCACGGTGGCGTGGATGCGGGAGCGGCTGCATCTGAACCACCTCTGGGCAGGGCTCTGCCTGGTGGGGGCGGTGTTCTTCACGTTCAGGCGGTAGTCGAGCCCTCCCGACCGAGGTGGATCAGCCCCCGCTTCAGGGCGATCACCGCCGCTTCGGTGCGGTCCTTGGCCTGGAGCTTGCGCAGCAGGTTGTTCACATGGATCTTCACGGTGGGCTCAGCCAGGCCCAGGGCATCCGCGATCTCGCGGTTGCGCTGACCCTCAGCCAGCAGCTTGAGCACGTCCAGTTCCCGGGGGGTCAGGCGTTCGGACTCCATGGCCTCCACCAGCCGGGCGGCCGTGGCCGGGGGGAGGTAGCGGCGCCCGGCATCGACGGCGCGCACTGCCTCGATGAGGATGGCCCGCCGCACGCTCTTGAGGAGGTAGCCGCGGGCACCGGCCTCCAGCGCCCGTTGGATGTCCGCATCACCGTCGAAGGTGGTGAGCACCAGGATCCTGGCCTCCGGGTCCTCGCGGCGGATGGCCTTGATGGCCTCCACACCCGATTGGCCGGGGAGCTGGAGGTCCATGATCGTCACCGAGGGGCGGAGCGTCCTCCAGGCTTCCACCGCCTCCTTGCCGTCGCCGGCCTCCCCCACCACCTCGAGGTCAGGCTCACCTTCGTGGAGGATGGAGACCAGGCCATCGCGGACGATGGGATGGTCGTCCACGATGAGCAGGCGGATCCGATCTGACGGGGTTGTGGTCATGGACGCCACCTCCGGGTGGGTAGGGTAATGGTGATGCGGGAGCCGAGGCCCTCGCTGCTGTCGATATCCATGCGTCCTCCGAGCTTGCTGATGCTTTCACGGATGCTGCGCATGCCGTATCCCGCCACGGAGGCCGCAGGGTCGAAGCCCTTGCCGTCATCCTCGACATGGATGCGCACCTGCCTAGGCTCGAACTCAAGCACCACCCGCACCCAGCGGGCCTTGCCATGGCGGAGGGCATTGGTCATCAGCTCCTGGGCCATGCGCAGGAGTTCCTCCTCCAGGCTTTCCCGGAGGGCCCTAGGCTTTCCCATCACCGCCAGCTCGACCTGGATGTCGGTGCCCGCCAGCAGGCGGTCCGTAAGCAGGCGCAGGGCACCCAGGAGATCGGTTCCCTCGGGTTTTCTCGGGCGGAGCACCATGACCGAACGGCGCGCCTCCTGGAGGCTCGCCACGGCGAGGTTGCGGGCATGGTCCAGTCGGGTCAGGACCGGGGCCGGATCGCCTTCCATGCGGGCAAGCCTGGCCTCGGCCGCCTCCAGCTGGAGGAGGACGCCTGTGAAGCCCTGGGCCAGGTGGTCGTGGATCTCCCGGGCCATGCGGTTCCGTTCTCCGAGCACTGCGGAGCGGGCCTCAGCCTGTTGGAGGCGCAGGCGAAGCAGCCACCAGCCGAAGACCAGGGTCAGGGTGGCACCCAGGACCCAGAAGACTGGCCGCTGGTAGAAGAAGGGCTGGACGTGGACTTCGAGTGTCACTTCCTTCGGGGGGCCCTCATCGCCGAGACGCCAGGCCTGCAGCACGAACCGGTAGGACCCGGGAGGCACGTTGGAATAGGCGGAGAACCGCCGGTCCCCCACTTCGTTCCAGCCCTGCTCCAGGCCTTCGAGGCGGTACCTGAACCGCACCTTGTCGGAGCGCGTCAGCGAGGTCGCGGTGTAGTACACCTCGAACCGGTGGGTGCCGGGGGGGACCTGGATGGGTCGCGTGTCGGGGAGGACGATCTCATCGCCCTCCGCCTTGAGGATGTGGAGACGCAAGGGCGTACCTGGCGGCGCCGTGGCGCGCCCGTCCAGCCGGGTCAATCCCCGGCTGGTGGGGAAGTAGAGCTCCCCTTCCCGCGTGAGCCAGGCCACGGGCTGGGGGCCGTCGTGGGTCTCGCGGGAGGGCATGCCATCGTGATGATCAAAGAGGATTCCCGGTACTGGCCCCGACTGCCGAAGGCTCCGGATCAGCGCGGTCCGGGGGACCTGGAGCACGCCCTGGCCGGTGCTGAGCCAAATGCGCTGGGCGGAGTCCTCGAGGATGGCGTGGATGGACAGGAGCAGGGGGCCGGGACGCCCGCCGAAGGTCTGGAGCGTGCCATCCACGTAGCGCCGCAGGCCATCCATGGTGCCGATCCACAGCGAGCCCTCGCCGTCCAGGTGCAGGGCGTTCACGCCGTTGGACCCCAGCCCCTCGGAGCGGCCCAGCCAGCGGACTTGGCTGGACTCAAGGATGCCCAGGCCCTGGGTGCGGCTTGCCAAATACAGAGGGCCGGAGCCGCCTCCCGCCATGGCCACCACGCCCTGGATGGCCGGGAACCGGACGGGTGGCGCGCCAGGGGCCCACTGGATCAGCCCCTGGTGGGCGGTGGCCACCCATAGGTTTTTCTGGGTGTCCTCGAAGAGGGAGACGATGGCATCGAGGTAGGGCTCTCCAGCCCACCGGATGCGGCGAAACTGGCCCTGCTCCATGACCCAGAGTTCACCGGCCCGGGTGCCGATCCACAACCCGCCGCTGCGGCGGGGCCAGAGGCAGCTGATGGGACCACCGAGGGGGTTCTGGCTGCGGACTGGTTCGATCCGACCCTGCTGGACGCGTCCCAGGGACTGCTCCCCGGTGAGGCACCAGACGTTGCCCTGCAGGTCCTGGCAAACCATCCAGGCAGGTCCCTCCGGTTCCGCGCCCAGCACGGGCAGGGGCTGGAACGGGACTGGGTAGATGACCCGCAGTCCCCGGTCCTCGCTGCCGGCCCAGAGGGCGCCGGAGCTGTCTTCCAGCAGCGACAGGGGCGTCCACCGGGAGCCGAGGGGACTGGGAGATGATTCCAGCCGGCCCTCCGGGTTCCGGCGGAAGAGCCCGCCCTGTTCCAGGCCGATCCAGAGGCTCCCCTGTCGATCCCGCATGAGGGAGGAGATGGGCTTTAGCGGCAGGCGGCTCGTCCAGGCTGGCGCTTCCAGGCGGCCTTCGGCCAAGACCATCAGCCCCTGGGAGCGGGTGCCCACCAGGACCTGGCCATCGGCCCCGACCGTCAGGGCGGTGATCTCGCCCGCCGCGAGCGCGACCAGAACCAGACGGTCCTCCCTGAGGCGCCAGAGGCCGGAGCCCGCCGTGCCCACCCACAACGTGCCCTCCGCGTCCTCCGTGAGCACCCGGATCCGCAGGCTGGCGGCATCCGATGGCACCGCCTGGAACCGCGTCCCATCGAAGCGGAGCAGGGGCCCTTCCGCCGGGGCTGCCCACAGCCTTCCGCTGCGATCGCGGAGCAGGCGGCGGATGGGCTGGTCCGGGAGTCCCTCCGCCGGCCCTAGGGTGCGGATCTCTCCGCGGTGGAACCGGTACAGGCCGGGCTCGGAAGTGCCGATCCAGATGGCCCCATCACTCCCTTCGGCCAGACACTGGATGTCGTTGTGCTCGAAACGCGGCAGGCTGAGCCGGGAGTAGTGATCGAAGGCGGCCCCGTCGAAGCGCACCAGGCCGGCCTCCGTGCCGATCCAGAGGAAGCCATCCCGCGATTCCAGCAGGGCCACGACCGTGTCCTGGAGCAGGCCATCCTCGCTGCGCCAGGTGCGCTGCGCGTGGGAGGAGAGCGGCCGGGCCGGGTCCAGGGCAAAGGCCGTGACGGACAGCCAGACCCATGGCAACGCCATGACAAGCCATCGCCAAGTTCCCCGGAGTAAAGATCGGTTTCCTGCCACTCGAGTCCGCATCGAAGCTGAAGGGTAGGTCATCCGCCGGGTGCGATCAACGATTAGCCGCTAGATCGAATGGTCTAAGAACAAGGTTCCAATCGGGATATGGGCACAAGGGACCCCAAAGGCGATAGTCAATGAATCCCACCCCACTAGGATCGGATCCCGGTTGGTCGAGGATTTTTTCGAACCCCTTGTGCCCACCCTTGCCAGGCAGGGATATGCTGATCAACCTCCACCTTTCGCACATCGCAACACGGTACAAGCCGATGACATTGGACTTCCTTCGTGTCATGAACGACCTGATCTTCCACCGACAGTGCCCTCGCGTTCGAGTTGCCTGCCTTTCCTGGGTGCCTGCCATGAACTGGATTTGGAGCTGGAATCGCAAGATGAGCCTGAGAGGGGCGCTTGGCCTCGCTCTGCTTGCCACCCTCACCCTGGTCGGATGCGGTGGCGCCAAGAAGGGTGACGCCGCCCAGTACTACAGCAACTACCACCCCGGCGGCTGGAAGACCGCCCACCCGGGGCAGGCCCTGGCCGGCGTGAACGCCTGCACCAAGTGCCACGAGCTGTCCGTGATCAAAGTGGGGAGTGGCATCCCCACCTGCATGACCACGGGCTGCCACCACCAGACGGTGCCCGGATGGGCCGACTCGAGCATCCACGGGACTCGGGCCAAGGTCTCCGCCGATCCCACCAGCGCCGGCAGCCTGGCCTCCTGCTCGATCTGCCATGGCGCAGATTTCTCGGGCGGGGCCTCCGCAAGCTCCTGCTTCACCTGCCACGGGGTGAACGCGCCCCACCCCCCGAAGCCGTGGCGGACTTCCGGCGGCACGCTGTGGAGCCACACCACCACCGACACCTCGAATGCCGCAGCCTGTGCCCAGTGCCACTACCCCGGCTCCCCGAACAATCCCGCGGGGCACCCCGCCACCCCGGCGCCCGCGGGCACCCAGCCGGGCTGCTACAACGCCACGCTGTGCCACGCCGATGCCGGGGCTCCGCATCCCCTCGGCGATGTCTGGAAGAATCCGACCAGTTCGGCCTATCACGGGATCGAAGCCAAGAAGGACCTGAAGTACTGCCAGAGCTGCCACGGGACGCCCGGCACCACCAAGTTCGATGGCGGCTCCGCCACGACGGCCTGCTCCTCCTGCCACTCCAAGACGACTGGGGCGGGTGCCCACCCGACCACCTGGCACCAGGCCTCCGTCAACACCTTCCCGGGCTACGTGCCCTCCCACCGTAATTCGACGGATCCCCTGAACGCCAATGGCTCCTGCGTGATCTGCCACGCCGTGACCAAGACCACCACCTCGGCCCTGATCGCCGCCCCGAGCTGCTACAGCGCCAGCTTCGGCAACTCGGAACACGCCGCCATCAGTTGCCATGCCAATGGACCAGGCGTGGCGCCCCACCCCATCGGGGCGACCTGGACGGACCCCAAGACCTCCGGCGCCACGGACGCCACCTTCCATGGCGTGGTGGCCAAGGCCGACCTCCTCTACTGCCAGACCTGCCACGGGGTTCCGGGCACCACCAAGTTCGATGGCGGCACCACCACCACCACCTGTTCAAGCTGCCACCTCCAGGCCAAGGCCCATCCGGACAGCTGGTACAAGTCTCCGAGCAGCATCGCCAGCGGCACCTATACCGCCTCCCACCGGAATGCGGCTGCCGCCGTCAACACCGCGCAGCGGGCCGCCGTCTGTGGACTCTGCCACGGCGTCACGGCCGGTGCCACCTCGCCCGTGATCGGCGCGCCAGGCTGCTTCAGCTCCTCCTTCAATGCGAACAGCTGTCACGTCAACGGTCCGGGCGCGGCTGCCCACCCGGCACCCTTCCTCAGTGGCATGACCACCAGCTCGGGCACGGGCAACACCCACCAGACAGCTACGCTCGCGATGTTCAACGGGGAGTGCATCAACTGCCACGATGAGAGCGGACCCGGGGCGGGCAAGGTCGGCCCCAGCTGCACCACGTGCCACATCAGCGCATCGCCTCTGGCGGCAGGCAAGGGTGCAGGCACCTGCCTCTCCTGCCATCCCGATTCCAACTTCAAGACCCAGGGCCCCGCCGGGGCGGCCTTCCCCAACATCGCGGGAGCCCACGCCAAGCACATGGGTCTGCCCACCACCCTCAGCTGCGCCACCTGCCATACCGGTTCGCAGCCCGGCGAAGGCGGGGCGAACCAGCCGCACTACAACGGGGCCAACCGCGGTCCCAACGGCACGCCGACCGGCACGGGGCCGGCCCCAGTGACCATCAGCGCGGTCTTCAAGGCGCAGACGGGAACCCTGGGTACCACACCCAGCCTCACGGCCTTCACCTGCAACGCCGTGAGCTGCCATGGGGGCCAGACGACGCCCGGGTGGCAGACCGGCAAGCTCGCCTTCAATGCGACGACCTACTGCCTCTCCTGCCACAAGATCACCTCGACGGCGACCCAGTACAACGACGCGACCGGTCGGCACAACAATCCGAACGATCACAACCAGACCTGCAACTACTGCCATGACATGAACCCGGCCACGAACAACAAGCCTGGCGTCGTCAACCACTTCAAATACCTGAATACCACCGCGGTCCGGGTGAGCCCGGACCAGCTCTCCAGCGACACGATCAAGTTCGGCGGCGGCTCACAGCCGGCCACCGGGGCCCTCACCTATACCGTGAATGCCACCATCGGTCGTGGCGGCTGTGCCCTCTCCTGCCATGGTCAAAGCCACTCAACCAACAACCACATCTGGAACTGAACAGCTATCCCGCCTTTCCACCACCCCATAGGAGGTCCCATGCGTCCCATCACCCTTTCCGCCCTGCTTCTGGCTGGCGTCTCCCTGCTCGCCGGGGATCCCGCCAAGGATGCGCCCAAGTTCTCGGGCAATGACTACCAGAAGTACTGGATGGACGCCTGCGCCCGCTGCCACGGGGCCAACGGCAGTGGCCGTGACAACAGCGGCAAGCCCCTGCCCGACAACGGCTTCGACTTCACGGACAGCCGCAAGGCCAACAAGAAGAAGGACAGCGACTGGATCAAGGTCACCATGGAAGGCAAGGACAAGATGCCCGCCTTCAAGGACAAGATGACCCAGGCCGACGTCGAGAAGATGATCCCCATCATGCGCAAGTTCGCCGCCAAGTAATGGTTCTGGAGATCCGATGACCAGGAAGACTGCTCCCCTGCTTGCCTGCGCCCTCCTGGCTGGGGGAGCGCTCCGTGCCGAGTCCTCCGAATACCCGCTGGTGGTGAACCTGCCCTCCGCGGAGCGGATGCAGTACTGGGACATCGGCGTGGTGTTCACCCACCGCTTCGTGCAACCGGTCAAGGACCACGGCAAGGATGTCTACGGCCTGGACGGCTTCACCTATGCCGGACTGGGCTTCACCTTCGGCATCAAGCCCATCCCCGGCCTGAACGCCTTCATCTACCGCACCTCGGACAACAAGACCTTCACCTTTGGCCTGCAAGAGCAGGTGCTGAACGGCGAACGGGTCCGGATGGCGATTCGTGCTGAGCGTTTCGACGAGGTGGTGAAGGAGACGACGACGCCCCTCGGGAAGGTGGGCATCTCCGGTCTGGCCATCCAGGTGCCGACGGAGATCTTCATCACCGACGACATCATCTTCTCGGTGGTGCCGAGCTACATCACCAAGACCACCACCACGGACACGATCCTGGCCGTGCCCCCGGGCCACACCCCGAACACCAAGCCCAACACGGGCGGGGTGTTCAATGTGGGCCTGGGCCTCCGGATCGGGTTCACGGAGAAGTTCTCCTTCGTCAGCGAGTACTATCCCCGCCCCTCGAAATTCGCGAAGGCGGCCCCTGGGGGCATCACGGATGGCACCACCTACCAGAATGGATTCGCTGCCGGGATCTCGTACAAGACCTTCAAGCACCGGTTCACCCTGGTTGGCACCAACGCCAGCGGCACCACTCCCAACCAGGTGATGAGCGGCGACTACGGTGGCGGCCCCCGGTTGTCCGGCAACTGGTCCATCGGCTTCAACGTGACGCGAATCTTCTAGTTCTGGAGTCCCATGAGCGCATCCCCACTGCTCGAGTTCATCGCGCGGGAGCACCCGGCCTTTGTCCACATCCCCATCGGGCTGGTGGCTGTCCTGCCCCTGGCCATGCTCGCCTCCTTCCATCCGAGGCACGGGAAGGTCCTTGCCGGGACCTCCTTCTTCCTGGCGGTCATCGGCTGGCTCGGCAGCACCATCGCCCTGTTCAGCGGGCTGGTCTGGGGCCGGCAGATCAATCTCATCAGTCCCTCGGGATTCCTCCCCGTGGTGGTCAACGAGAAGCAGGTGCTGCAGAAGATCCTGCAGATCCATATCCTCGCGGCCATGGCGGGGTTCCTCATCGGCGGCGTCTGCGTCTTCATGCTCTGGCGCGTCTGGAGGCGGGATTTCGGCGCGGGCTCTGAACACCGCCATGCCGGCCGCCGCTTCTGGGAACGCGGTGTGGGGGCACCGGCCCTTCTCGTCGGGTTCCTCTGGCTGGGCTGCTGGGCCTTCAGCGGGAAGCTGGGCGGCGTGATGGTCTTCGGCAACGAGGAGACCAACAAGGCCGCGGCCGAGGCCGATCGCGCCAAGCGCGACGATGTGGAAGCCGAACTGCCCATCCGCGCCCTGGACTACGCCAGCCTGGAGCCTGCGGAGACGGCCCCGGTGCGGAGCAAGGCCCACGGTGACCGCTGGCGTCGGGTGTGGGTCTCGGCCTCGGGCATCGATGCCTACAAGGCCGGCAAACCCCTGCCCCCCGGGGCCTATGCCGTGATGTCCACCTTCACGGACGAGAAGGGCAAGCCCAGCACGGAGCCCGGTCCCCTCTACATGAAGGAGACCAAGGCCGATGGAACCACCGCCTTCGCCTTCTACTGGGGACGGGTGCCCACGGAATTGCAGAAGGACTTCGGCAATCAGGACTTCGTCTACTGGCGGAGCCCCGATGCCAAGCTGGCCACCTGCCTCGGGTGCCACGAGAAGGGCGGACCCACCGCGAAGTGATCGCCCGCTCAGCCTCTC
>Ga0268298_10006261_pt1 | contig 10874 bp, 13 predicted proteins | sample WWTPWeurt_MetaG_FD_194462 | JGI IMG/M metagenome (GOLD analysis project Ga0268298, IMG submission 194462) | Activated sludge microbial communities from WWTP in Nijmegen, Gelderland, Netherland - WWTP Weurt | ecosystem: Engineered > WWTP > Aerobic digester > Activated sludge | place... | reverse complement strand
AAATAGTCCCACCCGCCGGGCTCCTTGAGGCGGGCATCGTCCATGACAAAACCCTTGACCAGATACTCCCGCAGATGAGTGGTGGCCCATTGCCGGAATTGCGTGCCCCGCAGCGAGCGCACCCGGTAGCCCACGGCCAGGATCATGTCGAGGTTGTAGTGCTTGAGGGTGCGATTGACTGCCCGTCCGCCCTCCTGGCGAACTTGTAAGAGTTCCTTACAAGTTGCCCCCTCGGTCAGTTCCCCCTCGGCATAGATGGCCTTGGTGTGCTGGGTGATGTTCTGCGGCGTGGTGTCGAACAGGCTGGCAATCTCGGCCTGCGTCAGCCAGACGGTGCCGCCCTCGGCGCGCAGTTGGACGGCGACGCTGCCGTCCTCGGCGGTATAGAGGATGAGTTCGCCGGAAGTCATACGCCCAACTCCTTCAGGTACTGCTTCATCTTGGTCCGAACCTCGGCCAATTCGCCCTCCAGCCGCTCGATTTCCTGCTCGACGACGGCGACGTCGATTTCCTGTTCTTCCTCGAAGGTGTCGACATAGCGGGGGATGTTGAGGTTGAAGTCGTTCTCGGCGATTTCGGCAAGAGTGGCGACGTAGGCATACTTGTCGACGGCCTGGCGCGCCTGGAAGGTGCCGAGAATTTTGGCCATATGATCTTCAAGCAGGGCGTTCTGGTTCTTGCCGGATTGGTATTCGCGGCTGGCGTCGATGAATAGCACATCCTTGCAGGCTTCACGGGCACCTCCCTTTTCTCGGGCGCGGTCGAAGACCAAGATGGCGACCGGAATCGAGGTGGTGGGGAAGAGGTTGCCGGGCAGGCCGATGACGGCTTCGAGAAGGTTTTCCTCAATCATGGTGCGACGGATGCGGCCCTCGGCACCAGCCCGGAACAGCACGCCATGGGGCACGACGACGGCGACGCGCCCTTCCTGCGGCAGGGCGACCTCGACCATGTGGGAAATGAAGGCGTAATCGCCCTTGGACTTGGGTGGCATGCCACGCCAGAAGCGGCTGTAGCGGTCAGCCTCGACTTCCTTGCCACCCCATTTATCGAGACTGAAGGGCGGATTGGCGACAACGACGTTGAAGCGCATCAGGCGGTCGTTCTCGACCAGCGCCGGGCTGTTGAGGGTATCGCCCCATTCGATGCGGGCAGAGTCCTTGCCATGCAGGAACATGTTCATGCGCGCTAGCGCCCAGGTGCTGCCATTCACCTCCTGGCCGAAGAGGGCGAAATCGCGGCTGCCGGCCTGTTCCACCAATGCGGCGGCCTCGATCAGCAAGCCGCCGGAACCACAGGTCGGATCGCAGATGCGGTCGCCAGATTTCGGCGCGGCCAACTGCGCCAGCAGGCGTGAGACCTGCTTGGGCGTGTAGAACTCGCCCGCCTTCTTGCCGGCATCGGAAGCAAAGCGCTCGATCAGGTAGATGTAGGTGTTGCCGATCACGTCCTCGGAGACGCGGGACGGGCGCAGATCGAGCTTGGCGAAGTCGTTGAGTAGATTCTCCAAGCGACGGTTGCGATCCTTTGTCTTGCCGAGATTGGCTTCTGAATTGAAGTCGATGTTGCGGAACACACCTTCGAGCTTGGCCTTGTTGGCCTCCTCGATGTGGTCGAGCACAATGTTGATCAGTTCGCCGAGATTGGCTTCCTTGCGCCGCTCGTAAATGGCATTGAAGTCGGCGAGGAAGCGAGCGGTGATATTGCCCGCCTCATCCTTGAATTCGACATAGGGGAGCAGGAAGCGCTCTCGCTCCAGCTTGCGGCGGATACGCTCCTCGTTGTCGCCGTACTCGCGCTGGTACTCGGCATAGTGGTCGGTCCAGAGGTCGCTGATGTACTTGAGGAACAGCATCACCAGGATGTAGTCCTTGTACTGGGCAGGATCGACAACACCCCGGAAGGTGTCGCAGGCAGCCCAGGCGGTGCTGTTGACGTCTTGTTGTGTGATCTGGTCGGTCATGATGTTGTCCTTGATCTTGTTGATGCCCGGGGCCGAGGCCCCGGGTGGGTATTACCGATCGCCGCAGGGCGGGTTGAGACTGGCGCGAAGTTCGCGCTCGATCAACATGCGCTGCTGTTCCGGCGCGTAGAGCACGGCGGCCGCCAACTCGCGATGCCCGCGCCGCTGCCAGCAGGGCTGGCGGTCATGATTGTCGAGGCGTTCCCGCACGCTTGCTGATTCGCCGACATCAACCACGGACCACTGGGTGCCGCCGGTCTTGCCGAGAATCACATACACGCCAGACTTGGCATGGATAGCGCTGGTGTTACCGTGCGGCCCATCAAAGTTGTGTTTGCCGATCTGAATTGCCATAATGAGCTTCCTTTCGTAGGTAGTGCCACTGCTTATGAAACCGGCGGCAGAGGTGCTCGAACATCTCTGCCGCCAACCCACCCGGCTCTCACCGGGTATTCTTTGCGTACCGCATCAAAACCCCTTCGGTCAGTCGTTTCCGCTGTGCGGCAATGTCCGCCATCAGCAATTGTTCTCGCTGCGCAAGGGATGCCAACTCCACAATCCTGCGTTGCCGAGCCATGCTGGGCACCGGCACATCCAGAGCCTTGATCGCATCTATGCTGATCATCCGCACGGACGTACCTTCCGCGAGTGCGGCCAGGCCTGCTTGCGTCGCCGGGAAGTTGATGAACCAATGCAGATAGGCTGGCAGGACGCTGCGCGGGCGGAGCAGCAGCATCGGCGCCGCCAGTACCGCCTCGCCAATATCTGCCGCAACCAGCGCGACTGAATTGCTGCGTCCGCGAGAGCGGAAAACCAAATCCCCCTCATGGATCAGGTGATGTCCCTTACCCTCCGGCAGCGATACCTTGATTGCGTTCTCGATGTGCAGGAGGTTGGTGTCGTCGATGTCCTTCATCTGGATCACCACGACATCCCCCGCCGGATCGTGCTCAAGGCGCGACCGGAACGGGTACCCCATACGAACATCTGCAATGTCACCAAGCTTCATTTTGAAAAAACTCTATTACGACGATCATGATGATTGGCATCATAGAAGCGGCGATTATATTTGTCAACTTGTCGTAATCGTGTTTTTGCAGATTAACCTGTCCTGGTGGTGGCGAATTCCTTGATCGGCTTGACCGTATACAAATTTATTCTATTAAATTCAGTTAATTAGCTTGGCTTCCTGATCGAACAGCGCGTTCATGTCCGTGTCGTCAATCACATCACGGTGCCCACGATGAACGCCAGGCCAACCGCCCTCGATACCTACCGCGCCCGCACCGCCGCCATCCACGCCAAGTTGGAACGGCTGCAAAAACTCGCCGACGACCACTTCGGTCACGACCCCGATGCCATCCATTGGGGCCACGTCGGCGATCTCGGGCGGGCAGATGCCGGCCTGGACGAATTGCTGGCGATCTTCGGCGGCAACGGTGAGTGACGACGCCCACTATCCACCGGAGATCGACATGACTGCTCAAGCAAAACTCACCGAAACTCAGACCGCCATCCTCAAGGTCGCCGCCAGCCGCACCGACGGCAACATCGAACATCTGCCACCCAACCTGCGCGGCGGCGCCCGCACCAAGGTCATCGAGAGCCTGCTCGCCCGAGGCCTCGCCGCTGATTCCGATGGCCATATCTTACTCACCGATGCCGGCTACGCCGCCGTCGGCAAACGTCGATACGTCCCAAAGGGTGTCCAGAAAATGGACTCCCCCGATGCCCTCACGAAACGCGAGGTCACCCATGCCCTCCAGCAATTGGAGGCCACGTCGCGCACGATTCGCCCCGGCACCAAGTTTGCCGTGATCATCGACGCGATGCGTCACCCCGGCGGCGCGACCATTGCCCAGATGATGGCCAGCACCGGCTGGCAGGCCCACACCGTTCGGGGCGCAATCTCCGGCATGGTCAGGAAGCGCCTCGGCTACGAGGTGGTCACCGAGAAGGGCGCGGACGGGGAGCGGGCCTATCGCATCGCCTGACTGCAAACCACCAAAGGGTCTGCGCGCACCGCAGGCCCTTTTCTTCGGCCAAATCCCACGGTGGCCGATTTGCCACTTTTCGGCCCTGAAATCGCCGGAAACCTTTGCCAGCAGTGGCTGAAATAGGGGTGACCGTTTTTCGGTTTCAAGGGGGTGAATTCAACGCACACCCTTGCCGGGGTGCAAACCGCAAACCCTGCAAACCTCGGTTTGCACCCTGACGCTATCGAAGCACCGCGCTCGCGCCCCCCGCATAGGAATATCGTCAGGAAGGACCCCTCTTGCCGGTGCATCCCCTTTCCCGCCGACCACAACAATAGAGGCTGACCGTCACCATCATCACAATCATCACCGGCGGCGTGATGGTCGTGATAGTAGTGATGCTGGATTGCCAATGGCGGCATGCGACGGGGATAGACATTTCTGCCAGACGCATTGACACATCGCTGGACGACCCTGGCCGTCGATGGATGCCACAGGTAAACTGTCCAGCAATGAAACCTCAGTTGCTTACCCTCGCGCTCGACACCTCGCTGGAAGATCTGCTGGGTTTGCCGCAGGCCATTCGCATCGTCACATCAGTCAAGGATGAACTGTCTGCCTACAGCCCTGACCAGTTGCACGACGTCTTGCGCTGCGTGAATGGCATGATCGAAGCCGCCGTTCAGGAATCGAAGGACGGAAACGAGGATGAAAGTTGCGAACGCAATGATCAACGCGACCTCGACTGGTTGATCGAGGCGATCAACCACGATCACCTGCTTGTCCCTGCCAGCCTTCCCGACATCACCGACCGTGACTACCTCCGGGTCCTGTCGATCCACAAGGTCGGTTATGCAATTGACACCTCCCGGATCTCGCTCACCGAGGAAGCTGTTTCTGCTCTCATGGAAGCACTGGAGGCCATGATGCTGGTTGACCTGCTCCCAGGACATACCGGTTCGAAGAACCAAATTGATGAGGCATGGCACGCAGGTCTCAGGCCCAATGCGGAAGATACCGAAGATGGTCAGGTAGCGCTGAGTCGGGTCGCGCAAAAAGCCGCCAACATCCGACATGGCAAGAATCGTCAAGCCAAGACCAAGGCGATTGAACTCTACTTCGGCAGTGAGTACTCGAGCATCGAAGTCGCTGCCGAGATCATTTCCGAACAGGTCTATCGGGCCCCCAGCACCATTCGACGCTGGATTTTTGAAGCACGGAAAGCTCGCGGCCTGACCGGCGAATAACGGTCGGGTGGTAACCGTTACGCTGCGCGCATAGTAATAACGCTGCGCGTAGCAGCACTACAAGCACTTGTTTTTATGGCATTAAATACTGAGCATCCAAACACAGCCACGGATGCTCGCCATGAAACTGACCCGCCCAACCCTGCCGGAAACCGGCTTCGTTCGACTCCCTCAAGTTCTCGCCATCATCCCCATCAGCCGGTCGGCGTGGTGGGCTGGCATCCGCGAGGGGAAATTCCCCAAAGGCATCAAACTCGGCAGCAAGACTACAGTCTGGCGCGCTGAGGACATCCGCGCACTGATCAATCACAGCCGCTGAGGGGACGGGCATGTCCGACACCATCCTCTCTCCGGCCTTGGCAGTAGACGCTGAGCATCACGATCATCACCACCATCACATTGGTGACGTTAGTGATGGTGGTGACGATGCCTCTCTATTGTTGCAGTCGCCGGAAGACGGTATCCCGGGCGATGCGACCATCACACCTGATGATGATCCGGTTGCTGTCATCGAGGCCGCACTGATTCGCCTCAAGGACGATGTCGGCGTGCTGGCGGAAGAAGACGTGGTGCGCGCCTTCTCGATCCTGCAGGCCACCGACATGCCGGCATTCCTGCGCTTCCGCCACGCTGCCAAGGTGGCCAATCGGGATTGCTCGATTACCGTCCTTGACAAACTGGTGCGGGATGAACTGCCCGGGGGAGGCGACGATCCGTCCATCCTCGACGAACTGGTTGCGCTTGCCCGGGCACAGTGCCAGTTACACCACGATGCCGACCGCAAAGCCGTTGCTGTCATCCCGTCACCAGGCCGACAGGAAGTCTGGCGCGTCTATTCCACTGGCTTTGAGGAATGGCTGCGCAGCGCCTATTGGCGGGCCAAGGAAACCGGCGTTCCCGAGACCACGATGAAGTCGGCGCTGGCGACGATTGCCGCTGCCGGTATCAATGATGGCGACGAGATCGAAGTCCATGTACGAACCGCTCAGGATGAATCAGGTTACCTGATTGATCTGTGCGATGACCGCTGGCGCGCCGTCCGCGTCACGCCCCATGGCTGGCAAGTACTCGACCACTCACCAGTTCATTTCACCCGCACCCAGTCGATGCGCTCCTTGCTGGAACCGGAACGTGGCGGTGACATCGGTTTGCTCTGGCAACACACCAATATTCCCGGCAATCGGCGCGTGATGGTGCTGACGTGGCTGCTCGACAGCTTCCGTCCCGATACCCCATTCCCGGTGCTGGAACTGGTTGGTGAGCAGGGCTCAGCCAAGTCCACCACCCAAGCCGTGCTGCGCAGTCTGGTCGATCCGAACAAGGTGATGCTGCGCGGCCGGCCAAAGACCGTCGAGGACATCTTCGTGGCCGCTGCCAACAACTGGCTGGTCAGCTACGAAAACCTCTCCGGCCTCACCGCCGAACAGCAGGATGCCTTCTGCACGCTATCGACCGGTGGTGGCTTCGCCTCGCGCCAGCTCTACACCAATGGTGAGGAGCACATCATGGAAACCAAGCGGCCCGTGGTGCTGAACGGCATCGCCGTGGTCGCCACCCGCCCCGACCTGATCGACCGGGTGATCCACGTCGATATGCCGACGATCCCGTCCGAAGCCCGGAAGGACGATGCCGATACCTCGGCGGCTTGGGAACGTGACCGGCCCTTGGTGTTCGGCGCGCTACTCGACCTCTTCGCCGATGCACTGCGCATCCTGCCTTCGGTGAAGCTCACCCACAAGCAGCGCATGGCCGACTACGAGCGTTTCGGCGAAGCCGTCGCCCGCGCCCTCGGTTTCGAGCCCGGCGAATTCCAGCGCCAATACGCCGAACTGGTGCGCGCCGGCATCGACCGCGCCCTGGAGAGCAACGCTGTCGCCCAAGTACTCGACAAGTACTTCGAGGAGCGCATCTCGCCGTGGAACTGGCAGGGCACCGCCGGCCAACTCTACGACCTGCTCAACAACCAGATCATCCCTGATCGCAGCACCTGGCCGAAATCGCCGAAGGGGCTGGCCGATCAACTGCGCCGCATCGCCCCGGCCTATCGCGCCAAGGGCATCGAAATCAGCCATCTCGGCCACAGCCGGGAAGGCGCCCTGTGGCGCATCTCACCAATTTCGTTCTTCAACCGCCACGCCGCCCGGCGTCGAGGGTGGCATTCGTTATGGAGCACACCGTGAATAAGCCCTCTTCCAATTCCAAGAACCTGCATCCGAGGTGGCAGCGCCATTTCGGTATCCAGACCATCCAGCCGACCAAGCAACTGGCCAAGCCCCGGAATGCTGGCGAGGCCCTGATGCGCGCGGTCCAGGCATTGGCTGCCGCCCACCCCACGACCCGATAAGGAGATCACCCCATGAAACTGAATCCGTTCAACAAGAAGTCCACCGCGTACTGCGACAAGATCAAAGCCGAGTACGACCAGCTTCGCCGCCAACTGGCCTCCGTCAATAAGGAATTGATCGATGCCGAGCAGCAGCACGCCAAGGAGCGTGATCATCAAACGCGGCTGCGTGATGCCGCCGGCAAGATGTCAATGAATACACCGCCAGCGGCGAAAGCGCACTGGCCGGTGCTCTGCGCTGCACATGAGAAATTGGATCGACTCAAGTCGCAGGCATCCAGCCTTGAAAGTCAAATCCGTCCTCTGTTGCGCGTACTGGATGCGCCCGATGCATTCGCACAGGCCAAGAAGAAACTGGATGATCTGGTCGCCCAGAACAAGGCGCACTCGGCTGAAGTCGAGACGACCGACCGCCAGATCGCCAAGCTCGACAAACGGATTGCCGATCTTGAGATTCGAATTTCGACCGAAACGAAGTCGGCTTCCCAGACGCTGATCAATGGTGATGGTGAGTTTGTCGTCCCGGAATCTCTGACCAAACTCGAAATGGAACTGCGGATCGTTCGCTCTACACTGGCTGATCTGCAGAGCACGCGCGATACGGCCAGTGCCAAATTGGGCGACCTACCGGTAGCCATGCGCGAGGCAGAACGCACTTTCATTCACTGCCGGGCGGTGGTTGCCGAGATTGAACTCTACGAGCAGCTGATGCCAGTCATGAATCAGTTTGCCCGAGCATCGGCCGCTCGCCGGCAATGCGATTACCGCCACGACGAGGATCGTTTCGAGATCGAGATTCCTCGCGATCTGGTTGAAGCAGCCCAAGCCACCCTCGCCACCGAAATGACGGCTGCCTGATTCAAGGCGGAGGGTGGCGAGTCTCGGCATAGCCACCGTCCGCCCTGGCGCATCAAGGGAACAACGTGCGTCAGATGCTCCGTGTAGCCATGCCGCGTAATGCCCGCCGGCGCTGACTGCGAAAGGCATCGCAGAAAGCCGGCACCTTCAATCAGGAGACCACTATGGAAATCAAGCGTGCCCAATTCGATATGACCAATCCATTTGTACCGCTGCAGCAGCGGGTCAATCAGGTCGAGGCCGTGCTACGGCAGATGCCGCCGGCACAACGTGAGCAACTACTGGCTGAGATGCTGCCACCGATGCCAATGCACCGCCCTGCGCAAGCCATCGAGCCTGCCGTGACGATGGTGACGGTCAAGGTCGAGGACTGGGACGGCGGGGCGGTGGTGCAGCAACGCTACCCCACCGCTGTCCTCCGGCCACGGCGAATCGTCGGCTACATACCCTGGCAGTGGCGCTGGATCGTCGCCGGCATTCGCCTGACCCGGATCGTGCGCAAGTCGGCCAAGCAGCAGATGAAGCAGTTCAACAAGTTGCAGCGCCAGATGATTCGACGGGTCCTTCCTCGCCGCAATGCCATGCGGGGGGCGCGAGCCCGCTGATCCGCTACCGACAGACGACGAAATGAGGTTACCACCCAGGTTACCGGTTACCACCCGGCACTTTCCGAGTTACCAGTATTCAAGGAGATGACATGAACACCACGATGATCAACAGCAGCACCGCCGATCCCATGCCCATCGAGCGGCTGGGCCACTACGACCCGGAAGTTCACCTACGCGTGCAGCAGTGGCTCGCCAGCGGACAGTTGCTGGCGTGGATTCCCATCCTCAGTCAGGAGAACTTCCCTGGCGTCCCACCAGACGCGTTGCAGTTTGCCGATCGTTATCAGGAAGCGATGCGTTGGCCCATCCACCGCCCAGAAGACTTGTTGGCACTGCCCGATGGCATCACCGGTTGGCTGAGACCTGCCGATGCCATCGATACCGACGTGGCTTGCGGCATATGGAATGGCGAGATCTACATCCTGGGCGTGCAGGACAAGCGTACCGGCACGAAGCAGACCTTCCTGGGTGGGGCGGCAGCCACGAGTACAGCCGTTGCGACAGATGCTGGCTAACAGGGCGAGTTATGACTTGGCTTCTGCCCGTGAAGAAGCGTTCATACAAACCCCTTATGACATGGAGTTTGCAATGACCCGATCAACATCCGTGGCCGCCAAGTTGGCGGCCCTGCCCACGATGCCGATGAAGGAATTGTGGGCACTGTGGGACGATCATTTCCCGCGTCGGCCCGGCACTTGGAACCGCGACTACGTGGCATCCCGCGTCGCCTACAAGATTCAAGAGGCCGCGCACGGTGGTGTCGATCCCGACATCCGGCGGCGGCTGGTGCGCCTCGGCGAATCGAAATCCGTATTCGGCAAGCGCCGGTCGGAAGTGCATCTGATGCCCGGCACCGTTCTGCTGCGCGAGTACGAATCCAATGAGTATCGTGTCACGGTTACGCCGGAGGGCTTCTATGATCTCAACGGGAAGATATTTAAGAGCCTGTCGGCGGTGGCGCGGCACATCACCGGCGTCAATTGGTCGGGGCCGGCATTCTTCGGCGTCAAGCCCAAAGAAGGCAAGAAATGAAATCACCCATCACCCGCAAACGCTGTGCTGTCTATTGCCGTGTCTCCACCGACGAGAGGCTCGACCAGTCGTTCAATTCCATCGATGCCCAGCGCGAGGCTGGTCAAGCCTTCATCGTCAGCCAACGTACCGAGGGCTGGATTCCGGTCGTCGATGACTACGACGATGGCGGCTTCTCCGGTGGCAATATGGATCGGCCGGCGCTGAAACGATTGCTTGCCGACATCGATGCCGGAAAGGTCGACATCGTTGTCGTGTACAAGATTGACCGCCTCACGCGCAACCTGACCGACTTCTCGAAGATGGTGGAATTGTTCGATCAGCACGGAGTCAGTTTCAGCGCCGTCACGCAGCAGATCAACTCCGCGACGTCGATGGGCAGGTTGATGCTGAACATCCTCCTGTCGTTTGCGCAGTTCGAACGCGAGGTGACTGGCGAACGCATCCGGGACAAGATCGCGGCCAGCAAGGCCAAGGGCATGTGGATGGGCGGCACCCCGCCGTTGGGTTACGACGTCTGCAACCGGCAACTGGTCATCAACGAACCCGAAGCCAAGATCGTGCGCGGCATCTGGCGACGGTTCGTGGAGTTGCGGTCAACCACTGAACTCGCCCGCGAGTTGAATGCCACAGGGGTGACGACCAAGGCATGGACAACGCAGGATGGCGTCTTCCGTCCGGGCCGGCCAATCACGAAACAAAATCTCTACAAGATGCTGCGTAATCCCTTGTACATCGGCGTCATCCGACACAAGGATAAGGATCACCCGGGTGAGCACGCACAAATTCTGGATCAGGCATTGTGGGATCAGGCGCAAGTCATTCTGGCCGAGGATGCGCACTTGC
>Ga0268298_10006260_pt1 | contig 10874 bp, 14 predicted proteins | sample WWTPWeurt_MetaG_FD_194462 | JGI IMG/M metagenome (GOLD analysis project Ga0268298, IMG submission 194462) | Activated sludge microbial communities from WWTP in Nijmegen, Gelderland, Netherland - WWTP Weurt | ecosystem: Engineered > WWTP > Aerobic digester > Activated sludge | place... | reverse complement strand
GCACCCTGAAGAATTAGACTAATAGTAAAAACAACAATATTTGCCTTAAATTTCATAATCTGTAATTCATAAAACAAAAGTTTACTGAATTGTTTATCATTCAATTATTTCTCCCAAACACCAGTGTATGGATTGTATTTGCATTTAAGAGGCTTACTTTTTAAATCTTGCGGATCCTCAATGAAAGCCCTGCAGTCAGTACAAATATATCTATACTCACAATCCTTACAAACCTTTATATCATCCTTTTTGATTGATTGATATTTAATATATTTCTTATTTAGTATTATTTTCGACAAATTATCAGCCTCAATACTCCCGTAATCAAAATTCATGCTCGGACAATTCTTTATTTTACCATTACGATCAACACTTATTTTGCAGTTTAAACAGCTGTTATAGCTTTTAGATTCGTTAAAAGTAGCAATATTTATAGAAAAATAAAATGGAGAAATATTTCCGCATAATGATGCATCAATATTCTGTTTGATATATAATGTATTCGAAATTCTTTTTTTATTTAATGTAGCCAAATCTTTTATTGGTGCACTATAAATATATATCCATCTTACTTCAGATGCATGAACTTTCAACTTTTCAATATTTTCAATTTTACCTTGTATAAACGGTAAAAATATATCTACGATCTCAATTGTTGTATCTTTGATTAAAGCTAAATAATCTAGAAGTTGGATAAAACTAATATCTTCACATACACGAACTTCTAAATGAACGCAACCTAATGTATTCAAATCCTTTAAGATTCGATTTGAATACTCAATATTTAATAAAGATAGTTCAATTATAAAATTACTAACAGATGCACTACTATGATAACTTGTATCTAAAGTTGGGAACATTTCAATTGTTGATTCTGGAATTAAAACCAAAACTTCTTCTTCTATTAGAAATTTAAGAAATTCTTCTTCTTGATTATTGAGATTATCCCAAGATTTGAAAAATTTTTTCGATAAAATAGATGTTAAAACTTCAGTAAGTTCATAGTATTTTTCTCTTTGCAAATCTAAAAGTATCGACTTTTTCGCTCCATTTACAATCACGCAATTCGAAGCAATCATATACACTTTAGAGTTCATTTGGATTTAGCAATTTAGAAATTGGTTTTGAAGAATGTTTATTGCTCTTGTCCTTAAGAGTAGTATTCTTCTTCTTAGCTTTTTCAAAACTCTGGCTGGGCAATAATTTTTCTTCCCAATGATAATAATCAATGGGTAATATTGATTCATAATTATTACTTAATGGTTTAATTTTCATGGCATAAAAATTCTACTATTTTTTTTTCAATATACCAATTACCCATTACTGAAACATTATCAAACTGACCGACTGGATTAATTTCCAGGAAGTAAAATTTATCGTCTGAAACTATTAGATCCACTGACCCTGTATTTAGATTTAAATTATCAAAAACTAATTTCAATTTTTCAGTAATATTAGGCGGGATTATAAAAGGCACTTCTCGATTCGGATTGATATAATCATAGTTTCGACAATCCACTTTAGTTTTTGTATTTTGTTGAGAAAAAATTGCAATCGAATAAAATTGATTATTAAAATAAAAAGCTCTCACTTCAAATGACTTTTCCACATACTCTTGAAACATAGTTGGAGGAAAAGTTTTTTTTAGCTTCGCCACATCATTTTTTTTCAATAGTGTTGTATAACATACGCGCCACTTCCTTTTAGAATGGTTCACATTGCTATATCCTAAATCAAGGCTCTTAACAATTACTTTCTTATATTTTAAGATGAATTCATTTAGAGTTTTTTTAGACGTGGTTATAATTGTCGAAGGGACTTGCAAACCGAAAAATTGCGCTGTATTTAACGCTATAATTTTGTTGGTTCTACCAACAAATTCGTTTCCAAATATTCTTTGCTCCGAAAAATATTTGTGTAGAATTTCCTTCTTTGAAGTAATATTCGCCGCTAGGTATTTTAACAAAGAGTTTTTTTGAATTAAGTTAATATTATTATTCCGCAATATATTCTGTCCATTAACCTGGGCTTCCGATCGTCTAAAAAAAATGGATTTGAAAATAGCGAATTTATAAATTTTACCTCTTATATTTAAATCCTCCAATTTACCATCTCTAAAATTAGCTATATCAATTGTGTCGTGTGGATTCCGCACATCTAACATAATATAATCTCGCTTGGCTCGATGCAACCATTGAACAATTTTCAACGTCGAATAATCTTCAGAATCTACAAATAAAAGTATCATATTGTGTTAATCTACTAACGTTCGAGGGAATTCTCCACATCCATTATAAAACGGACTCATTCCAATCTTTATCCGATTAGCTTTGATAACTTCTTGTTCTTTTGCTGTATTCCCCTTGTATCCATAAGATCCATACACGGTACTATCAGTAAGGCAACGATCTGTAAGGATAGCTACTGTAAAAGGACACGCCTTTCCTTCCTTAATTCTATCCATAAAGAACTCAATATATTTTGCATTCATAACCGCATCACAAACATGGAACAAAATAGTCAACCAAGCATCGCCACATACAAAAGTATTAGGAATTCCATATGAGCTTAGATAATTAAGAAATTGAGTTTGAATGTAAACATCCCTTTCTTTATTAATTTGATTGGGATCCGGACGATTCGCTTGATCCATTCTGATAAAAAACTCTATCGAATCGATTTTCGCTTGAAATAAGTTATAGCGGTGAGTGTCCTTGAAATAGGCTGTATGTTTATCAAGTGAATCTTTGATTTTTGACACAGTATAGTTCGATAAAGTCAATTTTGGAAATCTTTCTTGGTATGCCTTTAAATACTCAACCGGTCTCCCATGCTTTGAAATAAATGAATACATATTGTTAAGCCCAGCTGTTGTATCACCTAGTAAAAAACTGATAACAGAAAAATACAAATTATCCTTTGGTTTTAAATCGTTATATTCTCTTAATAAGTCACGAAAAATGTATGCTGCGGAATCGATTTTACCATTTTGAAATTGAAATTCCGCCTTATTCGCAAAATTTAAATAGTTAATATAATTTTGAGAAAAGATATATTCTCCCTGAAAAATAAACCAAATATTTATAAAAAAATAAACTTTACATCTCACATTTAAATCTAGTCATTTTCCCTTTCTTTAGGAAAGATTTTCTTTGAAACTCTATAACATCAGCTTTTTAACATTAATGGTTGTACCAATCTATTTTTTGGATATCTAATAGATACGCCCCATCTACCACATCTCCATGTTGACTAAGTCCAGTCGTTTTGACATCATAATCTACATGTTTGTTGTTTGCATATGTCTTTGCTCCTATATAATATTTTCCCAATGGGGTTGGAGAAGGTTCCATAATTGTCCTATAGTTCACGGCTATAACTGCAGCGACAGCATTAACATTATTTTCAATACTTTGTAAGTTTATGCTTTGTTTCAATTTCTCTTTTTTCTTCATAAAATATAAATTTAAATTTCACTTAAGCCGCATAGCTCCTTGCCATGCCTACGGTGGTTAATCTAAAAGCTTCACCTTTCTCTGTGCTGGCGTATAAGCTAAAGTTGGGTTGCAGCTCAAAATCATCTTCAAACACAACCGTGTGCTCAAAGGCATTTACCTTCGCTGATTTTGTGATGGCAGGTATGGGTATTTCCTTAAACAACACCGTAGGTGAGCCGCTACTATGTTGCAAAAATAAACGCACCATTCCCGGAGTAGTGCTTACAATAGCTTTAATGGTAATACACTCAATACTTACTCCATAGGTATTACCATATACATAAACTAATTCCTTTGTGCCGGTTCCATCTAAATTACTGTTGGCTGTACTCATATTGGTTAAGCCATTTAACTCCGTGTACTGAGTCGTATCACTACGCACTGCTGCCCCGTTATAAGCCCAATCCATTGCGTCGGCCACAATGCCAAAGGTATCTCCTACTTGTGTGCTTGCTTTTAAAACATAACCGGATTGAAGACTAAAATTAAGATCAACTTTCGCTTCAAACGATGGGTCGTTAGCTCCTTTTGTTACTGCATTGACTGGCACTTCTTTTAAAAGCCGTGTGTCGCCGCCGCCAGTAATAAAGAGCCTCACCATTCCCTCATAGGTATTGGTTTGAGCCTTGATGTATACACTTTTAATTAAGGTGCCATTGGCGCCTGCTGTTAAAACGGTACCTAAGGTGCCGCTTCCATCTAAATTGCTGTTGGCGGTGCTTATGACAACAGTGCCGTTTTTTGCTGTGTATAGAGTTTCTTCTGCCATTTTATTTCGATTTTTTGTTAAGCAGGATAAACCCAATCCAATCCTTCGGCTACAATAGCAAATGAATCCGCCTTTTCTGTTGAGGCTTTGAGTGAATAACCTGCCTTTAACTCAAAACTATTTAAATTTAGCTCTGCCGTGAAACTTGGTGCTACTGACGAAGGTGTTGTAGCAGGCGCATTTATTTCAGTGATCATTTTGGTTGCGCTACTGCCATCATAAATATATAATCTGACAATTCCGTGTGCGTTGGCTGCAGTTCCTTTAATGGTGATCTTTTCAATTCGACAACCCTTATAGGTTCTACCTGACGCATCAGTCCCTGAAGCTGCAGTTAAAACAGTACCTATTGTCCCTGTTCCATCTCTATTTGTATTAGCGGTGCTGATCACTGTCATTCCCGTATTGGCTGTATAATTTGCACTTTCCGGACGTACAGAAGAAGCGTAATAAGCCCAATCCGCAGCATTGGCAATAATGTTGAAACTGTCTGCATTTTCAGTACTTGCCTTTAATACATACCCGCTCTTTAAAAAATAATTGCACTGCAAAACATATTCGAAGGTGTTGTCAGTATCTGATTTAGTTACTGCCGGAATTGGTATCTCCTCTATTAGTCTGGTATTTGCACTTCCATCATAAATAAACAAACGTACCATACCCTGACTTGTATTGCCCGTGCATTTGACAACTACTTGTTTTACCAGTGTACCATTTGAGGCCCCTGTTAATACTGTTCCTAAAGTACCTGTTCCATCCAAATTACTGTTAGCCGTAGATATGGTTACCATACCTGTGTTAGCTGTGTACTGTGTTTCTGCTGCCATTTTGTTTTTTTATATAATTAATTTTTAATACGTCCAGTCTAAAGCCTCTGCTATAAGTGCAAAGCTTTCTGCCTTTTCCGTTGATGCTTTAATTGAATAGCCCGCTTCTATACTAAAGTTGAGTTCATACGAAATTTCATAAGCAGGCCAAGTGCCTGATTTTTTTGTGGGTGGTATGCGAATTTCATCTAACAAATAATAATTGGCCCCATTAAACATAAAAAGTCGAATCATACCTTCCGTTGTTTCTCCTATTGCTTTTACAGTAAGATTTTTTAAAAGAGTTCCATTCGAAGCGCCTGTCAATAAAGTAACCGTTGTACCTGTCCCATCTAAATTACTATTGGCTGTGCTAACTAAAGCCATGCCAGTATTGGCAGTGTATTTTGCACGTTCATTGATATTGTTTTCACTGGGTTGTGCTAATAATTTGTTGTATTGTTTTTGAAACTGCAACATGCTGTGGAATTTACATGCAAGGTAATTTAGGAAACTTCGTTTGTCAACTATGAATATTCATAGGTTTTCTGTTAAAAAAACCTGTGCCTAAGCACAGTTTATCGATTTAGAATTAACACAAGTGAAATTAGATGAGCTTTTTTTCTAAATAAAATATTATAATTTTATATAAGCAATGTTTCTGCAAGCAAATTCCATAGCCTTGAATACTATCTATTCCAAAATGTCAATGGTACAAAAAATTACAAATACAGTTTTTTTATTCATTAAACTAGTTTGTATCATGAATTCTAATTTTCTTACTAAAGCAGCCCATCGTATTTTAATATCCACTAATAAATTCAAAAGTAATTTCAAAATATTTACGCTTAATATTCGCAATTATTGAATCAGTAAAAATAACTATTAAAGAAAAGGAAGTTTTACAGTTGCTTTGCATGGGTTTACAAAGCAAAGAAATCGGCAAACTGCTTGGTAGATCAAAATCTACAATTGATTTTCATAAAAAGAATATTATGAAGAAAACAGGATGCACAAATGATATACAATTGGGCATGTATGCCGCTTTGTACTGTTCAGAAAATAAGGGAAAGGGCTGAACGACGAAATAATTAAAGACATTAATTTGTCAATACAAATCTACTTCGTTTACGTAATCGCCAATTTGTATTTTAGTAAACCGATCGCAAGTGCCCGTTCCAAAATCAAGCACACGGCTTGTTCGTATGCCTGGATAAAACAAAATGATCCCTTTTAAATAAGGGTGCCAGTTGGAGTATTGAAGGCCTGTAGGTATACACTTAAAATCTCTTAACAAACCGGAAGATGAGGCTGTAAAGCTTTCCTCAATTGGGCAATCAGGAGCTCCGTGCCGGAAAGCATCGCCAGAACTAAAGTTATCGCAAACGAATGTAGAGCCAGCTATCAACAAAGGTTTGAATTGTCCTCTATAGGCACTAGTATCATTGGAATTAATTAAAGTTATGGTTTCAGTAGAAATTAAACTGACACTATTTGTGGGCCCACTGATCCAAAAAAACTCTAGACGTGAAGAATCTCTCCAGGTTAAATTAACACCATTAAATGCAGTTTGCGTAGCAATGCTTAGTGGGCATGTATTTGTTACTTTCTTGTATTGAATATTTAAAGTAAATACATCAACGGCATAGTTTTGCGCTGAAACATTAAATTCGAATCCGGGATTTTTGAATGAGTAAGTGCCAGTTGGGGAACCGGAAAAATCAAAAATTAATTTTCCTTTCCGCTTTCTGCCATCTTCCCCATAACAGTATTCGGCACCAAAATCAACTGTTGCTACACTTCCTGTAACGGTAATACTATAACAATTTAAAGAAGAAAGTATTGATTCCTTCTTGCCTGATGATTTATAGGCGTAAAGCAAACCTTCCTCGCTTATTTGAGCACCTATATTAGTTATATCATTATTAAACATGGTAAATAGAGCATGTAATACGGCTGTTTCGGTTTCAGGTGGATAAGTTGGATTGGATACAGTTGGTGCAGTAGGAGTTGCTTCCTTTTTTTTACAGGCATTTATCATTAAAATACAAAAAACGCATATTAATAATCCCATTCGCTTCTTTATACAATCCCTTTTCATTATGAAAAAACTAATTTAGTTAAAATGATAACACTGTACATTACATAACGATATTTTAGTTTCATTATTGTTCTACAAGGTTCTTATTCCAAAAGTCCAGGAAAAATTAAATGGAATACCACCCAAAGGCTGTACAATTACATTTCTGTAAAAATTACTTCCGCTTTTAATATAATTTGAGTATGGCTGAACAAGATCGGACGACTTTAATACCCAATTGGCATCATAAACGTAAACCACAATCTTACGCTGAAAGTTTGAAACTTCAACACCACCACAAAAGCCTAGTGGCAAAAACACCTGTCCAGAATCTCTTCTGGTGATGTAAATCCAATCGCCCCATGTCGGCTTTACAATTTCGCGATACACTTCATCGACCTTAGTAACTTCAAACTCGCTTAAGTGACTTTTTACAATTAAATTTTTTTTCATATTATTTAAAATATACAATCAAATATAATATATAATAATTCATTTAAAACCTATGAATATTCATAGGTTTTATGTTAAAAAAAACGTGCTTCATCAAGATTTATCGATCTGGCCTCACCCCTCCAATCGTCATTCATCTCCCGATAGTTCGCCGCGGCGAATCGGGACGTACTTCATACTTCCTTACACCTTGATCCCAATCACCAACACATCATCGGTCTGTTCTTCGTCTTGTTTCCAATTATTCAATGAATAATCGAGAAAAGATTCCTGTTCGTTGATCTCCATTTCAGCAGCGATCTTCAGCAATTCCTGAAAATTCTTTCTGTTCATCTTCTTATTCTCTGTTCCGCCAAACTGATCGCTGTATCCATCGGAAAACAGATACAAATGATCATCTTCCTGTAACATCACTACTTGTTCCTCAAAGACTTTCTGTACATCATCAAAAAATCCCAATGGATAACGGCTTGCTTTTAATTCGATCACTTCTCCTTTTCTCACAATGATCATGGGCCGTAATGCTCCCGCAAAATGAAGTCGGCTGCTTTTGTGATGATACTTGATCACACTCACATCCATTCCATCATTGTTGATCTCATCCGTGTATGAGTTGATCGCCTTAAACAGTTCTTTATCCATCTCAAACAAAATTTGTGATGCTGTTCTTGCTTTTTTATTCAACAACACTTCCTTAATGATGCTGTTGGCTACCATACTCATCATTGCCCCGGGCACACCATGTCCGGTGCAATCCACCGCAATGGCATAACTGCTTTCTTCATCTCTGTGAAAGAAATAGAAGTCACCACTCACTGTATCCTTCGGACGATACAAAACAAAACTCTTGCGAAATATACCTTCAATGTAATTTTTCGATTGCAAAATATTCTGCTGTATTCTTTTCGCATAATCAATACTATCGGTGATCTCCTGATGTTTACGCTGAAGCAACTGATTGCTTTCGATCAATTGTTTCTCCTGATTTTTTTTCTCCGTTATATCATAGCCAATTCCTATGATCTGTTCTTCATTTAGAAACGATACATTCCAGCGGATCCATTTCTGTCCACCTTGTTTCGTCTTAAACAAATGTTCAAAGGTTTGAGTTGCATTTTCCTTTCTGTTCATCATAGAAAGGATCTTGTTCTTCATGCGTTCTCCTTCCGGTCTTGAAAAACGTGTCACTTCCCACCAGTTCTCGCCGGTAAGTTGTTCTGGATCATAACCCAGAAGGTTTCCTGCCGAACCACTGACATATTCTGCATTGCCGTATTTGTTCAGCACGACTACTAATGCATTTAATTTTTCGAGGATCTGCTCTTGCAGATAAGTTTGTACCATGACTGTTGTTTTAAAGAAATTGTATTGAGAAAAAAGGACGATCTAATGCAAATGCATTAGCAATTATTCGAGCTCCAAATGAGTTGGTAGCTAAATCGAATTCGATACGTATGGACTGTAAAAAGAGTCATTTACGGGTCAAAGGTATTTTTATTTTCTGATTCCTCAAAAATTTATTCTTCTTTTTCAAAAAATTCGATTCAATAGAAACTTAAAACGCTTTAAATTATCATCTTTACATAAAATTAAAAGAACATGCCCGTTATTTTACCCGTTAAAGGAATTCATCCTAAGCTTGGAAATAATTGTTTCATTGCACCCAATGCAACCATTGTTGGAGACGTTATAACCGGGGATGATTGCAGCTTCTGGTTCAATGCAGTTGTGAGAGGAGACGTGAATAGTATTCGAATTGGCAATAAAGTAAACATACAGGATGGGGCTGTGATCCATTGTACCTATGAGAACCTGGCTGCCGGACAAAAAGGAACAAAGGTCAATTTAGGAAACAATGTTTCGGTTGGACACAATGCCATTGTTCACGGCTGTACCGTACACGACAATGTATTGATTGGAATGGGGGCTATTGTCATGGATAATTGTGAGATCGGAAGCAATACCATCATTGCTGCCGGTGCGGTTGTAACCGAGGGAACAAAAGTTCCATCCGGTTGTATCTTTGCAGGAGTTCCGGCCAAAAAAGTAAAAGATATTTCGCAAGAACTGATCAAAGGCGAAATTGACAGGATCGCAACAAATTATTTGATGTACAGTAGTTGGTTTAAATAAAATCTTGCCTATGCGTTTAATTCTATCATCTCTGCTTTTCTTGTTGCTCGTTCATGCGAAAGCGCAGCACGACAATCTCATTTGGAATGAAAACAGCAGATTGACTTACGATGACTTCAGGGGTCCTGTTCCGAGCGACAAGCTCGATCACAAGGCCATTACATTTTCGGTGATCGAAATAAAATTCGATCAGTCGGCAGAAACGGTGAATGTAAACGTACTGAGCTATTTTCAAAAAGATCTTTCCTGGATGCGAAATGACTGGAAGAATGATTATACACTTCGCCATGAGCAAGGACATTTCGATATTACAGAGATTCATGCGCGTAAAGCGAGAAAACGACTGGATGGAATGAAAATAAGTAGAAGGACAGGTAAAAAGAAAATAAATAAGATCTGTCAAAAATTGGTAAAACAGCATCACAAAGCTCAGGAGAAGTATGACAATGCGACCAGCTACTCGATCAGAGAAAAGAATCAGAAAGAGTGGAGTGCTAAGATCGCAAAAGAATTAAAGAAACTGGATGCCTATAAAAATTCAACTGTTGTGTTGAAACTGAAATGAGTTTTGAAATATTATTGAATGCTCCTAGTGTATGCACCCAACAAATTAAAAACTATTCTCCTTTAAAAACCGGTTTTCTCTTTTCTAAAAAAGCTTTTACCCCTTCGTTGTAATCATAGGTATTGGCGGACTGTACCTGCACATCCCCTTCTGCTTTTAGTTGTTGCTCCAGTGTATTCGAATAGCTTTGATTCAATAATCTCTTCGTAAAACCAATGGCTTTCGTTGGCATCGCAGCAATATTCTCTGCGAAGCTCATCACTTCATTCCATGCTGTTTCGCCTTCAAAAACTTTATACACCAGTCCGAATTGTTTCGCTTCATCAGCCGATAACTTATCACCAGTGATCATTAAGGCAGAAGCCATTTGCATTCCGATCAATCTTGGCAATGTAAAAGTTCCACCACTGTCTGGGATGAGGCCGATCTTACTAAAGGCCTGAATAAACGAAGCGCTTTTAGCAGCGCATACAATATCACAAGCTAAAGCAATATTGGCGCCAGCTCCTGCTGCCACTCCATTCACATAGGCAATGAAAGGTTTTTCAATTTTTCGTATACGAAGGATAAT
>Ga0268298_10006259_pt1 | contig 10874 bp, 10 predicted proteins | sample WWTPWeurt_MetaG_FD_194462 | JGI IMG/M metagenome (GOLD analysis project Ga0268298, IMG submission 194462) | Activated sludge microbial communities from WWTP in Nijmegen, Gelderland, Netherland - WWTP Weurt | ecosystem: Engineered > WWTP > Aerobic digester > Activated sludge | place... | reverse complement strand
AAAGGAAGCCGGCACGATTAAAAATATACCGATTGTATCAATCAAATTAATCAGGATTACCCAAGGCCGGATTTGAAAGAAATTGCGGATCGGTTAGTGTTTTTAAAAAGGCAATTAATTGCATTTTTTCTGTCGGATTTAATTGTACACCTCCGTCATTAACCTTTTTCATCAGTGGATCCACTGTGGGTGAATTTTGAAGACCTGTACTATAAAAATTTACAACTTCTTCCAGGGTTGAATATCTTCCATCATGCATGTAGGGTGCTGTAAGTTCAATGTTTCTCAACGTTGGTGTTCTGAATTTTCCAATGTCATTTGGGTTACCTGTAACGTTGAAATATCCAAGATCTTTCCCGGAAAAAATACTGTTCAATCCGTTATTGTGAAGCAGGTTATCTCTCCACATTGGGTTGGATATACTTCCATGACAATGAAAACAATCTCCTTTGGATTCAGACATAAAAATATCATAACCGGCAATCTCATCATCGGTGAGTGAAACTTCCCCTCTGAGATATTTGTCAAATCTGGAATTATATGAGATTTGTGTCCGCATAAACTGAGCGAGTGCGTAGCTGATATATTTCTTTCGTTCATTCGTACTTTCTTCAATTATTTTTATGCCAAACGCATTCCAGAACAATCTCTGATATTCATCATTCCTTTTGAATCGCGCTAGAATGGAATCATTATTTGCGTTCAGAAAAATATTCCCCTCTTCCAGATCAGCCAGTGCAACACTGTCTAAAACATGCGTTGATCCTGTCCATCCAAAACTGCTGTTCCATGCCAGGTTAATGTGTGCAGGAATTGCCATTCCGTTTGGTCCGGTATCGCTGATAGTAAAAGCACTTTGCTGATCATGGCAGGATGAACAGGATTTTCCATTTGTACTTAAAATAGAATCATAATACAACTTTCTTCCTAAAGCTACTCCCTCAACAGTGGTTTTATTCCATTCCGGTTCAGGAACGGAAGGGAAATTTTTGAATGCCTCAGGAAATGGATAGGGTTCAGGATTATACACACCCCACAAATCTGAATCCGTCAATGGTTCATCTTTTCTGCATCCTAAAATGACAATCACAAGAAAGACGAGCAAATTGAATCTCATGATACAAGGTTGCAAAAAAGCCAATCCAAAAACCATGATGAGGATCATTTTTCAAACTGATCGGACAACAAATTTAATTCGGTCATAAATGCCAAATTTGTATTCAATATGACCATACAACTGAACATGGACCCAAGGTCGTTACAGAAATTTGTTCTTGTCAGTTTATTGAATTTGCTGGCTGCCTCCCTATTAGGAGTGATGCTTCGTTATGCATTTATAGAACAACCAATTTTCAATTACGCCTTTTTATTACATGCACATTCTCATGTCGCAGCTTTGGGTTGGGCGTATCAGATGATAACTGTGCTGATGGTTTATTTTTTTATTCCTGAATTTGACTTTCGTTACAAAGCCTTATTCTGGGTCACGCAAATTGCAGTAACTGGAATGCTTTTCAGTTTTCCATTTCAAGGTTACGGTTCCATTTCCATTTCTTTTTCAGTACTGCATATTTTGTGCAGTTATTATTTTATTTACCTCCTTTGGAAAAATGGAAAATTCAAAAACAAAACTGAAAAAACACTAATACGTACTGCATTGATATTTTTATTTGTTTCAACTATCGGTATCTGGCTGCTTCCACCTGCATTAATCCTCGCTGGAAAAGAATCCCCGCTTTACCATTTGGTTATTCAGTTTTATCTCCATTTTCAGTTTCAGGGCTGGTTTATTTTTGCAGTTCTTGGATTGCTTTACCGGTTTACTAAAGCTTCAAATATAGATTCAATGAATGAGAGCAAAAGTATTAACTACATGCTGCTACTCAGTATTTCAACCTTACTTGGATTTAGCCTAATATTAAATAATGTATATCCTTCACTTTTATTAAAAGTGGCAAATGCAATATCCGCATTCATTCCTGTTTTAGTCATCCTATATTTCATCCGTAATTTTTATAAATACAAAATAAATTTCAGCGTGCTATTGCCACCATTTTCAAATAAAATAATTCTGTTTGCAATTGGTTGCTTGTTACTCAAATATCTCTTTCATCTGATTACAATCTTTCCTGAGATGACGGTTGCTTCCGTTCAAATAAGAAATTACAACATCGCTTTTCTACACATGGTTATGCTGGGTTTTGTAAGTGTTACTTTATTTTTAATTCCTGGTCATTTAATACTTCCGGCTAAAAATCAAAGAATTTTTCAATCAGGTTTGATATTGTTCCTGATTGTTTCAACAATTACTGTAGGTATGATTTTTTTGCAAGGACTCTTTTCACAACTTCAATTTGGTATAATTCCGGGTTACTTCCATTTCATGTTTTATTCCAGTATCCTTTTTCCGGTTTCTATTCTGATGATAATAACCGGAAATCTATTTTCAACCTATTTAACAAAAAAAGATGTCAAAAATCATAATATCGAACGAAAGAATGAATGAAATTTGTCAAAACAAAAAATATGAAAATTGATAATCTACTCTATGCGGGCCTGACGATACTTTTAATCGCCTGTGGTCCATCTGAAACAGTTGACAACCCTTCAGATAAGGATACAGCCTCAATTGTACCAATCGTTGAAGAAAAAGCGGATGATCGAATCAATTTGGACAATGGCTCAAAATGGAAAGTAGATGAAAAGATGATGTCATTTATCAATGAAATTGAAACGAATGCCATTGACTTTTCAAAAAACGCAAAAGAGAAATCCATGGAAATGTATCAGCAGCTTTCGACATTGATCAATAATAATCTGGATTCACTCACTTCCAATTGCACCATGTCAGGTCAGGCGCATGATGAATTACATAAATGGCTTTTGCCTTTTCTGGATTTAAGTGAAGAATTTTCAATCAGTGAAACACTTGCAGAATCTGATTCTCTTTACAACCAAATTTTAAATTCTCTTGGAGAGTTTCACGAGTATTTTGAATAATAATTCTGACGTTATATGATTCACATCATGTGATGTGAGAATTAACAATTCGAATTTTGCATAAATAAAATTTGCTTTATGCCAAATTCAAAAAAACGTTCATGGGCTGAACCATTTAAAATAAAAATGGTTGAGCCTTTATCAATGACTACAATTCAGGACAGACAACGTTATATTCAAGAAGCAGGATACAATACTTTTCTTCTCAGGTCAAAAGATGTATATATTGATTTACTCACTGACAGCGGAACATCCGCTATGAGCGACAGACAGTGGGCGGGCATCATGCTGGGTGATGAAGCGTATGCAGGTAGTGAAAATTTTTATCGTCTGGAAGATTCGGTTAAACGATTTTACGGATATAAATATTTAATTCCAACCCACCAGGGAAGAGGAGCTGAACATTTGCTTTCCAGAATTTTAATTAAAGATGGTGATTATATTCCCGGCAATATGTATTTCACAACTACCAGATTGCATCAGGAATTGGCAGGTGGAACTTTTGTGGATGTAATTATTGATGAAGCGCATGATCCTGAAAATCTTTTCAAATTCAAGGGAAATATTGATACAGATAAATTGATTAAACTGATTGAATCAAAAGGTGCTGATAAAATTCCTTACATCTGTGTTGCAACAACCGTGAACATGGCTGGCGGTCAGCCCATCTCTATGCAAAATCTGAAAGAAGTCAGAAACGTAGCAGACAAATATGGAATTGATATTGTTCATGACATGACACGTGTTGCTGAAAATGCTTACATGATACAACAACATGAAGAAGGATATTCGAATAAAAGCGTAGCGGAAATTGTCAAAGAAATTTGTTCACTCACCGATCATGCAACGATGAGTGCAAAAAAAGATGCGCTGGTTAATATTGGAGGATTTCTTGCTACAAATAAAGAAGATGTTTACACTGAGGCGAGCAATTGGGTAGTAGTATATGAGGGACTACATACTTACGGAGGTCTTGCGGGAAGGGATATGGAAGCTATGGCTATCGGAATTGCTGAATCCGTTCAGGATGATCATATTCGGGCACGTATTGGTCAAGTACATTACCTGGGTGAAAAATTACTTAGTTATAATATTCCTGTTGTTATGCCATTGGGAACGCATGGAATTTTTCTGGATGCAAAAAGAATTCTGCCTCATGTTCCACAGGATAATTATCCAGCGCAAACATTGGCGGCTGAACTTTATCTTGACTCTGGAGTGAGATCTATGGAACGTGGTATTGTTTCAGCCGGAAGAAATGAAGAAACCGGTAAACATAATTATCCTAAACTTGAATTGGTGAGGTTGACTATTCCTAGACGAGTTTATACCCAGGCGCACATGGATGTTGTGGCCGAATCCGTTTTATCTGTTTACGAAAACAGAGATAAAATCAAAGGAATGGAGATGGTTTATGAGCCAAAATATTTGCGGTTTTTTCAGGCAAAGTTTAAAAAGATTGAGTAAAAAATAGTTTTTGAGCGATGATCTGGCTCATAGTTTATGATGTAACCTGATTGTACATTTGGAGTCGATGCATGTCTTGAACTATGCCAGCCTTTGATAATACTGAAATTGCCTTCAAGGGGAAATCAGATCGCGAGCTGCTTTGGTCTTATCGTCTTTTTAAAGTGATCGGAAAACCCTGGATGGTTAGCTTTGGGTCAGTTTTATCGAAGGCGGCATTAGTTCTTCACTTACCCGTTAAAGGGTTAATTAAAAAAACGGTTTTCCGTCAATTCTGTGGCGGAGAAAACATCCGGGAATGTGAACCAAAAATCAACCAGCTTTCACAATTTGGAATTGGCACCATTCTCGATTATTCAGTTGAAGGAAAAACAACTGAATCAGATCTGGACAAAACACGTGATGAAATTATTGCAACCATTTTAAAAGCAAAGAATGAAAGCAGCATTCCATTTTCTGTTTTTAAGCCTACTGGTATTGCCCGCTTAAGTATTCTTGAAAAAATCAACGATCAAAAAACAATGCTCTCGGATGAAGAAGAGCGTGAATCAGATTTATTTATTGACCGTGCAGATGCAATCTGCAAAGCTGCTTCTGATAATGGAATTCCGGTTTTTATTGATGCGGAAGATAGCTGGATTCAAAGTGGGATAGATCGGATGGCAACCCTGATGATGAAAAAATACAACATCAATCAGACGGTTGTATTTACAACATTGCAAATGTATCGCCGTGACAGGTTGCAGTACCTGAAAGAAATGTATGATGACGCAAAAAAAGAGAACTACCGAGTAGGAGTGAAATTGGTTCGTGGTGCATACATGGAAAAAGAAAGAGAACGAGCAAAAGAAAAAGGATATCCCTGCCCGATTCAACCTGATAAAGAATCAACTGACCGTGATTTTAATAAAGCACTTGAATTCATGTTTGCTCATTTGGATGTTTTCTCTATTTGCTGCGGAACTCATAATGAAAAAAGTACGGATTTGCTTTTGAGTTTAATGGAGAAATATAAAATTGACCGCACAGATAAAAGAATTTTTGCAGCGCAATTGTTAGGCATGAGTGATCACATCACGTACAATTTAGCTCACAATGGATATAACGTGGTGAAGTACGTTCCATATGGTCCAATCAAAGAAGTACTTCCTTATTTATTGCGTCGCGCTCAAGAAAACACTTCTGTTGCCGGTCAGACAGGACGTGAGCTTTCTTTGATCATGAAAGAAAAGGAAAGAAGGAAATTGTTTCCTGCGGTGATTTAAAAATGATTGGGGGAATTCGTGTAATAAATCAGATTCTTTTATTTACCCAATTCTCCAAAAAAGCAAAACCCCAAGCAGCCTTAACTACTTGGGGTTTCTAAGTCTACAGCCATATAGACTATCTTTTTCAAAAATCCCGTTGGTTGTGAGATTTTAATTTTTTGCGGTCTGGACGGGACTCGAACCCGCGACCCCGTGCGTGACAGGCACGTATTCTAACCAACTGAACTACCAAACCGTTTCCCCGAAAGGAGCGACAAAATTAAGCAATTTTTAATGGTTTGCAAATAAATGGATGAAAAAATCAAAGAATTTTTTGGCGTTTGATGAGATATTGCTGGAGTACAAAGGCTAAACCTTCCTGAATATCAGCTTCTATAAAATCAATTTTGAACTGGGTACACTTCAGTTTCAAGGTGCTCATGGCCTCATCTACCTGGTTTTTGTAGAAATCTTTGATCTCACCAGGATGAAGTTTGATCTTTTCACCCGTTTCCAGATCAATAAATGTGGTCGGACGGTTTGGATACTCAAAATTCAATTCGTGTTTTTTGTCCACCACATTAAATAAAAGCACTTCATGTTTGTTGTGCTTCAGATGGAGAAATGCGTCTGTCAGTTCATCCATAGACTCATTGGTGAAAAAATCAGAAAACAAAATAATCAGTGAACGTTTGTGATTGTTTTCTGCAATTTCATGAAGTGTATTTACAATGCTCGTATTTTTATTCAAGGTTTCCTGCTGCGTTGTCATTCTTTTTTCAAGTTCATGAAAAAGCATTTTGTGATGCGCATTGGAAGTTTTAATGGCACTGTCAAATTTTATTCCGTCTTCAAAAATGGTTAATCCGATTCCGTCTCGCTGCGATTTCAAAAGTTCAATGAGTGATGCAATGGCGTAAACACTGAAGCCTAATTTATTTAACGGATATTCTTTGGTAATTTCCGGAAAGTACATGGAAGAAGAAATATCCAGAATAATTCTGCATCGAAGATTTGTTTCTTCTTCGTACCGCTTGATAAAAAGTTTATCTGTTTTTGCGTAAAGTTTCCAGTCAATGTGCCGGGTAGATTCACCCGTGTTGTAAATGCGATGTTCAGCAAATTCAACTGAAAATCCGTGAAAAGGGGAACGGTGCAATCCGGTAATAAAGCCTTCCACCACTTGCTTGGCAACAAATTCTAAATTTCCAAACTTGGCGAGATCTTGTATGTCTATTTTACCGTACATGTTGTGAAGTTAATTAAAATTAGGGAAGAGGGATATGTTTTTTGGTTGACTGGTTTGGTGTTGATGGATTATTAGTTGATGAGTTTTGGGTTGATGAGTTCTGAGTTGATAAGTTTGGAATTAGACGCTTTTTAGTTGATGAGTTTTGAGGATATACTGAATAGAAAATCTAACTTATTAGTTTTAGTTGGTTATAATTTTTTAGAACGATATTGCACAGTAAATGGATCGCCATTCCACCATCCTCCTGGTTCCAAAACCAGGTAATAATCACAATCCATATCCCAATTACAAAAATCATGATATACTAAATGAAATATTCTTTCTTTGCCATTAACCGTTAACAGGATACTATTTTTTTCAAGTAATGATTTCGCCTGATAATAATTTTGCAAATTTATTTTTGCTGGTACTTTGATTGGTGGAATTGCTGCATAAGCTTGATCGTAAGCAGGATATTCCGGTTCAAATTCAGTAATCAAATAATAAACCCCGCTTACGCATTTAGGATTGATTTCCAAAGTAAGCAGCACGCTCAGTGTATCTTCGTTTTTATCAACTTTATAATAAGTTGCGGATATGCAATTATCAAAATCAACAGTTAAAGTATCTTTATTTAATGTATAAAAATATTTGGCGTATCCGCCATTCCATATCAATGAATCATCTTGTATTGAAATTTGAGACTTTGATTGCATGTTGCATGGATAATCTATCCAATATATAGAATCATTTAAAAGATAAAGATCTATGAATACATTTTGTCCGGTTTCACTTTCTTCTGAAATAATAGGTTTTTTTTCATAAATGCAATTTGTGGTATCTAAATTTGTATGATCGAATTGCCAATATCCGGTAATATCATGTTCAAAGTGTTGACTGAATACAAAAGATGAAAAAAACATCAAAGATAGTTTCGTCAGGCTGCAAAAATTTGCAATTGGATATGATAGTTGTTTCATTTGTTCAGAACAGAAAAGCAGATAATGATTAATCCATTTCATTTAAACGAAAAGTAAAAGACAATATTACAAGTCTATCAATAATCAATGTTTATATTTGTCAGGATTTTGGACATTCATGCCACTACGAGATACTAAAAATAGAACCTGTGAACACTGCGGAGAAAAAATTCTTGGCAGATCAGACAAACGTTTTTGTTCAGATTATTGCCGGAATTCAAAACACAATGAAGAGAACCGGGATACCAGCAATTACATGCGGCGTGTAAATAATATTCTCAGAAAAAACCGCCGGATTTTATCGCAGTATAATCCAACCGGAAAGGCAAAAGTGCTTGGTACATCTTTGATGGAAGAAGGATTTAATTTTGCTTATTTCACCAATATCTATGAAACAAAAAAAGGTGGGAAATATTTCTTCTGTTATGATCAGGGATATATCCAAATTGAAGACGGATATTACGCACTCGTAGTCAGAGAATCTTACGTGAAATGATTGTCCTGAAATTTTTGTTGCGGTTGATAGGATACATTCTGATAATTCCTGTAAAAATTTATCAATGGATCATTTCTCCTATATTACCTCAGTCATGCCGGTATAATCCCACCTGCAGCAATTATATGATTCAGGCAATAAAAGAGTGGGGACCGTTTAAGGGGTTTTATCTGGGAACAAAACGTATTTTAAGTTGTCATCCCTGGGGTGGATTTGGTGAAGATCCGGTGCCGCTCAATCCGAAAAAGCACAAGTGTGAACATTGATTTTTTTGAGGATGTAGGATAAAGGATTTAGGATTTAGTTCAGGCTGTTCATGGTTTTAATTTACGTTAAATCGAAAACGTGATAATACACGAAAATCCAAAATCCAAAAAACTAAATCCTAAATCCTAACTCCTAAATCCTCGACTGATAAGTATACAAATTATAATACCTTCCCTGCTTGGCAATCAACTCATCATGTGTTCCGCGCTCCTCAATTTTTCCGTGTTCAATAACTAAAATCTGATTTGCCTGACGGATTGTACTTAATCTGTGAGCAATCACAAAAGTGGTTCTGCCTTTCATCAGTTCCGCCAGACTTTTTTGAATGAGTGATTCACTTTCTGTATCGAGTGATGAGGTTGCTTCATCCAGAATCAGAATTTTAGGATCAGCCAAAATAGCGCGTGCAATGGCAATTCGCTGACGTTGTCCGCCGGATAATTTTACGCCTCTTTCACCAATTACGGTGTCTAAACCTTCTTCAAACCGATCAGTAAATTCATTCACATAAGCCGCTTTCACAGCATTTAATAATTGCTCTTCCGTTGCGTTTGGACGCGGAAATAAAATATTCTCTCGGATTGTTCCTTCAAAAAGAAAATCATCCTGTAACACAACACCTAAAAATTGTCTGTATGATCCAAGATTAACGGTTGACAAATCAATACCGTCCAGCGTGATTTTTCCGGATTGAGGTTGCAAAAAAGTTGCTGCTAAACCTGCTATGGTTGATTTACCTGAACCGGATGAACCAACCAGTGCGGTTACACTTCCGGGAGGTGCATCAAATGAAACTTCATGCAAAACTTCTTTTCCTTCTTCATAAGAAAAAGAAACTTCATTGAATTTTATATCACCATTTGTGTTTTGAAGTTGATGTGTTCTAACAGCATCATCATTTTCAGGTGACGCATTCATAATTTCTGCGGTTCGATCTAACCCTGCGAACGCTTCCGTTAATTGACTTCCTATATTGCTCATCTGAATAATGGGCGCAATCATAAATCCAAGTAAAACGGTAAATGCAAAAAAATCTCCGGTTGACATTTGATCATTCATCATCAGATATCCGCCAATTCCCATGATACAAACTGATCCCACACCCAGCAAAAATGTTGCAAGACTTGTTACCATGGAAGTGGCGGTAAGACTACTTTTCACATTTTCAAAAAGCTGATCAGCACCCCGTTCAAAAATTTTGTTTTCCTGATCTTCTGCATTGAATCCTTTGATTACACGTACACCGGAAATTGTTTCAGTAAGTCTTCCGGTAACATCTGCATTCAATTTCCCACGCTCTTTAAATATGGGTCTGATTTTTCCAAACGCTTTCATGGCAATAAATGCAAATACACCAATTGGAATTAAGGTAGAAAGAGTCATCACCCAATTAATTTTAATCAGCCAGATCAATGCGACAATGGCAGTGAGCGAACCGCCAATCAGTTGAACGAAACCAGTCCCAACCAAATTTCTGACACCTTCCACATCGGTCATAATTCGGGAAACAAGCGCACCAGATTTATTATTATCAAAATAGCTCACAGGTAAAGTCAGAATTTTTTTCTGTACCTGAACTCGCAACTGAGAAATCAGATGCTGAGCTTCCACACTTAATAATTTTGTAAGCCAGAAAGAAGTGATTGCCTGCACGGTAAGAGCTACCATCACCGCAGCCAGAAAAATTTTAAGTAAACTGTAATTGTCATTTGGAATGATATCATCCAGCAGCATTTTGGTAGAATAGGGCAATACCAGTCCGGCCGCCCGGCTGATTACAATAAGAATTAATCCAACAAAGAGAATCCGGCGACGAGGCCAGATGATATCTTTAAAGACTTGTTTTAAGGTTACTTTTTTTCGGCTCATAAGGTGCAAAGGAACAAATTATCAGGGTATTTGTTCAAACATGTTTCCAAAGACGTGCAAGGAAATCAAATATTTTAAGGGTGGGAAACAATAAGATTTTAATGGGTGTTGATGAATATAAAAAAATCACTAACTTTGCCCACCCAAACACCAAAATGCCGAAGTGGCGGAATTGGTAGACGCGCACGACTCAAACTCGTGTTCGAAAGAGTAAGGGTTCGATTCCCTTCTTCGGTACTGAACGGGAATAATTCGATTTTTCAGAATTATTCCCGTTTTTATTTTCTTCCAAATCCCTTGATACACCTGCGATTTCA
>Ga0268298_10006258_pt1 | contig 10875 bp, 14 predicted proteins | sample WWTPWeurt_MetaG_FD_194462 | JGI IMG/M metagenome (GOLD analysis project Ga0268298, IMG submission 194462) | Activated sludge microbial communities from WWTP in Nijmegen, Gelderland, Netherland - WWTP Weurt | ecosystem: Engineered > WWTP > Aerobic digester > Activated sludge | place... | reverse complement strand
CAAGGTAGGCTATTACATCTTTGGTTTCAGGCAAGGCAGCCTTGATTACTTTGGTTCTCTCTTTTAAAACTTGTTGGTCAATTTGCGTTAGTATCGCTACTTTTTTAGAAAGCGACTCCTCTTCTTTACCTCGTGTTTCGATCTTCCGTAGTAATGTGCCTGCTGATCTAAACAGCGGCCAGAGTCCGACAAGTAGTACTAACAATGTACCCGCAACTACTCCAAGAGCCTTAACGGCAATTTGATGTCTTATTAGCTGTTGTCTGAGTGATACATTTTCTTCGCTCATGTTTTATCGTCCTTCAAAGGGAGTGTTAATACCAACTTCATCTCATACCTTCCTTCCTTATTTCTTGATACACCCATACTCACCACTTGAGGGAAAAATCCATCAGGTTGTTTGTAGAAAGCAAGTGCTTCTTTGAGAGCTGGCTGTGACTCGGCGCTGACTGTGACCGATATTTCGTTTGCGCTCTCAAATGACATTCCACCAATCGAAACGCCAGGTAAAGATAGTGCCAAAACTTTTTGCAAACTCTCTCTTGCGACAGCTTGATCATCTAAAAAGTTCCCAATCAAGCCGAGTCTATTCTTTACATACACTTGTTCTGCATTCGCCTCAGTTAGACCCTGCATCTGCGAACTAGCTTTTGCTATCTCTTCTTCAATTCCCTTCAATTTCTGCGAAAGTACAAAATTCCAAAGAGCCATGGCAACTGTCATAAATACAACCAAAACTAGACCAACCACTGCAGACTGTAAGAATTTTTTTTCACGCAGATAGTCTTTTTCTGACAGAACACGACGATTCTTTAGTAGATTTACCCTCATTCCCGAACTAGCCATATAGTCTATTCTTCCTTAAAATGTACGCTGAGCAAGTCCTAGCGCGACAGCTAGATGAGCTCTATCTTTTGGCAGTATGACTCCGCGTGCAGCTTTTCCAACAGATAATGGATCAGCAACTACCACCTCAACCCCACCAAATTCCTCTGTTAAATACGTAACGAGTCCTGGTAGGTATGCTCCTCCCGAAGTCAAAAGTATCCTGCCAACTCGCTCGTTATGTGTAGTCGCATAATATTCCATCGCCTTACGCATCTCATCTACTATTTGAGATAGACCAATAAGTAGTCCGCGTCTCACCTTGCCTTCTAGTTGATTAGGATCTACTCCATAAGTTTTTTTATATTCTTCAGCTTGTGGTAGGGGAAGGGCCAAACTCTGCGACAAACTCCGGGTTAAGGCAACTCCACCAACTTGAGTTACGTATGAAAATAATAGTGATGATTCTTTTAAAATTCCGATTAAAGACGATAATGCTCCCAAGCTCAAAATCAAGGTAGGACCTGCCGAAGGTAGATACGACAAGCTCCTGGCGATCGCAACCATCTCAGACTCAACAGCAATCGGGTCCAATCCAACATTAATCAAGAAGTCAACCATTGCCTGGAGCTTCTTTTTTGGCGCCGCAACCATGTACACCAACATCTTCTTGTCTTTATTGTTATTACCAGAATCGACTATCGAGTAGTCCAGCTCCACATCCACTATTGGGATCGGGACAAATTGCTCGGCTTCCCATGATATCGCCGAAGTGAGCTCAGCTTCACTCATTGGTGGCATCTCAATTATTCGACTAAAAACATGTGATTCTGGTATCGCGACTACAACTCGCTTTTCCTTTATTCCACTTTCAGATAACACCTTTTTAAGGGAAGCGGCTATTTTTTGAGAAATCATCGGGTCTGCAAAATCTAATGATCCTGCTGAATTAGGTCCACTCCCAAGCGCAGTAACTACAAATGCTTTCGGTCCAGTAACTGTCACTTGTGCTACTTTAATGCTGGATGAACCAAATTCTAGGCCAAAATATTGTGATGACATGGGCAGTTTTTTCCTTTTTCAAAGATTATCTCTATATTGATAATAACTCATTTTTAAATTTATTTCTCAATCGAACTTCCAGAGAATAGAGCATAGTCAAACACAGACGCTGGTGCGTCTAATCCTCTTTTGACTTCTATTTCTTTCTGAGCATCACCACCAGCAGCTTTAGATTGAATAAGATATAGCTGAGTAGACAAACCTGACCCAGAAACAGCTATCGTTGAGTCAGAGTACAATGGCCTGATTCTGACAGCTACTGTACCCGCGACAACACTATACGTCGCGCGACTCCTATATCCAGAATCACCTGCAATAGTAGTATTTCCAAATCCGTTTGTTTCTGGAGTACAGCTATATGGATTTAAATACGAGAAACTCGCTGTTCCATCTGATTTGTGCGCAATAATCTCTATCGCAGCTGGAGAATTACCACTTCCTGCACTACAAGTAGATGGGTTTTCCCTTGTGTCAGAAGTTTTAGTCCACTGTATTGTCAGATTCCCTGGAGCGAAACTACCAACATCCAGGTGTGCCTGTTCACCTTCTTTAACGTAGAGACCAAACGAGGTAGAACCATCTATCGAGGTTGTTCCACTAAAATCGCCATCTCCCGACAAATTAAGCGTACTAGTTGTCGATGTATCCTGTCGTAGAGCATTCAGCGCTTGCTCGACCCCACTTTCAGCCAAACGAAATGCCTTAGCACTTTCAGATTCTTGACGTGATAGTACAGTATCACCCAAACTCCGGGAGGCGAGTGACAAAGCAATCCCTACAACCAATCCCATGATAACTAGTAATAACAAACCAACTTGACCAGAACGTCTTTTCATATACCTTCCATCATTGCAAACTTGACCGGGAGTGTCAAATTAGTCATACTCCAAAGTATATGAAGAAGGGTTTCACATTAATTGAACTACTAATTAGTATGGCAATACTAGGTATACTTGCTACAATCGGCTTCGGCAACTTTCAAAGTGCCAGACTTAAAGCTGCAGATGCAAAAAAGAAGTCAGATCTCACTACCATTGCTAAAAGTCTCGAAGCGTATGTTAATGATCACCGTAGCTACCCCACAAGTAGTAATGGAAAAATTGTTTGTGATCCACCAAATACTATCTGTGATTGGGGTGATCCCTTTACTGACGGAACAACAACCTACGCAGCCGCGCTCCCTGAAGCAACTACTGCCTATATCTATGTAAGTGACGGCACCAGTTATACGCTTTATACTAGACTCGAAAACTCTCAAGACCCAGCCATCATAACTATCGAGCCAGCAGTTACTTGCGCAGGCTCTGACTGTAATTACAAAATAACTAGTAGCAACATCCAATGATTAAACGTGGCTTTACCTTAATAGAACTTTTAATCGTAATTACCATTATTGGTATTCTTTCTGCTCTCGTATTAACGAACGTTCAGGGAGTACGCGAACGAGCGCGTGACGCAAGGAGGAAATCAGATCTCACTTCGATCAAGTCATCGCTCAGACTCTACTACAACGACGCCAAATCATTTCCAGATAGTGATAACGGCAACATTGTGGGCTGTTCTGGATCATGTGTTTGGGGTAGTTCTCGATTTGCGAGCGGTGATACAGTCTACATGAACACACTCCCCACAGATCCCTTAAGTACTGACACTAATCCGCTAAGTTATGAGTACTATCAAGTCACCGATGATTCGTATGCAATCATCGCAACCCTCGAAAACGAGTCAGATCCTGATATTGGCGACTCACAAGCACGTTGTTCAACCCCATACGCTTCAGTTACTACAAAAGATTTGGAGCATGACTATGTCCTTTGTGAATAAAATTAAAAATGGTTTCACACTGATTGAACTTTTAGTTGTCATAGCAATTATTGGAATTGTAATGAGTATTGGTGTCGCTAACTTAATTACTGCCCAAAAACAAGCCAGAGACGCAAATCGAAGACAAATTATTCACAATGTCCAGACAGCGTTTGAACAATATTATGCAGGCACTGGTAGCTACCCAGATAGCATGAGTATAGGAGCCGCTTTTGATAATGGCTCTGCTCCAACGGACCCCAAAAACTCTGGTGCTTACACGATTAACTACTCAAACATCTCGAGCACTGCTTATTGTGTCTGTGCTACACTAGAGGGAGGTGGCGGTAACGCTACTGGCGCAAGTGGCACTACTTGTGCTTGGGCTGATGATGGAGATTACTACTGTGCTCAGAACAAACAATAATATGAAAAAAGGTTTTACGTTAATCGAACTCCTCGTTGTCATCGCCATTATTGGTATCTTAATTGCAGTTGGTAGTATAAGCTACGCGCGTGCCGTTCAACTATCACGCGACAGTCGAAGGAAGACTGATCTAGAACAGCTCAGACAAGCCCTCGAAACCTACCGCTCAGAAACCGCGAGTTATCCAGCAACTGGTAGTTTAAGCAGCCTCGAACCAGACTATATCACTACTATTCCCAAGGACCCCAAAGAGGGAACCGCTGGCCACACCTACACCTACACAAGAATTAGCGCAACCACTTATACACTCTGTGCCGAACTAGAAAATTTTACAACTGATGCCACCTATTGTGTTGCCAACCCCTAAGTAAGATATACTTATATTAATGCTCTTAAAATCTGGCTACACCTTAATTGAACTACTGATTACGGTCACCATCACGACCATATTAGTCACCATAGGCGTAACAGCATATGGTCGTGCCGCCGAAATTCAAGCTATAAAATCTGATACTGAAAAAATTATAGGGATCATTACTAGTGCTCAAAAAGCAGCAACTAGCGGAAAAGCAGACTGCACCGCAACTTATGGTCCCTACTTGGGTGAAAGACTTACAACCAGTGTGGGTAGCAAATCCATTCTAGTTACTTCGACATGCCAAAATGGAAATGGTATAGCACATAGCAATGATCTAAATAGTTTTACCTTTGCAACTGCCAACACGATTGTTTTTCGCCCCTTAAACCAGGGGATAGACACGGGCGGAAGCAGTACCCAAAATCTTGATTTCACTAATGGCAGTGCCACTTATCGCATTGAAGTTGAGCGTAGTGGTACCATTAAATCTCTGGGAAAAATCTCACAATGAAAAAAACCAATCATCGCTCAGGGGGGAGTATTCTTGAAGTAGTTATTGCAACTACTCTAATTAGCATGGGCGTCATTGCTGCTCTCTCTCTCACCAACCAATCTCAAAAAAGTAGCAACTATGCCAAAACACTGGATGCGGCAACTGCCTACAACAACCAGGCAGCTGACTATCTTCGTAATCAGAAAAATCAACTAGGATATGCCACACTCGCCGAAATGTTTACGGCTGATAGTAGCGGGGGAGTAGCTCATTACTGTCTAGTAACATTACCTGCAGATACAACCTCATTTTTAGCACTTAACCCAAGCTCATGTAGTGAGATTGATCTACTGCAAGGAACCTCCTTTAAACGAGATTTAGAAGTGAACACGAGTAGTAGTGGCACAGGGATTCTACCGATCACAATTACCACCTCATGGTCCGACTCTGCACTAAGGAGTGCTGTGCTAAAAATGGAGCTTTCGCAATGGAAATGAAGAAGGGAACCTCAATCATCGAGCTAGTGGTAGTAATCGGCTTAATTAGCCTCCTCGCACTTGCGATGTCTGCTATTATGCTCACCACCATCGTAAGTAGTAATAGAGTCAGAAGACTAACGCAAATCAAACAATCAGGAGACATTGCACTCAATCAAGTCCAAACCTTGATCAGAAACTCACGTCAAGTAGAATCCTGCGACGCAGATTCAGATGTGCTCACCACGATAAACCCAGACGGTGGCACGACAGATATCATGGTCGAAGATGATGGAACAGCAAGCCGCATCGCCAGCAATTCTGGGATTTACATGACCCCAAATTCGCTCGAAGTTGCGAGTTTCAATATTACCTGTGAGCCTGATGAAACGAATCCAGTACTCTTCAAAATCAGCTTTGATATGACGCACACCATCTCAAGTGGTAATGAGCGAGAAAACCCCAGTCTTCATTTCGAAACTACCGTGGGGATCAGAAACGAATAAGTAGTAGTGTAATCAGGCAACCTATTACCAAAAATGGTCCAAACGGTATCGACTCACTCATTTTCTTGAGTGATAATAATATCAGTCCCATACCCCATATCGATCCTAGTATAAATGCCAATAGCATTCCCCAGAACGCCGCAATTCCCGCAAGTAGTGATCCTGTCACAAAAGCAAGGTAAGGGTCACCATCTCCCATCCCTCTACCTTTCGTAATCATGCGGAGAGCTTGTATAAAACCAAAACTCAAAATACCAGATAATAGTGTAACTCCTAAGTCGGTCCACTGGTAAGTTCCTGTCGCTGCCAACGCCAATCTGTACCCATATATCCAGATGGCAGAGATATAAATAAATGGCATGAGTATCACACCGTACATAGCATCACCTACCATAAGTATAAGTAATAGGATGCCGATTCCTAACCAGAAGAGTGGTTGAATTATGGTCCACGGTGCGGTAGCTAACTGAAAGAAAACAAATCCGACTAATAACCACCAAACAAACAACATTCCGAACAGTCCTTCCACAATTGGGTGTGCGATCGACAATCCTTCTTTACAACATCGACTCTTTCCTCTGTATACCAAAAACGATAGAAGTGGAATCATATCGTACCAGGTGAGTGGTTTCCCACACCAATCACACTTCGAACTACCCCTTACCCAGTCACTACCTACAATGCTACGCGACACTAATACATTTACAAAACTCCCAACCGACGCACCGAGAAAAAAAATCAATCCAGCTAAAAAGATGTTCATGATCTAATTATGGCAGACATATCATACACGCCGTCGCTGCATCTGCAGTTCCAGCAGTTGCACATGTACCATCTGCTGGGCATGCATCAGCTGGGAAGTCTGATGGAATAGCAGCGTCAAGGCCAGTATGATCGTCATTCGAGCAGCGAGTCCAAGCTTCTTCTCTAAACGAAGCTGATTTTGGGGTAAAACATACGTAAGTACTAGATGAGGTTACTCCATTATTATAAATTTCCAAAAAGTTATAGCCAGGATCAGTTATTCTAGTAATAAACGACTCCTTAACCTCTGCCGACCCACCCGAAGAAACATTAGTCAGCAATGGTAGAGCATCATCGCCGATAGTGATTGCTGCACTGTTTAGAGGTATTAGAGCGTCTGTTCCTGAGCCAAAAGTGCTTGTATTTAAACTAGATGCTCCATCTGCCCAAGGATAAAAACCCTTACCAGCATAGTAGCGGTCAATTGCAGAAAGTAGTTGCTCAGCATCACTCCTACTACCAGTGTCCCGTCCTCGGTTAATCTGTTCGATTGGGTTAATGGCAGCTAGTACTGCTACAGCCAAAATACCTAGAACCGCAATCACGATCAAAAGTTCAATCATTGTAAAACCAAGTCTTCGAATAGATAGCATATTTTCCTCCTACGTATATCTCATTATGACCATATTAAAACGCGCTTGTCAAATTATAAATTGGGACAATAATAGCCACAATCAAAAATCCTACACCTACGCCTAGTAGGATCATGATGAGTGGTTCCATCGCCGTGGATAAATTCTTAATTGCATGTTCCGACTCAACCTCAAAATATACTGCGACACGGTTTAAGATCTCATCCAACTTACCCGTTTGTTCACCAACCGCGACCATTTGCGAGATAATCATAGGGAATGCAGGATGCTTAGCGAGCGACGTAGCTAAAGGGTTTCCTTTTTCCACATCCTTGGCAATAACCACTAGAGATTGTGACAAAATTACTGAATCGACAACGTCTTTTACAATTCCCAAAGATTCAACGAGCGATACACCTGCCGAAGCTAGTAGAGCAAGGGTACGCGAAAACTCTGCCATCATCACCATTAATCTAATTTTCCCATAAATCGGTATTTTCAGAGTTAATTGGTCAATTGCCACCGCCCCACTCTTAGTCTTTTTCCATATCCTAAGCCCATACAACAAACCAAAAATTCCCACAATCATGAAATACCAAAATCTATTCAAAAAGTTTGAGAAGTTAATTAGTGCCTTCGTAATCGCCGGTAGCTCAGCATTAAAGTCCTGATACATTGAAGTAAGCTTAGGCAAGACAAAAACCATCATTACTATCCCAACCACAGTCATGCCGATTAGAACTATCACAGGATAAATTAATGCACCCTTAGTCTTACTTCTAAACTCTCGTTCAGATTCTAGGTTATCCGCAAGGCGAACCAAAATAGTATCCAATACACCCGCACTTTCTCCAGCTCTAATCAATGCAATATATACTTTGCTAAACGCATCTGGATGTGCTTCGAGTGCATTTGCAAAGGTGCTACCTCCCTCAATATTCCTCAAAATTTGCGATATCTTACTCTGTAGTATTGGTGAAGCTTGGACCTGTAAGATAGAGAGAGCATCAGTGAGAGGCAGTCCTGCTCCGATCATGGTTGATAACTGTCTTGTAAAGTTGACAATATCCTCAAACTTTACCTTGTTACTCATGGCAAACATTGACCCCGATGCAGACAGTTCGTGCAACTCAACAATTACAAGTCCTTGTTCACGTAGTACATTAGCCGCCGAGGCGAGCGATTGGGCCTCGACTATTCCCTTTCGAGTGATCCCATCCTTAGATTTTGCCTTAAACCTAAATCTGATCATCTTCCTCCTACCAGCCGATTAAACTCATCCAAATTAAGCGCGTATTCACGAGCAACTGGCAAACTAATCTTGCCTAGTCGATATGACTCAGCCAGCGCCATCTCAAGAGTTCTCATCCCCATATCACTCGATGTTTGAATGGTCGATGACAACATATGTGACTTCCCGTCGCGGATTAATGACCTGACTGCAGAGCTCGCAATCAAGACCTCCATTACCGCCGTGCGCCGCCCATCTACCGATGGGAGCAATCTCTGTGCCAAAACTGCTTCTAGAGATAGGGATAGCTGAGATCTAATCTGTGTTTGCTGTGCTTCGGGAAACACATCTACTATACGATCGATTGTTTGCGCGGCAGAGTTGGTATGCAAAGTGGCAAAAACTAAATGCCCCGTCTCAGCGATTGTTAGCGCGCTCTCGATCGTTTCATAATCTCGCATTTCACCAATGAGTACTACATTAGGATCTTCGCGTAAAACAGATTTTAAGGCAACATTCCAACTATGAGTATCTGCATGTAGCTCGCGTTGCGATATAAGACTCTTCTTAGGTGAATAAACAAACTCAACTGGATCTTCGATCGTCACAATGTGTTCGCTCCGTGTCTCATTAATCCTTTCAATCATGGCTGCCAGTGAGGTAGATTTTCCATGTCCTGTTGGACCAGTTACCAAAACAAGTCCTTGCTTAAGCTCAGTTAGCTTACCCACGATTGCAGGGAGTCCCAATTCTTCTAGTGATCTAATGGTGTTTGGAATGTAGCGCATGGCAGCCGCAAGATTGCCTTTTTCGTGATATACGTTGATACGAAAACGCGCTCCGTTAGGTAGTGCATGCGAAAAATCTAACTCGCGGTCAACATTTACAAGTTCACGCTGAGTTTCGGAGAGGAGTGGGTAGATTAAGTTTTGTGCTATCTCTGGTGTAACTACTCCCATTTCGGGCACCTTAACTAGGTTGCCATGAAGTCGATACATAGGCGGAATACCTACTATCACATGGACATCGGATGCCGCATACTGTACACACATCTCTAATATTTGTTTAATATCCATATGTTTACTTTCTCCTTTTTACTTTCAACTTGCAACTAGTGAGCTAAGCTCACGTTTTCGCTACCCGCATAACTTCTTCTAGAGTAGTTAATCCATCTAATGCCTTAACATAACCATCTTGCTCCATAAGGAGCATTCCATCAGTTACTGCTAAGTTTTCTATTTCTGATGCAGGCGACCTACCCAAGATTAATTTTCCAATCTTTTCATTAATCTTTAGCACTTCAAAAATACCCAAACGACCCTTGTAACCACTATCTCCACACACCTCGCATTTCCGACCACGATACAACTTTGGCACTTCTCCATTACTCTTTTGTACATATGTCTCATAAATTGGTCCCAGTACTCTTTTTAGCTCCGTAACCGTTGCAGCATCTGGGGTATACGCCTCTTTACAGTTCGAACACACTTGCCTAAGGACTCGTTGCGCAAGTACACAAGTCATCGATGATGCAAGTAGGAATGGCTCTGCCTGCATGTCCAGTAGACGTGGTAGAGCACCTGCCGCCGAATTGGTGTGTAGTGTGGCAAAGACTAAGTGTCCTGTAAGCGATGCTTGGATCGCCAGATCAGCCGTCTCGTTATCACGGATTTCACCTACCATAATAATGTTGGGGTCTTGTCGCAAAAATGATCTAAGACCTGTTGCAAAAGTAAGACCTGCCTTAGGATTTATCTGGACCTGATTGACTCCATCTATCTGGTACTCCACCGGATCCTCTAGCGTCACGATATTTACTTTTGGTGTATTGAGTGCGTGGAGTATCGAATATAGGGTAGTTGTTTTACCACTCCCAGTCGGCCCAGTGATTAAGACTATGCCATGTGGGACTTTGATCGAGTCTTCAATGTTCTTAAGAGCCATCCCACGAAAACCGAGTTCGGCCAGGGTCGGTACATTACTACTCTTACGCAGGAGACGCATCACGATCTTTTCCCCATCCACTGTAGGTAGGGTAGAAACGCGCAAATCAACTTCTTGATCTTCTACTTTAAAGGTAAAACGTCCATCTTGGGGTACGCGTCGCTCGTCAATCTTAAGTTCCGCGAGGATTTTCACGCGCGAGACCACCGCATCATGCGTCTTTTTTGGTAGAACCAACTTTTCCTGTAAAATACCGTCAATCCGGTACCTTACTCTGGTATGGTCCTCTAGTGGCTCAATATGGATATCCGAGGCGCGTGACTTAACCGCAAATTCGAGCACAGTCGCCACAATCTTGGCAATAGGAGCCTCAC
>Ga0268298_10006257_pt1 | contig 10875 bp, 7 predicted proteins | sample WWTPWeurt_MetaG_FD_194462 | JGI IMG/M metagenome (GOLD analysis project Ga0268298, IMG submission 194462) | Activated sludge microbial communities from WWTP in Nijmegen, Gelderland, Netherland - WWTP Weurt | ecosystem: Engineered > WWTP > Aerobic digester > Activated sludge | place: Netherlands... | reverse complement strand
GTGTTGCGGGAATGCGTTCCGCGATGAGGTGTACCATATCGCGAAGTCCGCGGAGCGTCTGCGTTGGATCGGGAGCGCTCTCTTTTTTGAGGAGCCATTGCCGAATGGTAATGAGAGAAGCAAGAAGGTTTCCGCTGTCGACGCTCGAGATGAAGGGAGGTGGCGCGGGAAGTGCGGTCTCTACGTTGTACCAGTTGTAGAAATGTCCGCGGAATCGTTCGAGGCGTTCGAGTGTGGAGATGGTGTCATTCAATTTTTTGAGAGCGCGTTCTCGGGAGAGAAATCCAAAGCGGTGTGCCACGATGGTGGAGAGAAGAGAGAAACCGATATTGGTGATCGACGTATAGTGCGCGACGGCGGCATCGGGGGCGAATCGCACGGAATCCGGCGGAAGGAAATGGGTTTCGGGACGAATCACCGCTTCAAAAAAACTCCAGGTTTCGAGGGTGTCTCGACGAAGTCTCTCCTCGTCTTTTCGGGAGAAGACGCGGTGCCGGGTATAGGGACGATTGAGGATGAAAACGATAAGGGGGAGAGCTGTCCAGAGAGCGAGGAGCACCAAGAAGAACGGGTGAACCGAGTATCCGAAATGGATACTCGCGAAAAGAATAGAAAGTGTGAGCAGTGGAAAGAGAAGGGGCGTCTTTCCCGCCGATTGTTCGGAATGAGCGGACGGAATCCATTCGAGCATGTGTTTTCCGCTCCACAGGCGACGGAAAGTCGCCGTAGCAATCGCGTGCATCGTATCGAGGGCGGAGAAGGGGAGTGTGGCGCACTCGAAGAGAGTTTGTCTGGAGAGGCGCGCTGTTCGAAGCAGTGTTTTTCGGAGCCGGTATCCCACGTGTTTCCATCGACCTGAAATGAACTGTGCGATCCATCGTGTCCAGTCGATGATGAAATCAATGAAGAAGAGTTCCGAGAGGAACAGTCCCCAGACAAAAAGGAAGAGTGCTCCATTGTCTGTCGCCCACGAGAGAATTGTGAGGAGGAAGACGGCCGGGCGAAAGAGACTTTGGAGGAGGTTGTCGGCAATTTTGAATCGATGGATGAATTGGAGGGTGTTGGGTGTTTTTTTCCCGGATTCTTCTCGAACGCTTCGGAAGAGCCAGTCGACAATTTGCCAATCGCCCCGCGTCCATCGGTGACTTCTTGAAAGGAGCGCGCGGAGCGATTTTGGAAATTCGTCAAAGAGATCGATGTCGGCGGCGTATGCGGTTCTTCCGAACGATCCTTCGAGAAGGTCGTGGCTCAAGATTTGATCGGGAGGAAGGGTTCCGTCGAGTGCCGCAAGAAATCCGTCGATATGAAAGGAGCCTTTTCCGGCGTAGCTTCCTTCTGAAAAGAGATCCTGATAGATTTCCGGAAAGACATTGGTGTAAGCGCTGAATCGTTTCTCATCGAAAAAAATGCGCGGGAGACGGAATCGGTGACGATTCTTGAACCACTGTTTGACGTGCGGTTGGACAAAAGTGAAGCCGGAGACGAGCTGTTTCTCGCGGAGGATGGGACACTGAAGCGGATGAGCGTGAATGCCGATAATGTCTTTGATGAAATCTCTCGGGATAAAGGCGTCTTCATCGATCGTGACGACAAAGTTTGCTTCGGACGGAACGGTTCGTGAAACGATGAATGATGACGAGGTGGGACGGCCTCGAAGCATACGGGCGAAGTCGAGAAGTTTTCCGCGTTTCCGTTCCCATCCCATCCAGCGCTCTTGTCGCGGCGACCACACTCTTGATCGGAGTACGAACCAGAAGCGATCGTCTGTGCCGTACCGAGTATTGAGCTCTCGAAATGCGGCGCGGGTCGCTTCGAGGAGGAGGGTGTCTCCGGGGAGGGTCTCTTCCTTGGCATCGGGAAAGTCAAGGAGAAGGCAGAAAGAAAGCGTGCCGGCGCGATTGCTGAGAAAAGCTGTTTCCAATTTTCCCGTGAGTGAGCGAAGGGTCTTTTCATCTTTGAGGAGCGATGGGATGACGAAGACGGTGTGTGCGGAATCGGGAATGCCGCTTCGAAAGTTGAGTCTTGGAAGGAGTGTCGGGGAAACGGCGCCGGAAAAAAACGTGTCCGCGATGTGTTTGAATGATTTGTATAGGATGGGAATGAGAAAGAGTACGAGCCATTTGAAGTGGAGAAAGAATATCATAAACGCGATCGATGTTCCTCCCGACCCGACGCATATCGATTTGAAATAGAGATTTTGAAGTGTTGGGAGGCGCAATCGATCGTGGTACCAGTGCCACCAGGGAAGGTGATCGTTTCCCGAGACGCTCTGTATGAGGAGGGGTAACCCATCGCCCAAGAGGAAGAATCCGATATGGTTTCGGGGAGATTCATTATTTGATTCGGCAAGTTCAAGCGCTGTCTCTAGGAGCGTTTCTTCCGGGATGCGGAGGATATGAGCGACGGCGGATGCTTTCTTTCGGTATGATTCTTGGGAGAATGACGTCATACGCGCGTAAACGTTCGCCGGATCGCGAACGAGAAGTCGGTGCAGAGTGCTCGTTTTTTTGAGGAGCGTGTTCCACTCGAATTCTCCGAGGAGCGGGAGAGAGCGAAGGCGAATACGGACGCGAGTGGAGATATTCCGCGTGTCTTCGGAAACGGGTCGGGCGGAGACAATTCGTTCTTTTCCTTTTTCAGCGGGGCGAAAACGGGAAAGCGGGTCGAATTCTCGGGAGAGGTTTTCTTCGAGCGATTCGGCAAACGCGCGGGCGAATATGTCGCCTCGGCGGTTTCGGAAGTGTTCGCGCCGAGCATCGAGGCGAGGATGATCGGGACCGAATGTGGCGAGTGATCGTCGCGCTTCCGCTCGAGCCTCCTCCCTGTCAATGAGTTCTTGGGCGGTAGCGGAAAGCTTGTCGAGCGCGAAGAGGCGGAGGAGGGGCGAGAGCATTTCGGTTTCAGCGAGTGAAAGTCGAATTCCCGTTGAGTTCTGCCAGTCGTTTATGGTACTCGCCAGAGTTTCTTCCGAAAATCGAAACGCGGTTCGCTCAATGTATGATTCAAGGAGCAATCCCGCTTCGAGGAGGTGGAGGGGAGCTACTTCATCTCGGGAGATTCGAGCAATCGAAGTTTCGAGTGATCGAAATTCCGCGGCGACAGCGGGGTGTTTTTTGAGGAGCCATCGAGTTGGAAGGAGAAGGGTTTCCGGCTCGGCGGATCGAGCGCCGAGCGCGAGGAGCCAGGAAGGATGTCGCGCGTACGGACGGTAGAATCGTGAAAATCTCGTGTGAATTTCCCGAACTTTTCGGGAAAGTATGACCCAAAGGAGCCGTTGTCCGCGTCGAAGTGGCAGTCCGGAAATTCTTTTCGCGGCTTCCTTGAGCCATTTTTCGGACAAGTCCGCCTGAATGTCTCTTGATGCGAGAGAGAGGGGGAATGGGAGTCGATACATAGGGTCGAGAGCTATGAAAGGAAGAGGAACTGAAGGCGCGAAGAGAATATTTTCTTTTACTATAGCAGATATTTCTTGTATTGAGCAGAAAATTCGGCTCGAGGCACCGTTCTCTTTTCGGAAGAGGAGATGTGCGATACACTGAAATAACTTGAAAGAGACACCCTTGATTCTATTTTTATGGAAACCCCCGCTTCATCGTTGAAACCACATATCAAGGTGTGTGCTCATACGGACTGCTCTTCGCGCGGATCGGATCGTGTGTATGAGGCGCTTCGGCGGATATGTTCCGAGGAAATGGATATTCGAAAAACGCCGGATTGTTTTCGGTTTTGTCGAGAAGGGATCAATGTATCAGTCAATGGACAAGTGCTTCATCGAGTATGGGAAGGAGATGCCGTTTCGCGTGTTCGGAGAGAGGTTCAACGTCCTTCCAAGAAGATGGATGGGGTTGGTTCGCGAAGTCTCGATGACCTCGATGATGTGCTTGACGGTCTTGTCCCGTAGGGTAGAGAGATAATACCAACGTACCCTCATCTCTGCTACCTTGCGAGTTGCTTCGACCGAAAAACTATTTTTTTGGTCTCGGCGCGCATGATAGAAGACTCCAAGGTAATTTGGTATGTAAGAATGAAGTAAAAAAAGTGTGCTTGCGAGGTATTGTTTTTTTTGGAATATGATATACTGCGAAAAGCGGGCGAATTATTAACCGTACAGGGAGGGGTACCTATTGCGTGTATGGCGGAAGAACCGAATCGGGAAGCGTCGTGGATGGAAGAGGAAGAAGAAAAATCCGTGTCTCCGGTCGAAAAAGCACGGAAGTTTGTTCAAGACACTCGCGAGCGATTGGCTCAGGGTGGTGTTTTTGCGCTCGCCGTTTTTTTTGTGATTGGAGTGCTCTTCGGCATTGCCGCGAAATCGGTTGCGGGACGAAGTGTCACGATCGGATACTGGGATTACACGGTATCTCCCCGGGATCGAGGAGCGGTCGATCTCAACGCGGTTCAGAAAAAGCTTCTTGTTCAGGAAGAAGAGGCAATGAAGAAGCAGGAAGAGGAAATGAAGAAAGCGGAAGAAGCGTCTTCCGGAGATGAAAAGGACGCGGAAATTGAATCGGAAGGAAATTCTCCGGAAGTTCCAGCCGAACTCCCGCCGCTTCCTCCCGCTCCGGAACCTCCTCTGCTTCCGGAAACGGAACGGTAATGCGGAGTGGTTACTCTATTCGTTGGATGTGAGGCGGTACGGTTGTAATTTTTTTCAGTTTTTCAATGCTTATGAATTTTACCGAAAAGAAAGATCGGAAAAAGGAAGAGTCTCGAGAAGAATCTCTCGAAAACGAATCATCGTTTCTGGGAAGCTCCGACGGACTTGATGAACTTCCGGTCGATGCCTCGTGGGAAGAGACGGAGCTTCGAAAGAATGTAAAGAATTTGAAAGCGATTCTTGTTGTTGTTGTCGGACTTTTCATCGGGAGTCTCTATGTTGATGTCGCTCAGCTTTTTACGAAGTCGGGATTTTCTTCACGGGCGCTTTCGACAACCGATGTTGTTGTCGCGGCGGGAAAGACGTGGGTAGCTTATGATCAGCCGATTGTTCGCGTCACGGCGCTTTCCGATGACACGTGCGAGAAGTGTCAAACTGACGAAGCGCTTGTGTGGCTTCGCCGTATCGCGCCCACCGTGTCCGTCGAGACGCTTGACGTGTCGAAGGATGATCGCGCAAAGGATCTGATGAAGTCCGCGGGAACACTGTCGATTCCGGCATTTGTTTTTTCGAAAGAAGTTGAGAATCTTCCCATTTATGCGCAAGCGGGACAGCTTTTCAAAAAGATAGAGGATGGCGATGGCTATCTTCTTGACACGGCGCAGGTTGGTATTCCGGTCGGAAAATATTTGGAGACGCCTTCCGTTGGTGAAAAGGACATCAAGTTTGGTTCTGAAGATGCGCCGGTTCGTGTCGTGGAATTTACTGATTTTCAATGTCCGTACTGTAAATCGTTCCACGAGACGGTGCAAGGCGAGGTGAAGGCATACGGTGACAAAGTGCTCTACGTCTACAAGCATTACCCGCTTTCGTTTCATGCTCAAGCGGAAAATGCGGCGCTTGCCGGAGAGTGCGCGTACGAACAGGAGAAATTCACCGAGTATGCCGATACGCTCTTTGCGAAGCAAGAAGAATGGGGAAAGACCGAGGGCACTCAGAAATTCAAGGACTACGCGCGAACGCTGAAGCTTGACACCGCATCGTTCAATACTTGTCTCGATGACAAGAAGTATCAGGACAAGGTGAGTGCCGATATGGAAGAAGGCGGGAAGTTTGGTATCAGTGGGACGCCGGGAACGTTTGTAAATGGCACGTTCTTGAATGGTGCCGTCTCAAAAGAAGAGCTCAAAGCCGCAATTGACGCGGAACTTGGTACTTCATCCGACGAAGATTCAAAGGAATAAATTCCATCGCGTTTTTCTTTGATTCTCGTGCTTTTTGGGAAGGAAAGGTGATTCCGCGCGGGTTGCTCTTCCGAAAGGTGGAGCAACCCTTGTCTTTTTGGGATGGGCGCGGTACACTGATGGTCGATTCGGGTTTCGGGGCGAAGTTTTCGCTGGCCGTTCTTTTTGCTTCATTTTGAATTTTTTCGAAGGGAAGTTATCTGCCCGCACTTTCCTTGTTGGGCCTGTAGTAAAGTGGTATTACACAGCATTCGCATTGCTGGGTCGGGAGTTCGATTCTCCCCAGGTCCACACCGCTCGCATAGCTCAGTTGGTTAGAGCGTTCGATTCACATTCGAAAGGTCTCTGGTTCGAGTCCAGATGCGAGCACAGGAGAACAGAGTTTCTGGTTCGCCTGCCTGCCGCCTGCCTGCCGGTAGGCGGGGTAGGCAAGGGTAGACAGGAGTCCAGCATTGTCCACATGTGCAAATTTTTAACAGGAATCGTATGCAGACGAAAGTTGTATTTCTAAAAGAGGTGGAGCGAGTGGCGAAGGCGGGGGACGTAAAGACTGTGTCCGCGGGATATGCCCGAAACTTCTTGTTTCCGAATGGATTTGCCGAGCCGGGAACGGACGCGGCGCTTTGTCGCGCCGAGGCGATTCGCAATCGAGAGGTCAAGAAGGCGGAAGCGGAGCGTGCCAAGGTGAATGAAGAGGCTCTGGCGCTTCGCGAACGGGAAGTCCGTATTGGCGTCCGCGAAAAGGATGGCGTGATGTTTGGTTCGGTTACGGCAAAAGATATCGTGAAGGCGCTCGCGAAGGACGGTGTCGTGGTTTCCGAAGAGCACATTGTGCTCCCGAAGCCGCTCAAGAAACTCGGTACGCATGAGCTTGAAGCGGACTTTGGTCATGGCACCCGAGTTCCCTTTGTGGTAGTATTGAAAGGAGAGTGATGCGTGTAGCACTTTGAGATGTTTTGAGGAGAGTCCTCCAATTTGGAGGACTCTCTGTCTTTATGAGAAACTGCCTTAAGGGCTTCGAAAAACAGACTTTTAATACAAGCTCTGAGGACTTCCTCACTGTGTGTATTCCTGCTTGCCGGTAGGCGAGTCTTCGTCAAAAGCCGGTAATGCCCCATCAATGTTTCCGAATACCTTTGGAGTGTTTTGCGGTATAACACGATTAACGAATGAAGAGTTATGGCAAAAGCAAAGACAAAGAAACAGCGGACGAAGTTTATTTTTGTGGTGGGAGGGGTGATGAGCGGTGTTGGGAAGGGGATTGCGTCATCGTCTATCGGGAGGATTTTGCAGTCTCGGGGATTCGAGGTGACGGCGCTGAAAATTGATCCCTATATCAACGTTGACGCGGGGACGATGAATCCGACGGAGCATGGCGAGGTGTTCGTTCTCGAGGATGGTTACGAGACGGATCAGGATATGGGGAATTACGAGCGATTTCTGGGAAAGAGTCTCTCTCGGGACAACTATATGACGACGGGGAGTGTCTATCAGTCGGTCATTAGTCGTGAACGAAACCTCGAGTACGAGGGGAAGTGTGTCGAGGTCGTGCCGCATATTCCGCTCGAAGTGATCGATCGCATTCGGCGCGCGGCAAAGAAAGATGGCGCGGATATTGCCATCATCGAAATCGGCGGTACGATCGGAGAATATCAAAACATTCTCTTTCTTGAAGCCGCTCGAATGATGAAGATCGCTCATCCCGAAGATGTTCTTTTTGCGCTGGTGAGCTATCTTCCGGTTCCGAACAAAGTCGGTGAAATGAAGACCAAGCCGACACAGTATGCCGCACGAACACTCAATGGTGCGGGTATTCAGCCGGATATTATTATTGCACGGAGCGACCATTCGCTCGATGAGAAACGTAAAGAGAAGATCGCCGTTTTCTGTAATGTGAAGAAAGAGGATGTCATCAGTGCGCCGGATGTTGAGAGTATCTATGATGTTCCGGTCAATTTTGAAAAAGACAACTTGAGTTCGATTCTTCTCAAAAAGCTCGCGCTTCGTCCCAGAGGGAAAGATATGGGACGCTGGAATAGTCTCGTGTCGCGAATTCGGAGTCTCGAGGAACCGGTCAAGATCGGCATTGTGGGAAAGTATTTCAAGACGGGCGACTTTGTTCTTTCCGATGTGTACATTAGCGTCATTGAAGCATTGAAACATGCCGCGTACTCGCTTCGTCGAAAGCCGATTATTGAATGGCTCGACAGTGGTGTCTACGAAGCGGATGCAAAATCGATCAAAGAACTCTCGAATTTTGACGGTATTCTCATTCCGGGCGGCTTCGGATCGCGCGGTATCGAGGGGAAGATTTCCGCCATTCGGTACAGTCGCGAAAAGAAAATCCCGTACTTCGGACTTTGCTATGGTATGCAGCTCGCCGTGATCGAGTATGCGCGGCACGTCGCCTCTCTCGAGGGTGCGAACACTGTCGAGATCGATCCCAAAACGCCCGCTCCGGTTATTGATCTTCTGCCTCAACAAAAAGAACGAATGAAAAACAAGGAGTATGGCGCGACGATGCGACTCGGCGCGTATCCCGCCCTCATCAAAAAAGGTACGGTTGCTTCGAGTGCGTATGGGAAAAAGACGGTTTCCGAACGTCACCGGCATCGGTATGAAGTACATCCAGAGTATGTCGAACTTTTGGAAAAGGCGGGACTTGTTTTTTCCGGTACGTCACCGGATGGTAGCTTGATGGAAATTGCCGAACTTCCACGCGAAAAACACCCCTTCTTTCTCGGTACGCAATTCCATCCCGAATTCCGTTCCACTCCACTCGATCCGCATCCGCTTTTCGTTGAATTTGTGAAGGTTGCCATTGAGTTATCAGGAAAGAGGGAGAAGAAGTAACCGTGCTCCATCGAGAGCTCTCTGGAGTTTTTCTCGTTTGTTTCAAACAAAAACGCCACCCTTTTTGGGTGGTGTTTTTTTGTTCAGAATGTCCCTTCGTAACTTACTGTACGTGGACAAACACGCGTTTGGCGAGTTTGCCGGTGAAGGAAACAACCTTCTTGTGCTGGAAGGAGACGCTGCCCTCGGAAAGGGCAAAGAGAGTGTCGTCACCGCCTTGCTTCACGTTCTTGCCGGGATGAAACTTGGTGCCGCGCTGGCGGATGATGATGTTGCCAGCCGAGACGCGCTCTCCGCCGAAGCGCTTGACGCCGAGGCGTTTTGAGATGGAATCGCGACCGAGGTCGGTCGATCCACCGGCTTTACGATGTGCCATAAGGGAAAATACAACGGATAACAGGGGAAGGATACCGCTTTTTCTCCTCTCTGTCAATTGCCACCTTCTCGAAGTTGCGAATTTTCACTTTTGGGGCTACTATGGTCGATTATGTTGGAGACACTTCGAAAAAACGCCAGAATATTCCGGGAGCGATCGAAAGGGTGGTTTGAGGCAAATGGAATGAAACTTTTCCTTTTCATCGGAATACTCTTATCGGGAGCGCTTGCTTTTGGTGGCGGATTTCTCTTGGGGCGCGATCGGCAAGTAGACCCGATGATTGTTTCCGTGCCCGCGTCGCCGTGTGTTCAGACGGTTCAAGATATCGGAACGCCTGAAGCAAAACCGGAAGGAGCGGAAGGAGTAGTGGACGTCGCACAAACAAAAGCCGCTGTGCCGGATTCATCCGTGGAAGGAAATGTCGCCGAACATTCTTCCTGTGTTTTTGTCGGAAGTAGAAATTCCGACAAATACCATCTCCCGACCTGTTCGTGGGCGAAGCGTATCAAGCCGGAGAACCGTGTCTGTTTCACCTCCGCCGCGGATGCCGAATCCAAGGGGTATCACGCAGGATGCGTGAAGTGATGGAGAACGCTTTCGACAGGAAGCTGATTTTCTGGGATAATAGAGGTATGGTGTCCGAAGAAATACAAAGACAATCCGAACTCGGGCATACCGAGCGGTACGATCCTGTCCGGACGCGTCGACTCGGGTGGGTATCGTTTCTCTTCGGATTTGCCGGAGCCTTTCCGCTCTATATCGCGTCCTCGTATTTCGAAGAAGCGAGCGGAAATGCCAATGTGAGTCTCTTTTACCTGGGAATTTTCAGTGTTGTTTTTGCGCTTCTCTTTTTACTCCATGCGCTTCTTCGGCGCTTCGGCGCTTCTTCGATGTTCCTTCTTCTTATTTTGATCGCGCTCCTTTCGCAGGCGGCGCTCCTCCTCTCCTCGACGTCTTTCTTCGGGGCGGGATTTTTGATGCTCTACTTTGTGGCTGTGACGGTGGCATGGGTCAATCTCGATATTGTGCTTGAGAATTTTTCGGAAGATCGGCGTTCGGGGCGCATTCGGAGTCTTCACCTCACGGCGATGAACGCGGGATTGCTTCTCGCGCCGTTTCTCTCTACGAGTATTCTTGATCGCTTTGGTTTTTCCGGCGTTTTTCTTGCGAGCTTCGTTCTCTTCGGGTTTCTTCTTCTTTTTTCACTCTTTGCGCTCTATGGTATCAACTTCCGACACGATACCTGGGTATCTCCGATCGGTATTGTGCGAAAGGCGCTTCATCGTGCCGATGTCCTTCGCATTTACGCGATTTCCTTCGCGATGGAATTTTTCTATGCGGCGATGATTGTGTATACGCCGATTCGTTTGCGCGACCTCGGGATGGAGTGGAACGATATCGGTATTGTCTTCACGGTAATGCTCATTCCATTCGTCGCGGTGCAGTATCCTCTGGGTATCCTCGCGGACAAAAAAACCGGAGAAAAAGAATTTCTCATCGGCTCGATTGTTCTCTCCGCGCTTTCGACGGCGGTGATTGCGTGCATTGCAAGCGGGAGCGTTGTCGTGTGGGCGGTGGCGTTGTTTGTGACTCGTCTCGGCATTGCTTCGATCGAAGTATTGCGCGATTCGTATTTCTATAAACGAATTGACGGAAGAGATGCCGACCTCATCGCGTTTTTCAGAACCTCGGGACCCTTGGCAAATATTGTCGCCGCAATCGTGATCGGGATATGGCTGGTGTTTCTTCCGCTTGCAAGCGTGTTTCTCTTGCCGGCGCTCATTCTTTTGCTTTCGCTTGTCCCG
>Ga0268298_10006256_pt1 | contig 10876 bp, 7 predicted proteins | sample WWTPWeurt_MetaG_FD_194462 | JGI IMG/M metagenome (GOLD analysis project Ga0268298, IMG submission 194462) | Activated sludge microbial communities from WWTP in Nijmegen, Gelderland, Netherland - WWTP Weurt | ecosystem: Engineered > WWTP > Aerobic digester > Activated sludge | place: Netherlands... | reverse complement strand
ACCATTTCTACTTCTTGCTCTTCGCCTTCGCTGTCTGAGCTTGTCTCATCCAGGTCTGAAGCTGCAGGAATTTCAACATTAGAAACTGTTGGTTCAACTGTAGGCTCTTCATCGTTGCGCTGAGCGCGGGCAAGAGCACCTTCGATGATTGAATCAGCAATTTTTCCGGTAATCAATTTAATTGAACGAATTGAATCATCATTTCCAGGAATGACATACGAGATGCCGTCTGGATCGCAGTTTGTATCCACCAGAGCTACAGTTGCGATGTCACTTTTGATTGCTTCAGCAACAGCGATGAATTCACGTTTCTGGTCAACTATAAATAGAATGTCGGGACGACCACGCATGGTTTTGATACCACCAAGCGATTTGTCCAGCTTGAGCCATTCGCGATTGAGCACAGCTTGTTCTTTTTTACCGCGACGGAAAAAGTCACCGGTCTCTTTCATTTCTTCGAGTTCTTTCAAACGATTGATACGAAGACGAATGGTTTCGAAATTGGTCAACATACCGCCTAACCAGCGACGATTGACGAAGTAAGCGCCACAACGTTTTGCTTCTTCTTCTACGATGTCAGCAGCTTGCTTTTTGGTTCCAACGAAAACGATGTTTCGCTTCTCCGAAGCAGATTTTCTGATATATTCGCATGCTCTATCGAGTGCGCGGCTGGTTTTCTCCAGATCTATAATGTAGATTCCGTTGCGCTCGCCATAGATGTATGGGCGCATTTTGGGGTTCCATCTACGGGTCTGGTGACCGAAGTGCACACCAGCTTCCATTAACTGCTTCATTGATGCAATAGACAAGGTTTTGTTTCTCCTAAGTGATACAGAGCTGTGCTCGAAAAGTCCCTACGACGATTGAATTCCATCAAAAACCAAAAAACGTTTCGGTCTTGATGGACAGAACCTGTCGGTTTTGTCCGAACCGAAACAGGTCCAGATAGCCTAGCATTTTACAGCCTATATCAGAAAGTTTTCTAGTCGATATACCGCAAATCAGTCACACTCGGTAATCTGAGTCAAGCATCCGAGTCTTGAAACGCTCTCTAGAGACGGATTTGCGCCAGGGTATTGCGTTTAGACATACTGTAAACCGTCTCGTAATTTTTGGAGAATGCTCCAAACAAGCCAATTTCTGGACATTTTTTGAATTTGATCGTTATAATAATACAAGGTGAATCCTGGTTAATTACAGATTCGTTAGTAGTCGAGGGTGCATATTGTCTAAGGTTTTAGTGCTAAATGCTTCCTATGAGCCGCTTAACATATGTACATGGCGGCGTGCTGTAGTTCTTCTTCTCAAAGGAAAAGCAGAGAGAATCGAACACAACGGCAAGATTTTATATGGCGATTTTCCATTACCTACGGTGATTAGGCTCAGGCATTACATACGAATCCCGTACAAGGAAATTTCTCTATCGCGGCGCAACATTTTGCACCGCGATAATTACATTTGCCAGTATTGCGGAGTCAAGCGACACGACCTCACAATCGACCACATCATGCCTCGCTCAAGAGGTGGTATCGATTCCTGGGATAATGTCGTGGCAGCCTGTCTCAAATGCAATGTCAAAAAAGGCGACCGAACTCCTCGCGAAGCCGGTATGGCACTGCTTTCTTCGCCAAGACGTCCACTTTCACATGTGCATTTTGAAATTTCTAAATACACAAGTACTTCTCAAAATCCACAAACAAATTGGCAAAAGTACGTCATTGGCTTTTCTTAAATCTCTAAAGATCATTCGATAAGGTAGAATTCAATCCGCATAGTTCTTTGTGTGGGTAAATTGGCCAGTTCAGTTTTCGCCAACATAGCCCTCGATATTGAGGCTCCGGAGTTACGAGATCGCCTGTTCACTTACGGCGTGCCCGATTTGCTACAGGATCAAGTTTTTGTAGGCTCGTGCGTGCTCGTGCCTTTTGGCCGGCAGGGACAAAATGTAGTCTCTGGCTATGTGGTCTCGCTTGAAGACTCAACCGCGAAAGATTTTCAAGTCAAAGATGTTTTTGAAGTAATGGATGCCAATCCATTTTTCGATGCAGACTATATCGATTTCTTGCACTGGCTGGCGAACACTTATTGTGCCAATTTAGCTGATGTAATTCAGGCAGCACTGCCTTCTTCCATTTCGCCAAGGCTCAAAAGACGAGTCCGCCTCGTTGCCTCCTGCCTTAAAACTTCAACCGATAACGGTTCAACTTTTAAATCAGCCCCTGAAGGCGAGCGCCTTTTTTCCATTCTCGCCCAAAGCGGCGAATCGTCGATACTTGCACTCAGACGCAGATATCAAGACAGCACCAAAGCTAGTGCAAGCAGTTTTTATAAAGCACTCAATTGGCTAAAGAGATCCGGCAATATCGAAGTGTTGGCAGAGACGCATGGCAAAGTGGTTGCCAAATCAATAGATCTGGTAGAAGTTGCACCAGATCTGCAAAACAAAGATGTAAAAATCAGTCCCAGACAGCAAAAAATAATTTCCATATTAAAAGAGCAAGAAGGAAAAATCCCTCTAAGCGAATTAGTAAAATTAGCCAGCACCACAAGTAATACCATCAAGAAAATGAGCGATGCAGGCTTGCTTCTAATTAGCAAACAAGATTCCATTCGAGATCCACTGAATGCATTTGCTTTCAAAAGCAACCAGGACAACTCTTGCAAGCAATTAACCGTCCATCAAAGAAATTGTCTGAACGTACTTGAAAAAGAACTAGAACTCGTTCTCAATACAAAAAACACGACTAATCCAGAACCAGTAAAACCCTGGCTTTTGTTCGGAGTGACCGGCTCCGGTAAAACCGAAGTTTATTTGCATTTGATAGAGCAAACAATCAGAGGTGGAAAAACCGCTTTAATAATGGTTCCTGAAATAGGACTGACCTCCCAGCTTGTAAGTTTATTAAACGATCGATTTCCAGAACTGGTTTCAATCTGGCATAGCGCTGTATCGGCTGGCGAAAGATTCGATACATGGAGAAGAATCAGAGACGGCTCTGTCAAAATCCTGCTTGGTGCTCGCTCGGCAGTGCTTGCTAATATTCCCAATTTGGGACTGATTATTTTAGATGAAGAACACGACTCAAGCTATAAACAGACAAGTCCAAGTCCGCGTTACAACGCAAAAGACGTAGCGCTCGAAAAGGCAAGACGCCATAACGCACTTGTTTTATTCGGCAGTGCCACGCCGGATTTATCGACTTACTACAATGCTCAGAAAGCAAACAGAATATTGACGCTTCCCGAGCGTGTCTTCAGCCAAAACATGCCCGTCGTGAAAGTAATAGACATGAAAGAAGAAATGCGTCTGGGCAACCGGACCATTTTCTCCAAAGACTTGTTTTACGCTATTGAAGATAGATTAGAGCGTAAAGAACAAACTGTTTTGCTAGTCAATCGTCGCGGCTATGCAAGCCACGTATTTTGCAGAGCTTGTGGTTATGTGGCTACCTGCAAGCATTGCAGTGTTTCCATGGTTTTTCATCGTTTTGCAAGGCATGGATCGAATCAAAAACAAAAGAACGAAACTTCGAATAAAGGCTATTTATCTTGCCACCATTGCGGATACGAGCGAGCGAACTTCAAACTTTGTCCAAACCCCGAGTGTCAAAGTCCCTTCATCAAAGAATATGGACTTGGTACCCAAAAGGTGGAAGAACAGGTTCACGAGTGTTTTCCCAAAGCCCGCGTCGTGCGATTGGACAGTGATGTAACTCTGAAAAAAGGAGCATTTCGAGACACGCTCGAAGTATTCAAACGCCATGAAGCAGACATTTTGATCGGCACTCAAATGGTGGCCAAAGGACTCGATATAGCCAATGTCACTCTAGTAGGTGTTCTTGCTGCAGATGCGGCTCTTAATATGCCGGACTATAGAAGTACCGAGCGAGGTTACCAGCTTTTGAGCCAGGTTGCCGGGCGCGCAGGACGGGGTCAACGACCTGGCGAAGTGTTTTTCCAATCATATAACAACGAGCTTGAAGTCTTTCAGGCAGTGCAGGAACATGACTTTGAATCGTTTGCCCAAACCGAGCTATTGAGTCGTGAAACATTTCACTATCCTCCTTTTGGTAGACTTCTTCGCATAGTCTTTTCTTGCCAGGATCAAAACATTTGCATTGAAAAGTGCGAACAACTGGTGAAAGACATTGCCGATAAACTGAGAGAAAGAATCTCAGATAACGAGTTTGAGGTATTGGGACCTGCACCATGCCTGGTGGAACGAATCAGAGGAAAATTCAGATATCATTTAATCGTCAAATTGTTTAGCCAGAATGCAAATGCTTTTGGCAGTCTGGTCGAATACTTAAGAGCAAGGACAATTGCGACTCCAGAAAAAAATGTCCATATAGCAGTTGATGTAGATGCGATCGATTTGATTTAGAGGAAGGAGGACCGCACAATTTATGGTATCAGTAATGATACTACTTTATCAAATCGGTCTCGCCCTGGTAATGATTTTGGCTTCGCCGCTGCTTTTGTTTTCATCCCGAGCACGCTTTGGATTCAGTCAAAAGATGGGATTTATTCCTCAAACAGTCAAGGAACAACTGTCGAAAATAAGATCGAGCACTAAAAAGCCTCTCTGGATTCATGCGGTTTCTGTAGGCGAATTCAATGCAGTTTTGCCATTACTTAAAAAGCTGAGACAAGAATTGCCTGATCTACCTTTATTCGTTACGACCACAACTGGCACCGGACAGGCAATGGCAAAAGAGAAAGCAGGTCAGTTTGCTACTATAGCCTATTTTCCATACGACCTGCCAGGCTCAATCGAGGCCTGGCTCGACACAGTCAATCCAGCGGCCTTCATGTTAGTTGAGACCGAGATTTGGCCTGGATTCGTACATGCCTGTAAAAAAAGAAAAATACCAGTAATGTCTGTCAATGCTCGAATGTCACCCAAATCGTATAAATCGTATTTCAATCTACGGTTCTTTTTCAAATCAGTCCTTTCTCAATTCGCCTTCATTGGAGTGCAAAGCAAATCAGAGGCTGAGCGTTTCGCTTCAGTGCAGGGAAGCGATAAAAACATTGAAATACTAGGAAACATCAAACTCGACGGACTGACCGGAGATGCCACTAAAAGCAGTGGCACTCTGTCAAATTATTTAAAAGGCGACACAAACGACTTCTTCTTCACCGCAGGCTCGACTCACGAGGGTGAAGAAATTATTGTTCTTGAAACGCTGAAACATTTAATCGAAAACAAAAGCGAATCGAGCCCAGTACCCAGACTGGTAATTGCACCAAGACATCCCGAGCGATTCGAGCACGTGCGTAATTTGATCAAAGATGCAGGATTCAACCCCAAATCATTTTCGAAAGAAGAAAAATTAGAAGAAAACGACCACGTTTTTCTGCTCGATACTTTAGGCAAATTGATGGAGTCCTATTCTCTTTCTCAACTGGCTTTTGTGGGGGGAACACTGGTAAATATCGGCGGACATAATGTCGCTGAACCTTTTGCTTTCAAGGTCCCCGTGGTTTGCGGACCCTATATCCAAAAAACACGTGACCTTGCAAATGCCCTTTCTGAAATTGACGCACTCACAATCGCTTCAAACTCTGATGAATTCAAAACACAGGTAAAATATCTCTATGACCACAAAGAAGAAGCGATGAGAAAAGGCAATTTAGGAAAAAATTGGATCAACCAGAATTTGGGTGCTTGCGATAGAGCGCTTTCTGCCATCAAAAAGGTCCTAGCCAATGAGTCTTGAACTGCCTAAGTCCAAACTAGCAAAAGCCCTCTTGGCGCCAGCCGCACTCGTTTATAAAACTCTGGTCAACCTTAGAGCTAAAGCTTACGCAAGCGGTATTGCATCCACAAACAAAGTAGAAGTTCCTGTCATAAGTGTTGGCAATATCACAGTTGGTGGCACAGGCAAAACCCCAGTTACAATGTATCTAGCCAAACAATTGATAGAACAAGGGCGCAAAGTTGGGATTTTGAGCCGAGGATACAACCGCAAATCGAAGTCTGATTTTATCGTCGCAAGCGATGGTACTGAAATTCTGTGTTCGGTAGAAGATTGTGGTGATGAACCATATATGATGGCGCTCGAGGTACCGCAAGCTGTAGTGATTTGTGGACGGTCTCGCTCTGCCATTGCCCGATTGGCTATCGATAAATACAACTGCGACATACTTTTACTGGATGATGGGTTTCAGCATATTTTGTTGCACAGAGACATCAACATTGCTTTGCTCGATTATCAGGACGACCTTGAATCAGAACAATTGCTTCCTGCCGGAAGGCTTCGTGAGCCAGTTTCAGCACTGTCTCGTGCAACCCACGTAGTCATAACAAAAGTACCTGCTGACGCAGACACTCGCAAACTTGAATGGATCAAAAACAAAATTTACCAACATGCGCCAGATTGTTCTGTTTACTCTTGCCGATTCAAACTCGAAAATACTTTTAAAACTCAAAATAAATCGGCAGTTGCCTTTGCTGGAATAGCAAGACCCGAGCAGTTTTTTGACGACCTTGAATCTGGCAACTTGAAAATCACCTTGAATGCCCGGCTTCCATTTGCGGATCACCACTGGTACGACGATTTCGACATTAAACGAATTAGAGACACCATAGAGCAAACGCGTTCCGATATCGGTTTAACTACATTAAAGGACCTTGCTAGGCTAGAGTCTCGCAAAGACGAACCTCACGTGGCTAAATTGCTCGAAAAGACAGTTGGTATCGGGCTTCAACTAGATTGGATTGGCGACTCACTTGTTTTAAGTATAAAATGAATATATTAAGTGCTAGTATTTTTTTGTCTGTCCGACAGGAGCAAACTAATGAATAGACCTTTAGCTCTGGTTTCACTGCTTTTAGCAGCCCAGAATATGCCTTGTCTGGCAGCCAATCCACCAACAGCCGCAAACACGACTTATGCTCAAGCGCAGGCAAGACGTTATTTGCCTAAATGGGTTTATTACGACAGACTTGGTCTAGCAGCTTGGAACAAAGGCGAGCGCCCTATTGCCAAGACGCACTGGGAGTACGCGATGAACCTGTGCGAAAACGATTTGCGTGGCAGACCAAAGGGCAGACTCGATAAGCAGACAAAAATCTGGGTAAACGATCTTCTGACTCATATGACTTTTCTCATGAGTTATTACGAGCAACCAACTGCTCAGTCCATGAAAAATCTTGCAGCAAAAGACGCGATGATCAAGCTGAAAGAAGCAGTAGTCGATGATATAGACAGAAAATTACAATGGTTCGACAAGCTTGAATCTTTCGCCAAAATGCTAGTAGGACGCGAGTGTTATATCGTCCAGGATTTTCGAATGTTGCGCGCTAAGCAGCTTATGATGCAAGAACAATATAGACGCGAAATTGCAACCTTGAAAGGCGTCCCTTACGTCCAGAAAAATGGCGATGGCTTCAATTACGTTATTCAAGATGGTCGAGCAGTCAAGAAACCGGCCTGGTGGAAACAAGGATCTGAAGTTCCTTCATGGAGACGCGACTACTTAAAAGTAGGCAGTCAGCCGACCTCAGGCGGACATGGAAAACCAACAACCGGAACAAGCTCAGTTGGCACAATGGGCAGACCTGGCTGGTGGGACAAAGGCGACAAGCCTGAAGTTCCAGGTGTTAGCTATGTTGGTGGCAAACAAATCAAGAACGACAAAATGGGTGCCGACGGTACTATTTGGAACCCAGCTAAAGGAGACAGCTCGACTCTTTGGGGTCAAGACCCCCACACTGAAATATCCAAACCAAACAAGTGGGGAACTCAAGCCGAGCGCAATCCTGCACTGGATTTGAATGCAAAACAAAAACCACCAAACTGGGGCGAAAACAATAACCCCAAAGACACAACCACTTCAGGCTGGGGCAATAATGGTCAAGCTTCGGATCAACCCAAAAGCCCAAATGGCGTGGGAGAAGTCAATCCCAATTCGCAAGGTGGCGATTACTGGAAATGACGAAAAACCGCTGGTGCCTCGAATATTACCGGTAGTCCCCGCACAAGACAAAACACACAAGAAGCATAAACACAAAATGTTGCTATGCTTGGGATCGCATAACCGTGCCCCAGCTGTGTTTGAGCCGCAATCACGAGACAAAATGCGACTGCTTTCACTACCGCATATGTAAAACGACTAAAATTAGATGCTACCAAAAACTTACCAAGACTCGATTGCATCATAGTATTTTTTCCAAAAGCAGTTAAACCCTGTTCACTCACATGCGATCTAATCGCATCTACAAAAGTGCCCCTTACTAGATACAAAAGCGGCACCCAGACTGGAACCCAGTGCAGGCAAGAGAAAACAATCCAGTATGCCATTTCTACGGCGCGGTCACCAGCGATATCTAAAATGCCACCAAATTTAGTGGATTGATTCAGTTTACGAGCGAAGTATCCATCGAGACCATCAGCCCAAATAACAACGATGGTAAGCCCGAATGAGACCCACTTTATTGTGTCGCCGTCAACAAACAAAATCGACAGCGCCACCAGTGCCAATACCACACGTGCAACCGTGATAGTATTGGGAACGTTGATTGTGCTCGCGCTCAATTAACTAGAGATCCAGGTTTGCGTAGTGGGCGTGCTTTTCGATAAACTCACGACGAGGACCGACCGCTTCACCCATGAGCAAATCGAAAATGTGTTCGGCTTGCGCACCATCTTCAACAGTTACTTGCTTTAAAGTGCGTGTTTCGGGATTCATGGTGGTGTCCCATAGCTGCTGCTCTTCCATTTCTCCAAGACCTTTGAATCGCTGAACGATAGCCTTGTCTCCCATTTCAGCAAGTACGGTTTGAAGCTTGTGCTCGTTATAGCAGTATTCGGATCTTTTTCCCTTTTCTACTTTATAAAGCGGTGGCTGGGCAATATAAACATAGCCTTTCTCGACCATCGGTCTTGCATATCTGAAAAAGAAAGTCAAAAGCAAAGTGCGAATGTGACTTCCGTCCACATCAGCATCTGTCATGATGATCACTTTGTGATAACGCAATTTGTCGAGATCCAGATTCTCGGCGTTTGGTCTTAAGATGCCGCCTGTTTTAGCTCCATCTTCATCCGTTTCTTCGCGAACAACAAGCCCAAGAGCTTGGATCATCGCTTGAACCTCCGCATTTTCGTAAATGCGGCTGGGCTGCACTCGCTCGACATTCAGGATTTTGCCGCGCAAGGGTAAAATGGCTTGGAAATTTTTGTTTCTACCTTTTTTAGCAGTACCACCAGCGGAGTCACCTTCTACCAGATAGACTTCGCATTTTGTAGGGTCACGGTCCGTACAATCTGCAAGTTTGCCAGGAAGCGAAGAGTTTTCCAGAGTAGATTGACGTCTTACTTGTTGCTTGGCTTTTTGAGCTGCTTCACGTGCGGCTCTTGCATTAATTGCCTTGGTGATAATTTCTTTGGCAGGTTTTGGATTAAGCTCAAGCCAGTCAGCAAGCTGTTCTGAAGTTACGGTTTGAACTACGCCTTGTACTTCGCGGTTACCAAGACGAGCTTTAGTCTGTCCTTCGAACTGGGGCTCTGGCACTTTGACGCTCACAATCGCGGTAAGACCTTCACGCACGTCTTCGCCCTGGAAGTTCTGGTCTGCGTCTTTGAGAAGACCTGCTTTACGCGCATAGGTATTGATTACACGTGTGAGTGCCATGCGAAAACCCTGCAAGTGAGTTCCGCCATCGTGTGTATTGATATTGTTAACAAAAGAATTGAGCGTTTCTTGATAGAGGTCAGTCCACTGCAGTGAGCACTCAACCACTATGTTGTCGCGCTCTTGTTCGAAGTAAACTGGCGGTTTGTGCAATACGTTTCTGGTCTCGTTCATGTACTCGACATAACTTGCGATACCACCTTCGTAGTGATAAACCTCTGATTTTTTCTCAGCTTCTCTAAAGTCTTCTGCTTTAATTTTCAGACCTTTATTGAGGAAAGACATTTCACGCAATCGATCGGAAATAGTGTCCCAATCAAAGTGGATGCTTATGCGCTCACCGTCTTCATCAAAATCGTGGAAGATCAAATCGTCAGGCCAGAAAGTAACTTTAGTTCCGCGCTCTTCGGTGGAACCGACGACTTCAAGCCCGCCCACAGCGTTTCCGCGTTCATATCTTTGTTTGTGGATTTTGTTGTCGCGATAAACTTCAACTTCTAATTTTTCAGATAGAGCGTTCACGACCGAAGCGCCCACACCGTGCAGACCACCCGATACTTTATAGCCGCCGCCACCGAACTTACCACCAGCGTGCAGAATAGTGAATACTGTTTCAACACCACTTTTACCGGTCTTTTTAACTATGTCGATCGGGATTCCACGACCATCATCTTTGACCGTGACTGAACTGTCGGCATTGACTGTGACTTCAATTGTTTTACAGTGACCAGCAAGCGCTTCGTCCACGGCATTGTCGACAATTTCCCAAATAAGGTGGTGCAAACCTTTGGGACCGGTGGTACCGATATACATACCAGGACGTTTTCGAACTGCTTCAAGCCCTTCCAAAACGTCAATATTAGAAGCTGAATACTCGCCATCGACATTTGTGTCGCCGGTATTACCGTTAGCTTTCTTGTTCTCTTCTTCTGATTCTTTCTCGTCCGTCACTAGTGTGTTCGCCTTTTCGTTAGCCATAAATCCCCTGTTAATTGCACACCGTTTTTCGTCGGTAGTGCGATCAATCCGCATAACATCAAGAAAAACAACAATCGGAGCACTTACTCCATTGTCGATTTATCTCACTAAATTTTATCACAATGAAGGCACTAATTCCCTTACGCGGCCTTAGTTTTTGCCAAATCATTGGGACAATTTTGGTTACAATAAATATAATTCTCTATGTCAAGGGTATAGCTACCAAGTACATCAAGTACACTTGTAAACAGGATTTTTG
>Ga0268298_10006255_pt1 | contig 10876 bp, 11 predicted proteins | sample WWTPWeurt_MetaG_FD_194462 | JGI IMG/M metagenome (GOLD analysis project Ga0268298, IMG submission 194462) | Activated sludge microbial communities from WWTP in Nijmegen, Gelderland, Netherland - WWTP Weurt | ecosystem: Engineered > WWTP > Aerobic digester > Activated sludge | place... | reverse complement strand
TTGGACCCTGATACACTGTAAACAGTGACGATCACATCGTCTGCTGCTGGGTCCAGTACTATCCTCCGGCCTTGATAGGAGGGATCATTAACTGTGGGGTCGAGCGATGCCCGCACCATGGCAGCAGCGCCCGAGTAGAATGCATCCCTGTCTGACAGATCAGCATTGAATGGATCTTGGTCGCTGTAAAAACGCGCTGCTTCGCGGGAAGCATCCAGAAGGGAAAGATAAAAGTTAAGAGCGAATCCGAATTCTACAACCCCTGTGAGCAGGATGAGGATAATGGGCAATGAAATGGCAAATTCCACCAAGCTTTGCGCCCTGGTCTTTTTTCCAGAAACTGAGTGTGCTTTTAAGAAGGTTTTTATTTGCATAAATGCTTTTCGCATAACTACTCACTTTGTATATTAATCCCAAAAATAACGGTATCCTTCATAGGTACTATTAATTGGGTAGCGACCAATAAATTGTTCTGTAATGGGGATGTTGACAGGGGATCGCCTGCATTGACTTCTATAGACAATTATATACCACATCCCTGACCCCGGAAAAAATGAAAAGTTGCCAGAGCCTTTCAATATTGTAAGACAACCTCTATGCCCGGATCTTATTGGCTTAGGGTGACCTCAGGCATCGTATATGTATCGAAATTTTGCTCATCTTTATATTTAATATAGATATTATCGGTCCCATCCACCTCGATGTAATACCCAATGATTTGGCTGTGATATGCAGCGCCCCGGGCATTATCCAGGCCATTAATGCGAATATCGGCGCTTGGCGCGAGGATGGTCCCCATAAATTTGGATTCGTCGCTGCCGTTAAGATTGACGATGTTCTTGTTTCCAATGGGCAAGTAGAACAACAACCCGGCATTGGGTCCACTTTTGGAAGCGCTTAAATCCACTGTGGCGCTGCCGCTGATCTTGATCGCGCCATCCTCCACAAGGATGGTAACGTTGTTCCCTTCCAGAAATTGTCCATCCCCAACAATAAAATCATCCTGGATGCAATACACCCCATTCTCTAGATAGTGGACTCCTTCCGGAGGGAACGGTCCTTCGTCCCATCCTCCCGGGCTCATAATCCCTGTGGCTTCATCGACAGTGGCAATTTTTGAACCGCAGCCGACTTTTGGCAGTCTATAAGCGGGAGGGTAGGGGATCGGGGCAATTCCGGTCTCCATGGGGAAGGGTGTGATCAACTGTGGTTTTTGGACTCGCGCACCGCCTACTACGGATATGAGGCTATTGTCATGAATACGAACGCTTCCACTTCCAAATGAGATAAAAGCACATTCTGAATTGCTGGAATTTACAAATAGGCCCCCGCCTTCAAGGTTGATAGTCGCTTCGCTATGGACCCAAAACGAGATCTGCTTATCACATTTGCTTTTTGGCGCCAGGCTGACCAACGCATACCCCGGGAACATTTCACCCAATTCAGAGGGCTTGGATTGGGAAACCGCACGGACTATGTTGGTAATGGTCGGCACGCCGATCACTGCTCCAAAATAGGTTTGCAGATGCGAAGTGATGATCACTTCGATGTATTCAGAATCCCCAACATATGGCCCGTTTAGAGGCGGGGTGTTTAGCTCCACTGTATTGGTTGTGCCATTATTATCGTATCCATTTGTTTTTGCTGTTGCGAGTGCTGCGGCGCGCCAGTCTCCACCTTCAATTCTTGTCAAGGCGGCTGTCAAGGCGGCGGCGGATGCGGCAGTTTCCGCCCGGCGGTTATCAATATAGGCATTGCCTCCGTCAATAGCCAGTGCAGACATCCCAATGATGCCGATGATGGAGAAGACAATCAGAATGATCGCCTGCCCCCTTTCGCTTCTTTTTGATCGGGTGAAAGATTGGAAATATCTCATGGGCATGGAGGTTGAAGGATTACATTGGTGGCCGAGCCGGTTAAACGGATGGAGTTGGATCCGACAATATCCCCGATGAACGGCATGATGATGGGCTGCCGGTAAATCACACGCACCCGAATGCTGTTCGCTGCGTCGTGTGTGATCCCCTGGCAGGCTTTTCCAATGGAATCGATCTCAACGCTGACAACGTTGTTATTAAGTAGATTGACTGGTGATGAAAATATATCCTCATTATCTCGTGGCAGTATATTCCTGGCTCTATTTTCGATCGCTGCTTTATTCGCCGGGTTGAATGAACCATAGAGGGCGCCTTCCTGGGCCGCGTCTCGAAGGATCGCATAGGAGAAAAGCGCCAATCCGAAGTTCACTGTTCCCAGCAGGATCAAAACGATGACAGGCAGGCTGATCGCCAATTCGATCAGACTCTGACCTCTCTCTTTGTTTTCTTTCCTTCGTTCTTTCATGGCTATTTGCTCGAGTCGATCGGATAATTCACACATCCGGGGGTTCCAATGGTGATGATGATCCGTTCTGTACCGTCCAGGCGATCATATTTTTGGTGGAAGATGAACCGTACAACAGACTCGCCCTGTGGGATGGTGGGATAGAACGGATTGATGAAAGCGGAAGGCGCAAGAATATCGCCGTTCCAATTTTGCGCGGCAAGTTGGATTTGCTGCAAGCGCAAGGTCGAATCGCTTCCATCGTGGCCGGTATCGTGATTCCACTCCACGTAAACTTGAGCCACATCCAGAACGTGACCGGTGTTATTGAAAATGGTCATTTCCATATAATCGTTCTTGAAGACCAATTTCCCATGAGCTACTCCAGTCAGCCCCGTGCAACTGATGGCTGTTGGTGTAATGGATGGGGTAAGGCTGGGCAATGGTGTGTTTGAAGGCGTGAATGTTGCGGTTGGAGGCAAAGACTGGGTGGGTGTATAGAACACAGCTACAGATGTTCCGCCTGGAACATTGTGTTGAGTGGGCGTATTGGCTGGAGGTTGAGTGGGTGTGCGCGGTGTTTCGGTGTTTGTAGGCACTTTTGATGGGGTGCTGGTTTCAGCAGAGAATCCAGTAGGTTGCGCAGAACCGTAAATGGGAACGCTGATCAGGAAGGTCCTTGCGTTAGCGGAAACGATTTCCATGGGGTCAATGGGTAGAAAACCAAGGATCGGCTCGTAATCTGCTTTTACCTGAACAATGATCCGATCGCCATTCCTGAGCAGGTTATCCTCAATGGGACACATATCGGAATCAGGGCTTGGATCAATATCTGTGATCGGAATCTGGTCGCCTTCTGAGGTCAACCCTCTGTCATAAGTGATGTTGATGTCGGTGAATGTGGTCAGGATGGCAGAACGGTTTGCGGTCTCTTTGATGCCATCGCAGTCCTGATAGAAATTCACTCCATTCTCTTCGCCTGAACCCGCTCCATAACGGGCTGCTTGTCGTGAAGCATTCGCGACGGATGCAAAAATGAATATCAGACGGGAAAGCTCGATAATTCCATATAAAAGCACAATCAGCACCGGCAGGGCAAGCATGAATTCGACCATTGCCTGGGCTTTGATGGTTTTTTTTGTTTTTGGTTTTTGGAGGTTCATCTGGTCACCAATCTATACTAATGGACTTTGGGGTTATCCCGGAACGATGGCCGCAACGAGTCGGGGAAAATATGTGATCAAGAATGCACTGATTACAAAATATGGCCCGTATGGAATGAACATCATTAAAGAATTTTCCTCGTATTTTCGGGTGAGGAACAAACCGATCAGGTAAAAGAAACTAACCATGCCGCCCAACAGAAGGCTGAACAGGATGCTGAACCAAATCAGCGGCCATCCCACCAAAAAACCAAGGATTGTCACAAGGATTACGTCCCCGGCGCCAAGCGCCTCTTCATCATCCAATTCTTTTGCTTGGGCAGCCATGCGTTTGGCGCGAAAACGGGTAAAAAGCATCCCCAGGGCGTAGAAGGCCATCATGATAAGGAAACCGCCTAATCCGCCTAATAAAGTGGGCACCAGCCCGTGAGAAACAAGACCCAGTCCCAGCGCGATCAAAGAACCGAAAATACTGGTCGGGTGCAGGATCAAGCGGTGTTCCATATCAATTACAATGACGACACCAAAGTAAACGATCAAAAGCATCCCAAGCATATAACCTATCTTGGATGGAGGCTGGTACCAGGTCAACAGACTGATGGCGACAGCGATTAACTGTACCAGCCAGATTCGAGCCCGGCGCGGATGGCCATTTGGGCAGGGCTTGAAAAGCAAATAATCAAGCACTGGATAGGTTGCATGGCATTGTAGACACTCAGGTTGACTGAGTCTGCGTGTGAGCGGAAGGACATCTGACATGTAATTAACAATCCAACCTGCCAGCCAGCCAATGATTATGGGTACAATTAAAGATATTGTCATCTGGAATTATTATAATTCTAATTAAGAGAGAGGCAAAATCCCTCTTTTGGTGTAAGTCAATTGCAATTTTATTGGCGGAGTCTGCTGGCCGCCTTACAATTTTGCCAATCAAGGAGACAAAATGGAAGAATTCGTGATCGAAGGCGGGGTTCCTTTACGGGGAGAGGTTATTCCTTCTGGAAATAAGAACGCGGCATTGCCATTGCTTGCTGCCTGTTTGTTGACAGAAGAACCAGTGATCTTAAAAAACGTCCCCGCAATACGTGATGTACTGGCCATGCGGAAATTGATCGAAAGCCTTGGAGCAAAAGTGGAGGATCTGGACTCCAATACATGGAGAATGGAAACCCGTGAAGTTACCGCATCTCACCTGGACCCGGACCTGTGTCGTCGTATCCGGGCCTCGATCCTCGTTGCAGGCCCCGTTTTGGCGCGTGCTGGCGGGATACGCCTTCCGCCCCCGGGTGGTGACGTTATTGGCCGCCGCCGCCTGGACACGCACATCCTTGCGCTGCGTTCTTTGGGCGCTGTGATTACCTATGATCGCGTGTTTGATATTCGCTCAGACGGTTTGCATGGAGCGGATATCCTCCTGGATGAAGCCAGCGTTACCGCAACTGAAAACGCTGTTATGGCGGCAGTCCTTGCAAATGGTGAGACAAGGATCCGGAATGCAGCCTCGGAACCGCATGTGCAGGAATTGTGTAATTTTCTAAACGTATTGGGGGCGAAAATAGAGGGGATAGGTTCAAACACTTTACATATCACCGGTGTCAGTCGGTTGCATGGTGGAGAATACACCATTGGCCCCGACCTGCTGGAAGTGGTTAGCTACATCGGCGCTGCTGTTGTCACACATGGCGAGGTGCGGATTCGGAATGCAGGGGTTGAGCATTTAGAAATGGTTGCTCAGACTTTTCACCGTCTGGGTGTTCACTGGAATGTGGAGGGCAATGATATCCTGGTCCCGTCGAACCAGACCCTGTCTATACTTTCAGACCTGGATGGGGCTGTGCCTGAAATTAAGACCAATGTCTGGCCAGCCTTTCCGACTGACCTGACCAGTATTGCGATCATGGTTGCAACCCAAGCCTCGGGCTCAGTGCTTTTTCACGACTGGATGTTTTCAGGCAGAATGTACTTCACCGATAAATTGGTGGGAATGGGCGCACGCATCATCCTTTGTGACCCATATCGCTGTTTAGTCCAAGGCCCTGCCAAACTATATTCAGAAAGGCTGGAAAGCCCGGATATTCGGGCGGGGATGGCTCTGCTTCTGGCTGCCCTTGCTGCGAATGGGAGATCCAAGATCCGAAATATCGTACAGATCGAGCGTGGCTATGAAAAGGTGGATGAAAAACTGAGGATGTTGGGTGCGCGTATCACCCGCGAAGTTGAATAAAAAAGAGCCGCAGGTTCATGAACCTGCGGCTCTTTTTTATTAAGTTGCGTTACGGAACGACAATTGCTTCCTTCTTGATCTTTACCACGAACCCATGGTTGTCGCCTACACGGTTGTTGACATACCCCGAAGCGTTCCCGGAGGAATTACCGTAATCGATCAAGGCAAAAGCGTAATAGTTCCCCTTGGGAATGGAAACAGTCAGTTTTTCGTTCTTACTAAGATAGTAAGTTAGAAAGCCGCATTGTGCAAAATCGTTGCCAGATAGCCAAAGTGATAAAGTGACTTTGCCTCCGGTTTCGTTTTCAAAGCGGACGTTGGATTGAGGTCCTGCTTCCGCAACATTCAATGGCCCTTCACAGGAACCTGCCGGTTTTGCGGTTGGAACAGGGGTTGCGACCTCAATGGTCGGAAGCGGCAAGGGGGTGAAAGTCGGCAGAGGAGTGGGACTGGGAGTGTCGGTTGGGGGAATCGGAGTGTTTGTTGGGATGGCAGCCTGGGTTTGTGCAACCATTGTCCAAGCAGCGGCCGCGGCTGTTTGTTGCACTTGTTCGGGGGACATGGTTGGTTCGGCTTGTTGTCCGCAGGCTGTTAGGAGCAGCGCAAGGATAGCAAGCACAAAAATTGTTTTTTTGATCATTTGTCTCTCCAAAATTTTCAATCAGTTTGTATTGAATTGGCTTATTTCTTTGCTATAGTGACCTTGTCCTTGAACAAGGTGATCGTCATGGACCCGTCTTCCCGCAGAGAAAAACTTCCGGTAAATTGACGTCCGCCGACCCAGGCGACATAGGTGTATTCACCCGCAGGGGCGCTGGCAGCAACAGTGCGCTTTACTGGATATTCCAGAATGGTAATTGCTCCGCTCTTTGTGACACACCGGAGTGATATGTACGCATCTGCTTTTGCCTTATTGACCAGACTGATCTCACCATAGGGCAGGTTGGGCGGCAAGGTTCCATACGAAAGCGGTCCCGGCTGGATCGTGGAAGTGACCGTGCCGTTGCCCGGCGTTCCCGTGAATGGCAACGTTCCAGAAATTTCCACTCCCGGAGTGCCTGTGGTGTCAGGGGAAACCGTGCCAGTGCCCAAAGTTGCAGTGAGGGTAAGCAAAACAGGATTCTGAGTTTCGGTTGGCGTATTTGGAATGGCAGTGTGGGTTGGGGTGGAGATAACGGGTGTTTCGGTTGGAGGAAGGGTCGGCGTAGCCAGGGCTTCCAATGTTTGTTGCGACAGAATTTCAGCCGTGGCTTGCAGACCTTCCTCAGGGAAGGGAGTTGGGACAGCCTCCGTCTGCTGCGGAAGAAACGGCAGAGCGCATCCGCTCAATGCCAGGCCAAACATAAGAACCATGATGAAAAATTTTTTCATCAGCCAACTCCCTCTGGTCGTAAAACCTGATTAGGCTTGCTGTCCGACAACATCCAAAAATTGAGTGACCACATCACGGAGCATGCGCTCTGGCAGGGCACCAACCTGACGGTGAACCACTTTTCCACCCGAAACGAATAAAAGGGTGGGAATGCCCTGAATGCCAAACTTCTGCATCCACTCTGCATGGTCGTCAGTGTTGACCTTGGCGATCACCAATTTGCCGTCCATTTCCTTGGCCAATTTATCAAGCGTAGGGGCGATCATCTTGCACGGCCCGCACCACGGTGCCCAAAAATCGACAATCACCGGCACGGAGGATTGCATGACCACTTTTTCGAATTCTTCATCAGAAATGTGAATGGGCTCTGAAGACATTTTTATAGTTCCTTTTTCAATTAACTTCTCAAGTCGGTTTATTTAGCCGAATGAGTATAACATAAATTCCCTGATATAATCGCGCCCCATGAACATTTTTTCACGATGGCGTGAGGGACTCTCGCGCACCAGTAAGGCAGCCTTTGGTCAGATCGCTTCGGTTCTCGGGGCGTCTGAGATCACCAATGAGACCTGGGACGATCTTGAAGCCTTGCTGATACAGGCGGATCTAGGGATTGAAACCACCTCTTCGGTGTTGGATGCCCTCAAACGCATCACGCGGACCGAGGGCCTGATCCGTGCCAGTGATCTTTTCACTGCGCTGAAACAGGAATTGCGTTCCCGCCTTGTGACGCCACCGTCCTTGGAGTTCGGTCAGAAGCCGACAGTCATTCTTGTAGTAGGAGTAAATGGCTCAGGCAAGACGACCACCATCGCAAAATTAACCTCCCGCTTTGTTTCTGATCGGAGGACGGTTTTACTTGGAGCCGCAGATACCTTCCGTGCTGCAGCGGTGGATCAACTTCAGGTGTGGGGGGACAGGCTGAAGGTCGATGTGATCGCAGGGGAACCGGAAGGAGATCCCGGCGCGGTGGCGTTCAATGCCATCCAGGCTGGAGTTGCTCGCAGCGTGGATATCGTCATGATCGATACTGCCGGACGCCTGCACACTCGTTTTAACTTGATGGAAGAACTAAAGAAGGTCAACCGTGTGGTGGGCAAGGCGCTGCCTGGCGCGCCACACGCAGTATGGCTTGTGCTGGATGCGACCACTGGGCAGAATGCTTTGCAGCAGGCCCGCTCATTCAAGGATGCGGTCCAGGTGACAGGGGTAATTCTATCCAAACTGGATTCTTCAGCACGAGGCGGCATGGCCTTCGCCATTCAGCACGAGTTGGGACTTCCGATCTTGTTCGCCGGCCTGGGTGAAAAACCCGAAGACCTGACGCCGTTTGACCCTGACGCTTTTGTAGATGGAATCTTGAGCAATAACTAGGAGACAATATGCAAGACTTGCTCGAACGTTTGAACAAAGCCAATGAACTAACCCAGCAACTCCTGGTGCGTCTTTGACCTGGCGGGGAAACAGGAAAAACTCTCAGTTCTTGAAATGGAAATAGAAGCCCCGAGCTTTTGGAACGACAATTCCAACGCTCAGCGGGTCATGAAGACCGTCTCCAGTTTGCGAAACGAGACGGAATCTTGGGCTTCCATAAATCAGCAGATCCATGATTTGACCGAATTGGTCAAATTGGATGATGACTCATTAAGAGTGGATCTGGAGTCAGAGGTCGCTCGACTTGAAGCCGATCTTGAGAAGCGTTCTTTTGCCGCCATGCTCTCAGGCCCTTATGATCATGATGATGCCATTCTTGCCATCCATGCCGGGGCGGGCGGGACTGATTCGCAGGATTGGGCCGAAATGCTTCAGCGGATGTTCCTGCGTTGGTCTGAGGGCCATGATTTCTCAACCGAGATCCTCGATATGACCCCCGGCGAAGAAGCGGGAATTAAAAGCGTTACGATCGCAGTGAGCGGACAATATGCCTTTGGCTATCTGCGTTCAGAGAAGGGTGTTCACCGCCTTGTGCGTCTGTCTCCTTTTGATGCTGCGCATCGCAGGCATACCTCCTTTGCACTGGTGGAGGTTTTGCCGCAAGTCTCCATGGATGAAGCTGACGTGGAGATCAACCCGGGCGATATCAAGATGGATGTATTCCGTTCCTCGGGCGCGGGCGGGCAAAACGTGCAGAAGAACGCCACTGCCGTACGCCTGACGCATCTTCCCACAGGGATCGTAGTGACCTGTCAGAACGAGCGCTCGCAGACCCAGAACCGCGAGTTTGCCATGCGTATTTTAAGGGCACGCTTGCTTGAATTGCGAACGGCCGAAAGGGAAGAAGAACGCGCTGTGTTGCGCGGTGAATATACCAAGGCTGAGTGGGGCAGTCAGATCCGCTCTTATGTCTTGCATCCCTATCAGATGGTCAAGGACCACCGTACCGACTTTCAGGTCGGCAACTCCCAGTCCGTGCTGGATGGCGAACTGGATGGGTTTATGGAAGCCTATCTAAAAAGCGGCGCAGGGAAATAAGCAGAGCGAAGGTGCTTAAATCAAAAGAGCGGGCATATCGCCCGCTCTTTATTATTTTGGCTAGCCGCCGGTGGGAACCCGTTTTTCGAGGGTGCTGTTGAGCAGGTGTTCATGTTCCTCGGAATTGGACTTGAGGGATTTGCGATGCAGTTTCTTGCGGCTCTGGGCCTTATCCAAGGCCTGCTGCCAGGCGATCTGCATGGCTGTGTATTCCGGCTCGTTGGAAACCGAGGTTTCCATTTCGTAGGATTCTTCTTCCTTCTTGCCTTTGCGCCGGCCTTTGCCCCTGTGCTCTTCACGCTCGGGACGGGTGGCTTCTTCAATGACCTCAGCCTGAAGCGCTTTCACGCTCAAGCGGATCTGGCGTTTGCGGCGATCGACATCGAGGACTTTCGCTTCGACTTCTTCACCTTCTTTGAGGACTTCACCCGCGGTCTTGACGTAGCCGTGAGTCAGCTCGCTGACGTGGATGAGGCCGGGACGCTCGGCGCCGAAATCCACAAACGCGCCATAGGATTCGAGGCGGACGACCTTGCCCTTGACGATCATCTCGGGCTTAAGTTCCTTCCAGTCGTAGGCGAGTGGTTCGATCATGGTGAGTTCGACGCGATCTTTGCGGACGCGTTTGACCCAGACCACCACTTCCTGGCCTTCCTGGACTACATCTTCAACTTTATTTACTGCCTTGTCGCTGAGTTGTGAGATGTGTATGACACCGGGTAAACTCTGTCCGATGTCTACAAGCGCCCCCGCGAGAGTGGTCTTCAAAATTTTGCCGTTCAATTTGGTTTTTGGTTCAAGCGCTACGGCGGGCGCGCTGTCGGGTGTAGTCATAATTTATGCTCCTGCTTTCTGAAATAATGCCGAAAAAAGATTATACCTGTCTGACATAAAACAGTCAATGCGATTTCAGTATGAGATTGACGGGCAGCGGTCCCATTCTCGATCACTTCAAATGCACTTGCCGTTTCGGAAGTAGCTGTGTATAATCCGCGAACCAAAAGCGAAGATGGGAACGAGTAAACTCGTCGAAACGGGCAGCGAGTCCGAGGTCTGGTGTGAAGCGGATACGCGTAGACGGTTGAAAATCCTCCCGGAGTTGCGATCAGAAATCAATGGTTATCATTGAAAGTAAGTGAGCCGAGATTGCTCCTCGTTATCGGAGCAGGGCGATGATCGTCGCCCAATGAGCGTTCATCTTCGGATGAAAACCAGAGTGGTACCGCGTGAGCCTTGCTCTCGTCTCTGTATGAGATGAGAGTTTTTTATTTAATTTCTTGTCGCTGTGAAGAGGCCGATTTACGTTCCGCGCCCGCAGCGACA
>Ga0268298_10006254_pt1 | contig 10877 bp, 8 predicted proteins | sample WWTPWeurt_MetaG_FD_194462 | JGI IMG/M metagenome (GOLD analysis project Ga0268298, IMG submission 194462) | Activated sludge microbial communities from WWTP in Nijmegen, Gelderland, Netherland - WWTP Weurt | ecosystem: Engineered > WWTP > Aerobic digester > Activated sludge | place: Netherlands... | reverse complement strand
AGAACGCATCCGAGTGGGCCGCATTCATGTGCAGGCGCTGAAACATGACGCTGTCCGGGTAGATGAACGTGTCGTTGCGCAGCTCGGCCGGAAGCAGCGGCGTCGCCGACGCGTTGGCATTTGCGAAGCCGATCGATTCCGTCACCTTCACAATGACTTCGGGACGCAGCAGGTAATTGATCAGCCGGTGGGCATTGTCGGGATGTGGCGCGTCGATCGGGATCGCGAGCACGTCCACCCAGAGCATGGCTCCTTCGCGCGGGATGACGTAACGGATGTGGGCGTTTCGACCCAGTTCCTGTACCAATTGGCGTGCCAGAAATATTTCGGCATTGGGCCCGACTGCGATACAGGCGGTGCCATCGGCGAGCTGCTGGGTCACAGTCGACCCGGTGATCTCGCGCACATACGGGCGGATGGCCTGCAGGGTGGCCATCGCCGCCTTGAGGTCTTCCGGGCGCTCGCTGTTCGGGTCGCGCCCGAGGTACAGCAGCGCCATGCTGGTCATGACCCACGCCGCATCGCTGACGATGATGCCGCAGCCCGTCAGTTTCGCGGCGTTGTGCGGATCGAAGAGCAGTGCCCAGGAGTCCGGTGCCGTGTGCCCGAGCGCGTGCTCTACCTTGACCGCGTCGTAACCGAGACCCAGCGTGCCCCATACATAGGGAACCGCGAACTGATTGCCTGGGTCGTTGCGCTCGAGTTGCTGCAAAATCGCAGGATCGAGGTGCTTCAGGTTCGGCAACTTCGACTTGTCCAGCTTCTGGTACAGGCCGGCAGCAATCTGACGCTCCAGGTAATTGTTGCCCGGCACCACGACGTCGAATCCCGTCTTGCCGACGAGCAGTCGCGACTCGAGCACCTGGTTCAGCTCGTAGGTGTCGTAATTCGTCGCGATCCCGGTCGCGCGTGTGAAACCCGACAATGTGTCCGGGGCGATCTCTTCTATGAAGTTCGCGAAGTTGACGACCGGTTCCTCGTGAGACACCTGCGATTTCGAGTGTGCGGCCGTCGACGGTCCAGACCCTGAGGAGGATTTCCCACACGCAGTGAGAAGCAAGGCGAGAGTGCATACGCCGGTGGCGTAGGCGATGCCCCACTGCACGACCTTGCGGCGGCGCAGCCGCTCCCAGGTGCTTTCGGCCTGCCCTTCCGGTGACGGGTCGGTCACTGACGGGTCTCCCCCTGTTGCGGAGAGTGTAGCGGAAGCGCGATCAATCCCGGAGTGGAGGGGGACGCAGGCTCCCGCCTGCTCGCGCGACTGGAGTCGCGCGCCAGAGGCCGCTGGTCAGCGGTGGCCGGTTTTACTCGGCCCGTCGTGGGCCTCGCCCGTTGGGCCCGCCTGCGGCGGTTCAGGCTGCGTTCCCGCGCAGCCTGTGGTGTGGGGGACGCTGTGCAGGGGAATTCTCCGTCGCCTGGTTGGTCAGCGGCGTCGGGCTGGCGTCGGCCGGTAGCGGTACACCGGAATCGTCGAAAGAAAAGCGCCCTCCTCTAGCTTGCCGACGCGCGGGCGGCGTTCGGCGGTGGGCTCCGGGTGGTAATCAATCGATGGCAGTGCGGTGGATCGGCCGAGCGGATAGAGCAGCGGGAGCTCGGCGCTCAGCTGAAGCCGTCCGCGGTTGCGGCTGTCGAGGCCGTGAAATCGAACGTTGGCGCGCACGTTGGCGTAGTGCTCCGCGACCAGCGCGAGATGCGTATCCCGCTCGGGCAGTCGCTCCAGACGCATGCGGTCTTGGTCGACGCCCGGGCGATCGCCGAGCCGGTCGAGCATGGCGGCAATGTCTGCGCGGGTTTTGCGATAGACGGCACGGGTCTCGGCCCGCACGTAGGCAACGCGCTCCGGGCGGCCGGTGAGCACGGGGATCTTGCGGTAGGCGGCGAGGAGGTTGAGGTCGCTCGCCTGCAACTCGCGCAGCAGCACGCGTACGAGCGGCAGCGATTTCACGAGCCGACCGCCCTGCCCGTCCTTGACCGGCACGCGCACGCGCTGGTTCTGGATGACCTTGCAGGCCTCGCGCACGCGTCCCTTGGCCGCGTTCACGTCGTTGGCGCGACCGAGTACGGACGCCGTGCCGCCCACGACCCCGAGCACCGTGGGCGTTTCGTTCACGTCCTGGTCGGGCTGGTAGCGAACGTCGGCGTAGGCGTTGCAGACGCGCCGCAGGGCCTCGCGCTCCGAGGCCGCGCCCTCCACGCTCACGAGCAGGCGCTCATGGGTCAGTGCCTGCAGCAGGCGCTCGAGCGCCTCCTCCAGCTCACGAAGCACGGTGGCGATCTGGAGCTTGTGTCGTTCGCGATCGGAGGTCGGGAGGTCGGGCATCAACGAATTTATACATAGTCCGTACAACCGAAGCAACTTCGGACCCCGAAATCCAAAACCAGTTTGGCGAATCAGAGAGAAAACCAAGCGCCTGTACGGGGTATGTATAAATAGACGGCTATGAGAGCAGGGCCGGCGGAGTCCCTGGCCGAGGGGGACGCAGGCGCTGCCTATTGCTCGGAACATCGTGGCCCTCGCCCTGCGGGCCCAGCCTGCGACGGTCCAAGAAATCGGACCCGCGATTATTTGTCGCGTCGACGGGCGGCCGTCGACGCCTTGCCGTTCGGTGTTCGCCACTGGTTCAATCGCAGCGCCACCTCGGCGGAGCGCTTGCATGAACACCGATGCATTAACGGGCAAGGTCGTGATCGTCACCGGCGCTTCGTCGGGCGTCGGCGAGGCCGCCGTGCGGGCCTTTGCGCGCGCGGGCGCTCGGGTGGTGCTCGCCGCCCGCCGCGCGGCCACGCTCGAGTCGCTCGCCCGCGAGGTGAACGGGCTGGCCGTCCCGACCGACGTGAGCCGGTTCGAAGACCTGGTGTCGCTCGTCGACCGTACGCTGGCGACCTATGGGCGCCTGGACGTGGTGGTGAACAACGCGGCGGCGAACGCGCGCGGCACGTTCGACACGCTCGATCCTGCCGGGATCGCGAACGTGATCGACACGAATCTCAAGGCGCCGCTGCTGCTCACGCGGCTCGCCCTCCCCCACCTGCGCACCTCGCGCGGCGTGGTCGTGAACGTGGCCTCGATTGCGGGCCACGTACCACTGCCACACGAGGGCCCGTACTGCGCGTCGAAGTGGGGCCTGCGGGGGTTCACGTTCGCGGTGCGGGAGGAGTTGCGCGACGCCGGGGTCGCGCTCTGTATCGTCTCGCCTGGGCCGATTGCTACGCCGTTCGTGCTCGACGACCTGGATCACGTGCCGGACCTCGTGTTATCGCAGCCGATCCTGACCGCCGAGCAGGTGGCGGCGGCGGTGCTGGCCTGCGCAATCGATCGTCGACGCGAACGGGCGATACCGCGCTCGACGCTGATGCTCACGAAAATCTCACGCAGCTTTCCGGCCCTGCAGGAGTGGTTGCGGCCGCTGCTCGAGGCGAAGGGTGCCCGGGTCAAGGCCCGGCTGCGTCAGAGGCGCTGACCCAGGTTTCGCGGCGAAGGGGACGCCGGCGACGCCGGCTCGCGTCGACGTTGTGCGGTCGACGCCTCGGAGGCTGCACGAGGGCGCGGCCCGGTTTGGCGTTGGCAAAGCCTGGCGGCGGGATCAGTCCCAGCTCGATCGCATCGAGCGCGGGCCGTGGCGACGGCGTCGGGACTGCGGTCTGCGCGTCGTGCCGCGCCCTCCAGTTGGCGCAGTTCGCTCTCCTCGAGCAGGCCTTGCTCGTGCAGCCGTTGCAGGCGCTTGCGGTCGGATTCCAGCGGCAGCGTGCCGTCGACGAGGCGGACGTGTTCGAGTCGGGCCTCTTTGCGGTGCGCGAGCAGCTGCTCGACGATGCGGTCATGGTTCGGGTCGTCGCGCAGCACGAAGACTGCTCCGCCGTTGGAGGACGAGAACACCGAATAGCGCAGGCGCAGCAGGCGGCGCAGCCCCAAGCAGGCGAGACCGATCACGAGCCAGGAGGCATAGCCGAAGGTCGACAGATTCGACCCGCTGCCGTGGCTCGCCGCGCGCGCCAGATCGATGGCCGCAAACAGGAACGCGAGCCAGGCCAGTCGTCGCAGCATGCAGGATTGCTCTATCTGCAGGCAGGGTTCGAGGGGCAGGCCGTAATACGGCACGCGCTGCTGCGCCGATCCGTCGCGGCCACGGTATTCCCAGGCCACTTCGTCGCGATGAAAGTTGAACGTATACCGGGTGCCGAATCGACGCTGTTCGAAGGTCTGGCTCATGGTGGAACTCCTGGTCATGGGGTCCATCGGTGGGATGCATGAGCGCAGGTTTCATAGTTGTAAACCTATGCCCGCCTTTCTGTGTCGGCGGCCTCGCCTCGATCACAACGGCCGAAGCTTCACGCGCAACCAGGCCGGATTGCTCGCGAATTTGAGGTAGCCACTCAGGTCGGGCAGTTGCTCGATCTCGGCGGGAAGCACCGCGACCTCGGTGACGTGCTGTTCGCCGCGGCTCACGCTGTGGTGCGGGTCGGTGAAGAAGCCGCTGCGGCGGGTGCGGGAGATGGTGGGGCGGATCACTTCGCGCTCGCCGATCAGCTTCGAGGCAAATCGCGCGGTGCCGCCGTTCTCGCTCGAAGAGCATCTGAGGATCAGCGAGTTGCTGCAGTTCTCGACGATGGTCTGCGCCTCGCCGTGGCCGTAGGTGGAGGAGACCTGGGCGACCGACTGGAAGCCGAGCACGCAGCGTCCACCGAACTTGCGCAGGCGCGCGAGCGCGTCCTTCAGACCGTCGATCGGGCCCAGGGCGTCCAACTCGTCGACCACGAACCACAGGTGCTGGTCGCCTTCGCCCCCGCTCATGCACTGGAAAATTGCGAGCCGCAGCCAAGCGGAGATGATCGACCGCAGGGCGGCGATCTGGTCGGCTTGGTAGGGCAGGAACAGCACTCCCCTCCCCTGCCGCACCCAGTCGCGCACCGCGAGCGGCGGTCCACGCTGGGCGGCGAGGTAGTCGAGGGCGGTGAGCGCGGCGCCGGTCACGGAGCGGATCGAACCGAACATGCGCTCGTTGCCGCCTTCGAGGAACGGTTGTGCGGGCGTGCCGGCGACCAGGAGCCGAAGTTCGTCGCTGTCGGCAGCGGTGAGCAGGCGATAGAGCTCGGGCAGGCTGTCAATGCCGGCTTCCCAGGTCTGGCGCGTCACGGCCGAGAAGAACGTGCGGGCATAGCCGCGCCAGCTCTTGTCGGCGCCGTCTACGTCCGGGATCAGCGAGCGGGCAAGTTGCTCGACGTCGTGCGCCCGCTCCAGCTCGCCGTACACGTTCCAGGCGTGGGCGCGCGGATCGAACGGGTTCAGGATCACGTCGCCGCGGGTCGGGGCGTAGAAGCGTTTCAGGTATCCGGCGTCCGGGTCGGCGATCACCGCGCGGTCCCCTCGCGCCAGTGCGCCGCCCAGCAGTTCGCGGATCGCCGTCGACTTGCCGGTGCCGGTCGTGCCGAGCATCTTGAAGTGCTTGGGCTCATCCGTCGGGGCGACCGGGACGCCGGCGAGCGTGAGCGCGGCCGGTTCGCGCTGCCGGGATCTGGATCGTGCGGTGTGGCGGCGGCCGTCCTCGATGACGGTGCCGCGCTTGACGTTGAGGCGCGGCTCCCGGGCACGAGTCACGCCGAGGCCGGCCAGGTACCCGAACGTCATCACGGTGAGCAGGGCCGCCATCTCGAAAGCGATCGCGTGCGAGGTCACAGCCCCGGGGCGCCAAGTGTCGAGCGAGCGTTGCACCATCGAGACGAACATCACCGCGACGACGGCGACGGGTGCCGCGAGGAACGGCGACAGCAGGAGTTTCGGCGTCGGCGCCCTCCCCTGCCGTAGTCCGATCAGCAGTGCGCCCGCCACGACTGCGTACACGCACGCCCAGGCGGCGAGCCCATGGAAGCGCGTGAGCCAGGCCAGTGGATGGGTGTCGGTGGGCACGGGTCGCGGGACTGGGGTAGCTGTCGCGTCAGCGTTGGGGGGCGCAGGCTCGGGCGTCTACGCGCAAATGTGGTCGGTTTGCGCAGAATGCGTTATCAGCGCGCCCACTGGCCGACGCCGCGGTTTCAGCGCGTCAGGCCGTCGTCGTGCGGCAGGATCAATTTCGGTGCGGCGGCCTCGCGCCCGTCGCCCTTGGCGGGCTCGACCTCGGGTGCGACGGCGGCGCCAGTCGCGCGTACCGCAAGCCATTGCTGTTGCGCCGCCCGTCGGGCCGCGGCCAGGTCGCCGCTCAGGTCGAGGGTGCTCGCTCTGGAGCGTTCCTGCGGCTCGGCCGGTGCCGCGACGGATCGGTGTGACTGTTGTCGCGCCAGCAGCCATGCGGCTTGCGCGTCGCGACGCACCTGGTCGACTGAACGTGAGTGGTCGGCGTTGCGTTCGGCGATCGCTGCCTCGAGCCGGGTGCTCGTGTCGAGAATGGAGCGATCGAGGCTGCGAGACTCGCGCTCAAGTCGTCCGAGTTCGGCCAAGGTTCGCAGCCGTTCGGTGATTTCCTCGCGCGTGCGCTCCGTGACGAACGATCGCTCGGCGCGCCGCTCGATCGCGGTAACCGCGGGCCCCTTGTGAAACGTGGGCTCACGCTCCGCCCCCTGCGTCCGCAATGAGCGGTGGTCGACGCGTGTGTCGTGTCCGCGCTCAGCGAGGCGCTCGTTCACCAGTTCGGCCCAGCGCGCGCGCCAGCGCGTGACCTCGCCGCTTTTCAGGTCGTCGAGCTCGCGCGTCTTCTCGGTCAGCCCGTCGGCGCTCAGGCGACGCGTCGTGAGCAGCAGGTGCGCATGGTGGTTGCGCTGGTCGCCGCGTCGGGACGGCGCATGGATCGCGATGTCCACCGCACAGCGATGCCGCGTGACGATCTCCTGCGCCAGCGCGCAGGCGAGCTGCCGCTGCTCGTCGCGCGGCAGTTCTCCTGGCAGTGCTACCTCGAACTCGCGCGCGACGGTTGAGTTCTTGCGCGTCTCGGCGCACTCGGCGGCGTTCCACAAGCGGGCGCGGTCACGGACCCACGCGGGGGCGTCGTCGGGCGCCACGATCTCACGGTGCAGGACGCCACCCTTGCGCGAGTAGTCGTGCGTCAGGCCAGTGCGCTCGTCACTGACGCGTGTCGCGGCCCGATACGCAGCGGCGGCCGTGGCACTGCGCCCCTGCGCGCGGCCGATCGTTTTCACCGAGAGGTGATAGATCGCCATCGACGACGAGGGGCACGCGCAGGCACGGCACAGCGGAGAGGTCGTGCGGAAATTTTCGCGTTGCAACCATACCGCACGCGCGACCGCGGCCACGCGCAACACGTTGACGACGCGAACGCACCCGCGCAGCAGCGCCGCGCACGCGATGGCGACAGCAAAGACGAGCACCAGGACGGCGAGGCAAAGCGTGCGCGCGCGCCCTGGCGCCCCCGTTGCGCGGCAGACGCCGCATGCAACGGGGGTGAGCAGGGCGCAATGAGGGGGTGCAGGGGGAGCGCGACCGCGCGTCCCCCTGCCGCACGCAAACGGAACGTTTGCATAAGTGCGCCCTCCCCGCCTGGTTCCGCGGCTTGCGGCTCGTTCGTCGTCACCACCCCTGCGTGCTGCCTCACGTCGCGATCGGCGGGTCGGGTCGGACGCTACACCGCTCGACGGCTCCCACACTCGCGGCATTTCTGTGCGAAGCGCCCACAAATGCGCGCGACGACACTCGCCAATACATCGTCGAATCTGTGAGCGCGTCCGATGCGGAGCGTGGGGACGCCCGGCCGGCGCCATCGCGTTCCCGCCACAACGTGGCGCCCCATCGGTGAAGCCGACCGGGCTCGCGGGGCCCCTGCCCCACTTCCGAGCCGCGCGGAGCGCGGTGGTTCGGCGTGGTTGTGTGCGCTGTGAGGGAGGTTGGGAATGACGAAGAGCGCTGTGGAAGGTGGTGCCGGTGCGGCCTCGAAACGACAGGCGAAGATTGCCGAGCTCGAGGTGCGGCTGCGTCAGCTCAAGGAACGGCAGCAGGCGGTCGAGGCGCGCCGTCGTACGCTCGAGTCACGGCGCGAGCGCAAGGCCGACACACGACGCAAGATTCTGGTCGGTGCAATCGTGCTGGCGAAGGTGGAGCGAGGTGAGATGGACCGTGCCCTGCTCGCGCGCTGGCTCGAGCATTCGTTGAAGCGCGAGGACGATCGGGCGTTGTTTGGATTGCGTTAGCTAGCAACGGATATCGCGCTGCGTCGTTCAACCGATCGAGCTCACTGCGTTCTGGCGAGCCAGGCCCTGTGCGGGTCCGGGTCCTTGATCTGGTAACCACGGGAGCGATCGCCGTGGGTGCCGGCGAGGCAGTGGTTGCGGCGATCGGGATCCTGGATGCGGTAGCAGTCGGAGACGTGCCGGAATCGAGCGCAGTTCGCAGGCGAATGCAACGGAGAGCCCAATCGCTGCGTGTTTCGCGCGTATCACGACCGGCGATCACCGAGGCTGAACACGCGTGCCTGCGCCATCGGTGGGCTCGGCGGCGCAGCGACTACGCCGAGCCCGAGCAGGGTGGGCAAGTCGGCTTCGTTCGGCAGCGGGTTGACGTCCAGTCGGTGCAGTGGGATGCCGGCGGCTTTGCACACAGCGGTCTTGCGACGGTCGGCGTCCTGGCGCGCGGGGTGGTCGTGCGAGCGATCGTCGAGCTCGATCACCGCAGCGATGCTGAAGTCACGGGGATGGCACAGCACGAAGTCGGCGACGAGCCGGTTGTAGCGGTTCGAGATGGCGCGAAAGTCTTCGCCTTTCCTGACGCCCACGAACTGCGAGAGCGCGACCTGGGACAACACGACGTGTTCCGGAAACGCGCGCACCAGGCGGCGGTAGAGCTGCTGCTCGACCGGCGTGAGCACGCGTTTCGGGAACACGGGCCAGCGCTCGGCGCCCTGCCCTCCCCTGCCCTTGCCGAGCAGGCCGAGCTTCTTCGCTGCGACGATAGCAACTGCGACGATCAACAACAAAACGACGATGCTGTTCATCGACGGTCGAGCCTCCGTGCCTCACTGCCGCGCGCTTCTGCTGTGTGCTGCGGTGATGGTAGATCCGAAGGCGACGGCGAGTGGAGCGAGTTCCGCTGCATTCGTGTTCTTTCTCGATGACGTTGTCTCGTCTGTCTGCGTGCCGCTGTTGCTCAGGATTTACTTTCTTGGGCTTCCATTTCAAAGCGTCAGCGTTGGAGAGTTACAGGTAGATACAGGAGGAAGAACAGGAGGCTCGCGTAAGCTTCGGATTTTTATAGCGAAAACGGCAGTTGCGCGGAGAGATGCAACGGTCCGCTGGAAGAGTTGCCACGCGTGGGCGGCAGTCGCGTGACGCCCTGGCGGAAGAGATGCAACGCTCGGGAGGCTTGGGCGCCCTCCCCTGCCCTTCTAAAAGAGCCAATAAAAACAATGTGTTGTGTGTGAATCGGAAGAGATGTAACGGGGTGCTTCGCGGCACCGTTCGGCTCGCTCGCAAATGACTGTTTTTGCCTCACATTTCGCAGTGTCTTCGAGATTTGTGCGGTGCTAGGGGCGGAAGAGTTGTAACGGGCGGCACCGGATCGGCTGCTGGCGCGTTGAGCTGGGGGCCGACTTGTGGTCACGACAGGTTTCGAGACGAAACCGAGACGAGACACGGAGTTAGCAACGCTCGCGCCGCAGGCCAAGCGTGTCGCGTCAGCGGCGCGAGACGCCCACTGTCGTGGGCGCGAGGTGCGGGCGCGAGGGCAACAGGATCACGCCCACGTCGCCGACGCGGAGCTTGGCTTCGGGGTAGACCGCCTGCACGCGCTTCAGCGAGTCGATGAAGAAGCGGCGGAACTTGCGCAGCTCGGCATAGCCGTGACCGAACTGCTCGGAGAGCTGCGCCCAGGTGACGGTACTCGGCTTGTTCAGGCGATAGAGACGGTGCGCGAGCCAGGCGTAGACGTCCAAGTCCATCGGGCTCTTGCGCAGCTGGCGGATTGCCGCCGTCGACAGTGGTGCGGAGCGCTCGAGGATCGAGTGGAACAGCACGCTCGACAGTACCAGTGAACTGCCCTGCCCTACGCCGCTCGCGTCGTCCCACCACAGCCGGGCCTCCTCCGCGAACAGTGCCTGGCGGATGTGCAGCCCGGTGCGGCCGCTCGCGTCGCGGATGTTCTCGTCGATGGTGAGCGTGCAGTGGATCAGCTTGAGCAGCTGGTTGGCGTACACACGCAGGCTGCCGCGCTCACCGCGCGTGATCGGTACGTCGAGCCGGCGCAGGAAATCGTGCACGGAGTGGCCGAGGTAGATTTCCGGCGACTTGGTGCGCACGGCCTCGCTCGCGGCGTAGATCGTGAGCAGTCGCGCCGGCACGCCGTAAGGCAGTCCTGTCTCGGGCCGCGTGGTGCCGAGCGTGAGTTCGAGCCAGCCGTTGCGGCGCGTGAACGAGTGCGACTCGCCGGGATCGGCGTGCGGAAACGAGCACTGGATCAGCGGCACGTAATGGAAGGAGATGCCCTCCTCTGCGGCGGCCTGTTGCGCGAGGTCGTGCGTCGGAGAGGGCTTTGCCGCAGAGGCCGACCGCGGAGCGGTCGCCGGTTCGAGTGTGCGGCGAACGGGCGGTCGTGGCGAGGTGGTCTGCGCCTTCCCGCTCGGCGTCGGCGGTACGGGCTGAGGTGTGGCGGGCGGTGGGGTCGATGGCGCGGCCAGGCCGAAGGCCACGTCGGGCATTTCTTGAAACCGGTGACGGAGCATCTCGACGGGATAGCCGGCGAGCATCAATTGCGCCAACATGCCCGCTCGCGAGGTACCCTGAGCCCCGAATCGCTGCATGCGGGCTTCGAGCTCGGCTTCCAAGTCGCGGGCGGTGGTCATGGTCACCCCAATCTGCCATGGCGCCGACTCGGCGGCTGCACGGATTTCTGGTAAATTCGGCGGTAAATCCGTGTAAGCGGCGGAGTACTTGGGAGATCAGTG
>Ga0268298_10006253_pt1 | contig 10878 bp, 12 predicted proteins | sample WWTPWeurt_MetaG_FD_194462 | JGI IMG/M metagenome (GOLD analysis project Ga0268298, IMG submission 194462) | Activated sludge microbial communities from WWTP in Nijmegen, Gelderland, Netherland - WWTP Weurt | ecosystem: Engineered > WWTP > Aerobic digester > Activated sludge | place... | reverse complement strand
GTCGAGAGCAACCCGGATGGCTCGGTGGTTTGCCGCCGCCGGCACCCGGTCAGCATTCCGCAGTATGGACAAGCCGCCGTCGCCCACAGCCTGTTCGACGCGGATGTGATGTCGGCACAGGCGCAGATCGCCCCGATGCGCGGCTTCAACCGGGTGACCGTCGCCAACGAGGAAGGCGGTGCGGGTACGTCGGTCGACCGCATCGAGTACGTGGCCGATGCCGATGATGCCTATCGAGGCGTGGTGCGCGCCTATCTCGCTAGCACCCGTGCGGTGGTGCTGGCCCATACCGGGCATCCATCCACGGTTATTGCGAGCCTTGGCGCGGTCACCCGCACCGAGACTGAGACCGTCGAGTTCATTGAGGGGCAGGCGAGCACCAGATACCCGGTGACCGCCATCGTGAATGTCGCCTGGCAGCACACCGGGCTGGGCGACGTGACCGCCGCAGGCCAGAGTCTGACGACGGCCACGAGCGGATATAGCCTGCTTCGAATCACCTACACCACCACGTCGCTTGACTGGCGCGTCGCACTTCCCATCGACGAGGAAGTGCAGTTCGTGCTGGTCGATGCCTGAGGACACATCATGGCCAATGCCACCATTCGCGTTCAATTCGGCAACCCGGACGGTTCGGGTTCGGACGGTCACTTGTCGGCTGAGGTCGACACCCGGCCTGATGGCCTGAATGGCGGCCGCAGTTCGTTCAGCCCGGGCGAAACCGCCTACATCCTCGTCTACAAGTCCGACAACGTCAGCATCACCGACACCATCTGCTCGGCAGGATCGCTCTCGGCGCAAGGCAGCGCTGTGGTGACGGTGACCGAGGAACTGATGTTCGAGGATGCCGATACGGCGACGCTGGGCAAGCCGGCGCGCTCCAGTCTCTCGCAGTCGGTCTGGTACGGGCGCAGTCTCGGCGGACTCACGCTGCAGTCCGACAAGGTCACGGTGAAGGCGCAAGCCAAGGGCGTGGCGGTGGCAAAGGTCACCTATGACGCGCTGGCACTGGTCTATGCCCTGTCGTCGCCATCCACGCTCAACGGCGAGACGGACTTTTCCATCTTGGCCCTCATCAAGGGGACAGCATCGTGATCATCGAGGTCTACCGGGGCGACGGTGCGCGCGAGGGCTCGCCCATCGTCGAGCCGCTGCTTGCCGACGACGCGCTGATCCATCGCGGCGTGGCCGAGATGGACGCTAATGCGCACGCCTTCAACCGCATTGAGATGGCGGTGGTTTTTCGGCCGGGGATTCGTCTCGGTCAGATCGTCGAGGCGACCGATCCTTCCACGGCAAGCCCGTATCGCGCCAAGGTGACCGGCATCCAGATCACGGTGTCGGAGGCGGCCATCGAAACTCAACTCACCCTGGAGCAACCGCGATGAGCTTCGCGCTGAAGGAGCTTTCCCGTCTGCTGGCCACGGATGCGCCTGTGGTGGGCGCGGTGGTCGGCGTCGATGGATCCGTGGTGCGCGTGGCCACCGAGCGGGGTGCGGTCACCGCACGGACGCTCGACGCTGTAAATGTCGGCGACCGCGTGCAGATCAAGAACGGCATCGCCACCAAGGCACCGGTGGCCAAGCAGGTGTTTCCCGTCTGACGACAATTGGAGGAATCGAAATGAAGCAATCGACAACATTTCTGGAGCGGGTCAGACCCGCCATCGATGCTCTGCCTGATGGGGGCGACAAGGACACGTTGCTGGCCCTGGTCGAGGCACAAGACACCATCGAGCGCGGCGATGTGCATCCGAAGCAGCGGGCCCTGGCCATGCGTCGACTGACAGGCGGCGCTGCCATCGTAGCCAGCAGGATGGCTGTGCCTCCGCAAACCAAGGGGCCCGGCAAGAAGCCGTAGCACCGAGGCAACCCCAATTCATACCCGCGAACCCGCCTACGAGGCGGGTTTCACATTTCTGGAGGACGAAAACATGGATTCCACCCAACTGGAGCGCCGGAAGATGGTGACCATCCCACAAGAAGAATTCGAGGCGATGCTGGAGCGTGCCGCCGAACGCGGAGCCCGGCATGCACTGCATGAGGTCGGACTTGATGGTGAGGATGCGGCCCACGACATCCGCGAACTACGCAATCTGCTCGACGCATTCAACGAGGCCAAGAAAACCGCCGGCCTGACCATCGTGAAGATGCTGGTCACAGGTCTGGTGATGGCGCTGCTGGCCGGCGCGTTTCTGAAACTTAAGCTGTTCGGAGGCGGGCAATGATCGAGACCCTGCTTGGCGGCCTCCTGGGTGGGGCCTTCCGACTAGCCCCGGAAATCCTCAAGTGGCTGGACCGTAACGGCGAGCGCGCCCATGAACTGGCGATGCAGGACAAGGCGCTGGAATTCGAGAAACTGCGTGGCGCGCAGCGTATGGGCGAAATTGGTGCTGCTGCCGATGCGGCGTGGAATACCGGAGCCATCGATGTATTGCGCGAGGCGGTAGCGGCACAGGGGCAGCGCTCCGGTGTGCGCTGGGCCGATGCTTTGTCGATCAGTGTGCGCCCAGTGATCACCTACTGGTTCATGTTTCTCTACTGCGCGGCCAAGACGACAGCGTTTGTTGCTGCCGTCAACGCCGGTGCTGGTTGGGGCACGGCGATCCTTCACGCCTGGACGGAGGCAGATCAGGCGCTGTGGGCTGGTGTGTTGAACTTCTGGTTCCTGGGGCGAGTGTTCGATCGGGTGCGGCCGTGATCGCGGTCCCACAGGCGGCCATCGATCTCGCCAAGCGTTTCGAAGGTTTCGAACGCAAGGCAAAGCGTGGAATCGAAATCACCGCCGTTCCCTACATCTGCCCGGCAGGGTTCTGGACAATTGGCTACGGCCATCTGTGTGACCCGAAGCATCCGCCGATCACCGAAGCGGAGGCCGAGGTCTATCTGGCGCGCGATCTGCGGACAGCGCTGGCGGCAACCCTGCGCTACTGCCCGGTGCTGGCCACCGAGCCCGAGGGGCGGCTCACTGCTATCGTGGATTTCACGTTCAACCTCGGGGCTGGGCGGCTGCAGACGTCGACGCTGCGGCGACGGATCAACCAGCGGGATTGGCCGGGCGTAGCACGCGAGTTGCGGTGTTGGATCTACGGAGGCGGACGTGTGCTGCCAGGACTTGTAACCCGACGCGATGCTGAGGCACGGCTACTTGGTTGACACCGCTCGTTCAATGCTTTCCTTTGAGGCTGTGTGCCCCATGAACATGGCCCATGCTGGTTGCTGACACGTGATCTTGGAGCGATGCCGTGGACAATCCGGTCAAAATGCCGCATTGGCTGGCCTGCTGAGATTCACGGCAGTTTTCCCGCAAAGTCTTGAGCTGTCGTTCCAGCGCCTTCAACTCTTTGATGCGAGCGGCCACATGGTCGATGTGCTCGTCGAGCAGGTCGTTCACTTGTGCGCAGTTCTCGTGAGGCGAATCCTTGAAGCGCAGCAACACTCGGATTTCGTCCAACGTCATGTCCAACCCTCGGCAGTGCCGAATGAAGGACAGTCGGTCAACGTGTTCGCTGCCGTACACCCGGTAGTTACCTTCTGTGCGAGGCGTTTCTGGCAACAATCCTTCGCGTTCGTAATACCGGATCGTCTCAACCTGGGTGTGAGCCGCCTTGGCCAGTTCACCGATTTTCATATCTTCACCTTGAGCGGTGGCAAGAAAGTTGCGCCATTTTATTTGTAGGTACTTGACATTGTAGTGGCTACAGGGTTTTTAATCCATCCAACAAGGAGAAGATCATGAACCCTACTCACCAACGCCAACAAGTTGACACTGCCTGCGGTTGTGGGAGTGGCTGCGCTGCATCGCCTGCCGTGGGCGGGCCAATGGCGTCTAAAGCAACGGCTGTTGAGCCACATAGATTCCGGATCGCGAACATGGACTGCGCGTCCGAAGAGTCAGAAATCCGTCGAGCGCTGGACGGCGTGGCAGGCATTCGTGGCTTGCAGTTCAACTTGGGCGACCGCGAGTTGGCCATCGCTGCCGAGGATCATGCTCTGCGGTTGGCACTGGATGCGATTCGCAAAGCGGGCTTCAAACCGGAACCACTCGGCGTAGAAGACAAATCGGATGGAGCTACTGCCGCTGCGCCAACTGGTTTCTGGGCCTCATGGGGCAAATTGATTGCTGCATTGGGGCTGGCCGTGGCGGCTGAAGGCTTGGCATTCGCTTTTCCAGATAGTTGGCCAGGAAAAGCCTTTGGAATGGCGCTGGCCGCGGTGGCCATCGTCCTGGCGGGTTTCTCTGTCTACGGTAAAGGGCTTGCCGCACTGCGGCAAGGACGCTTGAACATCAACGCCTTGATGACTGTGGCCGTGACAGGTGCCTTCTTGATAGGCCAGTGGCCAGAAGCTGCCATGGTGATGGCCTTGTATGCCATAGCCGAGGCCATCGAGGCTCGAGCGGTGGACCGGGCGCGTAACGCCATCAAGAGCTTGCTGGCGCTGGCACCGGAGCAAGCCGAGGTGCGTCAAGGTGACGGTAGTTGGACGCGCGTCGGCGTCAAAGCGGTCGTTGTCGACGCAACAGTGCGCATCCGTCCAGGAGAGCGCGTTCCACTCGATGGTGTCGTCACGCTCGGACAGAGTGCCATCGACCAGTCCCCTGTGACTGGGGAAAGCCTGCCTATAGACAAGGCTCCTGGCGACGAAGTGTACGCAGGCACCATCAACCAGTCTGCCGCTTTGGAATTCCGTGTCACCGCGCCCGCTTCGGACAGCACCCTGGCGCGCATCATCCACGCAGTCGAGCAAGCACAGTCGTCCCGTGCGCCGACACAGCGCTTTGTAGATCGATTTGCCGCGATCTACACCCCTGCCGTTTTCATCCTGGCTGTCGCCGTCGCGTTGCTAGCACCATGGATCACGGACTTGACCTGGATGCAGGCTGTCTACAAGGCCTTGGTGTTGTTGGTCATTGCTTGCCCTTGTGCCTTGGTTATTTCCACACCTGTCACGGTCGTCAGCGGTTTGGCAGCCGGGGCAAGGCGGGGAATTTTGATCAAAGGTGGCGTTTACTTGGAGGATGCGCGAAAGATCAAAGCTGTGGCCCTGGACAAGACCGGTACGATCACGGAAGGCAAGCCCAAACTGGTGGCCTTCGAGCCCGTGGACACAGGTCTTGATCAACGGGTGCTGGAGGGGCTTGCAAAGAGTCTCGCGGGCCGGTCGGATCACCCGGTTTCCAAAGCCATCGCAGAGGGGCTGTCAACCGCCGATCAAGAGGTGGGAGAGTTTCAAGCCGTTGCAGGGCGTGGAGTGCAAGGTGTTATCGGCAATCATTCCTACGCGCTGGCCAACCACCGCTGGATCGAGGAGCGTGGGCAATGTTCGGCTGAACTCGAAACCCGCCTCGCAGTTCATGAGGAGGCAGGTCGCACGGTCACACTCCTCGCTAACAGCGAACGTGTGATGGCGATCTGCGCGGTGGCGGACACCATCAAACCATCCTCCGCCCAAGCGGTGGCCGACCTGAAGTCGCTCGGCGTGACACCGGTCATGCTGACAGGGGATAACATCGCGACCGCGCGCACCGTTGGCTCTCAGGCGGGCATAGCCGAAGTGCGGGGCAACCTGCTGCCAGAAGACAAACTACAGGCCATCGGCGAACTTCAACAGCGACTGGGCATCACGGCAATGACTGGCGATGGCATCAACGATGCACCAGCACTTGCTAAGGCCGACATCGGCTTCGCCATGGGTGCTGCTGGAACCCATACGGCGATGGAAGCCGCAGATGTTGTGGTCATGAACGATGACCTGCGTCGTCTGCCGGAAACGATACGGCTCTCGAAGCGCACCCACGCTGTTCTGTGGCAGAACATCTGTCTCGCGCTAGGCATCAAGTTGGTGTTCTTAGTGCTGGCCATCTTCGACAACGCCTCCATGTGGATGGCGGTGTTTGCGGACATGGGGGCAAGCTTGCTGGTGGTCTTCAATGGGCTAAGGTTGCTTGGAAAGCAATCGAGCAAGTAGAAAAAGATGTACGGGAAAGTCTATAGCTGCTACACTCTTGATCATATGCGTAAATGGTTGGCAATCCTTTTGTTGGTATTTGTGCCGCTACAGCTTAGCTGGGCGGCTGCAGCCAGCTATTGCCAACACGAAACCGGTACCTCAGCCAAGCACTTTGGTCACCATGACCATCAGCACAAGATTGCGGATGGCAAAGACGCATCTTCCGATCCAGCCAAGACCATCGGTGGTGATCCCGATTGCGCGTCCTGTCACGCAGGATGTATGGCGGCCTTGCCTAGGGCCGTCACGATTGCATCGCTGGCCGACTCGTCTCTGGATACAGCAGATTACGGGGCTCGTCTCACGTCGCCCCCTTTTGAACGCCTCGAACGCCCTCAGTGGCGTGCCCTCGCCTGATCGGCGGGGAGCGCGTTCCTTTCCCTTCGTCTTCACCAATGCACGGATACGCCTAGCGCGTGACCGTATCAAGCCGACTTCGCTCGGTTGACGTGACGACGAGCAGGCGATCATTTGGATCGCTCTCCGCCGATTCCCTCGTGTATTTGATATCACTGGAGAATCGGATGTTGAAGAGTCATCAAAATCAAAAACGACGGAAGTCAGTCTCTGTCCTCCGCACATCAGGAGTCGCGGCTGCGACGAGCTTGCTCGTAGCGCTCGCTGCAGGGGCAGCTTTCGCTCAGGCGTTGCCAGCAGCACAAGACAATCCTTCAGCCGTCAGAAGCGGCTTGCAGAGCGAAGCGGCAACGATCCTGACGCTGCAAAAGGCCATCGATTTAGCCCTGGACAGCAATCTAGACTTGGCTGTCGCAAGGCGGGAAATCGAGGCAACGCAAGGTCAGGTGATCCAGGGGCAAGCTCGCCCCAATCCCGAACTGGCGTACTCGCTGGAAGACCAGAGGGCAGCGACCCGCACACAAAGTGTGCAGATCAATCTGCCCGTCGAAATGGGTGGCAAGCGCGCGGCCCGTATCACGGCGGCAGAGCGAGGACGCGACATTGCGGTCGAAGAACTGAACTTGCGCCGCGTCGAAATTCGTGCCGCCGTGGTTGCTGCCTTCTTCGAGACTTTGGCGGCACAGGAACGCGCAGCATTGGCCGGGGCCAGTGTCGATCTGGCAAAACGCGCTACCGATGCTGTTGCCAAACGCGTGGCAGCGGGCAAGGTTTCGCCGGTCGAAGAAACCAAGGCACGTGTGGCCGAAGCAGGTGTGCGAGTCGAATTGGCACAGGCCCAGAGCGAGCAACGCAATGCTCGGGCACGCTTGGCCAGTTTGCTAGGGGCCAACCCACTGCGATTTACTCTCGTGTCGGGCAACGTGGAAGAGCTTCCGGCTGTCCCTTCGTTCGACAACGTCCAGCAGCGCCTGTCCGCTTCGCCAACGCTGCGCCGTATGCAGCTGGAGGTTGAGCGCCGCAGGTCGTTGGTCGATGTAGAGCGCAGCAAACGGATACCCGACGTCACATTCAGCCTGGGGGTGAAACGCCCCAACGAACTGCAGCGCGATCAACTGCTGTTCGGTGTTTCCGTCCCCTTGCCGCTGTTTGATCGCAATCAGGGGAACTTGTTGGAAGCGCTGAAGCGCGAAGACAAGGCGCGGGACGAACTCCAAGCTTTGAACATGCGAGTCAGCACGGACGTATTGCAAGCCCGCGAGCGGCTGGAATCCATTCGTGGGGAAGTCGACGTCTTGCAACGGGATGTTTTACCTGGGGCCAAAAGTGCCTACGACGCGGCCACCGTCGGATTTGAAAACGGCAAGTTCAACTTCTTGGAAGTGCTGGACGCACAGCGCACCTACTTTGCCGCCAAGTCCCAATACCTCAAAGCATTGGCTGAGGCGCATCGCACGGCTGCGGACATTGACCGCGTGCTAGGCGAACCTGGCGCAAATGCTACCCAGCCAGCGAATAAGGAATAAACATGAAAATCGATACCAACAACCTGAATGTCAGCAAGAAGCATCTGATCGCCATCGCCGTGATCGTTGCGGCGGGCGTTTTACTGGGCATCGCCATTCTCGGCGGCAAAGCAACCAAGACAGCCGAAGATGACGGCCACGGTCACGGCAGCCACGTTGAAGCCAAGGCACACGGTGATGGTGAGCATCACGGCAAGGCCAGTGGAGACAAACACGACCACGACAAGGGGCATGTGGACGGCGAACACCACGAGGCCCCGAGCAAGGGGCCGCATGGCGGCAAGCTGTACAAGGAGGGAGATTTCGGGCTGGAAGCGTTACTGGCCGAGGACAATGGCGAACCCCGTTTGCGCATCTGGCTGTTCAACAAGGATAAGCCTCTACCCAGCAGTGCCGCCAAGGTCAGCGCCACTATCACGCGCTTGACCGGAGAGAAACAGACACTCAATTTCGCGCCTGACAAGGACAGCCTGTTGAGCCGCGAGGTCGTGCAGGAGCCGCACGCGTTTGAGATAAGCATCGTTGCCCAGACAGCCAACGAACCCTTCATGTTCGTTCTCACCCAAGAAGAAGGGAAGGTCGAACTCAGTGATGCACAAATTAAAGCGGCATCCATAGGTATCGATACGGCTGGTGCGGCACGAATCAAGTCAGCCCTGCTATTGCCGGGGGAAATTCGCTTGAACGAAGACCGGACGTCGCACGTTGTGCCACGCATTGCTGGGGTGGTCGAGAGCGTGCAGGCCAGCTTGGGACAAGCAGTCAGACGAGGACAGGTTCTCGCTGTCATTGCGAGCCCGGCCGCGTCTGAGCAACGCAGTGAACTGCAAACCGCACAAAAGCGTCTGACCTTGGCCAAGACCACGTTCGAGCGTGAAAAGCGACTCTGGGAGCAGAAAATTTCCGCAGAGCAAGACTATCTGCAAGCAGGGCAAGCGCTGCACGAGGCGGAAGTCGCTGTGGCCAACGCTCAACAGAAGCTCTCCGCTTTGGGCCTAGCCACGGGTTCTCAGGGGGGCCTTAACCGCTTTGAATTGCGTGCGCCCTTCGATGGCTTGGTGATTGAAAAGCATCTCAGCCTCGGCGAAGCCGTCAAGGAAGATGCTGCCGTGTTCACCGTGTCCGATCTGGGGCAGGTTTGGGCTGAAATCAACGTACCTGCCAAAGACTTGCCGCTCGTCAGGGTCGGCGAGAAGGTTGCCATCAAGGCCACTGCATTCGATGCCAGCGCGACCGGAGTCATCACCTTTGTTGGCTCACTGATTGGCGAACAGACCCGCATGGCCAAGGCCCGCGTGGTCTTGTCCAATCCCAAAGGTGCTTGGCGTCCTGGACTGTTCGTCAACGTGGAAGTGACATCCTCAGAGGCTGACGTACCCGTGACCGTGGCCAGCGATGCCATTCAGACCGTGGGCGACAAGCCGGTCGTGTTCCTGAAGGTAAATGGGGGTTTCATTGCCCAGCCCGTGCAGTTGGGCCGCAGCGATGGCAAGCGCGTCGAGGTGGTGCAAGGGCTCAGAGCCGGGGCGCCGTATGCGTCGGCGGGAAGCTTTGTAGTGAAGTCAGAGCTGGGCAAAGCCTCGGCCGAACACACCCATTGATGCCGGAGCGACGCACATGTTTGAAAAACTCATTCGCGCAGCCATCGAGCACCGATGGTTGGTGTTGCTGGCAGTCCTTGGTATGGCCGCCATCGGCGTATTTAACTATCAAAAACTACCCATTGATGCCGTTCCGGACATCACCAACGTCCAGGTACAGATCAACACCCAAGCGCCGGGATATTCCCCTCTGGAGACCGAGCAACGGGTGACCTACCCCATTGAAACCGTGATGGCGGGCCTTCCCAACCTGGAACAAACCCGCTCCCTGTCCCGCTACGGGTTGTCGCAAGTGACCGTGATTTTCAAGGACGGCACTGACATCTACTTCGCGCGACAGTTGGTCAATGAACGAATCCAGGAGGCCCGCGACAAACTGCCTTCCGGTATTACTCCTGCGATGGGGCCTATATCGACAGGCTTGGGCGAGATTTACCTCTGGACAGTCGAAGCCAAGGATGGCGCGAAAAAACCTGATGGCCAGCCCTACACGGCCACCGATCTGCGCGAAATTCAGGACTGGATCATCAAACCGCAGTTGCGAAATGTGCCCGGCGTGACGGAAATCAACTCGATTGGTGGTTTTGCAAAGGAATACCAAATTTCACCGATACCCGAGCGACTGGCCTCGCTTGGCGTCACCCTGCAGGACATTGTGACGGCTCTGGATCGCAACAACGGTAACGTGGGCGCGGGTTATATTGAAAAGCGAGGTGAACAGTACCTGATTCGAGCCCCTGGGCAGGTTAAGACACTTGAGGACATCGGCAACGTCATCCTCAGCAGCGCGGGTGGCGTGCCGATTCGGGTGCGTGATGTTGCCGAGGTCGGCATCGGACGTGAACTTCGCACCGGTGCTGCTACGGACAACGGCCGTGAAGTGGTGCTGGGCACCGTCTTCATGCTTATCGGCCAAAACAGTCGAACGGTTTCGCAATCTGTCGACAAGAAGATGATCGAGATTAACCGCAGCCTGCCCGAGGGCGTACACGCGGTGACCGTCTACGACCGCACAGTTTTGGTGGATAAGGCGATCAACACCGTCAAGAAGAACTTGTTGGAGGGCGCGATCCTGGTGATCGTGATCTTGTTCCTGTTCCTGGGCAACATCCGCGCGGCCGTCATCACGGCCACAGTGATTCCCTTGTCGATGCTGTTCACCTTCACGGGGATGGTGAGCTACAAAGTCAGCGCCAATTTGATGAGCCTCGGGGCACTGGACTTCGGCATCATCATTGATGGCGCGGTGGTGATCGTCGAAAACTGTGTTCGCCGTCTTGCCCATGCGCAAGCTCACTACGGCAGGCCATTGACTCGGTCGGAACGTTTTCACGAGGTGTTCCTTGCATCCAAGGAATCACGTCGCCCGCTCCTGTTTGGCCA
>Ga0268298_10006252_pt1 | contig 10879 bp, 5 predicted proteins | sample WWTPWeurt_MetaG_FD_194462 | JGI IMG/M metagenome (GOLD analysis project Ga0268298, IMG submission 194462) | Activated sludge microbial communities from WWTP in Nijmegen, Gelderland, Netherland - WWTP Weurt | ecosystem: Engineered > WWTP > Aerobic digester > Activated sludge | place: Netherlands... | reverse complement strand
CGGGCTCGGCGCATCCCGGCCCTGATCGAGGATGCCAAGGATGTGCTGCTCAAGCTCTACGACGCCGACGCCGAGTACTCGGCCGATGCGCTGGAGGGCATCTACGACAGTCTCGAGGCGGTGAGCGCGAGGGTGCTCAAGCAGGACGTGGACGACCGGGCCGCCAGCGAGGCCCTGTCGGCCATCGCCAAGGAAGAGGACCTGAACGGCCGCATCCGGCGTAACGTGATGGATACGCGACGCGCGGTGAGCTTCATGATGCGCAGCCGCATGCTCAATGCCGAGCAGTTCGAGGAGGCGCGCCAGATCCTGCGCGACATCGATTCGCTCGACTCGCACACCGCGTTCCTGTTCGACAAGATCAACTTCCTGATGGATGCCACCGTCGGCTTCATCAACATCAACCAGAACAAGATCATCAAGATCTTCTCGGTGGCCTCCGTGGCCCTGCTGCCACCCACCCTGATCGCCAGCCTCTACGGCATGAACTTCAAGCACATGCCCGAGCTGGACCAGCCCTGGGGTTACCCGTTTGCGTTGGGCCTGATGCTGGCCTCGGTGGCCGCGCCGTTCATCTACTTCAGGCGCAAGGGCTGGCTGCGCTGAGCGCAGCGGGCTCGCCTCACGCAGCCCAAGCGAAACCGGCCAGCGCGATGGCTGGCCGGAGGGGAAAGGGGCCGTGCAGCGCCCCGGGGTGAACGAGGGAGGGAGGGAGGAGGAGGAGAACCACCCCGGGATTGCGATCCGGCGAAACCGGACGGCTGCACGGCCGAAACTTTGATGGGCCGGCGATCAGCATCACTCCTCGATGAACCGATCGCCAACCCTGTCATGGACACACCAACATGCGATTGGTTCCGTCCGTTTTCAAGCCTCAACGCCAGGCTTTACCTCCCGTTGACCCAGGCGTTACACCTGGACACGGGTGAGCATCGCGCCTGACGACTCTGCAGCCAGCCAAGGGGTCTCGTCCTCGGCCCGGACGACACCCCTGATGTCCCTGGGGTCTTGGGGGCCGCGCTCAGCCCTTCTTGGACAGCTCGGCCAGCCGGGCCTGGTCGGCCTTGCGGTCGGCGGCCACCTTCTGGGCGGTCGGCCGCTGGCCGATCAGGGCGGCGTAGGTCTTCCAGTCGATGCCCGCTGCGGCGAGCAGATCTTCACCGAGCACCGCCTTGCTGGCCATGCCCACCAGCGGCAGACTGACCCAGGCGGCGCAATCGGCCTGGGTGAAGGTGTCGCCGGCCACGTAGGGCGAGAACCTGGCCAGGCGCTTGAATCCGGCAATGTGCTTGGTGAGCAGCTTGCGGGCACGCTCCTTCGTGTCGTCGCTGACGGTGCCGCCGAAGAAGGCCTGCGGGTACAGCTCGCGCGCCACCAGCTCGAGGTGCAGGTCGATGTAGGTGACGAGCTCGCGCACCTTGGCCTGGCCCCAGGCATCGGCCGGCATCAGCGGATGCTCGGGGTAGGCTGCCTCGAGGTAGTCCATGATGGCCTGGCTCTCGCACAGCGGCCCGTGCTCGGTGCGGATGAACGGGATCTTGCCCAGCGGCGAGGCGCTGAGCACCGCCTCGTCCTTGGAGCCGGTCATCACCAGCTCTTCCTGGAACTCGACGCCCTTCTCGAGCAAGGCCAGCTTGACCTTGTTGTAGTAGTTCGACAGGCCGAAGCCGCACAGCGTGATCATGAGCATCTCCTCGTGGTGGTGCGCGCGTGCCGGTCGGCCGCGCGGTGGGGCAGTCTAGGGTTTCGAGCCGGGACGCGCTCGACGCGTGCGCGACACGCCCGCCGGGCCGGCTGGCCGAAGGGCACCGAGCGGGCGGGCTGCCTGGCACCGAGCGGGCAGGCCGCCCGGGGCTGCCCGGCGCCGATCAGGCGCGTCGCCGGTTGACCACCGCGATCCCCAGCGCCACCGCTCCGCAGGCCGTCGCCAGTCGGGCGGTCAGCGGCTCGCCCAGCAGCACCACGCCGGCCAGCAGGCCGAACAGCGGCGTGAGCAGCGTGAACGACGAGAGCGTGGTGGCCGGGTAGTGGCGCATCAGCCAGAACCACAGCAGGTAGCTGAAGGCCGTGACGACCACGATCTGGAAGGCCAGCAGACCGCCGGCCAGGCCGCTCAGCTGACGCGGCAGCACTTCGCCGGTGAGGGACGAGGCCAGCCCCAGCAGCACGCCGGACACCACCAGCTGGTACAGCAAGGTCAGCTCGGGCGAGGCGCTGGTGAGCCGGCTGCCGCGGATGACCAGCGTGGTGCCACCCCACAGCAGCGCGCCGGCCAGGCCCAGGGCATCGCCCAACCATTGCTGACCGCCCGATGCGCCGCGCAGGCCTTCGCCGAAGGCCCAGGCCACCCCCGAGAAGGCCGCCATCAGGCCCAGCCATTGCAGGCCATGCAGCCGCTCGCCACCGGCAATCCAGGGCATGCCCAGCGCCACCACGAAGGGCGCCAGGTAGAGGAAGACCACCATCCGCGAGGCGGCGGTGTGCTGCAGGCCGATGAAGATGCAGCCGAACTCGGCGGCGAACAGCGCGCCGGCCAGCAGCCCCGGGGCCAGGGTGCCGTCCCGCCAATCGATGCCCACGCCCCGCCATTTCGCCCACGCCCACACCAGCAAGGCACCGCCCAGTGAGCGCGCCGACGCCTGCGCCAGCGGCGGGATCTCGGCCAGCGCCACCTTGGTGGCCACCTGGTTCACGCCCCACAGCGCGCAGCACAGCAGCAGCAGTGCCACGGCCAGCGCATCCAGGTGCGCCTTGCGTTGGACCGTCATGTGCTCAGCCGAACACGGCCTGCCACAAGGCCTGCACGGCGCGGATCTCGTCGGCCAAGGCCTCCGGCGGGCCCTGGGTGGGCTGCTCGTCCAGCCGGGCCTTGTGCTGGGCGCGGCGCAGATTGCGATAGGCATCGGCGGCGGCATGGCCCACGCCGGCCGGCAGCAGCCCCAGGCCTTCGGCCCGTTGCAGCAGCGCGATGTTGCCCACGTTGTCCTGCAGCGCGGGGTGCGCGGCGCTCTGGGTGAGCACCAGGTACTGCACCGCGAACTCCACGTCCATCATGCCGCCCGGGCTGTGCTTCAGGTCGAACAGCCCGCCCTTGACGGGCCGCGCCTGGCGCACCTTGTCGCGCATCGCCACCACTTCGCGCTGCAGCTCGGCGCGATCGCGCTCGGCGCACAGCACCTGGCGACGCACCCGCTCGAAGCGCTCGCCCAGCTCGGGCGTGCCGGCGCAGAAGCGGGCCCGGGTGATGGCCTGGTGTTCCCAGGTCCAGGCGGTGTTGCTGCCGCGGCCGGCCTGATAACGCTCGAAGGACGCGATCGAGGTGACCAGCAGGCCCGAGTTGCCGTTGGGCCGCAGCGCGGTGTCGATGTCGAACAGCTCGCCCGCCGGCGTGCGCAGCGTCAGCCAGGTGATCAGCTTGCGCACGTACTGGCCGTAGACCTCCAGCGCCTTGTCGGCATCGGCATCGTCGGCGTCGTCGTAGAGGAAGACCACGTCCAGGTCGCTGCCGTAGCCCAGCTCCTTGCCGCCCAGCTTGCCATAGGCGATGACGGCGAAGCACGGGGCCTCGCGGTGGCGCGATCGCAGCCGCGGCCAGGTCCAGCGCAGCACGCACTGCACGGTGGCGTCGGCCAGGGCCGAGAGATCGTCGGCCACCTGTTCAACGGTGAGCAGGCCCTCGACGTCGCGCACCAGCGTGCGCATCAGCTCGGCATGGTGGGCATGGCGCACGGTGTCGAGCAGCGCCTCTTCGTCGGCTTCGCCGGCGCGCACCCAGGCGTCGTGGCGCTCTTCCAGCGTGCCGATGTACTCGGCCGCATCGAAGCGGCTGTGCAGCAGCCGCGGGTCGGCCAGCTCGTCGACCACGCCGGGATGGCGCATCAGGTAGCGCATCGGCCAGCGGGCCAGGCCCAGCAGCCGCAGCAGCCGCTTCATCACCTCGGGCCGCTCGATCAACAGGGCCAGGTAGCTGTCGCGGCGCAGCAGCGGATCGAGCCAGTCGATGAAGCGCAGGGCCGCGTCTTCGCTGCATTCCTCGCTGGCCACCCCGGCGGCGGCGCGCTGCACCAGGCGGCCCAGCCGCAGCTTGCTGTCGTCGCGCAGGGCCTGCACCCGCGCCTGCCCCGACCAGCGGCGCACACGGTCGGCCATGGCCGGCGGCAGCTTCTCGGCCAGCGTCTCGCTGTCGATGGCCAGCGGGCCACTGCCGCAACCGTTGCAGGTGCCGCGTGCGCCCGGGGGCGCCGGGGCTCGCCCGTCGTGCAGCAGGGCATCGAATTCGGTGGCCACGAATTCGCGCACCTCGCCCAGCCGGTCGAGCAGCTCGCAGGCGTCGGCGCGACAGCTCAGGCCCATCGAGGCGGCGATCCAGGCCAGGTCGGCATCGCCGGTGGGCAGCAGGTGCGTCTGCTGGTCGTCGAGGTACTGGATGCGGTGCTCGACGCGGCGCAAGAACACATAGGCATCCGCCAGGCGTTGGGCCGTCTCCGGCGTCATCAGGCCCTTGGCCGCCACCCGCGGCAGTGTGGCCAGCGTCGAGCGTGCCCGGATTTCGGGGAACTGCCCGCCGCGCACCACCAGCAGCAACTGCACGATGAACTCGATCTCGCGGATGCCGCCGCGCGAGAGCTTGACGTCGTTGGCCCGCTCGGGCCGGCCGGCAGCGCGGCGCTGGGCTTCCTCGCGGATCTTGGCGTGCAGTTGCCGCAAGCCCTCGAACACCCCGTAGTCGAGGTAGCGGCGGTAGACGAAGGCGGTGACCAGCGAGCGCAACGGCAAGGCGCGCCCGCTGCTCACCGAGGCAAACGGCGCGATCACGCGGCTCTTGAGCCAGGCAAAGCGCTCCCACTCGCGGCCCTGCACCTGGAAGTACTCCTCCAGCATGCCCATGCTGACCACCGGCGGCCCCGAATTGCCGTTGGGCCGCAGCGCCAGGTCGACGCGAAAGACGAAGCCATCCTCGGTGGTGTCGCCGATCAGTGCATACAGCCGCTTGGCCACCGCCGCGAAATACTCATGCGCGCTGACCGGCCGCGCACCGTCGGTCTGGCCATCGTCCTCGTAGACATAGATCAGGTCGATGTCGGACGACACATTGAGCTCGCGGGCACCGAGCTTGCCCATGCCGATGATCCAGAAGTCGATCACCTGGCCGTCGGCATCGCGCGGCTGGCCGTTGATCGCATCCTGCTCGGCGCGCGCCTGCGTCAGGGCCAGCTCCAGCGTGGCCTCGGCCAGCGCCGTCATCGCGCCGGTGATGTGCTCGAGCGGCGCGTTCTGCTCGGTGTCGAGCACGGCCAGGCGTTCGAGCACCAGTTGCCGGGCCACCCTCAGCGCCGACGGCAGGGCGCGTCCGCCTTCGGCCAACCGCTGAACCAGCGCGGTGATGCGCGGCACGTCGGGCACGCCGGGGGGCAACAACGCCAGCTCGGCGGCATAACGGCGCCGGATGCGCTGCACGAAGCGGCTGTGGTCGGCCGAGGCTGTGATGGCGGGAACGGTGGGCGAGGAACTCATGGCGTGCCGCGGGCTCTGTGCTAGATTGCCGCGCGCCGCGCGCCGCGCTGGGCGCCGGTGGCGACGCGATGGCCGAGCCCGGGGCGGAAGGCCTCAAACGCCGGGTGCTGCTGGTCCCTCATTCATGTCCCTCTCGTTGTTCGCCGCTGTGACGCGCACCCCCCGCTGGCGCTGGTGGCGCCTGGGTCTGCGCCTCGTGGGTTGGGGAGTCTTGGCGGCGTGGAGCTTAGCCCTGCTGGTGTGGCTGACGTTCCATTGGGGGATTTTGCCCCGCCTGGATGAATGGCGGCCGCGCATCGAGGCCTATGCCAGCCACGCACTGGGTCTGCCGGTGCAGATCGGCCGCATCCAGGCGCGTTCGTCGGGCTGGATCCCGGCCATGGAGCTCGACGATGTGGTGCTGCGCGATGCACGCGGTCGCGAGGCCCTGCGCCTGCCCAAGGTGTCGGCGGCGCTGTCGGTGTCGTCGCTGCTGTCGATGCAGCTGCGCTTCGAGCAGTTGCTGATCGATGGCCCGCGGCTCGAGGTGCGTCGCGATGCGCAGGGGCGGCTGCGCGTGGCCGGGCTGGATGTCGAGGGTGACGCGGTGGGCGAGGGCGGTGCGCTGGCCGACCGCTTCTTCGAGCAACATGAGTTCGTGATCCGCGGCGGCGTGCTGCGGTGGGTGGACGAACTGCGGTCGGCGCCACCGCTGGAGCTGTCGCAGGTGCAACTGGTGGTGCGCAACCGGCTCAACCGGCACGATCTGCGCCTGGATGCCACGCCACCCCCGGCCTGGGGCCAGCGCTTCACGCTGGTGGCGCGGGCCCGTCAGCCACTGCTGGCCCGCGCGGGCGATTGGCAACGCTGGCGCGGCACCGTGCATGCCAACCTGCCTCAGGTGCTGGTGCAGGAGCTGCGCCGCCATGTCGACCTGCCGTTCCAGCTCACGCGGGGCGAAGGCGCGCTGCGGGCCTGGGTCGACTTCGAGAGCGGTCTGCCCAAGGGCGGCACCGCCGACGTGGCCCTGCGCGACGTCTCGGTGCGCCTGGCCGGTGATGTGCAGCCGCTGGAACTGGCCCAGGTGAACGGCCGGGTGACCGTCGATCGCGGGCCCGAAGGCGTGCGCATCACGGCCGATGGGCTGGGGTTCGAGACGGCTGAGGGCCGCCGCTGGCCGACCGGACGGCTGTCGCTGAGCTGGCGCCAGCACCAGGTGCTCAGCGTGGCCGACCTGGCCAAGTCGCCGGGGCCGCAGGCGGTGACGGGCGGAGAGTTCAGCGCCGAGCGCCTGGACCTGGCGCTGATGGCCGAGCTGGCCGAGCGCCTGCCCATCGGCGCCGGGGTGCGGCGCCTGCTGGACGAGCTCGATCCCAAGGGCGGCGTGCACGACCTGTCGGCCAAGTGGCAGGGGCCGCTGGACGCGCCGACGCACTACCAGGTGAAGGCCGAGATCAAGGGCATGGCCATGGCACCCTCGGTGTCGCCGGAGCCCGGCGGCATCGGGCGCCCCGGCTGGCGCGGCGCTGATCTGGCGATCCAGGCCACCGAGGCGGGCGGGCAGGCCCAGCTCAGCCTGAAGGATGGCGCGCTGGAGCTGCCGGGCGTCTTCGAGAAGCCGTTGGTGTCGCTGCGCCGCTTTGCCGGCGTGCTGACCTGGCGCATCGAGCCGGTGGCGGGCGCCGCGCCGCGCGTGGAGCTGAAGGTCAACTCGGCGCGCTTCGAGAACGAGGATGCCCAGGGCGAGCTCGAGGCCACCTGGCATGCGGGGCCGGGCAGCGGTTTCGGCAAGGGCAGGCGGCTGCCCGGCGTGCTCGAGCTCTCGGGGCGGCTGACGAACGGCAAGGCCACTCAGGTGGTTCGTTATCTCCCGCTGGGCATTCCCACCCAGGCCCGCGACTACGTGCGCCACGCGGTGCTGGGGGGCAAGGTCAACACGGCCAGCTTCAAGGTCAAGGGCGACCTGTGGGAGTTTCCCTTCGTTCAGCGCAGCGAAGGCGAGTTCCGCATCGCCGGCCAGGTGCAGGATGTGCAGCTGGCCTATGTGCCCTCGGTGCCGGCGGCGCCGGGCACGCCGGCCTGGGCGTCGCCGTGGCCGGCGTTCTCGTCGATCAGCGGCGAGTTGGTGTTCGATCGCACCTCGATGCAGATCCAGCAGGCGAAGGCGCGACTGTGGGGCCTGGAGATCTTTGAGGTCAAGGGCGGCATCCGCAACCTGGCCGAGCATCCGACGCTGGAGATCGACGGGCGCGCACGCGGGCCTGCCGCCGATTTCATTCGTTATGTGAACGTCACGCCGGTGGGCGAGTGGATCGGCCGCGGCCTGGCACAGTCCAGCGCCGAGGGGACGGCCGAGCTGAAGCTGGCGCTGTCGCTGCCGCTGGAAAAGCTCGAGCAGAGCAAGGTCAACGGCACGGTGCTGCTGCAGGGCGGCGATGTGCGCATCCGCCCCGACACGCCGCTGCTCGGCGCAGCGCGCGGCCGGGTCGAGTTCACGCAGCAGGGCGTGCACGTCAATGCGCAGGTGCGCTCGCTGGGCGGCGAGGCGCAGGTCGAAGGCGGCTCGCAGCCCGATGGCAGCCTGCGCTTCACGGCCAGCGGCACGGCTTCGGCCGAAGGCCTGCGGCGCGCGGGCGAGCTGGGCATGGTCTCGCGTTGGGCTGCGCGGGCCAGCGGGCAGGCGCCTTACCGCGTGGTGCTGACGCTGCCGCGGGGCTATCCCGAGGTGCTGGTCACCAGTCCGCTGACCGGCATGGCGCTGGATCTGCCGGCGCCGCTGGGCAAGCCGGCCGAGCCGGCCTTGCCGCTGCGGGTGCAGATCAGCCTCGCACCCGAGTCGCGTGCCGCAGGTGCGCCGCTGCACGACCAGTTGCGGGTGGACCTGGGCAACCTGCTGGCCGCGCAGTACCTGCGCGATGTGTCGGGGCCCGAGCCGCGTGTGCTGCGCGGGGCCGTGGCCATGGGCACCGGGCTGCCTGAGTTGGCGCCCGGCGTGCGCGGCGTGGCCGACCTCGGTGCGGTGAGCGCCGATGCCTGGCTGGCCTTGCTGCCGGAGGGCGGTGTGCCGGGTGCCTCTGGTGATGCCAGCCCTCCGGCCGCACCAGGCTCGACCGGCACCTCGGCGGCAGCCCCGGCCAGCACGGCCGCGTGGGGTGGGTACCTGCCGCAGACGCTGGAGCTGCGAGCGCAGGCGCTGACCCTGGCCTCGCGCCGACTCACGCGCCTGACCCTGGGCCTGGCGCGCATGGCGCCGCCGGCCGCCGGCTGGCGGGCCCGCGTCGACGCCGAACAGCTGCGCGGCGAAGTCAGTTACTTCGAGCCGCGCAGCGGCACCGATGCCGGCCGCGTCCAGGCGCGGTTGGCGAGGCTGTCGCTCGGCACCTCGGATGCCGAGAGCGTCGAAGGTCTGCTCGAGCAGGCGCCACGCAGCGTGCCGGCGGTGGACCTGCAGGCCGACGACTTCGAGTTGCGCGGGCGTCACCTGGGCAAGCTCACCATCGACGCCGTCAACCGCAGCCGCAGTGGTGTGGCCTCGGCCCGCGAGTGGCAACTGCACCGGCTGGCCATCGAGTCGCCCGATGCAGAACTCGAAGCCACCGGCCAGTGGGGCCAGGCCGTGGGCGGCGACGGGCGCCGGCGCATGGGGCTGGACTTCAGGCTCAACATCCGCGACGCCGGCGCGCTGCTGCAGCGGCTGGGCTTCGGCGAAGTGATCCGCGGCGGCAAGGGGCGGCTCGAAGGCGGTGTCTCCTGGGCCGGGTCGCCGCTGGGGCTGGACCTGCCCTCGCTCGACGGCCGCATGAACCTCGGGCTGGAGAGCGGCCAGTTCCTCAAGGCCGAGCCCGGCGCCGGCCGCCTGCTCAGCGTGCTCAGCCTGCAATCGCTGCCGCGCCGCCTGATCCTGGACTTCCGCGACGTGTTCCAGGAGGGCTTCGCATTCGACAGCCTCACCGGCGACATGACGCTGGCACATGGCCTGGCCCGCACCAACAACCTGCGCATGCGCGGGGTGCAGGCGGTGGTGCTGATGGAAGGCCAGGCCGACCTGCTGCGCGAGTCGCAGAACCTGCGCGTGGTGGTGGTGCCCGAGATCAATGCCGGCACGGCCTCGCTGGCCTATGCGGTGATCAACCCGGCTGTCGGCCTGGGCACCTTCTTCGGACAGTTGCTGTTGCGCGGGCCGCTGGCCGCGGCCGGCACGCGCGAGTTCCACATCGACGGCAGCTGGTCCGACCCGCAGATCCGCGCGGTGGAGCGCAGCGCCGAACGGCCTGCCGCCGCTGCCTCTGCGGCGCCACCGTCGCCCAGCGCCGCCGCGGCGGCCTCCCAGCCTTCGAGGTGACCGATGAAGATTGCCGCATTGCAGATGGTCTCCACGCCCGATGTGGCGCGCAACCTGGCCGCGGCCGAGGAGGGCATCGCCCAGGCCGCCGCCGAGGGCGTTCAGCTGGTGGCCTTGCCCGAGTACTTCTGCCTGCTGGGGCGCAACGACCGCGACAAGCTGGACATCGCCGAGGCCGATGGCCAGGGCCCGATCCAGCACATGCTGGCCGCGGCGGCGCAGCGGCACCGGGTGTGGCTGGTCGGCGGCACGCTGCCCATCCGTGCGCCCGAGCCCGGCCATGTGTTCAATGCCTGCGGCGTGTGGGGACCGGACGGACGGCGGGTGGCGCGCTACGACAAGATCCACCTTTTCGCCTTCGACAACGGGCGCGAGCGCTACGACGAGGGCCGCACGCTGCAGGCGGGGCAGGCCCCGGTGGCGGTCGACGCCGACGGCTGGCGCATCGGCCTGTCGGTGTGCTACGACCTGCGCTTTCCCGAGCTGTATCGCGCGCTGATGCAGCCGCCGTGCGACCTGATCGTGGTGCCCTCGGCCTTCACCTACACCACCGGCCAGGCGCACTGGGAGCTGCTGCTGCGCGCTCGGGCGATCGAGAACCAGAGCTATGTCCTGGCGCCGGCTCAGGGCGGGCACCATGAGAACGGGCGGCGCACCTGGGGCCACACCCTGCTGGTCGATCCGTGGGGCCAGGTGCTGGCCTGTCGCGATGAAGGGCCCGGCCTGGTCATTGGCCAGCTGGAGCGCGAGCGCCTGACGCAGGTGAGGGCCCAGTTGCCGGCGCTGCAGCATCGCCGGCAGGGCCTTGCAGATCGGGGATTCCCCTCGGATCGGCCGTTGACCTGAGCCCGGCTTGACCTCGCGGGGGTTGACAAGCACGGCTGCACGCTAGTCTGGCGCCCTTTTTGATTGCCGTTCCGGGTGCCTGGAGCGTGGTCGCGGGCACTGCCTGGCGATTGCGGTCCTGGCGCGACCGAACCTTGCGCTGGCCATGAGTTCGCCTCCTCTCCATCCGAGCCCTGCCACCGCTGCCCCGGGTGCCGC
>Ga0268298_10006248_pt1 | contig 10882 bp, 9 predicted proteins | sample WWTPWeurt_MetaG_FD_194462 | JGI IMG/M metagenome (GOLD analysis project Ga0268298, IMG submission 194462) | Activated sludge microbial communities from WWTP in Nijmegen, Gelderland, Netherland - WWTP Weurt | ecosystem: Engineered > WWTP > Aerobic digester > Activated sludge | place: Netherlands... | reverse complement strand
TGCTCAGGGGGATGGGACTTTCGGTGGAGTGGTTGGTGAATGTGCGGCGAGCGTGCCTAAACGCGCCAAGGCAATGCCCAGCGCCCGGTCGTCAAACAAGCGGTTCTTGCGCTCGGCTGCATTGGGGCCACCGCGCCAGCGGTGTAAGCCCTCGCGCAGGGCGGGCACCGTGGGGGGTACGCCTTCGCGGGCCAATAGCCAATCGACGGTGGCCAACAGTTCCATACCGAAGGGTGACTCAAAGCCGTCTATCAGCGCGGTGGTGAACTCAAGGGCCTCCGCGTAGCCCTTGCCCTCACTCTTCAGATAAGCCTGTACGAAGGCCTTGCGCGCATCATCGAACCAGATCACGTCCATCGGGTCGGCGTCGCTGATGCGCTTGTCGCAATGCAGGTAGCTGCCATCGAGATTGTTCAGCAGGTGATCCAGGCGGTTTGCATAGGGCCCGTACTTGTGGGCCACGAACTGCAAGTCCAGCGGGTTGTCGCCAGGATTGAAGTGCTCGATGGCGCGCTCAAGAAACCACGCCAGCTTCTGGATCTCCAGCAGGCTGCACTCCATGCCCAGCACCCAGTAACGGCGCACCAGTTCCGCAATCAGCGCGCGCGCAGGGGTCAGCGCCTCCACGCCGGCATGCTTGGCCACGTTTTGGTACTGGGTGCTTGGTTCGAACACCAGGATATCGGTGTCCAGATCGCCCAGCGCCCGCTCGATCTCCTTGCGCACGTTGGTCCATTCGAGGCCGCCATTACCCGCACCCAACGGCGGGATGGCAACCGACGCGACCTGATGCTCAATCAGAAATCGCCGCAAGCTCTGCAAACCCTCGACCACCCACTCCATGCGCGAAGGCGCGCGCCAGTGCTGCTTGGTGGGAAAGTTGACGATCCATCGCGGCCCATCGAGCTCATGCACCGACGTGACGAACATCCTCCCGGTCTGCACTTCCTTTGCCTTGCAGGCGGCGGCATACAGGCGGAAGTTGTCGGCAAAGCGTTCCTTGAACATCAGCGCAATGCCCTTGCCCATCACCCCGACGGTGTTGACAGTATTGACCAGCGCTTCGGCACGGGCCTCGAGCAGATTGCCTTGTGTGAATGTGATCATGAGAAATACCACTCTGTACGTGCATGAACCGGTAGTGTCAGATGGCGGGCCGCAATCTCCCTTTCAATTCCATGTTTCACTGCTTCGGTGTAGCACACCAGGCCCAGAAGGCCTTGCACCGGCACATGCTGGTGAATCAGCGCCTCGGCCTGATAGCGCTCGAACTTGGCCAGATCTTCCGGGTCGCGCTTGAAGTCCCGATGCTGCAACAGCGGCCAGTCGATCTTGTCGAGATCTGCCAACGCTGAATAGAAGCGTGCCCACTGGTAGTAGGCGTGGCTGTCGGTGAACAAGAACGGCAAGCCAAGTGCGGCGATATGAGGCAAGCTGGAAACAAGGATCACGATCTCCTCGTTCGACCGTTTCTGAATCCCACCCCACGCGGTGTGGATGTTGCGCAGCATCGGCGAGAAAGGGGTGAAGTAGAACGGCACATAGTCGTTCAGCCAGCCCCCCGGAGGTAGCGGCACCGGATGCCTGGCGCGTTTGTCGATCAATTCCGGATTACCGATGCTGATCCAATCCGGAGCCTTCACCACGCTGTTGCCGCAGTACAGGCCGTTGTCGAGAATCCAGGGCAGGTTGTCACGATGGACGATACGCCAGATCAGCGCCTTTTCCGGATTGAGCTTGGTGTAGAGCATCAGATGAACATCCTGTCGTTATCGCCAACCTCCTGATCAAGGACTGATCTTCGATCAGGCTTCTGATGTATTCACCCCATCCAGATCGCGCGGAGTATAACTTGAAGGGCTGGCCTGCTGCTTCCGGGCGCAGGCAGTAAGCACCCCGCAAGCCTTGATCGCCACCGTAGCCGCATCGCGCCACTCAGCCACGCGGTGTCACCATCACCGCCCCAGCTTCGCATAGCACCCCTCGCGAAACGCCTGCGCAGCGGACTGCCGATCACACTCCGCCCGGCTCGCCGCGCCGGACTCCAGCGCCCAGTTCTCCCCGGCCACCCGGTCGCCGTTGAGTGCCCCGCCGGGCGCCAACATCTCGTCGCGATGCCCCAGGAACAGATGCGCGGCCCACGCCACAAGCATAAGGGCCAAGACCCCGTAACGCACCGCAGCGTGCCGCAGCATGCAGAGCAGCGTCGCCGCCGCCGCCACCATGTTGAGCCCCGCCGCAACCGGCGCCAGCCCGAACAAGCCCAGCATCGCCCCCAGCGCCCCATAGGCCGTCGACTCGCCGTGGGGCCCGGCCATCGCCTGGAAAAGCTGGTAACAGACGACATCCGCCGCCACCGCCAGAGGCACGAAGATCAGCATGTCCGACACCCCGAAGCTGCGCCCCCGAAAACGGAAATACGCCGCCACCGCACCGATGATGCTGATCAGCAGGAGGATGATTTCGATGACTTCGTGGAGGGCTTCCATGGGGGGCGGGGGATTGTTGGTGGGTTGGGTGAGTAGCGGGGGGATTGGGGTGGGGGTCGGTTGTTCGGCCTAACCGGCCGTTGGCCAGTGATTTCGGGTCAGGCAGCAATCTGCCAGTTACCTGCCGTTCAATCGGGAAAGGCTACGAAAGGCTGCTTCCCTATCCGGCGAACTCACACTCTCGACCCTCAGCGGAACTTCGTCGCTTGTGGGCTGCGAAGACAGCTCACTGAGCGGAGCAGACGTTCATGGTACTTGCTGAACCTGAACTACTCGGCCAAACCCGACGCTGGATCATGAGAGCAACAAGTGCAGTAACGCATCGTATAACTGCCGCTCGCCATTCAGGGGGAAATTTAGGACTTGTGCATACCCGTCGCCCGAAGCACCTCACGGAATATCCAAACAGTATTACCCGGAAACATCACCAAGCAAATACTCCAAGTCAAAATCGTCGTCAGCGTCGCCATAGTCCTGCCCGACGGCAGCCTTTACCGCTATAGGGAGCGTCGCGGTCTCGTCGTAAAACGACACGCCCGCCGCTTTCATCGGCCCGAAATGCTTGTTCGCCGTCACAAAATCCTTTCCGCCCTTGTTGGGAAGCCAGCCTTTCACATTCGCCTCATAGGCAAGCAACCATTGCGCATCAGTCAGTTCTCCATCGTGCATCAGCGCTTCAAGGGGACTGACATCCACCGGGCCAGTAACCAGTCCCTTGGCGATCAGATGCAAAGCACACAGCGCCACGCACGGGTCAGACGCCAGCAAAGACTTCTCGACCGCCTTTGCATCAAGCGTGCAGCCGAGGCAGATTGCGCCCCACAACGCCCAAACGACTTCGCTACCGTGATGCAGCGGCGCGTGATCCTCAATCAACTGCTGCAAGGATTCGGTAATGCGGGCACGGTCAAGAGGCATGCGCAGGTGGTACTTGTACAACTCGCCAATCACCGCCGGCGCAGTACCGGGTTCAACGGAAAGGCATTGCAGGAGCAGGCTTTCGTAAAGACCCCAGTTCTTTTCGAAAATGGAGACCGAACGCATCCGCTGAACCGAATAGCGAAGAATGGCTTCTTCGCGCTGGTTTGCCGCCAGCTCGAAAGCCCGGCCGAAGTAACTCAACAGATCCCTCCGTTGTGCGCCGGACGTTGATGAACGAAACGCGAACAAACGCAGATGTGGCACCCATGACGCCTCCAGTTCTGATGGCAACTCGACGATTCGCGTCTTCCGGGGATTTAGCTGAAGCTGAAGATCACCCACCAAGTGCTGCAACTGTCCCAGCGTTTCTTCAGCTTCGGCGACGGTTCGAAATCCGCAGGCGATGTCGTCGATGTAACGAAAGCCACGTTTCGTCATCGCCCCGGAAAGCTGAGCATCAACCGACGAAAGGATCGCTTCAGCGATAACGAGCGACGTATCCGGCCCGATGGGGATGCCGATCGTCTGCTTGTCCTGACCGTTCCGCATTGCCAAGTCGAGCACATTGCCAAGCAACGAGTAGTCATTCGGCTTCGACTTCGCAACTGCCTTGGTGTGCAGTGCCCACGGAATCGAATGGGTGTAGATGCTCGGATAGAACTGGCTGAGGTCAGTCGCCAGCAGGTAGCGTGATGCCGTGCGCGAGCGTGCCCGAGCAAGCGGAATGGCATCGAAGGGGCTGCGAGGGCTGATCGCACGAACGCCATGCTTCAGGTATCGCGGCGTTGTTAGCGAAATCGGCGATTGCTTACATACGGCCTTCAGCTCCGCCCAGCCCTCAGCAACCGCGCGCGCAACCTGATACTGATTGATCGGATTGGGGATCGTCAGCTTGCGCCGCAATGTCCCGGTGCGGGCCAGATTGTGGATGGCAGGCCGCGACACCAGATTCCCCTTGCTCCCCTTCTTGGACGTATCCAAGTGAAAAGCCGCCGGGGCCGTTTCGGCGAAGATACCGAACAGATTGGTGTTGAACGGCGGCGGCAATTCCTTGGGAAAATACCCTCTCGCGAGAATTGTGGCTAGTGGCGACATCTTGCTCAATTAGCCTGACTTCTATTCCAGTCAAAAAGCATCACCCGACACTCCCATTCGGCAGGAAGTCTTCAACGGTCGCCATGCCATCAACGGTCGCCATTAGGCTTTCGATATCGAGAGTAAGCTGGTCAGTAATTTTGCGAATGGCATAATTTGCGGTCGCGGCGCGCAACGCCTTAGCTGCGAAAATCATCTCAGAGGCCGTAGTGCCAATGAAGTGCGATTCAACCACCTCGTCCTGCTTAGAACGAGAGGGTATCGGCACAAGGACGTCTCGGAGCTGATCGCTAGACATCGTTACGTTCGTCGCTCCGCACATTAGAGGCACGAGAAGCTCATTGCTCGTCGCGCTCAGAAATAGGTGCAAATACCTGGGATTTACAACTTTTTCATCATTCACGAACAACGCGCACATCGTGGTGGCAAGCGCAAATTTTCCCTCGTGAAAATGAAGCCGTTTGATATCAGCCTTGCCGTGCCCAGAGGACGAGACGAGAGGAATGCAAATTGCTCTTCCGTCGAAATCCCAGTGATCTGACGTTTTTTTCTCTTCTGCTGGAACAACAAGAGCAAAGTCTCCCGGTGGAGTAGCCATATTTGGTGACAAACCATCGCGAATCTCGCATATGTCCCCAATGCGCATTAACGGAACATCTGAGCGATGAATGACTCGGTTGGGCAAATCATGCCAACGGCCCAAGATGTGCGTGGCTCTGCCAAGCAAGAGGTCCGACTTCCTAATTGCGTAAGCTCGAACAGGGGCCCCGCCAGATTTCCATTCGCGTCGATCGACTACTGCCTGTCGAAACTGGGATATGAGGTCGGCCGCTTCCCCAATCTGTGACCCGGAAACAGGTTCGCGGGTATCCGTCTGGGTGAAGCCATCATTTTCTATCTCAACAAACAGCACCGAATCTGCTTGGCGAGCCAGCTTACGGTCGACGATCAATATATGCGTTTTAACACTTGCATATGGCTTAAAAACACCGTGCGGAAGCGTGATGTCGGCCAACAAGAACCCATCTTCGAGTAACTTCCGCCTTAGTTGAACGTGTCCGCTTTGCTCAACAAAATGAATCCCCTCAGGGACGATAATTCCTGCTTTCCCGTTGGAACTAAGGTGATCCAAAAAGTAGTCAAGAAACAAGACCTCGCTTCGCTTTGACTGAACAGAAAAACGCTTATGTGGTGGCTTAACCCCGCCTTTCGGCGACATGAAGGGCGGGTTTGCAAGGATGACATCTGCGGTTTCATTCCATCGCTCTTCGCTGGTCAAAGTGTCGTATTCGACAATGTGCGGGTCGGTGAAACCATGCAGATACATATTGACCAGCGACAGGCGCACCATGTCGGGCGAAATGTCATAGCCGCGAATGTTGGCAGCGAGGTTGGCACGCTCTTCCGGTGTAAGTTGGTCGCCTGGCCGCTCCTTGGTGTTCTGCTTGAGAATGTGCTTCCACGCCGAAATGAGAAAGCCCGCTGTGCCGCAGGCGGGGTCGAGCACGCTTTCGTTTTTCTTCGGGTCGATGACTTCGACCATGAAGTCGATGATGTGGCGCGGCGTGCGGAACTGGCCGGCGTCACCCTGGCTGCCGAGCACCGAAAGCAGGTATTCGAAGGCATCGCCGAGGCGTTCGGAATGGTCGTAGGTGAAACTGTCGATTTCCTTGAGAAAGCTACGCAGGGTTTCCGGATCGCGATAAGGCAGATAGGCGTTCTTGAAGATGTCGCGGAACAGCGCCGGGATGCCGGGGTTCTCGTTCATCTTGCCGATGGCTTCGGAATACAGCGCTAGCACATCGAAGCCGCCCATGTTGGGCGCCATCAGTTTGGCCCAGCCGTATTTTGCATAGTTGCCGGCAAAGAAGCTGCGCGCGCCGCCCAGCTCTTCCGCTTCGGCGTCCATGTCGTCCATGAACTTGTAGATCAGTGCGATCGTAATCTGTTCGACCTGCGATTTTGGGTCGGGCACCTTGCCGACGAGGATGTCGCGGCAGGTGTCGATTCGGCGTTTGGTGTCAGCGTCGAGCATTACTGGTGTTGCCTTCTATTACATGAATTGGTTGAGGGAGACGTAATCCTTCACGTACTCCGGGAGACGGTCGCGCCATTCCTTGGGTACGGCCTTGAAGTCGGCCATGCTGAAGGCGGGATTGACGTTGAGTTCCGTGAGACGACGCTTTTCGATGATGTCGCGCAGGCTGCCATCGGTGGCGTAGGCCTTGAAGAAATACTTGAGGGCGACGATGGCGTCAGCGTGTTTAGCCAAGTCGTCTTCGGGCTGATCGAGCAGGAACTTTTGAAATTCGTCTTCGAGCAGTTCATCTTTCGATTTGAAGCCGGGAATCAGGCCGAAAACTTTTTCCAGAATCTCGCGCAGCGTCAGGCGGCGATCCACGCCGGCAGCGCGGCGCAGCTTGTCGAGGGTGAAGAACTCGGCGGGCTTGTTGAGCAGATTAGCCGCAACATATTCAACCGCGTTGTCCCATTGCTCCTTATCAACGAAGGATTTCAAGGTGTCGTCGGCCTTCACGGTCTTCTCAAAGGTTTCGAAGAACATACGGTCGATCTTCATGCCCTGAGGGCCGACGGCTTCTTCCTTGACGTGTTGGATGTTGTCCGGACCACCGTGAATGTATTCGCCGGTTGGGCCGATGGTCGTACCGCCACCCTCTCCATTGCCGTCACCTGCGCTGGGCCGAGGCAGCTTCAGCACCTCGTCATAGTTGAATTTCTCTTCGAAGTATTCACAGTTGGCGAAGAAGTCGAAGAACTTGAATTGCGATTTCTCCTGCTTGCCGATCTGCTCCTTGAGCTGCTTGTCGAAAAGCTGTTCGAGGAAGCCGTGTTTACGCGTCCCCCGCCCTTTGATCTGCACGAAGTCTGAGGGCGAGAACACCGGGCGCATCAGCGCGAGGTTGAGGATGTCCGGACAGTCGTAGCCGGTGGTCATCATGCCGACGGTGACGCACACCCGCGCCTTGCTGGTCTTGTAGGCATCGAGGAAGTTGGCCGAGCCGAGCAGGTTGTTATTGGTGAAGTTGATGGTGTATTGCTGCGCGTCGGAAATTTGCGAGGTGACCTGCACGGCAAAATCGGACTGATAGCGGCCCGGCCAGAGCGTGTCGGCCTGCTCGTTGAGAATCTGCGTCAGCTTGGCAGCGTGGTTCTGGCTGACGGCAAAGACGATGGCCTTGCCGTATTCGTGGCTGATCGGATCACGCAGGCCGTTGGCGAGGAAGATCTGGCAGAAGAGGCGGTTGGTGGCCTCGGAGAAGAACTTCTTCTCGAAATCTTTCTGGAAGAAGTTTTCATCCTCATTTCCCCCGTTTTCGTTGGAGCTTGCGACGGCATAGCCCTTGTCCGATAGCAGTTGGGTGGTGATGCCGGTACGGGCATCGACCACCACGGGATTGATGAGGAATCCGTCGCGCACGCCATCGAGCAGCGAATAGCGGAAAGTCGGTTGCCCGGATTCGCAGCCGAAGGTGCGGTAGGTGTCGAGCAGTAGCCGGCGCTCGGTTTCGCGCGGGTCTCGAGTACTAGGTTTAGTCGCGTCGTATTTCTTCAGGTAGTCGCGTGGCGTCGCGGTTAGGCCGAGCTTGTAGCCAACGAAATACTCGAACACGGCGCGGGCATTGCCGCCGATAGAGCGGTGTGCTTCGTCGGAAATCACCAGATCGAAATCGGTCGGCGAAAACAGGCGCTTGTACTTGTCGTTGAAAAGCAACGACTGCACGGTGGTCACGACAATCTCGGCCTTGCGCCATTCGTCGCGGCGCTCCTTGTAAATCACCGAGGTGTAGTCGTTCTTGAGTTGCGCAATGAAGGCTTTGTTGGCCTGGTCTTCGAGTTCCAGCCGATCCACGAGGAAGAGCACGCGCCGGGCGTTACCGGTGCGCAGGAAGAGCTTGATGACGGCGGCCGCCGTCAGGGTCTTACCGGTGCCAGTCGCCATCTCGAATAGGAAACGGCTGCTACCTTCCGCCACGGCATCCTGGATCGCCTGCACGGCGCGCTTCTGATACCCGCGCAGGAAGCGCAGACGGTTCTTTTGGATGAAAGCGTCGCGTTCCGCTGGATTGTTCCAGCCAGCCTCGGCACTATAGGTCGGCATTTGCGTCAGCGCGATGTAGTCCTTGCCGACCGGCTCGGTAATCAGTCGCTGTGGGTTGGGCTGGAAGCGGTGATAGCCCTTGATGGAATCCGGCGTCGGAAAGCGCGTGATGATATGCGGGTTGCCCTGCTCGAGATCCCAGAAGTAATTCAGGTTGCCGTTGGAGAGGACGACGAATCGGCAATTCTGCGATTTGGCGTACTTACGCGCCTGCTCCTTGCCGACCAGCGGGTTCTTGTCTTCCGACTTGGCTTCGAGCACAACCAGAGGGAACCCCGCCTCGTCCAGAAGTAGGAAGTCGATGAACCCGTTGCCGGTCTGTTCGAAATTTTCGCCGAGGGCGTCGATGGCTGCCTTGGTCAGCTTGACCTTGGGTTCGAGCACGATATTGGCTTTGCCACTGGCGTAGTCGAAGAAGCGCCAGCCGGACTCTTCGAGCAGCTTGTTGATCTTGATGCGGGCTTTTGCTTCTTTGGCAGCCACTGTGACACTCCCTGCAATGCAGCGGAATATTTTTATTGGGCGTGAGTTTAAAGCAACTCCTACTAGAAGCGATCATTTCAAATGGTTTCCCCATATCTGGCATAAACCCGAACAGAGAGTGGGCGGCAGGTTACTGTTGCATTGCGACCGAATCGTGGGCAGAGAGACAAGGTCGGCTATGGCCGACAACTCGACATTCACACCGCCAACAATAAGCTCGACACCCCCCCGGCCGACCTTCCATTCCCCAGCCGAGTCACTGGCTCTGGCAGGTTTTCCCATCCCACAGTAGGCCCGACTCCCGCAGCGTGTGGTCGGCGGTCTTCTGCAACCGGAGTGCGCAATCTCGCGCTCCGAATCGCCCTGCCGCAAACGCATCAGAACCTGACGGTACGCGTAGATCTCGATACGCCTGCGGGCCACCGGCTTCCTCCTGCTAAACCGGGGAAGGTAGCGGTGGACCGCTTAAGGTCGAGACTTCCGTCAGAGAGAAACGGGTGCCATTGCTGGTTAGCTGGCGGTAATAGCCGACAAAGCGCCGTAGAACGTGGTGACGGGATTCCGATGGGCGTCCGTGTATCGACGAGCGCAAAGATCTGGCTTGAGGCGGTCTGGTTTGCCATTGCGTTTGCCTCCGGCTACTGTGGGTCAAAGCTATGCAGACTATGACAAAGGAGACTGGAAATGAGCATTGTCGACATCCTGGCTCCCTGGACTGCGGTGAACGACGCGCTGGGCTTGGCTACCCCGATCCGCGACGCGGCGCACCATGCCGAGATGCTGGCCTTTGTGGATGAAGCCTTCGAGCGCTTTGGGGGTGACGATGCCCACCCGATCTTCGGGCTGGTATCGATTGTGGCTGACCGTATCCGCGAGTATGAGGCGAGGGTGCATCCGTGGCCCGAGCTTCCGCCACATGAGTTGCTGCGCGCACTGATGGTGGAACACGACATCAAGCAGAGTGAGTTGCCGGAGGTGGGGCCGCAGCCGGTGGTGTCGGAGGTGCTCGCTGGCAAGCGGGCGTTGAACCTTCGGCAGGTCGCCGCGCTGGCGGCACGCTTTCATGTGCCGATGGAGGTTTTCACCGTGTAATGACCGCAGGGTGGGCGCAGACCACCTCAGCGCTCAAACCTGTCTGGACCTCCTTGGTGGGCTACCCCCGCAGCCCTTCGTCAGCACCCTGCAAGCCACCCAGGATGCGTCCGTTACCAGACGGGGCTGTCGGGAGAGCCTGGCGCCGATGCGCGTTCCGGGTCGGCGCCAGGTTTGCTCAGGACGAGCTCCACCCCGAGGATCCTGAGCAATTTCAGGAGCCGCCCGGTGCTGACCTTTTCGGCATTGCGTTCCAGCGCCGAGTAGGTCTGTTGCGTAACCCCCAGGCGCAGTGCCACTTCGCTTTGGGTCAGGCCGGCATTCTTGCGGAAGGCCTGGAGGAGCATGGGCAGTTGCGCCGCGGTGCGTACCGTAAAGTGTTCCATACAGGCCCCAAGCTGTATTTTCTATATACGCATCGTAGGCTGTACTTCGGGGGGGCCGGGGTGCCCTCAGCCCAGGAACATCCGGTACGCCGGGTTGCCCGTCTCGTCCACATATTCATACCCCAGCCGCGCCAGGAAGCCCTGGAAGGCGTCCCGGTCCTGCGGGGGCACCTGCATGCCCACCAGCACCCGGCCGAAGTCGGCGCCGTGGTTGCGGTAGTGGAACAGGCTGATGTTCCAGTCGGAGCGCAGGGTGTCGAGGAAGTTGAGCAGGGCGCCCGGGCGCTCGGGGAAGA
>Ga0268298_10006247_pt1 | contig 10882 bp, 10 predicted proteins | sample WWTPWeurt_MetaG_FD_194462 | JGI IMG/M metagenome (GOLD analysis project Ga0268298, IMG submission 194462) | Activated sludge microbial communities from WWTP in Nijmegen, Gelderland, Netherland - WWTP Weurt | ecosystem: Engineered > WWTP > Aerobic digester > Activated sludge | place... | reverse complement strand
GGCCACCTCAAGCGCTGCCTCTCGCTGGCCCAGGCGCTGCGCGCGCAGGGCGCGGCGGTGACGCTGGCCTGGCGCGAGATCGACCTCGACTGCGCGCCGCTCATCGAAGCGGCCGGCGTGAGCTCGGTGCGCATCGCCGCCGGCCGCGTGAGCGGCGAGCTGATCGACGTGCGCGACTTCCTTGCCGCCGTGCCGGCCGCCGAACGCATCGTCGTCGACCACTACGCGCTCGGCGAACGCTGGCACCGCGTCGCGCGCGGCCACAGCGATGCGAAGCTGGCCGCCATCGACGACATCGCCGACCGCGAACTGGCGGTCGACTGGCTCATCGACCCCAACTTCAGCGCCGACCCCGCCGCCAAGTTCGCCGGCCTGATCGGCCCCGACACGCAGCTGCTCGCCGGCCCGCAATACGCGCTGCTCGCGCCGGCCTACGCGACGGCGCCGCGCTGCGCGGTGCACGAGGCGGTGCGCAGCATCGGCATCTTCATGGGCGGCACCGATGCGGCGAACGCCTCGCTGCTGGCGCTGCGCGCGCTGCGCGGGCGGCTGGGCTTTCGCGGTGCGATCGAGATCGCCACCACCTCGGGCAACCCCAACCTCGCCGCCTTGCGCGAAGCCGCCGCGTGCGACACCGACACCCGCATCACGCTCGACCAGGGCGACCTCGCCGCCTTCTTCGCACGCCACGACCTGCAGCTCGGCGCCGGCGGCGGCGCCACCTGGGAGCGCTGCTGCATTGGCGCGCCCACGCTGGCGGTGATCGTCGCCGACAACCAGCGCCCGGTGCTGCTGCCGCTGCAGACGATGGGCGTGCTGCGCGTGCTGACCGACGCACCCAGCGAAGCCGCCATCGCCGCTGCCGCGCGCGAGCTGATCGAACACCCCGCGCTGCGCCGCAGTCTGGCCGAGCGCTCCAAGGCGCTGGTCGACGGCCGCGGTGCGCAGCGTGTCGCCACTGCCTTGCTTACCCCATGACCAGCGTCCACATCGTCTGCACCGATCCTCAGCATGGCGTCAACGCCTGGCTGGAGCGCTGGATCGAGGCGCACGCCGGCGATGCCGACATCCGCCTGCTGCGCGACGCGCGCGAGGCCTCCGGCGGCGACTTCCTCTTCCTCGTCTCCTGCCACCAGATCGTCGGCCGCGACATCCTCGATCGCTACCGCCACACGCTGGTGCTGCACGCCAGCGCGCTGCCCGCGGGGCGCGGCATGTCGCCGCACGTGTGGCAGATCCTCGAAGGCAAGCCCGGCTTCGCGGTGACGCTGCTGGAAGCCGCCGAGGCGCTCGACGCCGGCCGCATCTGGCACCAGATCGACGTGCCGGTGCCGGCCAACGCGGTGTGCCACGAGATCAACGCGCTACTGTTCGCTGCCGAGATCGCGCTGATGGACTGGGCCCTCGCGCACGCGCACGAAGTGCAGCCGCGCGAGCAGCACGGCACGCCCAGCTACTACCGCAAGCGCGGCCCGGCCGACAGCCGCATCGACCCCGAGCGCCCGCTGGCCGAGCTGTTCGACCTGCTGCGCGTGGCCGACCCCGAACGCTACCCCGCATTCTTCGAGCACCGCGGCCGCCGCTACCGGCTGCGCCTCGAGCCCATGGAGTCCTGAGCATGATCCGCATCGCCGGCCGCGAGATCGGCCCGAACGCCCGCCCCTACCTGATCGCCGAGATGTCGGGCAACCACAACCAGTCGCTGGAGCGTGCGCTCGCCATCGTCGATGCCGCTGCCGATGCCGGCGCGGATGCGATCAAGCTGCAGACCTACACCGCCGACACGATGACGCTGGACATCCGCGCGCCCGGCTTCGTGATCGACAACCCCCAAAGCCCCTGGGCCGGCCGCCAGCTGCACGCACTCTACGCCGAGGCCTCGACGCCCTGGGAGTGGCACGCCGCGCTGATGGCGCGCGCCCGCGAGCGCGGCCTGCACTGCTTCAGCACGCCCTTCGACGACACGGCGGTGGACTTCCTCGAATCACTCGAGGTGCCGGCCTACAAGATCGCCAGCTTCGAGCTCACCGACCTGGCGCTGATCCGCCGCGTGGCGGCGACGGCCAAGCCGCTGATCGTCTCCACCGGCATGGCCACGCTGGCCGAGATCGACGACGCGGTGCGCGCCGCGCGCGGCGCGGGTTGCCGCGAGCTGGTGCTGCTCAAGTGCACCAGCACCTACCCGGCGGCGCCGACCGACAGCAACATCCGCACCATCCCTGCGCTGCGCGAGGCCTTCGGCTGCGAGGCCGGCCTGTCCGACCACACGCTGGGCTGCGGCGTCGCCGTGGCCTCGGTGGCGCTGGGCGCCACGCTGATCGAAAAGCACTTCACGCTCTCGCGCGCCGAAGGCGGCGTGGACAGCGCCTTCTCGCTCGAGCCGGCCGAGTTTGCGCAGCTGCGCGTCGAGAGCGAACGTGCCTGGCAGAGCCTGGGCCAGGTGAACTTCCAGCCCACCGCGGCCGAGGGCGGCTCCACGCAGTTCCGCCGCTCGCTCTACATCGTCAAGCCCGTGAAGGCCGGCGAGCTGCTCACGCGCGACAACGTGCGCGCCATCCGCCCCGGCTACGGCCTCGCGCCCAAGCACCTCGATCAGCTGATCGGCTGCCGCGTGGTGAAGGACGCCGCACCCGGCACGCCGCTGGCGTGGGAGCTGGTGCGCGCGGCCTGAATCGACTGCGCTGCCGCGTCAGCGGCTCGTCAGCGCCGGCTCGAGCTTGAAGGTCGCCACCATGTGCGAAAGCTGGTGGGCCTGCTCCTTCAGCGACTCGGCGGCGGCGGCGGACTGCTCCACCAGCGCGGCGTTCTGCTGCGTCATGTGGTCGAGCTGGGTGACCGCGCCGTTGACCTGCCCGATGCCGTCGGACTGGTCCGACGCCGAGGCGCTGATCTCGCCGATGATGTCGTTGACGCGCTGCACCGAGGCAACGATCTCCTTCATCGTCGCGCCCGCGTCGGCGACCATCCTGGTGCCCTGCTCGACCTTGTCGACGCTGGTGCCGATGAGCCCCTTGATCTCGCGCGCCGCGGCCGCGGAGCGCTGCGCCAGGCTGCGCACTTCGCTGGCCACCACGGCGAAGCCGCGGCCCTGTTCGCCGGCGCGCGCGGCTTCCACCGCAGCGTTCAGTGCGAGGATGTTGGTCTGGAAGGCGATGGCGTCGATCACGCCGATGATGTCGGCGATCTTGCGCGACGAGTCGTTGATCTCGCCCATCGTCACCACCACGCCGGCCACGACCTGGCCGCCGCGCTCGGCCACGCTGCTGGCCGATGCGGCGAGCTGGTTGGCCTGGCGGGCGGAGTCGGCGGACTGCCGCACCGTGCCGGTGAGCTGCTCCATCGACGAGGCGGTCTGCTGCAGGCTGGAGGCCGTCTGTTCCGTGCGGCTGCTGAGATCCTGGCTGCCGGCCGCAATCTCGGTGCTGGCGGTCGTGATGCTCTCGGTGGAGCGGCGCACGTCCATCACCAGGCCCTGCAGGCGCTGCCGCATCTCGCCCATGGCCGCGATCATGTGGCCGAGTTCGTCGTGGCGTGCGGCCGGCACCGGCGTGGCGAGGTCGCCGCCGGCGATGCGGCGCATCGACGACTCGACCTCGCGCAGCGGGTTCAGCAGCGCGCGCATCGTCAGCCAGGCCGTCAGCGCCAGCCCGAGCAGGCACACCAGCGCGGTGACCAGGCCGACGGCCAGCAGCGCGCGGCTCGATTCGACGGCGCCCTCGTAGCTCGCTTGCGCCGACTTCCGCGTCACCGGAATCAGCGCCTGCAGCGGCTTGACAGCGCTCTTGTGCAGCGCCGGCCAGTCGTCTTCGAGCACCGCCGTGAGGGCGTTCTTGTCCTTGGCGGCGTAGCCCGACTCCAGCTTGGCGAGGGTGCCGTCCACCAGCGACCAGCGCTGCCGCAGCTGCCCGAAGGCCTCTGCCGCCTCGCCTTGCGTGAAGCTGGCCGCGGCACGCGGCTCCAGCTCGGCCCACAGCCCGGCCACTTCCTTGCGCGCCTCGCGCAGGTGGTTCAGCGAGCCTGGCACCGGCAGCTGATCGAGCAGCACGCCGGCGGCGCGGAAGCGCACCTCGAGCAGGCTGTTCTCGATGCGCTGCAGCGTCACCAGCGAACCGATGTCGCGCTCGTACAGCGAGGTCAGGGCCCGCTGGTTGACCCGGTTGGAGCCGATCGCCAGCGCGGCCAGCGCGCAGACGCCCAGCAGGGCCAGGCCGGCGAGGACGGCCAGGCGGCCCTTCATCGAGAGGTGCAATGCCACGGGGAGTGTCCGGTCGAGGTGAAGGGAAGGTGGCCGCGCTTACTGCGTCGGCAGACCCTTGCTGCTCCACTCCGGGAAGCCGCCGCGGAACCAGTTGATCTTGGTGTAGCCGGCCTTCTGCGCAACCACCGAGGCCTTGTAGCTCTTCCAGCACTCGCCGGAATTGCAGAAGAACACCAGCGGCGCGGCCTTGTTGGCGGGCAGCTTGGCCAGGTCGAACTGGTCCTGGGCCGCATCGAAGCCAGGCTCCTTGGCGCTCTTCTCCTTGTAGGGCACGCTGATCGCGCCCTTGATCGTCTTCTCGGCGTACTCGGCGGCCACGCGGGTGTCGATCACCGGCACGCCGCTGTCCAGCATCTTCTTCACTTCCTCGGCCGTGACGACCTTGACGCCCGGCAGGGCGGCCGGCGTCTCGGCGGCCAGGGTCACCGAGGCGGCGACCATGCCGAAACTCATCGTGAGGATCCAACGCAGGCAGGCGCGCTTGTTCATGGCAGTTCTTCCTTCCAGAAGGGATGTGGGCCGTCGATCACGGCAGCCTTTTCGGCCACCGGCGTCGTTGGACTATCGGCGCGACGGCGGGCGACTTGAGGCCTGCCGAGAACAGAGGGGGGCGGGCGCCCCCGAGCTCATGACTTGCCGGTGACGTGGAAGCGGTGCAGCAGCCGGTGCAGCACCGGCGTGAGGATCAGCGCGGCGCTGACGATGAACACCAGGCCCGCGTACAGCGCGTACAGCCCGGCGAAGAGCTTGCCCGCCGGCGTGGCCAGCGGCGACACCGGCCCCATGCCGCCGAGCAGCATGGCGGCGTTGACGAAGGCATCCAGCGCCGACATGCGCTCGGTGAGCATGTAGCCGGCCATGCCCACGCTCAGCGAGAGCACGACCAGCGCCAGCGCGATCGCCGCGTGCAGGGCCAGGCGCCGCGCGAAGGCGGCGCGTGCGAGCAGGGGCTGGGTCTTGGCTTCGTACATCGCCGGCATCGTGGCGGATCGCTGCGCGGGAGCATAGCCCGCGCGCCACGCCGCTGCGTTGGATCAATCGGCACGGCGGCGTTCGGGCGCAGCTTAATCACTCGTTAATGGATCGTCGCGAGGATGGGTCATGGACCGCGATCGCAGCACGCCGACGGCGCCGCGCATCTCCTGCGTGGTGCCCGCCTACAACGAGGCCGGCAACCTCGATGCGCTGCTGCGCGCGCTCAGCGCCGAGCTCGATGCGCTGCGCCTGGCCTGGGAGATCGTGATCGTCGACGACGGCAGCGCCGACGCGACGCCGGCCGCGCTGCGGCCCTGGCTGGCCCTGCCCGGCATCCGCTGCCTGCAGCTGTCGCGCAACTTCGGCAAGGAGGCGGCGCTCACCGCCGGGCTCGAGGAGGCGCGCGGCGACGTCGTCGTGCTGATGGATGCCGACCTGCAGCACCCGCCGGCGCTGATTCCGCGCATGCTCGAGGCCTGGCGCGAGGGCGCGCAGATGGTGTGCATGGCGCGCGCCTCGCGCGCCGACGAGTCGGCGCTCAAGCGCCTGGGCACCCGGCTGTTCTACGGCCTCGTCAACCGCTCCGACCGCGTGCAGCTGCCCGCCGACAGCGGTGATTTCCGCCTGCTCGACCGCTGCGTGGTCGATGCGCTGCGCGCCCTGCCCGAGCGCAACCGCTTCATGAAGGGTCTGTACGCCTGGGTGGGCTTCCGCAACGTGGTGCTGCCCTACGCGCCGCCGCCGCGCCACACCGGCCGCAGCAGCTTCTCGACGCGCCGGCTCGCGGCGCTGGCCGTCACCGGCATCACCGCCTTCACCAATGCGCCGCTGCGCTGGTGGTCGGCGCTGGGCGTGCTGCTCGCGCTGCCGGCCTTCGCCTTCGGGCTGTTCATCGTCGTCGAGCATTTTCTGACCGGGCACGACGTGCCCGGCTGGGCCACGCTGGTGACCGGGTTGATGTTCTCCTCGGGGCTGCAGCTGCTGTCGATCGGCATCCTCGGCGAGTACATCGGGCGCATCTTCGACGAGGTGAAGCAGCGCCCGCTCTACATCGTCGGCCAGCGCGAAGGCGGTGGCTGGGGCGGCGGCGCTGCCACGGTGGCGCCGGCCGCCCAGGCCACCGGCACGCGGGTGCTGACCGCGTGAGCGCGGCCAGGCAACTCGTCGTCTGCGCCGACGACTACGGGCTCTCGCAGGGCATCGACCGGGCGATCGAACGGCTGCTCGCGGCCGGGCGGCTGGGCGCGGTGTCCTGCCTGGTCAACGGAGCACGCTGGGCGCAGGACGGGCCGGCGCTCGCCGCACAGGCCGGCACGGCCTCGATCGGCCTGCACTTCAACCTCAGCGAAGGCGCGCCGCTCAGCCCGACGCTGGCACGCCTGTGGCCGCGCCTGCCGCCGCTCTCGCGCCTGCTGGTCGACGCGGCGCTGCACCGGCTTCCCGCGGCGGCGATCGCCGACGAGTTCGACGCGCAGTGGCAGCGCTTCGTCGCCGTCGCCGGCCGGCCGCCGGCGCACGTCGACGGGCATCAGCACGTGCATGCGCTGCCCGGCGTGCGCGAGCATCTGGTGGCGCGGCTGCGTGCACTCGCCCTGCCGCCGCTGGTGCGCGACACCGCTGTGCTCACCGGCCCGGGCGGGCGCTTCAAGCGCGCCGTGATCGCCGCCGCCGGCGGGCACGGCCTGCGCCGGCTGCTCGACGAAGCCGGCCTGCGCCGCAACAGCGCGCTGGCGGGCGCCTACGGTTTCGAGGCGCAGGGCTACGGCGAGCGCATGCGCGATCGGCTGGCCGAACTGCCGGCGCGCGGCGGCTGGCTGTTCTGCCACCCCGGCGATGCCGATCCCGAGCTGCACGACGACCCGATCGCGGCCGCGCGCATCCAGGAGGCGGTCTACCTCGCCAGCCCCGCCTTTGCCGACGATCTGCGCGCCGCCGGCGTCGAGCTGATCACGCCGGCGTGATCAGCCGAAGGTGTGGCGCCGGTTGACCAGGAAGGTCACGCCCATCGCGAGCAGCGTCGCGCAGGCCTGCGCGGCGAGGTAGTGCACGCCGATGCGCGTGCCCAGCGCCACCAGCGAGGCCGAGAGCACGGCGCCCAGCACGGCGGTGGCCTGGAAGCGCCACCAGCTCGCCCACCAGGGGCGCCGGTCGGTGAAGGTGAAGGCGCGGTTGCCGACATAGGCGAGCTGCGCGCCCAGCACCGCGCCGGTGGCCGCGGCGGCCGGCGGCGGCGTGGCCGTCCAGTTCACCAGCGCCACCAGCACGGCGTAGTGCAAGGCCGTGGCGGCGGCGCCGACGCAGGCATAACGCGCCAGCGCCCTCATCGTGGCGCCGCCGCGCAGGTGGCGCGCTCGGGCGCGCGCCACAGATCGCCGTTCGCGCCCTTGAGCACCCGCGTCGCGCCCGGAATCGCCGCGACCTGGTGCGAATCGCCGGGGTGCAGCACGAACCAGATCGCGCCGTCCGTGCACGGCAGTTCGGCGAGGCGATCCACCGGCCAGAGCTGGCGCTGGGCGGTCGCGGCGCTCGCGAAGCCGGCCGCGTCGTGCAGCTCCTTCTGCCAGTTGTCGCGCTGCGCGATGGCCGGGTCGTCCCAGCGCGAGGCGACGATCGCCGGCGTGCGCAGCTGCGCGTAGAACGGCACATCGTAGAACGCGCCTTCGACCAGCACGACACGATCGGCGCCGTGCATCTCGCTGCGCAGCGCCTGCGCGATGTCGCGGTGCGAATTGGGCGCCTGCCAGGCCAGCACGCCGACGGCAGTGAGGCCGATGGCCGCACCCAGCAGCGCGGCGACGCGCCAATGCCGGCCCTCCGCGGCGACGAGCGCCACCAGCCCCGCCACGCCGGGCAGCGCCGGCAGCGCGTAGCCGACCAGCTTGGACGAAGGCAGCGAGAAGAACAGCAGCAGCGAAGCCGCCCACCAGGGCCACAGCAGCGCGCGCGCATCGGCGCCGCGCAGGCGGCGCAGCGCGGCGGGCAGGTACAGGCTCCAGGGCAGCATCAGCAGCGGCACCACGGCGAGGAAGAACCACAGCGGCTGCACGTTGTTGAAGCCGCCGCTGCTGTAGCGCCGGAAATGCTGGGCAACGATGAAGTAGTCGAAGAAGGCCGGGTGCTGCTGCTGCATCGCCACCGCCCAGGGCAGCGCCACGACGCACCAGACCAGCAGGCCGAGCGGGTGGGCCAGGCGCAGCGCATCGCGCCAGCGCCGCTGCGCGAGCAGCCATGGCACGACCACCAGCAGCGGCAGCACCACGCCGATCAGCCCCTTGGAGAGAAAGGCCAGTCCACTCGCGAGCCAGCCGAGCAGCAGCGCGCGCCGCTCGACGCGGCCGGGCTCGTCGAGCGCGCGCAGCCAGCCGACCACGGCCGCGCTGATGGTGCCGGCCACCAGCATGTCGTGGTTGATGTACTGGCCGCCGATGAAGAAGAACGGCGAGGTCGCCAGCACCAGCACGCCCAGGCCGGCGGTGCGCTCGCCGTACCAGCGGCGCAGCAGCAGCCACAGCGAGGCGGCCATCAGCCAGGCGCCGAGCGCCGGGGCGAGGCGCGCGGCCCAGGGCTGCGCGCCGAACAGCTTCATCGCGCCCATCGCGATCCAGTAGGCGAGCGGCGGCTTGTGGAAGAAGGGCAGGCCGTCGAGCGTGGGCGTCAGGCCGTCGCCGACCAGCATCTCCCAGGCGACGCTCGCATAGCGCCCTTCGTCGGGCAGCAGCAGCGGCCGCCAGGCGATGCTCGCGAGCAGCCACAGCGCCAGCGCGCCCAGCACGAAGGCGGGGGCCGACAGCGAGGTCGGCCGGTTGAGGGGCAGGGTCTGGCGCACGGTGGGGGTCCGGTGAGAGCAGCCGCGACCGTACGAGCAAGGCATTAACGAGGCATGAAGCCCGACGCTCATGCCTCGGCGAATTGCGCAACAGGCTCCAGCCAGGCGGTGGCGGTGCGCAGCCGTTCGCCTTCCAGCCACAGCACGCCGATCTCGAGCCAGTCCAGCAAGGCGATCACCGCATCGTCGGGCCGCTGCGGCAACAGGATGGCGGCATGAACCTCGTCGATCGCGCCTTTCAAGCGATGCCAGTACGAGAAGACTTGGCCGATCGCCATGCGCACCTGCGCGGCGTCGCACGAGCTCTTGACCTCGATCATCAGGTCGTTGCCGTCGCGGTCGTAGTCGCGCACCAGCACGTCGTAGCGGCAGTCCGGCGCGCGCCCTTCGAGCAGGGTGTGGTCGGCGAGAAGGCGCTTGAGCTGGTTGGTCATGCGGTTGTGCAGGCGCCGCTGCTCGATCGTCAGCCCCTGCTGCAGCCGCTGGACATCGTCCTCGTCCTTGGACGGCAATTCGCTGCCCGCCTCGGGCTGCTCGGCGAGAAGCTGGCGCATCGGCGACTCGGGATCCGCGCTCAGCTCGATCCGCTCCTCCAGCCCGAGCTGGTCCAGGTCGGCCGCATCCACCACGCCGCCGGAGCCGATCAGGCGCACCAGCGCCCGGTACTTGGCCTCGAGGCTGTCGTCCGCGACCCCGATGCGGCGCAGCAGCACCTGCACGCGCTCGGCACCGTTGATGATCGGGTAGCGCAGGCGCGGATCCAGCGCGAAGACGACCGGCGTCACCAGGTACTCCGCCCGCATGCCCTGCGCCGGATGGTTCGCCTTCGGTATCGGCGGCAGCGCGGCTATGGCCGCGGTGAGAGCCTCGCCTTCGGCGTCGCTGGCGAGCGCGTAGGCGCGGCGCAGGATTGCCGCCAGCGCCTGCCGGTTCTCGTGTGCCCAGGCCCGCGCACTGTTGCGGTAGGCCTTGTAGAAGTTGGTGAAGCCGGTGTGCGAGAGCACCAGCGCCGCGGCCTCCGGGTCGCCCAGCAGGCGTGCCACGGTGGCCGCCACCTCTGGCACGGTCAGGCCGTCGAGGTCGGTGCCGAGCGCCTCGGCCAGGGCCGGAATCTTCGTGCTTCGGATGTAGGCCGGGAGCTCACCCTCGTAGGCGTCGGTGATCCACGTCAGCCGGCAAAGCCCCAGCAGCCGGTCTCCGCTCGGTTCGAGCGGCAGCACGTGGGCTGCGATCTTCCTGACGAGCCGGTTCGTTCTTCGTTGTCGTTCCGCCCACGCCTGCGACATGTCTGGCGCCCTCCTTCATGGTGCGCCCGATGTTACGTGCGTCGCTCGCTCAGCCGCGCTTGCGCAGCACCACCGCCATGCCGTTGACCATGTCCAGCGGCAGGGCGCGCGTCACGTGGCGCTCGAACCACTGGATGAAGGCGCGCGCGCCGGGGTCCTGATAGAAGGCGTCGACCGCCTTCTTGTAGGACTGGAAGCCCTCGGCGCCGAGCACCGCGGCGATCACCGCGTTCTGGCGGAAGAAGCCCAGCGGCGCCACGTCGAGCAGGTCCAGCGCGGCACCGTCGGCGACGAGTTGCAGCTCGTCCACCGTGGTGGCGGCGTAGAAGTAGCCCGGCTCGCTGCCGTGCACGCGCGGGTCGTAGCCGAAGGTGGCGATGTCGAGCATGGCCTCGCGCGAGGCCAGCGCGTAGTTGGCGCGGCTGGTGTGGTCGATCACCATCGTGCCGCCCGGGCGCAGCACACGCGCGGCTTCACGCACGATGCCCGCCCAGTCGCGGAAGTGCGGGATCACCCAGCGCGTGATGACGCCGTCGA
>Ga0268298_10006246_pt1 | contig 10883 bp, 14 predicted proteins | sample WWTPWeurt_MetaG_FD_194462 | JGI IMG/M metagenome (GOLD analysis project Ga0268298, IMG submission 194462) | Activated sludge microbial communities from WWTP in Nijmegen, Gelderland, Netherland - WWTP Weurt | ecosystem: Engineered > WWTP > Aerobic digester > Activated sludge | place... | reverse complement strand
CCAAATGTGATTGCGTTAGCAACCTGCATAGAGAAGCAAAACCCTTGCGCGATTTCGCAAGGGCGACAATTCTGCCGGTACTAAGTGTAAGTTCAGCCCCAAGTATTGGTCGAACTCCATGTCGTTTGCATAGGCCAAGAAACTCCGGGACTCCGCACATGTGGTCTACATCGGTAAGAGCAAGTGTGTCATACCCAAGTTGGGCAGCAACTTTGACAAGCTCTTCTAATCGCGACGCGCCGTTCAGAAAACTGAACTCGCTGCGGACCATAAGTGGAATAGGTGGTCTCATGCAGACTTGGCAAGCCAATCACCAGAATTTGGATTGCGGCACAACAGCATTCGCCGTTGATTCGTCAACACAAGAAAGAACTCGCGTGCAACTTCCGTTTCCCACCAGCGTCCCGCCTCCCACCAATGGTCTAAGACGCAGACAATCAGCTGTGATTGACCGCGCCACAAAAGAGAATTAGGGGCACCAGACGTGCATGTGACATTGACGGGCTCCATGTTACGGCAGAGTTAGTCCGCGTGATTGATAGACTAGCTGTGCAAATCGGGGCTGCTGCCGGGCATACGCAGTGCTTCCAGAAACCAGTGAATTCGTTCCGTATCGGGTATGGAGCTTGTATTGTGTGCGTTCAAGCTGTTCGTCAGTGTTATTCGTCAGGGACTTTTCCCAAAGCAAGTCTTGTGTAACCCGTCGGGGAAGCAAACCTTGTGCTTCAACGCTGATGTACTTCAGGTGATGCTGCATGTCATCTGGCAGCAAATCTAACAGAATTTTTGTTAGCCGTTCTTCTGTTAGAACTCCTTGCGAGAGTCTGTGGTCAATTTCGTGCTTCTTCGTTTTAGTCTTGTAGGCTATTCGTAAACATGAGGTCTGCAAGGCAGCTTCTTCGAGTTGTATGACGATACTCCGTGCGACTTCTGTAATCGCACGTTGACAAGCGCGCTCATCGGAATCGGTGATATCCACGCGAGCTTCAATCTTGCGGGGCGGAAAGTTGGGTCGAACGGGTTCTTGTTGCCTGGTCAAAAACTTTAGCACAAAGCTCCGGTCAAAACCGAGATGCGTTTCCAGAAATCCCGACGGTAAAGCTGTGACTTGTGCGACGTTGTGAATGTCGAAGTGGTGGAGACGCTCCGTAACACGTTCTGCTAGGGCCATAGACTCGATCGGCAGTTTGGACAGAACAAGAGATTCCATCGCAGGCGTGATAAACTGGTTGTGCCCACGAGCCAGCCAAGCCATCCATTTGTCAGCACCACCACCCCAGTCAAAACTCAGACCAGTAGTTCGTTTCAACTCTTCGTTCAGGCATTGAATCATTGCATCCACATTGCCAAACCGCTTGTAGTCTTTCGTAATGTCCAAGTAGCCTTGATGAAGATCTGTGGTCTGAACCATCGGCGTGAAACCGGCGATGACCGACCAGGCCTGTTCGTAACGGTCTGAAAAGTCTTCTGGTCGAAACTCGCGAACTTCGAGACGCGGACATCGTCTTCGTGCCAATCTAACGGTGTCTCCAACCCGAACTCCGTGCCGGATTGCTTCGTCTGTTGCTTCAAGGACAAGCCGGTTCCTGGCAATAGCCCGCATAGAGTCTTGAGGCATACCATGGAGGAAGAACCTCGGAAGCACAATAAAAACAATCATCGGAAGTCTACTATTTATTCATTTGTTCAAACAATATACGGAGGGAATCGACTTGAGTCAAGGGTTCTGCTAAGCATGCTTTCCCGAAAGTCTGGGTTCCTACATAAACCCTGTCAGTATCTCTTCCCGCCTAATCCCCTAAGAATCACTCCAAACCTGGTCCCAAAACCGAGTTTGGAATTATTTTTGTTGGAAATTTGATGCTCTGGGTACCCCCCAAAATGGTGTTCGACCACGTTGTTGTTAGTTGGACTCGTGTGAGACCAATAATAAGAGAAGACCTGGGTGAGCAAGTCGTCTTCAGTCTAGTTGGCTCCAGCGCCAGACACGGACCCAATATAAATGTGATTGCGAAAGACGTTAGCTATTTTCGGCTACTAGCGGCTGACTCCCGTTGAAAAGTCTCCTCTGCGTGAATGAGCTTAATGCGAAGGCTATTGATTTCAACACTTGTTGCATAAATGCCTTTTACAGCATCTTGCACGAGGTAGTCAATACCAAAGTTCTTGAGAGCTACTGGATTAAACTCTGCGAATGTAAGAAGAACCATTGATGCGATAACCGACAGGTGGTCTATAGCATCCAGAATTTGCCCATGAGAACCCAAATGTGCAGGTGCGTTGAGCACCTTACATCTTTCCTTGTAGCTTTCTATGACCCTTTTAAGCTCATTCGAATTGTACTCCGCATTGTCCCTGAACGAATTGTCTATTGAATACTGATACAGTTCTAACACTGTGGCACTCGCAATATTCCCGTTTTGCACTTCTAGTTCATTTAATGTCGCTCTTAAAAACGACACAAAACGCGGGAATTCGGCTTCGTATTCATTTTCCATCTTGATCTGATTAGATAGTGCCTCTGTTGCGCGCCCAATATCCAAGGCAAGCTGTCTAGCTTGTTTTGCCTTTTTCAGAGAATCCGCAATAAACGCTTCATGTAGTTTTGATTTTGCCTGTTCGGCAATCGGCAGGCCCGGATACTTAGTTACAACGTCTGAGTACTTTCCCTGATCAAATAATCTCTGGGCTTTGTTTGCATCCGAAACACACGCCGATATCAACATTGCAATAGAAAGCATGACCGAGATTCTTCTCATACCTGTCACTCCTTGTCTAAGATACGCTTCTTACTACTTATGCCGAGTTTCTGCGCCTGGAGCCACTGCGACCAAAAAAAAGACCTCTGGCGTCTTTGCTGGCGGCTTACCACTTGTCCTACCAAGCGGAGAACCTGCACAACGTGAACAACCAGAGGCCAAGACCCAGTGTGGGAATTGGCCGCCAGCATCAGAATAGTTGTACAGGAAACCCGAAGGCCTCCGCTTGGTAGGATGCCGTAAGATACTAAGGAACAGGGGTTAAGTCAAGGATTTTTGATACTTTTGAAACAAGGATTAGGCATTCAGGGGCATCATCTGCCGAAATAACAATCACGAACCATCTCGCTTGCACATTTGGATGGAGTAAAGTCGTGTCGTACCGATGGCATTGGGCTAGCCCAACCTAGAAAAAAGAGCCCCCGCCAGGCTCTTCTTTCATCGGCCGAAACGACCTACTTTTCGGCCTTGTCGTCATCCGACCGGTCATTGCCGCAAATGCGCTCTGCGACAGTACATACTGCGTCAACGATGACGCAGCCCTTTCGATTCATATTGTTGTTCTCCTAGTTTGTGATTAGTGTCCACGTCGCGAGATCGAGAATGACACGATGTGGTAGTTGTTCGTTGTTAACGTAGCGCTTGACAAGGGCGCAGATCATGCTCGCTGCAATCAACGGCGTGTAGCATATTGTACGCGCCGTACATGGTTCTTGAAACGCTTGGTCATCGGGCACAAGCGAACGCATATACTCTACGCGTTCAGCTTTGATCTGCGTTCTTACAGCATGAACGACCATCGTTTCAAGCCCCATTCTCGCATCAAGATACAGTTTCACATTTGGTTGATCCCGAATGGATTTCCAAATAGTCTCGCGAGATTTCATGGAATCGACAGCGCTGATTACAACGCCTGAAAGCTGCCGACAATCGTAGCGCATACCAATGGTGTTCGGCAGCACTCCAGTTTGAAGTTCAACCAGATTCGCAAATGCGTCTGCCTTCAGCAATCCGACATCAGAAATCCCGTAAGCCTGATTGCTGACATTGTGAATATCCACAGCATCGGCATCGAAGCAGGTCAGCTTGCAAACACCCATCTTGGTAAGATAAAGCCCTGTGACGCTCCCAATGGAACCCAGACCGATCAACGTTACCGAGAGGTTGGACAACCTCCCGGCATCGACAACATCTTGCTGTCTTAGAAATCTTGGATCTGTCATGGGCTCTCCTAGAATGGTTCGAGTTCATCAAGATCATCCCGGTGCAAGCCCAGCCAGTCCATCTCTTCGAGCAAATCTTCATCGGTAAGTGCGCCGCGTGCCTGGGCTGACTTCAGTTCACCCAGTACTGATTTCTCTCGTGGTCTGTTCAGGACACTTCGATACTGGGACTCTTTCACCTTGGCCTTGAACTCCGAAAAGCATGCTTCTGCAAGGCCGTCTACCAGTGGAAAATTGGTCTCCCATACGACATCAGCAAGATACATATGGCTGGGATGATACTGGTCCAAACGCATGATGGCATCCCTGCGCTTGTTGACAACCAGGGATAGAAGCCACTCGCCATTGGCAAGTCCGTCGATACAAGTGTTATCCTGACCGGACCAGAACACGGACATGCCGCCATGTGAATGCGCCCAGCATCGGAGTTTGCGAGAGTCAATGCCCTTGCCTTCGAGTTCGGTGATCAGCCTTGCAACATCCGCGATGTCCATGTCGGTCTCGTCGAAGGAACAGTTCTGCTTGACGAGATGAAAGTCCGTAACGACCAATGATGTAGTGCGCTTCGTGTCAGCATTGACGACTTCATCGACCAACCCAAGACAGGAGACTTCACCCTTTGCCATGTCAGTCCACAGCCAGAGCTTCTGCATCGCAGTCGCATCTACTTGAATCTTCACACCAGCATCAATTGGCTGTCGCTGCGTCCTCTGCAAGTTCTGCATCGGTATCCTCCTCCTCGTTTTCTTCTTGTGGGCGGTTGGGGCAATCGTCTTCATCGTGGTCATCGTGTTGATTGCAGTGAGGACACCACCAACATGACTCGCAATCACTGATGTCATGCCCGTAGTCATCGCACCAGCTGCAATACGGTTCATCGTCTTCATCTTCAACCCAGTTTGGATCCCACTTCTCAATCTTCTGGAACGGATCACTGCTGTTGTAGCTGTGCAGGAACTGATGAACTAATTGAAGCAGTCCATGAAGATCAAGTTCACCTGCGAGACGCGAAACAAGATGCGAGATGTTACCCCAACAGATGTTGTTCGGATCATCTGTCACATGCGGATGAATGTAACCGTTCATTTCGGTGCCGCCAGAGATTAGCACCTTGCCAGTGTCAAGCCGAACTTCCACGATGTACGGTTCAAAGTCGTATCTACCGCCGTCATGTTCCAGCACGATTGAATACGTCGTTGCGATGACCGAAGTGTCTTCCAGCTTTATCGACTCGTAGCAACTCGGCATCAACTTCATCATCTCGACAAACGTCCGTGTTGCTTTGGCTTTGATTAGTTCAGGTGCTCTGCTGAACACCTTCAGGATCTCGTTATCACCTTCAATCTTGCGGGATAGAGTCATCACTTGCATGCAGAGTCGTTCGAGTTCATATTTGTCATCGCGCAATGTTCTGGCAAGTTCCTGCTTGCGTTCGGCAGCGACGGACAACGTCGTTTCGATCAATGCCTGTCGCTGACCGTTTCGAAATGCACGACACATGCGTGGCAGATATGCGTCTAAGACTTCAGCCGTTATGTCAAACCTGGGGGTGCCATACAGTACAAGCCATTTGTCATTCATCTTACCTAATAGCACATCGGCCATAACAATAGAATGTCCTTCAATTGACTTGAAGGTCGCAGAGTTTTTGTCGGCGAAGATGTGCACCGCAATTCCGGCTTCGTGCCATCCGTGAATGTCCATTTCTTTTGTCAGCAGCGAAATCGGCGTGTGCCACTTAGTCGAATAGAACTGAACAAGCAATTCGAGTTGTTCAATCATCGGCGGCTCCTTCGAGCACGAAGGGGCTGCGGCACATGACGTACCACAACCCCTCCAGTTGTCGAAAGCTGCGTAGGACTGGCAGCCTGTGACATCTCTACGCTCCCCCTTTGACCTGCGGCACGAGGGTAAGAACTGCGCCGTCAACAACGATGTCTGAGTCAAAACACGGCGACCCGTTCAAGTGCCGGGTGTACGAGCTGTCCTTGGGGAAGCCAGCTTGCTGAATCGCAGCTTCGACCGTCATGTTTTCCGGGATTTCGATTTCCTTGGCCGATCGGCCTAAACAGAGCACTTTGACTTTCATGTGGATCTCTTTCGGTGATGGTGTTGTATTGCGGCTTTAGCAGAAACATGTCGTCCTGTCACAATATCTTATACCTGAGAAGTCAAGTATTGTTCGACGTATTCTAGCAGGTTTTCATGGAAACACTTATAGGCGTTGTTCTTTTGCGGCGGTTTTCGTATATTACGCTCTACTCAACACAGAAAACTCTGAATCACGTTGGGACCACGGTTGTCGGCTTGCGTTTACACCTTGTCAGGTAATCAAAAAGGAGTTGTATGGGCTCATTATCAGAAAGCAGTGTGGACCAGATTTCTGCGTCCGATGAAAGCGTCCTTGATAAGAACAGCATCATGATCTTGCAGCACAGAAAAAGTCGTGATGGAGGTTACGTGGGCGAAGGGCGTGGAGTTCTGCAGCTCGGTGAAGGGTGGTGGTTACAGTTTAGATTCCTAGGCGAGCTACAAAGCGACGCATTGATTAGTGCCATTCAACGAATTGCGCCGTTTGCACTTTTTAGATGTCCGATTATGATCATCGGAGAAAGCGGCACAGGAAAGGAACTGCTTGCAGAGTCAGTACATTTGTCCTCGGGTGCAAAAGGCAAGTTTGTTGCGGTCAATTGCGCTGCTGTTCCCCCAACACTTGCGGAGAGTGTACTATTTGGTTATAAAGCTGGTGCATTCACAGGAGCAAAGGCTGACACCAGAGGATTGATAGATGAGGCCAGCCATGGAACGCTGTTTCTTGACGAGATTCAAGAGCTTCCTTTGCTTGTCCAAGGGAAGCTTCTGCGGTTTCTTAACGACGGTGGTTACTTCCAACTTGGTGGGACTGCGTTGAAGCGGAGCGACGCTCGCATTGTTACTGCAACAAATGTTGACAGTAAGGAGCTTATTGCAAGTCGGCAGTTGCGTGAAGACTTGGTTTCACGCCTGAATGTCGGCCAGATCATTCTTCCACCACTGCGGGCGCAACCGAAAGCTGTTTTCGCCGTATTCCGGAAGTTTGTTGAAGAATCTCGTGGACTGGGATTCGAGCAAACGGATGAAAACAACGCGCTAATCGTGGCCGAAACATCTGTAAGGTTCGAGGAAGGCATAGAGACTATTCTGATGAAACATCATTGGCCGGGCAATTATCGGGAACTTCGGAATTGTGCTCAGCGATGTTACATAATGTCGAGGCCGACCGAAGGTACTATTACCTGTGCAATGGTTGTGGAAGCGATCTTGCAACGTCCATCAAGCGATACAACAGGTTCGAACACACTCGTTTCCTATGATAAGAATCGTATCATTGGACTGTTGCAACTACATAATGGCAACGTTGCCGAGGTAGCCCGACATTTGAAGATGGAACGAACAACGCTTAACAGCATGATGAAGAGGCTTGGAGTTAACCCTGCTGCATTCCGAACACGGACAAAACGATGACAATCGTCGAACAACTTCCGAATTGATGACGACTGTCGTCACAAAAACGCCGAAGGACTAATTCTTATTTAAGTAAATACAAAGTGATATATCTGTATGGGTTCTGGCCCGACGTATGCTAAATGATATAGCAGCCGTCGGGCTTTTCTCTACGACCATGTGCCGGCTTAAGGTGTCCGAGTATGGTGGGAGAAGGACAGCCCGCCTTCAATGACCCTTCTGTTCTTTGACATAACGAAAATCGGATGCGAGGCCGACCCTCGCTGGGGTAAGTCGTCAGTCGTTTCCATTCCAATGAAAGTTGGGCAGTATGAATGGGTTCAATTCGACGGCGGGGTGCTCACCACCCAATTACAAAGCGCAGCGGGCAGCAGCGGTCTGCGAAAATACACCTATAAGGAAAGTGATGGAAGAACAGTTTAGCCAGATTCTCCAGCTTGAGGATCACTGCAAGATAAAGGGAATCACCGAAGTGGAAAAATTTCGTAAGGAGATGAAACCGTTTCGTTGCATTGTAAAGATCCGCGGTGTCGATTACTATTCGGAAGCCGCGTACCAAGCCGGTATTCAGGAAGTCTTTGGCAAGCTCCGCGAGAAATCGCTCTCGACGTGCAAGCGCCAGATCAGCGATTACTCGTACCACAAGCGCATCGTCACGTCTTCGCCGACGTGGATCGAAGGTAAAACGCAGGCGATAGCAAACGCCGAGGGTGATCTCCAGGGTTTGACCGATCCCGACTTGCGTTTCAAGAAAAAGCAGGAGCTCAGCAAACTCCGCGCCGATTTGGATCGCATGGAAAAGGCCTATGCCACCAGCCTCGAAACTCTCAAGAAATTGATGAGTGACGATGGTGTTGAAGAGCAGGGCGCTTAAGTCGAAAACCGAAAATTGAGGCATGCGAGCAGGATGTTACCGGTATGTCCTGCTCGCTGCCCGAGGAGGTAACGTAATATGAGACCAGTGACGCGGAAGCTAGAAGTTCGCAAGGACTACCGATTTGAACGACATGTCGGTCGGCTTCGCTACTCGTTTGAAGTCCAATTGCCCGGCATGATCACTGATATTCTCGGAGCCATTAAGGACGCCGAAGCAAGGCTTAACGATGCAGCCGTCCTGCCGATCGAGAGGCGTAAAGCATTGCGCGAGCTTGCTCGATTGGAGAGCCAACTACCTACACTTCAACAGCGCATCGTTGACACCAAAACTGAAGTCGAGCGCCTTGAACGCCTTGATGATACTGCCGTGGTAATGTGGTATCAAACACGAGGCTGGACAGTGCCCGGCCAAGAGCAGCTCGATAACAGCGATTCTGAAGCGTAGCCTACATTCAATTTTGGAAATCCCGTATCCCCGAAAGGCGCGGCGATGCCAAAAATGCAATTCGGCAAGACTGTCACCAATAATTGGTTATCAATAGTCGACAACATAACCACAGCACTGGAGAACTTACATGTTAGAGTGGATCAGAACTATTCTAATCAATATCAAGTGCTATTTTGCTCGTCTGACATTTGCGCCAAACGCGAAAGGTAAGTTGACACCGCCCTTCTGGCCGGCGCAGTGAAACTGGAATAAGAAGATGGAAAATACAATACCGAAACCGACAAACCACTTGATTGGAGGAAATATGAACAATGGAAAGGAAGGCGGCCCTAGTCCGCCAAACACCATCGAACGACGCCAACTCTTGACGATTGACGAGCTGGCGGAGTACCTGCGAATCTCGAAGGGAACGATCTATAAGCATGTGCGTACGGGGACGTTTCCGCGAGTGAGAATCTTTGGTCGAGTGCTCTACGACCTTGCTACCGTACATGCCTGGTTAGACAAGCAGTACGAGACCGGTGAAGAAATCGCCGAGGCGAAAGGCTACAGCCAGCACGGGCGGCTGCCGCGTCGGGACAAGAACAAGCCCGTGGTGTTCTCCCTGAACTAACTGAAAGCCCCGCGAATTTCGCGGGGCTTCGTGTTCGGCAGCATCGATGCCAATGAACAAAAACTATTCAGGTGTTATGGCGTACATCTACAAACGATCGAAGAAGGATCCCAAGACAGGCCGATCAAAGGAAGGGCAGGTTTGGTGGGTGGCCTATATGCAGAATGGCGAGCAGGTCCGCCGGTCTTTGGGTGTCACCGATCGAAAGAAGGCTGAACTCATGAAGGCGGAGATTGAACAGAACATCGAGCGCGGCAAGGCGGGATTGCCGCAGAGTATCGTCGATGTCTACGAACTTTTTGAAGAGTTCAAGCGCGCGGTGATTCTGAAGAAATCTGCGAACTACGCCAGAAGAATGTTTCAGCAGCTTAGGCCGTTCCTGGAGTATTTGCAGGGAAAGAATATGATGAATTTGGCTCGCGTGACTGTCACGGACGTCGAGAAGTTTCTGGCAGGCCGTGCTCTAAATCTATCGCCAAAGTCGTGGAACGACGAACTGCGGTTGATCGAACGGTTCTTTCGATTTGCTGTTGATCGGGACTATCTCGCGAAGAATCCGGCAGCGAAGATTGCAAAAGTCCGCGTAGCCAAGAGTTCAATTGAAATCTTCACACCAGAAGAATTGGGGCTGATCTTCAAGTATGCACATCACAACTCTGTCGCCTTCTACAAAATGTTGCTCTACACCGGGATGCGCGACGGCGAAGCCCGCTATCTTCAGTGGAAGGATGTTGTGCTTGAACCTGGCAATGAGCATGTTAGGATTCGAAACACGGCAGTCCACTTGACGAAGACCCGTAAGGACAGGGTTGTGCCGTTGTGCGCTGAAGCGGTTGAACTCCTTCGGGAGATTCGCTCTGAGCGAAATTCTGACAACCCATTCGTCTTTCCGGGGAAGATGGGCAACGGCCCGAAGGGGCATAATCGGAACACGTGGGTTGCTTGCTTGAACAGAATCGAGGAAGCTACCGGCATCCGTATTGCCAAAGGACGTTACACAACCGGCGTGCATTTGTTCAGGCACACGTTTGCGACGAATGCTCTGGCATCCGGCGTGGACATTCGGACGGTGCAGGACTGGTTGGGACATTCGACGATCCTCATGACGCAGCGATACACCAACCTGTTGCCCAACCAGAAGCAGGTTCAGATCCATAAATTGGCGATCGAAGTTCGGCCCCCAAGCGACACGGATAACGATAGTCTGCCGGAGGGAGGTTAAGCATGAAGCTGCCAAGACTGTGCATCCATTGGTTTGGAAGTGCACACAAACTTAGCACAAATTTAGCACACCCGCCGATTACGGGACCAAACTGCATGACAAAGCCCCTGTTAACAGTGAAGTTAGCAGGGGCTTTCTTGTGGAGACGGCGGGAATCGAACCCGCGTCCGAGAAGCGGACCACACAAGGCACTACAGGCTTAGGAGTTGGATGAAATCTTGCCCCCGGGTCGTCCCAA
>Ga0268298_10006244_pt1 | contig 10887 bp, 11 predicted proteins | sample WWTPWeurt_MetaG_FD_194462 | JGI IMG/M metagenome (GOLD analysis project Ga0268298, IMG submission 194462) | Activated sludge microbial communities from WWTP in Nijmegen, Gelderland, Netherland - WWTP Weurt | ecosystem: Engineered > WWTP > Aerobic digester > Activated sludge | place... | reverse complement strand
CGAAGGTCTGGGGCTGCGCCGGCACACGCCGGACGAGGCTCCGGAACGCTACGCGAACTGGCTCGACCAGCTGCGCGACACGCCGACCTTCCGTTCCTATCCCGACCGGCCGGCGTTCGCCGCACGGCTGCAGAAGGAGAACCCCCGCCTGTCGGACGAGAAGGCGGCCTTCCTCGCGCAGCACATGGGCGAGGACGATGGCACCGGGGGCATCCACCTCGCGGCGGATCCCTTCCATCGCTGGATCAACCCGATCCTTTACCGCGTCGAGGAGGCGATGGCCATGTGGCGCCAGGTCACTGCGCCGGTGCTGTGGGTGACCGGTGCGGACTCTTTCGTCTTCAAGCAGCTGTTCTCCGTCGATTCGCCGGAGTATCGCAGTCGCATCGCCTGCTTCAGGGACATCCGCGAGGTGATGCTGGAGGAATGCGGACATAACCTCCATCACGACCAGCCGCAGGCCGTGGCGCACCTGATCGAGGAGTTCGTCGCCGCATGAAGCCGCTCAACGCCGACCTGCATTGTCATTCGACCGTCTCCGACGGCCTGCTGGCGCCGGCCGAACTGGTGCGGCGGGCGCACGGGAACGGCGTGGAACTCCTGGCCCTGACCGACCACGACGAGCTCGGCGGACTGGCCGAGGCGCGCGCGATGGCCGACGACCTCGGCCTGCGCTTTGTTGACGGCGCCGAAGTGTCGATCTCTTGGGGCGACGACCAGACGGTGCATATCGTCGCGCTCGGCGTCGATCCCGCCGCTGCGGCGCTGGTGGAAGGCTTGCACCAGGTCAGGAGCGGTCGCGACGCGCGCGCCGGGCGCATGGCGGCGGAACTCGACAAGGTGGGCATCCACGGCGCCTACGAAGGCGCCTTGCGCCACGCCGGCAATCCGGCGCTGGTCAGCCGTTCGCATTTCGCCCGCTACATCGTCGAACAGGGGCATGCGAAGGACGTCAAGTCGGTGTTCGACTACTGGCTGGCGCGGGGCAAGCCTGGTTACGTGCAGCACGCCTGGGCCACGCTCGAGGACGCGCTGCGCTGGATCGATGGCGCCGGCGGCATCGCGGTGATCGCCCATCCCGGGCGCTACCGGCTGTCGGCATCGGAGCGGCGCGAACTGTTCTCCGCCTTCAAGGACCTGGGCGGGCGTGGCATCGAAGTCCTGTCGGGGTCGCACAAGGACGACGAGGTACGCGAATTCTCGCGGATCGCGCGCGAGTTCGGCTTCTTCGCCTCGCGCGGCTCGGATTTCCACGGCCCGGGGGAAAGCTGGGTCGACCTGGGGCGGATGCCAGACCTGCCGGAGGATCTGACGCCCGTCTGGTCCCAACTCGTCTGAGCCCCGTTCGGGCGTCCGATGGCACAACTCTTCCACATCCATCCCGACCATCCGCAGCCGCGGCTGATCAAGCAGGCCGCGGAGATCGCCCGCAGCGGCGGCCTGATCGCGCTGCCCACGGACGCCGCCTACTCCCTTGCCGGCGTGGCTGGCTACGCGCCCCTGCTGGACCGCATCCGCAGCATACGCGGCGTCGACGAGCGCCATCACTTCACGCTGATGTGCCGCGACCTGTCCGAGATCGCCACCTATGCCCGCGTAGACAACAGCCAGTACCGGCTGCTGAAGGCGACCACGCCCGGCAGCTACACCTTCATACTCGAAGGCACTCGGGAACTGCCGCGCCGCCTGCTGCACCCGAAGCGCAAGACCATCGGCCTGCGCGTGCCCGACCATCCGCTGGCGCTCGCCCTGCTGGAGGAACTCGACGAGCCCCTGCTCACCTCGACGCTGATCCTCCCCGGCTTCGACGCGCCGCTCAGCGATGCCGACGAGATCCGCGAACGTCTGGAGAAGCTGCTCGACCTCGTGATCGATGCCGGCCATTGTGGCACCGAGATGACCACGGTCATCAACCTGACCGGCGCCGAGCCCGAACTGGTTCGGGCGGGCCAGGGGCCGCTGGAGCCCTTCGGGCTGGGATAAGCCCGTCTGTTAAAATTCCCGTCCCCATGAATTTCATTCAGACGCTGGCGATTTCCGCCTTGCCGGTCATCTTTGCCATCACGCTGCACGAGGCCGCGCACGGGTACGCCGCTCGGTACTTCGGCGACCCGACGGCATGGCAGATGGGCCGGATCAGCCTCAACCCGCTGCGGCATGTCGATATGGTCGGTACCATTCTCGTTCCAGCCCTGATCCTGCTGCTTTCTGCCGGCGGCCTGCTGTTCGGCTGGGCCAAGCCGGTGCCGGTCAATTTCGGCAAGCTGCGGCGGCCCAAGCAGGACATGCTCTGGGTGGCCGCTGCCGGCCCCGGCGCGAACCTGGTCATGGCGCTGGGCTGGGCCCTCGTGCTCAAGCTCGCGATCGGCAGCCCGGAACATGCGTATTCCGAAGCCATGAAGGAGATGGCGCGGGTCGGCATTGGCATCAACGGCGTGCTCATGGTGCTGAACCTGCTTCCCCTGCCGCCGCTGGACGGCGGGCGCATTGCCGTCAGCCTGCTGCCGCATCGGGCGGCCTGGAAGTTCGCCCAGCTGGAACGCTGGGGCTTCCCGATCCTGCTGGCGTTGCTGTTTTTCGGGTTGCTGGATACCATCCTGCGACCTTTCCTGAGGGCCTTCAACGCCCTGATTCGATTCCTTTTCGGCTTCTGACATGTACGCAGAAAAAGTCCTTTCCGGCATGCGCCCCACCGGGCGCCTCCACCTCGGTCATTACCACGGCGTGCTGGCCAACTGGGTCAAGCTCCAGCACGAGTTCCCCTGCCTGTTCTTCGTCGCCGACTGGCATGCGCTGACCACCGACTACGACGAGCCCGGCACCATCACCCAGAACGCTTACGACATGATCGTGGACTGGCTGGCGGCCGGGGTCGATCCTTCGCAGGCCACCATCTTCATCCAGTCCAAGATTCCTGAGCATGCCGAACTGCACCTGCTGATGTCCATGATGACGCCACTGGGCTGGCTGGAGCGCGTGCCGACCTACAAGGACCAGCAGGAAAAGCTGTCGCATAAGGACCTGACCACCTACGGCTTCCTCGGCTATCCGCTGCTGATGAGCTCCGACATCCTCATCTACCGGGCCAACCAGGTGCCGGTGGGCGAGGACCAGGTGCCGCACCTCGAATTCACCCGCGAACTGGCACGGCGCTTCAACCACCTGTATGGCCAGGAGCCGGGTTTCGAGGACAAGGCGCGCGAGGCGGTCAAGAAGCTCGGCAGCAAGCGCGCCAAGCTCTACGATGAGTTGCGCACCCGCTATCAGGAGAAGGGCGAAAGCGAGGCGCTGGAACAGGCGCACGAACTGCTCAACGAGGCCCAGAGCCTGTCCCTGGGCGACCGCGAGCGCCTGTTCGGCTGGCTCGAAGGTACGCGCAAGATGATCCTGGTCGAACCCGAGGCCCTGCTCACCCACGCCTCGCGCATGCCCGGGCTCGACGGCCAGAAGATGTCCAAGTCCTACGGCAACACGATCACGCTGCGCGAGGACGCGGACAGTGTGCGCAAGAAGATCCGCACCATGCAGACCGATCCCGCCCGCGTGCGGCGCACCGATCCGGGCGATCCGGACAAATGCCCGGTCTGGCAGTTCCACCAGATCTATTCCGGCGACGGGGTTCGCGACTGGGTGCAGGCGGGCTGCCGCTCGGCCGGCATCGGCTGCATAGAATGCAAGCAGCCGGTGATCGACGGCGTGCTGAAGGAGCAGGAGCCGATGCGGGAACGGGCGCAGATGTACGAGGAGGATCCGCAACTGGTGAAGAACATCATCGCCGACGGTTGCGAGAAGGCCCGCAAGCAGGCGCAGGAGACCATGCGCGACGTGCGCGAAGCCATGGGGATCAACTACCCGTGATCGAATCCGCGAATCCGCATCCTGCCGCGGCGGCCTTCGGTGTCGCGCTCGGCGCGCCACCGCCGGCGCCGGCCGAGGACGGCGCGCCGCACCTGCCGCGGGTCTACGGCGAGGTGCTGGCGGAGATGCCGCGCGACCTCTACATCCCGCCGGACGCCCTGGAAATCATCCTCGAATCCTTCGAGGGGCCGCTGGACCTGCTGCTTTACCTGATCCGCCGCGCCAACATCAACGTCCTCGACATTCCGATGGCGCCGCTCACGGCGCAATACCTGCAGTATGTCGAGGCGATGCGCAAGGGCAACCTCGAACTCGCCGCGGAATACCTGCTGATGGCGGCGATGCTGATCGAAATCAAGTCGCGCATGCTGCTGCCGCGCCCGCCCAAGGCCGAGAATGGCGAGCCGGAGGATCCCCGCGCGGAGCTGGTGCGCCGCCTGATCGAATACGAGCGCATGAAGGCGTCGGCGGCCAAGCTGGACGAGATGCCGCACGCCGGGCGCGATTTCGAGTGGATCACGGTATGGATCGCCGACAAGGTCGTCGAGCGCCAGCCCGAGGTCAGCCTGCACGACCTGCAGGTGGCCTGGCTTTCACTGATGAAGCAGGCCCGCGTGCACCAGCACCACAAGATCCATCGCGAAGAGCTGTCGGTGCGCGAGCACATGAGCATCATCCTGCGTCGCCTGCAGGGCGGCGGCTATGTGGTGTTCGACCAGTTATTCGATCTGACGCTGGGCGCACAGGGCCTGGTGGTGAGCTTCCTCGCCCTGCTGGAACTGGCGCGCGAATCGCTGATCGAAATTACCCAGAACGAGGCCCTGGCGCCCATTTACGTGAAGCTTCCCGATGCTGCCGCTGTATAAACCCGACGACTACAAGCGCGTGCTCGAAACCGCGCTCCTGGTGGCTGCCGAGCCGCTGCCCCTGGCCGAGCTGAAGAAGCTGTTCGACCAGGAATTCGACGACGATACCTGGCGCACGCTGCTGGACGACCTGCGCAGGGACTGGGCGGAGCGGGGCGTGGAACTGGTGCAGCTGGCCTCCGGCTGGCGCTTCCAGACGCGTCCGGAATACCAGTCCTACCTGGACCGGCTGAAGAACGACAAGCCGCCGAAATATTCGCGGGCGGTGATGGAAACGCTGGCGATCATCGCCTACCGCCAGCCGGTGACGCGCGGCGACATCGAGGACGTGCGCGGCGTCGCGGTGTCGCCGAACATCCTGAAGACGCTGGAAGGGCGGGGCTGGATCGATGCCGTGGGGCATCGCGACGCTCCCGGGCGGCCGGCGCTGTATGCCACCACGCGAAGGTTTCTCGACGATCTCGGACTGCGCAGCCTTACCGAATTGCCGCCATTGACTGAAATCGAAAGGGTAATGGACCTTGGACAAGCCGCAATCTCCGAAACCGCCCCGGTCCAGACGCCAGGGGCAGACGACCCGGGAGCCGATCTCGCCGGACCAGGCCACGCGCCGGAGCAAGCCGCCGGGCAAGGGCCGGGAGGAGCAGGTGCCGACGGGCAACTCGACCTCGCCGAAAGCCAGGCGGACGGCCCCTCCCCGCAGTCCGGGACGCAAGCCTAGTCCGTTCCGTCCGTCGCAGGCCCCGGCGCGGAGCCCGGGTGAAGGCAGGCGCGGCGCCGCAACGGCCCCGTCGCGGCACGGCAAGGAGCCGGCCCTCATCGATCCGCCCAAGCTGCACAAGGCGCTGGCCGATGCGGGCTACGGATCGCGACGCGAACTCGAGGAGTGGATCCTGGCCGGACGCGTCAGCGTCAACGGGGTGCCGGCGCACGTCGGCCAGCGCGTCGGGCCGGACGACAAGATCCGGGTCAATGGCAAGCTGGCGCAACTCAGGTTCCTGCAGCGCCTGCCGCGCGTGCTGGTGTATCACAAGCCGGAGGGCGAGATCGTGTCGCGCGACGACCCGGACGGCCGTCCCAGCGTGTTCAACAAGCTGCCGCGCCTGAAGAACGGGCGCTGGATTTCCATCGGCCGCCTGGATTTCAACTCCTGCGGCCTGCTGCTGTTCACCAATGACGGTCGCCTGGCCAACCGCATGATGCATCCGCGCTACGAAATCGACCGCGAATATGCCGTCCGCACGCTCGGTGAAGCGACCCCGGAAATGCTGGAGCGCCTGCGCCAGGGCGTCGAACTCGAAGATGGCACGGCCAGCTTCAGCCACATCTCGGAGGCCGGTGGCGAGGGGACCAATCGCTGGTACCGGGTGGTGCTGGCGGAAGGTCGCAACCGCGAAGTGCGGCGCATGTTCGAGGCGGTCGGCCTGATGGTCAGCCGCCTGATGCGGGTCCGCTACGGCCCGGTCCACCTGTCGCCGCGGCTGAAGCGCGGCCAGTGCCTCGACCTGGAACCCGGCGAAGTGGCCGAACTGCTCAAACTGCTGCCCCCGGAGCGGCCCCCCCAGGGGCCGGCGGAAGCGGGCTTCGACCAGGATGGCGGCGCTGACCCGATTGGTGACTGAGTTCGGAGGCTCCGTTTGATCTGATCGCAAGCGGGTAGTGTCTCAGTTTGAAAAGCCACGCTCTTGACAACATGCTGGCAGGCGCTACGCTGTGCGTACTATGCCTAAACGCTCAAGCACGGGCCGCAAAGACCTGAATCAACTCGCCGCGTCGATAGTCGCCCAGGCTACCGACGATGAACCAAAGCAACCGGAACAGCCGGAGAAGAACCCGGCTGCGGTCGCTCTTGGTCGTCTTGGTGGGTTGAAGGGCGGTGCAGCTCGCGCAAAAAAACTGACCGCTAAAGAGCGGTCAGAGATTGCGAAGAAGGCGGCTAAGGCTAGGTGGACTAAAGATCAGGATCGCTAAACGGAAGGTCAAGGGAATCCCCTTTCTTCTTCATTACCTGATCAACCATGTTCATAAATTTTGTCCATCCCCAACCGTTGGCCAAGGCTAGGCGTTGCAGCGTCAATATCGACTGAATATGGCTAGAAAGCATTGGGTCGCCAATATCCCCTGTTAGCCACTGATGTAACTTATTTTCGCGTTGCCCTTTTTCATCCCGTGGGCTCTTCTGCTCAAGCTCCTTAAGCAGGCCTGGAGCCATTCGCTCATATACAAGATCGCGCGTGTAGTGAGCAACAACGCTATAGCGATTCTTGCCCATCCCTGGCCAAGCCCACCCACGTAACTTATAGATGTTCTCATAGAACTCATCGGGGAATTTTTTTGCCCAAACCGCAAGCTCTTTGCGGACGAGCATCTCAAGATACTGCTGTAAAGCATCTTTTGGTCGTACAGATTGATATCCAGTCGCCTCATCAACAAGAGCGACAATGCCAACGCGAGCAAAAGCACGTATTAGCGTTTCCGCAAACTGTGCATAGCGACGCTCTTGCTCCGTTGCCAGAACGCCAGAATCTCTGGCTTGTAGCAATGCTTCGCAAAGCTCTTGAAGCACAGTTGCTTCAAATCCGTCGCTAGGAACTCCTACCCGTGGAGACCCGCCTATAAACTGAATTGGGGATGCGATGGCCAGCGATATGTTATTGTTTTCCAAAGTTTTTAGGGCCTTTAGTCCAGCAATTCGTGCCATTCCTTGGCCACGCCCTTTCATGCCAATAGCGGCGGTCATGCCGCGCCCTGAAATGACTCTGCGCCCATCTTCGAGTACAAAACACGCTATTTCCAACTCCCCTACCTTGAGGATTCCTTTGTGTGTGGCACGGGGCAATTTAGGATCATTGCTGTGTGCATGCCGAGCTAATGCCGCTTGCCTAGCAATCTCACTTCTCCTTTCAGGGGAAAGGCTGTCACGACGAGCGACGCCACCCTTAGCGCGGCCTTGAGGTGTATTGGATTCATCTTGCATTGCAAGCACTCCTGATAGATATTGCTTGCATTTAATCACATCGACTGAAACAATGCAAGCACTAAATTACAGATTGTGCTTGCATTATCTTAAGCGATCAAGCATAATATTCATTATGAACTGAATGCTTGAGGGGTGGCGATGAACAAGTTGAGTCTTCAAAAGCGCGCACAGATCATCGGTCTGTTGGTCGAAGGCAACAGCATGCGCGCCGTTACTCGGCTGGTCGGCTGCTCCATCAACACCGTTACCAAGCTTCTTGAAGACGTCGGTGCGGCCTGCGCAGAGTTTCAAGGCAGCGCAATCCGCAACATCAACAGCAAGCGCGTCCAATGCGACGAAATCTGGTCGTTCTGCTACGCCAAAGAAAAGAACATCGCGCCAGAAGACAAGGGCATCCTGGGTCACGGTGACGCCTACACTTGGACCGCGATTGATGCAGATACCAAGCTGGTAATTTCGTGGCTTGTAGGCCGGCGTGATGGCGACTACGCCGAAGCGTTCATTACTGATCTGGCGTCGCGCTTGGCGGGCCGCATTCAACTGACGACTGATGGATGGGGGCCGTATGTTCCGGCAATTGAAAAGGTGTTCAGCGGGGCTATCGACTATGCAATGCTTGTGAAGATTTACGAAGGTGAAGGGCAGAAAGATCAGCGCCGCTATAGCCCTGCAGGGTTCGTGAAGTCTGAAAAGCGCCGGATCAACGGCAACCCAGACGTGAAGGAGGTTTCAACCAGCTACGTCGAGCGGCAGAACCTGACCATGCGAATGAGCATGCGGCGATTCACACGCCTGACAAACGGTTTCAGCAAGAAGATCGAGAACTTGGGGCATGCCGTCGCGCTGCACTTCATGTTCTACAACTTTGGGCGCATCCACAAAACGTTGCGCGTAACGCCAGCAATGGAAGCCGGCATCAGCGATCACGTTTGGAGCTTGGAAGAAATCGCGGCGCTGGTCAAAGACGAAGCCCCGGCAAAGCGCGGCCCCTACAAAAAGAAATATATTTCAAACTGAGACACGACCCGCAAGCGAATTGATTTGGCAGAGAAATACCGCTCTGCTATAATCGTTCGGCTTTGGTTGGCACCGTTCTCGGGAGAGAGAGAAGGAATGGGCTTTTTGGCCCATTTTCTATTTGTGCGCCGCGTTTGTAGGTTTTTATGCAACTGCTTGATTTGATTGAGACGACTGTCGGTGGCTTGGGATACGAACTGGTTGAATTCGAGACCAGTCCGCGCGCTCGCCTGCTGCGCGTGTTCATCGACAGGCCGGAGGGCGCGCCGGCGGAAAAAGGCGGGGTCAGCGTCGAGGATTGCGCCGCGGTGAGCCATCAGTTGAGCCGGGTATTCATGGTCGAAAACGTCGATTACGACCGCCTGGAAGTTTCCTCGCCGGGGTTGGACCGCCCGCTGGTCAAGCCCGCCGATTACCGGCGCTTCGCCGGGCAGGAAGTGCAGATCAAGCTGCGAGTTCCGCTGGGCAACCAGCGCAATTTCAGCGGCGTGCTGGAAGGATTGCAGGAGGAGGGCGGAGTCGCGTCCGTGTGCCTGCGCACGAATGAAACACAGCACCGGTTCCCGTTCGAGAACATCGATCGGGCGCGCCTGGTGCCGAAGTTCTGATTATTGCTGGAGGACTTACATGAGCCGTGAATTGCTGCTGTTGGTCGATGCCCTGGCCCGCGAGAAAAACGTCCCGCGGGACATCGTGTTTGGCGCCCTCGAGATGGCGCTGGCGTCGGCGACGAAGAAGCGCATCAACGACGAAGCGGACGTGCGCGTCGATATCGATCGCGAAACCGGCGAGTACGAGTCCTTCCGCCGCTGGCTGGTGGTTCCCGACGGCACGGTCGAAGACCCCGAAGTACAGATCGGGCTCACGGCCGCGCAGCAGCAGATTCCCGACATCGCGCTGGAAGACTTCATCGAGGAAGGGCTGGAGCCCATCGATTTCGGCCGCATCGGCGCCCAGGCGGCGAAGCAGGTGATCCTGCAGAAGATCCGCGATGCCGAGCGCGAGCAACTGCTCAACGACTTCCTCGATCGCAAGGAATTCCTGGTCAGCGGCACCGTCAAGCGCATGGAGCGTGGCAGCGCCATCATCGAGGCCGGGCGCATCGAAGCCCTGCTGCCGCGCGACCAGATGATCCCCAAGGAGAACCTGCGTCCCGGTGACCGCGTCCGCGCCTGGCTGATGAAGATCGACCGCCAGGCCAGGGGGCCGCAACTGATCCTGTCGCGCACGGCACCCGAGTTCATCATGAAGCTGTTCGAACTCGAGGTTCCCGAGATCGAGGATGGCCTGCTGGAAATCAAGGCCGCGGCTCGCGACGCCGGCATGCGCGCCAAGATCGCCGTCAAGTCGAACGATCCGCGCGTCGATCCGATCGGCACCTGCGTCGGCATGCGCGGTTCGCGCGTGACGGCGGTGACCAACGAACTGTCCGGCGAACGCGTCGATATCATCCTCTGGTCGGCCGATCCTGCCCAGTTCGTGATCGGCGCCCTGGCCCCGGCGGAAGTGCAAAGCATCGTGGTCGACGAGGAAAAGCACGCGATGGACGTCGTGGTCGACGAGGACAACCTCGCCATCGCCATCGGTCGCGGCGGGCAGAACGTGCGCCTGGCGTCCGAACTGACGGGCTGGACCATCAACCTGATGACCATCGAGGAGTCGCAGAAGCGCTCCGAGACCGAACACAGCTCGATTCGCGCCCTGTTCATCGAGAAGCTCGATGTCGATGAGGAAGTCGCCAATATCCTGATCGAGGAAGGTTTCTCGACCCTGGAGGAAATCGCCTACGTGCCCCTCGCCGAAATGCTCGAAATCGAGGCTTTCGACGAAGCGACCGTGACCGAATTGCGCGAGCGTGCCCGCAACGTGCTGCTCACCGAGGCCATCGTCGACGAAGAGCAGATGGAGAAGGTGGCCGACGACCTGCTGTCCCTGGAAGGCATGGACAAGCCGCTGGCGGCCAAGCTGGCGAAGAACGGCATCACGGATCGGGAATCACTGGCGGACCTGGCAACCGACGAACTGACCGAAATGACCGGCATCGATGCCGAGCGGGCGACCGCGCTGATCACCGTTGCGCGTGCCCACTGGTTCGCCGAAGAAGAATGAGAGGTACCGCATGGCTTTGATGACCGTTTCGCAATTCGCCACCGAGCTGAAAATGCC
>Ga0268298_10006243_pt1 | contig 10887 bp, 10 predicted proteins | sample WWTPWeurt_MetaG_FD_194462 | JGI IMG/M metagenome (GOLD analysis project Ga0268298, IMG submission 194462) | Activated sludge microbial communities from WWTP in Nijmegen, Gelderland, Netherland - WWTP Weurt | ecosystem: Engineered > WWTP > Aerobic digester > Activated sludge | place... | reverse complement strand
CCTCGCAGCTCCCCGGTTTTCCCACCCAGGCCGAACGCGCCGATCGCTTCCAGCTCTATGAGCGAGCGGTGCAATGTCCGGAGGCGGAGGTGGATTTTCTCGATACCACCTTTTGGCGTCTGCGTCACCGCCTGCCCCGGGTGCTGCGGGAAGACTTCTGCGGTGCGGGCGCGCTGTGCTGCGAATGGGTGCGACGCCGGGTGGTCAATCGGGCCCTGGGGGTGGATATCGACGGGGAGGTGCTGGCCTGGGGCCGACAGCACCATCTCGCCGGCATGGAGCCCGCCCTCGCCCAACGGGTGCAGTTGCTCCAGCAGGATGTGCTGGAAGTGGAATCCGCCCCGGCGGACATCATCTGCGCCCTCAACTTCAGTTACTGGTTGCTGGTCGGGCGCGCACGGCTGAAACAGTATTTCATCCGCGTGTTGCACGCCCTCGCCGAGGGCGGGGTCTTTTTCCTCGACGCCTATGGCGGCTACGATTCCTTCCGCGAGATCGTCGAAGAACGCGAGTTCGATACCTTCAGCTATGTCTGGGAACAGGAGAAATTCGATCCCATCAGCGGGCGGCTCATCTGCCACATCCATTTCCGCTTCCCCGACGGTTCCCGCCTGGAGCGCGCCTTCAGTTACGACTGGCGCCTCTGGACCCTGCCCGAGATCCGCGAACTCCTCGCCGAGGCCGGCTTCGACAACATCACCGTCTACTGGCAGGGCTGGGATCGCCAGGGCCAGCCCAACGGCGCCTTCCTCCCAGTGACCGAGGGGAAGGCGGACGCGGGCTGGATCTGCTATCTAACGGCGGAAAAGCCCTTCTGACGCCGGTCCGGCTCAGGCCAGGGTGCCGGCCAATCGGGCGATGAAGGCGGTCTTGGCCGAGAGTTCCAGGGAACAGGTCCATTTATAGGCCAAGTTCAGGGTTTCCCCAGCGGCATAGACGCCGTGACCGCGGACAATCACCAGACGGAACGATCTCAGGGCCTCCGCCACCTGTTCCGGCGCCTCGCGGACATAGTCCTGATAGGGGATGTCGATCACCGGGACACGGGGAAAGTACAACTGGCCCTCGAAGTCGGCGGGGAGAAAATCCCGTCCGTTCAGCGTCAGGGCGACACTGTGGGGACCATGGCTGTGCAGGACGGCGCCGGCCCGGGGGTTGAGCTGGTAGACCCGCTGATGCAGCGGCGCATCCAGGGAAGCCCCGGCGGGACAGGGGCCTTGCAAGGGACAGGGGATGAGCTGCTCGGGCTGGAGGGTATCGGCGCAACATCCGGTGGGCGTGACCCAGAAGCGATCCCCGTCCCGCACCGAGGCGTTGCCGCTGTGGGAATCGTTGCAACCGTACCGACGCAACCAGCGATAATGCCGGACCAGCTCCCGACGCAAGGCCCGGCTGCCCTCCTCCGCCGTCGCCTTGACCACCCCCTGGTGCCAGGCGAGCACGAAGGCGGTAATCGCCTCCGGGTCATTGAGATCCAGTTGGGCGATGTTCGGGGTCGGCGACAGCGGCCCGTCGCTGGCGACGGCAATGATCTCCGGGTCGCCGGGAAACAGCGGCGGCTGGCCGGTCGAGGGCCGATGCAACTCGATCTTGGGCAGGGATTCGTGCTTGAAGCCCTCGACCAGCACCAGGTCCAGCGCCTCCGGTTGCAGTCGATGCAGCAATTCCTGTAACGGCGGGTCGCCCTGGGCCTGGGGTTGTTCCCGCATCCAGGCCCAGCGCTGCGCCGAGGCCACCAGCACCTGTTCCGCCCCGGCCCGGCGCAGTTCGTAGCTGTCTTTGCCGGGAAGGTCGATATCGAAGCCATGATGGGCGTGCTTGACCGCGCCCAGGCGCAGACCGGCGGCGCGCAAGCGGGGGATGAGGCGGCGCAACAGGCTGGTCTTGCCGGTGCCGCTATAGGCGACGAAAGCCAGCACAGGAATCCGGCAATTGATCATAGGCTGAATACCCCTCTAGGTTATTGGCTTCCGCGGGTGGGGACGGGCCTCACCCCCTCAGCCGCCGATGGGAGAACAGTCCAACAGGAATGGAACTTGCGCTCGACGGTTCCGGGCCTCGACGGAAAATGGCCGTTTTTTGTTCTTATTTAGAGAACAATTAGATACATTATAAAACTATTGTTCTCGTTAAGAGAACAAAAAACCGGGCCACAACGCCCAGGCCCGGAGGCGTCGGCCAGTGAACGACGAGCCCTGGTTCCAGTGTTCAACGCCGCAGGATCGCCAGCCAGCGCCAGAAGTTGAGTAGCCCCGCCAGGGAGGCGGCCAGATAGGTCAGGGCACAGGCCCGCAGGATGCGGCGCGCCGCCCGCTGTTCCCCCGGCCCGAGATAGCCGCCCCGCTCCAGAATCGGCAGGGCGCGACCGAAGCTGGCATCCCACTCCACCGGCAGGGTGATGACCTGTACCCCCACCCCCAAGCCGGCCGTGGCCACCCCCGCCGCCAGGGTCAAAGCGCCGAGGGCCGGGGAGCGACTCACCAGGGCCAGGATGGGCATGGCGAAGATCAGAAAGGACCCCAGTCGCTCCGCCCCCTGGGCCATCCTGACCAGTGACAACCGCCATTGAAAGGGGCCATGGCCCTGGGCGTGTTGGATCGCATGCCCGACCTCATGGGCGGCGGTAACGATAGCGGTCAGGCTGTTGGTATCGAGATTTTCCGGGCCGAGTCGCACCGCCCGCGCCTGGGGATCATAGTGATCGCCGCTCTGGGTGGACTCCACCCCCACATCCCGCAGCCCGGCCCGATCCAGGAGCTGTCGCGCCAGCTCGCCCCCACAGCCCGGGTAGGCGGCGGTTCGGCGCTGGTAACCGGTGAGAACCCGCCGTACCCACCACTGGGGGCCGTAAATAAGCAGGATCAGGCACAGAAACAGGAGGATGAATGACATGGATCTCGATAAAGACGGGTGCCGGGGTACGAAACAGCCGCCCTCCCTTTGGCGGGGCTGAAGCCAGAGATCAAGGCAGCAAAGTCATGGTAAATTAATTGCATCATCATGAAAAATAATTGTTATTTATTTTGATGCCATTGTCGCCCTCGGCCCGGGCCTTCCTGCGGCTGGGGAGACCGGCCCCGAGCCGGGTTTCATTTTCCCGCCAGCGGTCGCCGAAAGGCTATCACATGCGCCATTTCCACCCGGATGCCGATCTTCTCGCCGACGGCATGATTGTGGTGGGAAGGGACCAGGGCCAACAGCCGCGCGCCGCTGGGCAGTTTCAGGCGGTAGAGGAACTCCGCCCCGCGGAAGGCCTTGCGCTCCACCTCGGCCATGAGCTGGCTGTCGTCATCGTGGAGGATGTCGTCGGGCCGGATCAGCACCTCCACCGCCGCTCCATCGCTGAGCTGCAAACAACTCCCCCCGTCGCCTTCCGCCGCGGACACCCCTTCCAACAGCCCAAGTTCGGTCTCCACCTGGTGAAGCCCCCGCACCACCCCGGGCAAGAAACAACCCTGGCCGATAAAATCGGCCACAAAGCGGTTGGCGGGTCGATGATAGAGGTTGTAGGGGCTGTCCCACTGCTGGATGGCCCCCTGGTGCATCACCCCCACCCGGTCGGCGATGGCGAAGGCCTCATGTTGATCATGGGTGACCAGCAGGGCGGTGATGGCCTCGTGCTTGAGGATGTCGCGCACCTCCAGGGAGAGCCTTTCCCGCAAAGCCACATCCAGATTGGAAAAGGGCTCGTCCAACAACAACAGGCGGGGGCGTGGGGCCAGGGCACGGGCGAGGGCGACCCGCTGTTGTTGGCCGCCGGAGAGTTGATGGGGATAGGCGCGGGCATCTTGTTCCAGGCCAACCAGTTCGAGCATCTCCTGTATCCGCTGATGGCGATCCCGCGCCGGTAGGTGCCCGAGGCCGAAGCCGAGGTTGGCGGCGACGCTCAGGTGGGGAAACAGGGCATAATCCTGAAACACCAGACCGACCCGGCGTTGTTCGGGGGCCAGGCTGTGGCCGGGACGGGCAACGACCTGACCATCCAGGTAGATGGCCCCGGACTTTAATTGTTCGAAACCGGCGATGAGGCGCAACGCCGTGGTCTTGCCGCAGCCGGACGGCCCCAACAGGCAGCCGATCTGGCCGGCCTTGAGGGCGAAGTTGACCTCCTTCAGCACCGCCTTACGGCCGTAGGATTGGGCGATCTGTTCAAGGATCAGCATGGTCGCTCTGTCGGATCAGCAGAAACACCGGGAGCAGGCCAACCAGGGCGATGGCGGCGGCGGGCAGGGCGGCGCGCTCCCATTCCCCTTCCGAGGTCATCTCGAACACCCGCACCGCCAGGGTATCCCAGCCGAAGGGACGGGTCATGAGGGTGATGGGCAGTTCCTTCATGATGTCCACGAAACTGAGGGCGGCGGCACTGAGCAGGGAGATCCGCAGCATGGGCAGATGCACCCGCCACAAGCGGCGCACGCCCACCACGCCGAGGGACTGGGCGGCCTCGTCCATGGCGCGGGAGATGCGACCGAGACCGGATTCCACCGGCCCCAGCCCCACCGCCAGAAAACGGGCGCTATAGGCCAGGAGCATCGCCGCCAGGGTGCCACCGAGGAACGGACCAGCCAGGTGGAACCACTCGATCAAGTGGTTATCCAGCCAGGCCAGGGGGATAAAGAAGCCCACCGCCAACACCGTCCCCGGCAGGGCATAACCCAGGGCGGCCAAGCGAACGGTGACCCTCATGCCGCCTGTGGGACGCAGGCGCTGGACATAACCCAGAGCGACCGCCAGCGTCACTACCAGCGCCGCCCCCAGACCGGACAGCCACAGGGAATGCCAGGCAAAGGCCAGGTAGCGGGCATCGAGATCCGTTGCCCAGACCCGTCCGGCCCAGATCAGGATCTGCCCCATCGGTAGCACGAAGGCCAGGCCGAATACCAACGCCGACCAAGTCGTGGCCAGGACGCCCCGCCAACCGCCGAGGTGGAGGCGAAGGGATGGGGCATTGGAGCGGCTGGAGGCGGCATAGCGACGTCCGCTCCGCAGGCCCTGTTCTAACAAGGCGAGGATCAGACGAAGCCAATCAATATGGACGCCAACTGGGCCGCCGCGGGCAGCGAGAACAGGGAGAACCAGGCCTGGTAAATGGCGGTGGTGAAGCTGTTGTAGTTGAACACCGAGACGGTGCCGAAGTCCGCCAGGGTCTCCATCAGCGCCAGCAACAGACCGGCCAGAATACCCGGACGGGCCATCGGCAGGGCGACCCGCCAAAACGCTTGAAAGCGACTCAGACCCAGGGACTGGGCCGCTTCCATCAGCCGTCGGCCCTGGCCCTGGAAGGCGGCGCGGGCGGTGAGATAGACATAGGGATAGAGGGCGAGGCTCATCACCAGAATGACCCCGCCCCGGGAGCGCACCGGCGGGAACCGGAGAATGCCGAACGCCTCGCGCAACCAGGTAGGCAGGGAGCCGGTGTAATCGAACCACCCCAGCCAGACGAAGGCGGTCACATAGGCTGGCAGGGCCAGCGGCAACAGCAACGCCCAACTGAAAAAACGGCGGCCGGGAAAATCGCACACCGCCGTGAGCCAAGCCAGGGATACCCCCAGACCGGTGACGCCGAGGCCCACCCCCAGCAGCAACCAGGCGGTGTTCACCAACAGTTCCGGCAGGACATGGGTCCAGAGATGGTCCCAGATGGCCGGCTCCGGATGCCCCAGGAAGGACAGCACCATCGCCACCGGGATGATGGTGATGAGGCTGATGGGCAGGACCATCAGCCAGGGGACCAGACGGACAGAAAGAAACAACGTGGGCGGGGATATGAATGGAGTCAAGACGCGGGGGAGCCATCCAGCCCGCGTCTGTGATCCCGATCTGGACCGCTTATTTGTAGCCCACCCGATCCATCAGCCTCACCGCCTTGGTCTGAAGCCGTCCGACCTCGGCCACATTGATGGGGTTCTGTTTGAACGAGCCCCAGGCGCTGACCCGCGGATCGGCCTTGACCCCGGGATTGGCCGGGTACTCCATATTCACGTCGGCGTAGAGGTTCTGGGCGCGGTCGGAGGACAGCCATTCCAGCAGCTTGATCGCCTCCGCCTCGTGCTTGGCGTATTTGGTGACGCCGGCGCCGGACACGTTCACATGCACCCCGGCGGCTTGGTTGGTCAGGTCCTGGTTGGGCCAGAAAATGGCCAGCGGCAGATTCGGCTCCTTCTCCAGCAAGCGACCATAGTAATAGGTGTTGACCAGGGTCAGGTCGCAGAGTCCGGCGGCCACCGCCTCCATCGCCTTGGTATCGTCCGGGAAGGGATCGGCGGCCAGGTTCGCGACCCAGCCGCGCAACATGACCTCGGTCGCCCCCTCGCCATGTTCATGGATCAGCATCGCCACCAAGGACTGGTTGTAGACCTTCTTCGAGGTGCGCAGACAGAGACGAGCTTTCCACTTCGGGTTGGCGAGGTCCTCGTAGCTGGTCAGTTCTTCCGGCTTCACCTTGTTCCGGTTGTAGACCAGGGTGCGCGCCCGTACCGAGAGGCCGAACCATTGATTACCCGGATCGCGCAGATGGGCCGGGATATTGGCCGTCAGCGTCTTCGACTCGATCGGTTTGAGCAGCCCTTCCTCCGCCGCCTGCCAGAGATTGCCGGCATCCACCGTCATCAAGAGATCGGCGGGGCTGTTTTGGCCCTCTGCCTTGAGGCGCGCCATCAGCGGCCCTTCCTTGTCGGTAATGAATGACACCTGCACCCCGGTCTCCTTGGTGTAGGCATCGAACAGGGGTTTGATGAGTTGTTCATTGCGGGCGGAATAGACCACCACCTCGGCGGCGCCCGCCGTGCCGGCGAAGATGGAAGCGGCAGCCAGACTGGCCAGAAGGCGTTTACCCAGGGTCATGATGTCTCCTTTGGCAAAGAATGGATCGGATGGGGCGGATGAGAACATAAACGAGAACGATTATCAATTGTATTGCAGATGAGAATATTTCTCGTTTATAGTTCGGCCATGACAACCCATCGCCAGCCAACGGGCCTTCCCGCCGCCCCTGTAGCCAGCCTGATCAGCCATGACTACAGGAGATCCCCATGGAAGCCCGACATTGTCTCGCCCTGGTACTGGGCACTTGTATCTGGTCTCCGGTGATCGCCGCTACCGACACCGACAGCCTGGTTCGTGAAATGCGTCGATTGAGCCAGCGGGTCGAACAACTGGAGGCCGCCAACCGACGGCTCGAAGCGGCGCAGAATCAGTCCGCCACGGCCCCGGGAAGTGATACGACGGAGCGACTAGAGGATGTGGAGCAGGAAGTCCGAAAAATGAGCCAACCCGGCAAGCTGGAGCAGGCCCTGGAAGGGGTTTCCGCCGAGGCCTCGCTGACCATGGTGGGACAACGGGCGTTGCAAGGCACTGTCTCCGGCAAGGACGAGAGCCAACTCAACTACCGCGCCGATGTGGAGGTCAGCCTGCCGGGCGGTCGGATTGGGGACGCCGAGGGCAAGATTTTCGCCCAGTTTCGCATGGGGCAAGGCAACGGCCTGGCCGATCTGAACCCAACCCTGACCGGTTCGATCAATTCCACCGCCTTTCAACTAACCAACGGCGACGACACCGCCGCTATTCTGGCTCAGGCCTGGTATCAACTCGACATCCCGGTCGGCGGGGCGAGAACCGGCGAACTTGGGCAAGCTGAAATCACCCTGGGCAAGATCGATCCCTTTATCTTTTTCGACCAGAACGCCCTTGCCGACGATGAATCCGAGGCCTTTCTCAACAATGTCTTCGTCCACAATCCCCTGTTGGATTCCGGCGGCGACGCCGGGGTGGACGACTATGGCTTCACCCCCGGGCTGCGAATGGCCTATTTCAGCGACCACAACAGCCCCAAGCGCTGGGGGCTGTCCCTGGGAATCTTCGGTTCCGGTTCCGGGGCCTCCTTCGACACCAGCTTCACCCGGCCCTTCCTCATCGCCCAGGGGGAATACGGCGGCAAGACCTGGGCGGGACGCGAGGGCGCTTACCGGCTCTATGGCTGGACCAACGGCCGCGCCACTCCCTTTGCCAATGAGTTTGATGCCACCGAGGAGCGCCACAGCGGCTGGGGCCTGTCCATCGACCAAGAGATCGGCGGGGACCTGAGCCTCTTCGGTCGCTACGGCCATTCCACCCAGGGCCGGGTCAAGTTCGACCGCGCCCTGACCCTGGGTGGACAACTCAAGGGCGGCGGTTGGGGACGCGAGCACGACCATCTTGGCCTGGCCTTCGGCTGGCTCGCTCCCAGCGGCGAATTCAAACAGCAAGCGCCGGTGCTGGATGCGGACGGGGACGGCCAGGCCGATTTCGGCTTCAACCCCAGTGGCCCGGAGCGCCAGATCGAACTCTTCTATGCCTGGCAACTCAACACCCACCTGCAACTCTCACCCAGCCTGCAATGGATCGGTCGTCCAGGGGGCGACGGCACGGTAGAAGATATCCTCGCCCAGGGGCTGCGCGCCAAGGCCAGTTTTTAGACCAACCGGGGCGGGTATGGCGGGGCTCCGGAGACCAGTCAGAAACCAACCGCCACAGCCATTGATCGACAACCAACGAGGAACCGCAGAGATGAACAAACAAAAAGTGATCGACACCCTCAACCGCATCATGGAGCTGGAACTGGCCGGCGTGGTGCGCTACACCCACTATGCGCTGATGGTCTACGGCTTCAATCGTATTCCCATCGTCGATTGGCTACGGCAGAACGCCGACGAGGGCCTGCTCCATGCCCGCCAGGCCGGCGAACTGGTGACCTGGCTCGGCGGCCATCCCTCCCTGGGCATCGGTCCGCTGTTGGAAACCCATCAACATGATATCGGCGACATCCTGCGCGAATCCCTGGCCCACGAAGGCGAGGCGCTCAAAGGCTATTACGAGTTGCTGGAACTGGTGAGGGACCAGGACGTGCGGCTGGAAGAATACGCCCGGGACATGATCGCGGAAGAGATCGCCCATGCCGACGAGGTCAACAAGATGCTGCGCAAGCCCGGTCAGACCGAGCCCTTCAGCGACTGAGGGCTCGCGCCGGGAGACCGATCCGAAGCCCGCCGACCATCGACGGCCAAGCGCCGGGCGGCCTTGAATCCCTGGGTCCAAGGCCGCCTCGACATCTTGATCCCAAACCATGAAACAAGAACGACAGCAGCCTCCACCGACGAGTACCCAACCGCCCCGCTACCAAAGCCAGGAACTGTTCCAAGGCGGCAGGGTGGTGATCATCCTCCATGACGGACGCGAATACCAATTGCGCCTCACCAGCGCCAACAAGCTGATTCTGACGGCCTGAATCAGCGTATCCAGATACGAAAGGACGACCCATGAAAAAATTGCTCCCCGCGCTTGTCTTGTCCGCCGTCCTTGGCGCGCCGCTCGTCTCGGCCTCCGAGCTGGAGGTCAAGCCGGTGCTGCGCCACTACTCCGAGCTGGTTCACGCCAACTACGCCGACACCCTGAACAGCGCCCAGGCCATGCAGCGCGCCATCCAGGCCTTCCTCGCCGCCCCCAGCCCGGCCACCCAGAAGGCAGCCCAGGACGCCTGGCGCGCGGCGCGGGAGTTTTCGGCCAGACCGAGGCCTTCCGCTTTTACGGCGGCCCCATCGACGACGAGCAGGGACCAGAAGGTCGCCTCAACGCCTGGCCCATGGATGAATCCTACGTGGACGGCGTGGTGGGCCATTCCGACGCCGGACTGATCAACGACCCAAGCTTCGTCATCACCAAGAAGTCGGTGGCCGAGCGTAACGAGAAGGGCGGCGAGGAGAACATCGCCACCGGCTGGCACGCCATCGAATTCCTGCTCTGGGGTCAGGACTTGAGTGAAACCGGCCCCGGTGCCCGACCCTGGACCGACTACACCACGGCCCCCAACGCCGACCGCCGCCGTCAGTACCTGACCGTGGTGACGGAACTACTGATCGACGACCTGACCTATCTCACTCGCGCTTGGCGGCCCGGCAGCAAGCTCAATTACCGCACTCGCTTCGAGGATGGCGGCCAAGAATCCCTACGCAAGATCTTCGTCGATCTAGGTTCCCTCTCCCGGGGCGAACTGGCGGGCGAGCGTCTGGAAGTCGCCCTGAACAGCCAGGACCAGGAGGACGAGCACTCCTGCTTCTCCGACAACACCCACCGCGACGCCGTGCTCAACGCCGCGGGCATCGAAAACGTCTGGCTGGGCCGATACAAGCGCGCCGACGGCACGCTGCTGCAAGGGCACTCGCCGCGCGACCTGGTGGCCGCCAAAGACGCCGCCCTGGCGGAGCGCACCAGCCACCAGATCGCCCAATCCGTGGCGGCGGCCCAGGCCATCCAGGCCCCTTTCGATCGGGAAATCGTCGGCGCCAAGGACGCGCCAGGACGCCTGCGCATCCAGGCCACGGTGAACAGCCTGATCCAGCAGAGCAAAGACCTGGTCGCCGCCGCCCATGCCCTGGGCATCACCAAACTCACTCTGGTGCAGCCATGACCCCCTACGCCCTGCTCCCGCTACTGCTCCTCGCCATCCCCGCCCAGGCGGAAGACCTGGGCGAAAAGACCGGCGGCGACACCACCGTATTCGCCACCGGGCGCAACGCCTTCTCCTTCCCCGCCGCCAATCTGACGGACGAGGAACGCACCCGCTTCGCCATCGGTAACTCTTTTTTCAAGCGCAACTGGGTGCAGGCCCCGGCCTCCACCAAGGCGCGCGACGGCCTGGGGCCCCACTTCATCGCCCGTTCCTGCGGCGGCTGCCACACCGAGGACGGGCGCGGCGCGCCGCCCAAGCCGGGCGAGCAGCCGGTGGGCCTGCTGTTGCGCCTGTCGATGCCAGGCCTGGGCGAGCATGGCGGCGTGGTCCCGGAACCCATTTACGGCGACCAGTTCAGCAACCAGGCCGTGCAGAAGGTGAAGCCCGAAGGCAAGGTGGACATC
>Ga0268298_10006242_pt1 | contig 10887 bp, 8 predicted proteins | sample WWTPWeurt_MetaG_FD_194462 | JGI IMG/M metagenome (GOLD analysis project Ga0268298, IMG submission 194462) | Activated sludge microbial communities from WWTP in Nijmegen, Gelderland, Netherland - WWTP Weurt | ecosystem: Engineered > WWTP > Aerobic digester > Activated sludge | place: Netherlands... | reverse complement strand
GCGCAGAGCAGCTCGTTGCTCGTCAGTCAGACGGAGATCACAGGCCCTTTCCCCATCTTCGATCAGTGCGTCCAGATCACTTTCGATAGGCAGGAACAGGCTGACGGGAGTTGCCTCGATCGCCCCCAGCCTTCGGGCAACCTCATCTTCGATCCAGCCGGCGCCCGGCGCCCGGATCAGCTCTCCCCGAAGGGACAGATTGCCGATCTGCTCGACATGTGCCAAAGCAAGATCAGGGTCGACCCCACGCTTTACCAGCAGTTTTCGCACAGCCGCTTCCGATGCAGCGCTATCGCCAGCCGAGAGCAATTCCCGGTAGATCGATGCCATCGCGCCAAACAGGCGCGCAGAGTGGCGATCCAAATCCGCGTCCGGATCAGTCTTCCTCAGGAGCAGCTTGCCGACGCGATCAGCGATATTCCAGTCACAAAGGTGGGCAGCCAAGTAAGGATTGGCTGTCAAACGATCGATGGCGTCGGCCCCGGCGCAAAACCGCCAGAGGCGCCACGCCACACGCGGTTCGCGCAGGCCAACCTTTTCCAGAAAGACGAGGAACTCGACTTCGGCCAGCTTCAACTGGTCGGCTGCTGATTTTTCGGCCATCGCCGCAAACAGTTGCGCAGCGATGCGGGCGGCGAGCGCCATCTTGGCAGGTTCCAGCACATGCGCGACCTCATCGAGTCTTGCCGGATCGGACAGGACTCGAACCAGATCGTGACCATAGTGCTGCGTAAGCCGTTCGGCCCGCCGTGGCCCGATGTTGGGCACGTGTTGCAAAAAGGGACCGAGTAACTCCCCAAGCACCGCGCGGCGCTTCATGACCTTGGTTTCAACCTGCCGATAAACGCGCCGATACTGGTCGGTGAAGTTCGTCCATTGCCCCTTGATGGCAAATGTGTCACCTACCACAGGGCGTTCGTTTCGCCCGGTGTAGCGAACGCGCACCTGCTGACCATTCTGGGTTGAGCCGACGAAGATCGCCCCGTGCTCGATGGTCGAAACCACGCGGGTAATGGTCACCTGGTCATCGAAGGAGAAGACTCCGCTCATTGCATCGTGACCCAGACTCCCGCCTCCACCGCTTGCAGGCGGGTGCGCAGGCGCAGGATTTCTGCCTTCGCAGCTTCAAGGTCGGCAGAAAGGATTCGGATGCGGCCCAATAGCTCCTGCTGTGCCGCAGCGGCTTCTGTGGCCGCCTGAGTGGCTTCCTGTGCGTTTCTTGCATGCCGAATGATCTTCTGCCTGATCTGCTTGTCGGCCTCGGTCGGATTGACGCGGGCGCCAATCGTGAGGACCCCTTGGCCTTCCGCGATGCAGTTGATCAGGGATGTCAATTCTTCGCGCTCGTACAGGTACTTCTCCTGCGTGGGCTTCAGATCAATCGCTTGCGCTAACGCGCGGACATTGACCTTGCCATCAGGAGTGACGGGCAAGGTGGGCTGACGGGCGGAATCAGGCTGGGCGAGGTAAGCGGCCTCGCGCTCATCCAGCCACAATTCGAGCCGAGCCTTGATGCCTGGGATGACAGGAGGGCGAGCCATCAGCGCTTTCCTTTCGGGAGGGAGGTGACCTTGCCGGTCGCGCCATTACGTAACTGCTCCAACAAGGCGTCGTAATCGCGCCGGAGCTTTTCGTGCTCGGCTTGGAGTTGCTGGAATTGCAGTTCCGTTATGCCATGGCGGGTTTCCAGTGCCTTGTACTTATGGCACCACCCCTCGGCCCGCTGCTGGAAGGTCTTGCGTACTCGCATGCGGCCGACTGTTTCCCTCTTTTTCAGGGTGTCGAGCCAAAGGGACACGCGCTCTTTGAGTGCCACGTTGTCCTTCTTGTAGAAGGTTGCCTCGTTGATCTCGGCACGTCGGGCGACCTCAGCCATGGACACAGCCCCGCCGTTACGGGGGTAGATTCCATCGTTAGCCCTCATTTCGTCGGCGATGGCGCGGATGGCCTCATCCACCTTCTGATGGAGCTTGGCGGTCTTGGCGGCCCCGCGCTTAGCGGCGGCAATCTTGTGCTGTTCGCTCATGCCATAGCCTCCACAACGTCAATCGATTCCGATTCGCCCGTGTCGTCACATAACGCGAACATCGCCTGCACATCCTGCATGGCAAGGTACTTTTCCCGGAGATCCGCGTAGTACCCCAGTTCGTCCCGCAGGTTTTCCATGGCATGCGCCATGACGAGTAGCAAACCTTCATCCTTCGCTTGCCGCGCGATAGCCAAGTACTTTTCGATGGTCTCCTCTGTGTCTCTGCGCCTGCGGGCGAGGACTACGCGGTTCTCACAGCCGGGGTCGCATTTTGGTTTCTCCAAATTCAGTTCCTTGTTGCGATGGGGCTTGCTGCAAACCCAGTCCTTGGAGCAGACGATGTTGGTGTCGATAAGCCGCCAGCCTTTTCCTTGGCCAGTCAGCAGGCAAGCCAATTCGTAGGCGCTGCCATCCGTCCAGACGCGCCCCCTTTGAATCAGGTTGGCCTCCTGATTTTCAACGGCGGTCACCAATCGTGATGCGCCCGCGCCGCCATTTCCCGGCAGCGGCAGGTTATTGGCGATGGCATTGTGGATTTCCTCCAACGCATCGGCGCAGTGCATGATGCGAAGTTCACACAGGACCATTTCGGCCTCCTCGCGGATGCCCGGATCGCACATGATGTAGTGCAGGGTCATCTCGATGGATTTGTGCCCAAACAGGCGCTTGAGCACCAGCGGTGAGTTGAAGAGGGCGATGCCCGCCAGTCGACCGATAGTCTTGCGGAAGCGGTGGGCATGGACCCACTTGCCGCCTGGCTTCGGATCCACGCCAACGCTGTTTGCAAGGTTTTTTAGCGCGTTATCGAGGTTGACCTGAGCGTCTTCGCTGGCCATCCCTCCACCAATGCTGACCCAAAGCGTGTCGCCAAACCGCGCGGTCTCCGGCATTTGCCCCTTCATGATTGCACGTGGCAGATGATCAAACGCTGCAGCAAGCCTGGCTTGTTGACCCAAACACGTCTGGAGGATGGGTGGCGCTGGCGACCGGTGTTCGTCCCCCTGAAAATTGGTAGCGAGCTTATAGTTGTGGCGGTTCAGGTAGCCCTCGCCATCTCTTTCAATAGAGACGCAATTGCGCGTCAGCGTGGCGACCTCCCCGATCCGGCCGGCGCAAGCGAGCAGGCTGATGAAGAGGTGCGATGCTTGGAGTGCTAAGCTGAGCTTGACGATGTGCTCGTAAGTGCGGGGAGGCCATTCAAGGGTGTCGACCCCATACTTTCCGGTCGCAGTTGTCAAGGCAAAGGGTGGCGTCAGGGGCATCCCGGCACGGTCTAGCCACGGGTGCTCTTCGCGATGGGCGGTGGTGATGAGTTGAATTTGTGCTCTAATCGTCGCGCCAGACTTTGACCAATCGAGTTGTTTCATCGATTCCGGAAGCACTTCGAGCTGATGCAGCAGGTGGGGACCAAGTTCCTGTACCACCCACAACACGCGGGGACCGATTTTTTCCAACCAAGCGTCCGGCAGCGGAGGATGAGGAACCGATTTTCTGTTAGGTGAGCGAACGGTTGGGACGCGTGAGGGGTCAGTGGTCTCCGTCGTTTGCGGAAGTGGCGGCACGTCGTACCATTGGCCACGAGCAGCCAGCGTATGCAGTCGCTCCAGCTCGATTCTTGTTTTCTTATTTGCTTCAAACGCTTGCAGATCCGAATCGGTCAGGTAGTAAAAGAGGCCGCGGGTTTCCCCGCCACTTTCCGACTTTCGACGCATTGCCCGCGCGGCGATGCGGGGTAGGTGCTGATAGAGACATTGGGAGATGCTGGCCGGCTTGAGGGCGCGGCCTGTCTTGTTGGCCGTGCCTGCCGGCACAAGGCGCAGCAGCACACCGAGCCGGGTCAGCGTGCTTACGCCTTCCGCTAACAGTGCATCAGGGACATCCGTCACACCGTCCTTTGCAAGATAGTTGTATAGGCGGCCGGCGAAGTTGATGTCGCAGAAGGCCTCTTTTAGCAATCCCGGCGCCAGCACTTTAGGGGTCTGCCAACGCCCCCATTCGCAACCCTGCCCAAGCAGGGTTTGGGCGGCGAGCAGATCGTCGAGGTCGAGCATCTGAACATCGGCGGGTTCGAAGTGCTGCAAGCAGGCCAGTCGCCCGGCCTCTACCGGATCGGTTAGGAGACCGTGGGTTTCATCAGATGCGCTCATGCTGCCTCATCAAGGAGACCGACTCGTCCCACCCCAGGGATCAGGTGTTCCCCCGCCCGGATACGTGCACGCCAATTCGCGCGGGCCTCCGCCACCACAGCGCTTGGGAAGAGGCTCTCCAGCAACTCCTCCGCCGTATCGAGTTCCTCTTGAAACGCCCCCTTCAGCCAAGGCTCGCGGGGCAGGCGATCTGACATCACCATTAGTTCCTCGACCCGCATGGCAATGCCATTCAGGGCTTCCGGAAGGAACCGAGCATGCTCACACTGCTTAAGGCACCGCTGGGTGCCGCACAGTTTCCCAGGCACATGACCCGGTGCAACATGCTCGGGAGGATGCCTTGGGTCCGCACAGCCCACACCAATCCGGCTGCGCATTAATGTCCGGTAATCGACCAATCGGGCCTCCATTGCCGGCGTAATTTCGCCATGGCGCACAAGTTGTGCCAATTTGGTCAAATCGATTTCGCCCCGCCCGATGCCGTCGAAGAGATGAACCATGAAGCGCCGGATCTGGCCATCTTGCTCAAGCTTGTAAATCTTGTGTCTTACATAATGCTGTGTGCTGTGTAACGACGCGTGACCGAGGGCCAGCATGACGGCGAGGATGTTGCCATTGCTTTGGAGATACACCCAGCGGGCGTAGATGTCGCGAAAGTCGGCGGGTGTAACATTGGGGATCAGGTCGTCAGCAGCACGTTGAGCGTTCAAGCGATAACGCACCAGATCGAGATACGAAATCAACCCCTTGCCACCCTCCGGCTTGGCGTATCGCTTCCATGTCCTTCCATCTAAGCAAGCAATACTTCCCTTGAGATCAACATATAACCAAATGCTGCGCGAGCGCCTCTTTAGCTCTTGCACTTGTTTAAGCTGTGCAGCAATCGCTTCGTGTGCGGAACCAATTCTTTGCAGATGGGCAAGTTTTTGCAGGGCCGCTTCACAGTCGGCTTTGATGATTTCCCTCAGCTTGACAACGCGCTTCAGGTAAGCATCCACAATCATTGGCGCCGACGAGGGCTGTGACTTCTTTCCAACACAGAACTGAGTTCGGCCCCGTGCACGCCCCTTGTCTGCCTTCAGGATTTCTTCGTCAGCCGCCTCGTCCTCGTTGTCGTACCCAAGTACCAGCTGGCCCGAGTCCTTGGGATGATCATTCACCACATAGGGACTCTCCGCGTCGACATTTGCGAGGGTGCTTGGATTCCACCCGCTGTTCATCAGTGCAAGATGGAAAGCAATATCGGCCTCTTGCACTGTTGGGAATAAGATCGCGCGCATAGTCCGACGTCCTAAACCAGAGAGGGCAAGAGAGGAATGACTTTTGAATTCTCCCACGAGTTGATCGCCGGACGGTAATGCGAGTCCGGTTTTCCGCTGGATGGCGCGGAAATGCTGCCAGTTCTTGAGAAGGCCCTCGTCCTCACCCAAGTCGACAGGGGGTTCCCCTGCGGCGCGGCGCTCCGCTTCAGTCATCACCCGGCCGTTTCGCGCCCAGGTTTTGAGAACTCGTTCCCAATCCTGCTTGAGCGCGGTCTTGAGAACTCGCGCCTGAGGCTCAGCGAGTAAATTGCTTTCATTAATGCTGCGTTTAGGGGGGATCCAGCCGAGCTTAGGCAGACGCAAGAGCGTCCTAGCGTCGTCAGCAATAGTCACAAAGTCTCGGAACAATTGGGCACGCATATTCCGCTGTTTCGCGACCGTTTCATGCAGCACCGACAGATTGGCAACGGAGCCAACTTGAGGGCTAAGGCGCCCCCCGGTGGTCGATGTCGACTCGATGGCATCGAACAAGCGCCACCAGGCGCGCAAAGAGGTTAGATATTGTTCGATGCGGCGGTTGCCGTTAAGGGCGCATCGCGTCTTAATAGCTGGAGCGAGTTCGGCAATCAGAGTCGGACGACCGGTGTAGCAGCCTCCCCAGTTGCCAGGAGCAAGGTTGGGGTGGGGGTTTTGAAACTCGCCGTTCGCAAAAGGATGGAGGTCGACAAGAACACTTCCCGTCGGGTGGTATGTCCAGAACTTGAGGGGGTCGTCACTCTTTAACGGCTCTGACGGGAGAAGGCCGACCCCAGCGTGTTCCTTTAGATTGTCCTTGTTTTTCTTTTCGATACTCACTCCTCACCCCCTTCCATGCTGCTAGCTTCGTTGTCCAGTTCGACCCATTGCCGTGTCATTGAGAGCGGCATGCGCAGTTTGGCAAACAGCCACTGAAGATAAATCTCGGTGGTTTGGGAACTGGCATGTCGAAGTTGCGGCTGGATCTCCATCTGAATGACCGTCTGCGCGGTATCGCGTAGCTGGAGAACCAACGGATGCTCTGAGTTGAGATTCGGAATCGAAAGGACTTTCGCGATCAATTCCGAATGCTGCTTCATCCGCTCCTCAAGATGGGTGCATGCCCACCAGTCGCGGCCCAGGTGAGGACTCCAGTGCAGCGGGCCCGGTACGCGTCGTGACCAAAGGGTGTAAATCTGCTCACCGTTGTAGCGGTCGCCAGTCTGTGGGTGGAGGAACAGATGCACCGCCTGGTTCCTGAGCCGCTTTTGCTCCGCCACGGTCCGGCCAGTCTTTACCTTCTTCATCAATGCCGCTACTCGCGCGATTTCGCGATACATGTGCAGGCGCTTTGAAAGCCAGAGGGGTACATGGACTTCACCCTCAGGGCCGATTTTGTCGCCGAACGCATCTATCCCGAACTGCTGTCCCTTGGTACCGTACCGCAACGTGACAATCACGTGCTGGCTTTCCTCGGGGGCGCCTGGGTTGGCGATCTTCCAATTCCGTGGGTCAAGGGGAAGCGTATCTACACGCCAGCATGCCGCTTCCTGACGGCGAATTGCCGTGTTGAGGATGAGATCGACAATCAGCACGTCGGTCTCTCCTGAAAGTGGGTACTCCTTCACGCGCTGACGCCACGCCTTGATGTCTTCATGGGTCGGAAAGGAAAGCGAACGCTTGTCAACCTTTACTTTACCCAAGCGCGATTCAACTTCCTTCGCCTCGTGCGATCGACTGTTACGATGGTGGCCTGTTACGACTGTACGTATGACCCTTGGCACAATAAACGGGTCGCGTAGCCCTTTGCCCACTGCCCACAACTGAAATTCAAGTGCAATTTCAACTCTGGCGTTAACGGTATTCGCTGAGAGTCCAATATTCTCTGAGCTCCAGACACCCTCGACCATTTCCTTCTGGTACCGCCCAATCAGTACCGAGGTGTAGTCGCAGGTCATCAAATCGACCCCGCGCTGCTCCGCCCATTCCAAAGCATTGCACAAACTACGCGCAAAGTTTTTCATGGAAACCCTGCTGGGCATTAGAACTGTTCGGATCCGCTTTTTCTTATCCGCGTCCCGGTTTGGCCAAACACCTAGCGCCTTATCCAAAAGGAAGCGATTGGGCAATCGAGCATACCCAGGCCCCGAATCAAAAATGAACGGGTGATCGGCGAGATGCCCAAAGCCAGCGGCAGTGAGGTCCTTGCGATCCAAGTACGCGATGTTGTAACCATAGTAAGGCATGTTAAATTCCACTTACCTATAAGTGTATTTAGCACCCGCACTCCCACAAGGCAAGTAAAATTTTGCATTTCGTATACCGTTTGGTATACCCAGACGGCTGCAATGCGCGCAAGCTGCCTCGAGTTTCAGGCTAATCATGCGCTGGCAACCGCACAGCGCTACGAGTCACGCCCACCGATCGGATGCTCAAAGACCATCGCGACAGAGGAAGCGAGGCGATATCGTGCGTCGGCCGAAATCCTGTTCAGAAAGGCTGCCTGGATGCTGGCTGCCGTCGCACGCCCGGAGCTGGAGGCCGTTGATAACGAACCAGACCTTGATCTCTTCGTTCCAATGGCTAAGTCGGAAAAATGATTGATGACGATTCAGGAACGCTTTGATGGCCTTGGCAGGCGCCTTTCGCTCGTGATCAAGCATCTCGCCATCAGCCAATCAGAATTCGCTCGACAGCTTGGTGCGTCGCCGGGGTTCGTCAGCGACGTCGTGCGTGGCGTAAAGAGGCCGGGTGGCGAATTTCTCCTCGGTATAAAGCAAACGTTCGGGATCAGCGCCGACTGGTTGTTAGCGGGGGATGGGACGATGTTCGGGGGTGCAGGGATCAATTTGGATCTGTTCCGCGCCATCCGCCTTCAGGTTGCGCTGGCCCGTGCCGGGGTGGTGGATGCCAACGAATGCGCCCTGAGGCTGCTCGTCCTGATCCGCGACGGTCACCTCAAAGATGTCGCCGAGCCCGATGTGCTTGCCTTCGTCGAACAGCTACGCCCATGCGACGACGACATTGAGCTGGTCATGCAGCTATACAACGGGCACATTGGCACACCTGATCCCGTCATTCAGCATCGCAACATTCTGGTCGCAGCAGTTGCCTACTTCGAGGCGCACAAGCCAATAGACAAGGTCGCGGCGCTCGCTATGGCCTCCGGCGCTAATATTCGGACCATCGCTGGCGTAAACGCTCAAAACGAGGGCTAACCGTTCAAAACGTCGTTGCTTTTCTGGCGTGCGATAGCCATGCGAGCTGCTGGCCAATGCCCAGGCCGGCCATCGGCCGCTCCAGATCGAGAGCGACCAGCGGCTCGCAATACCTCACGCCGGCGAGGGCCACGAAGCGGCTTCCGGCCACCGATTCAAGCTGCTGCCGTACTAGATCACCCCACACCCGCCGATCATTCGCGCTCATCTGGTTCAGAGTTCGGTCGTAAGGTGCGATGACCGTCTCTGGCGCGAGAACACCATGTTCCGCGGACAGGATGAGCCACCGATCGCAGTGACGCTCGACCCAGTCCCGAGACTTCTTGAAGAGCGGGGACAAGTAGAGATCCTTTGCGGCACATGGCTCCGCTCCCTTCTTCGCGCAGCACGCCACCAAGCCGATCCTCAAAACGCTTCTCCTCAAAAGAAAACCCCATAGGCACCATTGAGTACGGTGCGCTACGGGGTTGTGTTGGTCAAGCCGCCAGGAGCGGCATCTGTTGAGAATCTTCCAGCAAGAAATCAGTGCTGATTCCGTGCCGCGCAAGGACCTGGTCAATCACATCGGCCACGGCCTCGTGTGCCGCCTCACGCTCCTTTTCATCGCTACTGAACAGACGGTCGATTGCTGTGCGTTCCCACCGTTTGCGGTTCGTATTCAACGCCTGGCGAATCTCCTTGTCGAACTTTTCCGACTTCTCGTACTGCTTCCAGAAATCCTCGGAAACTCGCGTCCCTTCAGGCGGCAACCACTGGCGGTGGCGGCCGACCTTGCGGTTCAGTGCATCCGTCAGCGCAGCGCTCCTACTGAAGAAATGGATGGTCCCAATCCCCGGATACCACCTGCAATCGAAGTAGCTCGATGACACCCGGGCCCCTCTCCGCATCTGCTCGAGCTCCGTGGTGAAGATGTCGCACAGACCAACTTCCGGTTTGAGCTTACCCCCGTCAAGCATCGCGAAAACCTTGTCGAAATCCTGCAGCATCTTCATCTGGTTCCATCCGAGCTGACGCTGCCACCCTTCGAGCTGGAATCCCGGCAAAATGAAACGTGTCGTCTTGATTCTCATGCCGGCCGTCCGGTGGCGGTCGTTCGATGCCCAACCCCGATAAAGCGTCCCGTTCTCCTCCGTATGCCATCGAATAATGTGATCGAACACGTCGCAACACATCCCGATCGCGATTTCATCCTGGCTGTCGATGATGCCGAGGATGAACCCCTGGACATTGGACACTGAGAACTCCATCTGCTTGATCTCAGCGAAGCTGGCTTCGAGCCGACGCTGTGCCCCGAAAGAAAGCCTATCCATCACATCGACGCTGCGAAGCACCGATGCCCAGGCGCGATCCTTCAACTCCAGGTAACGCGAGGCCATCTCGCCCTGTACCCACGATGTTGAGATGTCGCGCTTGCTACCTCCTTCAGCGCCGTCTCTGACCGCCATCGTCTCCCCAATGAGGCCCGAGTAATAGCCTGCGCGCGCCTCGGCCAGTACTGCGTCCTTCATGGCTCGAACAGCGGCATTGAAGGCTACCACCGTGTTCTCGAGCACCGAGTTGGGCAGAGCAAGACACTGCGCTTCGGCATACCCACCCGCAAGCGATTCGCCGGTTTCTTCATCTGTTTTCATCTCACTGAGAATGTCGCCGACAATCTCCTCCACCTGAGCCTTCTTACGAAGGTAGATGAGCGCAACCTCGACCTCTGTCCTGCGTTCGGCCTCCTCCGTTGCAAAGGCCCCGGTATGAAACTCCACGCTGCCATGCTTCTCGATCAGGCTGAGAAGATGATCCCGCTCGGTGCTGTAGGCGTTTTTGAGCGACGAGGCGTTCAAGATTGCGACGATCTCGCAGTCCCACGTAATCTCCCATGCATGCAACACATGCTTCACACCATCCCGGAACGGAGGATTGAGAACGATTGCGTCGTAAAGATGCCCGTTCTTAAACTGCAAAAAGTCCGTCCCAACCACATTCAAGCCTTTGGCCCGAAGGGTAGGGTGCCGCTTCAGGTCAATCTCACAACAATCGACAGGTACACGGCGCCTGTAATCGTCTCGCCATGCGGGGCAAGCCAGCGCCAGGTCACCGTTTCCGGCACTGGGCTCCAAAACACGCACCCATTCCTTGCTCTTGAAGAGCGACCACGCCCTTGAAGCAAGCGTGGCGGGGGTGGGGTAGAACTGATACTGATCCATTTCACATCTCCTTGGTTT
>Ga0268298_10006241_pt1 | contig 10887 bp, 8 predicted proteins | sample WWTPWeurt_MetaG_FD_194462 | JGI IMG/M metagenome (GOLD analysis project Ga0268298, IMG submission 194462) | Activated sludge microbial communities from WWTP in Nijmegen, Gelderland, Netherland - WWTP Weurt | ecosystem: Engineered > WWTP > Aerobic digester > Activated sludge | place: Netherlands... | reverse complement strand
TGCCTGGGCTTTTTACCTGACCTTGCGTTATTGCCGCTTGCGTATACGAGAAGCGCTTTTCCTGTCGCTTTTGTACGCCGGTAATCCGATTATGATAAATCTCGCCTTCGGCTTCATGAGCGACAGCACGGCACTGGCTCTCCTCTGTGCTTACTTTCTCTTGCTGGTTCTTTCCATCAGGCAGGGGTCAAGAGCAGTGCTGGTTGCTTCCATGTTGACATTACTGGCCGCCATTTCCATTCGACAGTCGGCGGTGATTTTTGCTCTATGTGCGCCGGCCCTCTTTCTGGTTAACTGGAAGCCAGGGCAGAAGGAGGCTTCTGCTACTGCCGTCGAGAAACCGGCCTGGTTGGACGGTGGCGCTCTAATTTTGTCCCTGCTGTTTCTGGTGCTGCCGCTCCTGTCTGCCTCCGCGGTTGATAACTGGCTCATGGGCAGGGAAGCGGCCGGGCAGTCTATCGCCAATCACTATGGTCTGGCCAGAACCGCCCATCGCCAGTTCTTGCAATCTCTCTGGCAGGAGCCGGGGCAGTCCTGGCCTCTCTTTCTGGCTGCCTGCGGCGACGTGCTTTCATATCTGGGTATTTTCTCTTTGCCGGTTCTCTTTGCCTGGTCTGCACTACCTGTGGTGCTGGGTAAGAAACGACGCCACTGGTCCGGCGGGACCGGCATTCTTCTTCTCGCTTCCTTTCTCCCTACGGCCTTAGCCGCTCTCATTACTGTTTTTCAAAGACACCGGCTGATGCCCTTTTGTGAAAATGTCTGGCGTGTCACTTCGGTGGGAGCCCAGGGCATTATGGGTATCGCCATTGCCGGTTTGCGGCGCGGGCACAAAAACTTTCTTACTGCCCTCTCTTATCTTTGCGCCTGGCATTTACTGGCTTGTTTTCTGGCACTTGCCTGGGTGACCCTGAGACGGCTGCGGCTGGGGCCGGCTTCCTATGTCAGGTCGAGCCGCAGCGGCGGCGGGCAAACAGCCTTGAGGCTGGTCATCCTCCTTTCTTTTCTGGCGGCTCTGGGTTTTCTGTCGGTGGAAACACTGGTGCGCTGCACCGATAGGTATTACTTGATCGGTCTGGTGCCGGCGCTTATGGTGTCGGGCTATGCTCTTTCTCTGGTGAAAGTGAGATTGAACCAGCCTTTGCCCTGGCTGGCACTTTCGCTCTATCTCACCTATTCACTATTTGCCGGGCAAGATTACATGGCTTCCAATCGCGCTCGCTGGCTTTGTCTGAACCGGCTGGAAGCGAGCGGTATTAGCTTCAAAGAAATAGACGGCGGCGCCGAATATAACATCGTGCGCGGGCTGGATATTTATGCCAGCCACTATCGGGGCGCCCCGCCGCGGGACACCTGGCGCTGGTGGCCTATTCGGGGCGAGAAGTACATCGTTAGCTTTTCCACAATTCCCGATTATGATTTGCTCTTCAGTCAGTCCTATTTCTCCCTTCTGACCATGTCTGAACATAAGGTGTTTGCTCTCAAGCAGGTGGAGAAGCCCTGATATCGATGCGCCGGATTTTACCGGCTAGCTTTTGGCAAAGGAGAGGAGCCGGTTGTGAATCTCGCTCAAGCTTACAAGATTATGCAGGAACTGGTGCCGATTCTGGCCCTGACTAAAGTGGAAGAGTCGACTGCCCTGGCCTCTTGTTTCGCGCCGCTCAACGGCAGCGAGCGACTTCGGGCCTTGAATGCTGTTCTGGAGCCGGTGCGGCAGGCAATTCTGCTTGCTGCTCCGGACTGCCCCGGTCTGGATACGAGCCGACGGGTAAAGATTCTTGCTGCCATCAATGCCATCAGTCGCTACCGACCTCTCAACAGCCAGCTAGAGCCCCTTGTGCAAGCCCTTGAACAGGCTTCGGCCTCCTATCGGTTGGTTCCTCCCTTTGGGGAAGAGCCGGTCATGGAGGACTTTCTCAGGCGCTTCCCTTTAAGCAGCTATAAATTTGTCGATTTCGATTCTCTACCGGACAGCCTGGTAGTTTACGAAGAGGCGCATGGAGACGCCATCAGGGTTCTTGCTGATAGAGCCGTACAATTTGATCTGCTCGAATCTACGGTTTACTTTACCTGGGGAGAGCCGGAGCCGGCCATCGAACTCAAGCTGCAAGCACTGCTGGCTTTTGGTCATGAAAGTTTCTGGGGTGGCGACATGCTCGTGATAGGTCCGCAAGCTGACTGGGTTTACGAGGTCTTCCATGAGGGAGAACTGGGCTTTGCGCTGGCGCCGTTTTGAAATCAATGGAAAAAGAACCCCTTGTTTCATGCTCTCGGGAACATGGAACAAGGGGACTTTTGCTTTGCCAGTCTGAGTTGAACTACCACTGCACCTAAAGAGATGCCTGTCAGCCGTGAACCGTCGTGCTTCTATTTGTTGCGCAGCCAGTCCAGACCTTTGCCGACGAGGACACCGGCAGCACCGGCCTTGGCGCCTTCCTTGCCGTCGATGGCGGCACCGACTGCCGCACCCACTACACCTTTGACTACGGTGTCGGTGACCTGATCGCGGTTATTGGGTCCGCCTACCTGGTCTACCATTTTGCCTGCCACGGCACCGGCTCCGCCAGCCAGAGCACCTTTCTTACCATGGATGGCGGCACCAACTGCCGCACCCACTACACCGTCTACAACCGTATCGGTGACGGCGTCGCGGCGTTGACCGTGCTGATCTCTGGGATCGACCGGTCTGTAGATGGGCTGTCCGCGACGGTCTACCTGTCTGTCGTCATGTTGTTGGGGGACACGTCCCATTCTCTGGTCGTATTCACGGGTGGCCACCACCAGTTGATCGCCGTTTCTATTTCTGGTGTCGATTACCACCAGTCCGTCATTGTCGATGTAAAGGTCGGCGCCGACGCCTTTTCTATCATTGCGACGAGCTTCATTGATGACTTTATTGAAAGCGCCGGGAGACATATTGTAGGAGTCTTGTCTCAGGAAATTAGCAACTTGCTCAGGTTGTCTGTTGTCGAGCAGTTCAGCCAGGGCTCTGCCTTCAGCGGCGAGAGGATCTTGTTGGGGTTGAAAACACTTCTGGTTTCTTTCGCATGACATAGCAAAGCACTCCTGAACATGGTTTGGGAGGGGGATATATTTCAGACTGCACTCGGGGGGAGGTGTGTATTAGCAAACCATAACTATCGAGTGGTTGCAATGAGGGAAACTACGTAGTTGCTGTTTTTAACGTTTATGGCACTTTTGTGACTTGGCGTAAACTGCGATAAACACTGGGTTTTGCTCCTGCAATCGGACAGCGGCGTGGAAGAAATCTTTTCTTCAGCGCCAGGGACTTGCAACCAAAAGTGGTATCAAACTATGCCACGAGAATGTCACAAACCTGCGAAAAGCAGCACTGCAGAGTGTCACCAAAGTGTCACAAACTGCCTGCAAATTGAGGAAATGACATTCTCAATTATTAGTCTTGCCGCAGACCCGCGAGTCTCTCTTATTTGAAGAAGATATCGCAGGGCATGGAGTAGAGTGCGCGCAGGGAAGCCAGGTCATTCTGACTGGGGGCGGCGGCTCCGACGGCGGTCGGATTCTGGCTTGATTCATACATTAGATCTTGTGGAGAACTGGAGCGGGCCAGTCCCATCACATGTCCTATTTGCACAGCCGCTCTTTGCTTAATCAGTCTGAAAGCTTCCGCTTCCGGTAGTGCGGCGGCCTGTTCCAGGGAGATCTGTACTATACAAGGTTGTCCTTTTTCCGGCGGACAGACCGTGATGCCGCCGAATCCTTCCTGGGTTCTCTGGCAGTAGAGCACGATTACGTCGGCATTGTTGGGGCTGCCCACCAGGGCGAAATTGACCAGCTTGGCTTTGATTGCCCAGTCCCAGACCTGGATGCCGTCTGCTATAGCCCTCTTGAAAGAGGGTTTGTAGCCGGCCTGGGGATGCAAACCGCCGGTACGCACGTGATTTACCACTTGAGTAACTTCCGTGGCGGCAAGGTCGCGACCACTGAGATTGGGATTCACCCCTTGCCCGTCGGTAATGTACATCTTCAGGGGCATTGATTGCGGAGCCCAGCGCTGGCTCTTACCGGCCCTTGTGCAGGAATAGGGGCGCAGGGTTGGCTGTAACTTTTGCAAGCTCAGCATGGCGTTTACGTTGTAGGGCGAGTTGGCTTCGGTGCCCACGATTACTCTGGTGAGGGCAAGCTCGGCAGTGGGCTTATCTCCAACACCCTGGGCACAGATTCCCAGATAATACTGGAGAGACATTTCCCTGGGACCGGCCTGGGCCATGGCTTTAATTGACGGATAGGCTTGTTTGAACTTACCGGTCTGAATAAGTTTAAGGGTCTGCGCCGCATTGCCCTGCGCTTCCGCCCCGGTAGTCTGGCTGAGAGCAAGAGAGGATGCCAGTATAAGGACAGAGGCCAGGGAGGCAATCGAGGCTACTGAGGTTCGGGGGGAGCGCAGTTCTCTTGTCAATTTGAAAGGACCTGATTTTCAAGCGGTTATGGGAAGCAGAGATTTATATATAAAGTTTAGCAGTTCCCGCCGGCCGGTGCCTTTGCCAGAGGCATTGCGGTATAAGGCTTTTGGGGAGTTTGCCTGTTTTCCTGTCCGGGGTGATTACTACGCTAATAAGGATGTAAAATCAGGGGAAGCGTACCATGTACTGGTTCGAGTACCGGTCTGTCGGCACAATGAGGATTTTAATGGCTGCTTCACAAGTCTTAGTGGCTGAGGATAACGAAGTCAATAGAGCGGTTCTGGTTAAGCAACTGGAAGGTCTTGGTTGCAGTGCCGTAGCGGTAGAAAGCGGCGAAGCAGCGGTGGAAGCCGCCACGAAGGACAACTTCGTGGTTATCATGATGAATTTTCAGATGGGTGCCCTCAGTGGCGTGGAAGCCACCAGACAGATCCGGCAATCGGAAAAAGGAAAGCAGTCCCGCAGCATCATTATTGGTGTGACCGCTAAGTCTATCCCGCAGGAGCGGGAGAAAGGCTTCGATGCCGGCATGGACGAGATTCTGGTAAGACCATTCAGCCTCCTGGATCTCAAAGACGTTTTGTCTCGTTGGCTTGATTTGAAGGACATGGCAGGTTCGCTTCAAACCTTTGATGATCTAAAGGCTGTAATTGATCCGCCGCTCAACCAGGCTTTTCGTAAATCCATTGCAGGACTTATGAATCGGCTCTTCTTAGCCGTGCACAATCAAGATAACGCCGAGATCAAATCGGCCACCCATGAGATGAAAGGGCTCTGCCTCTCCTGCGGCTATGACGAATTAGCCGGCTGGTGCAGTCAGTTGGAAAAAGCTCTGATGGTTTCGGATTGGGCGCAGGTGCAGGCTACTTTTAACGCCATGGTTGATCAATACAAAGATCTACTTTAAGGCGATGGTGTTTAGCGTTTTGCACCCGCCCCCTTCCTGTGCTAGTTAGCCTGGAGTTTCAACGGCTTCCTTTATAGTGAGCTTGCGCCCGGCATTGCCCTCGTCTTTCAGTCTGGGGGCTCTGATTTTTAAGATGCCGTTTCTCAGGCTGGCCGTGGCCCCGTTGCTATCTACTGCCGTGGGCAGAGTCAGGTATTCCTCAAAATTTATGGTAGCGGCCTCACCCTTGCTCTTACTTCCATCCTGGCTTCGCTTCCCTTTCAGATGGAGAGTCTTATTGGTGATAGTCAAGTCCATGTCCCTGGCCTCCACTCCCGGAACTTCACAGGTGATGAGCAAATCGTTGCCCTCCTGCGCCAGTTTTATACCGGGTTGAAATTGCGACTTCTCCCCATGCCAGAGTAAGCTCTCGCCCGCAGTCGGCAGGGCCGTGAAGTGGCGGAAGAAATTCCACGGATTGGTCGGGTCGGCAAAAGCGGGAAAGGCTAGTCCGTCATCTGCCAGTGCCGGCGGTGGCACTGGGCTGAATATGCAATTGCTGGTGCTGACGGTGAGAGCCAGCATGAGCAGTGGTTTTAAGTTCATACCAAATCTCCTTTCAGTCGATGGTTGGTGGTTCCTAATTGAAATAGCCATATTAGTAATCGCAAAAAAGTTTGCTGTGCTCGAAAAAAATCCTTCTTTTTTTAAACTTTTCCCTGGGCGGCAATTAGAGCCAGTGGTGAAGAGCCACTATTGAAGCCTCTTTGCCCTGTGGCAGCGGGCGAGAAAAACTTTCCAAAAAACCTTAAAAATGCTTGCCTGAATTTTGAATTTGCTATATAAAAAATATTGGCAGCATTTCGATCTGCCCAGACAATTAAATGAAAGAACTACAAAATCATCATTCTTTGAAACCATTGAAGGAGGTTGATTTCGAGATTTTTCAAAAGCGATTAAATTGAATACCTGTTTGGTAGGTACTCCTTTTTATAGTCACAGAAAATCATCCCACTAGAGGCGGAGGTGATTACCTATGTCCAATTTTACTTTGCATAAGTCAAATAAGTTCGATGATTATCTACAAGCCTGCGACCCTGATTGTGAGCCGGCTCTCTTGCGCCGGTTTGCAGAGAGTCCCAGCCAGCGTGTGCGCCTGCGGGTGGCTGAAAACCAGTCCACTCCCGCCGACCTGCTGGAAAAGTTGTCGCAAGACCCGGACCCTGATGTGAGACTGGCTGTAGGCGCCAATCCACGTGCACCTGTAGATATCACCTATGCTCTGGCCTTCGACGCCGATCCTACCGTCAGGTATGGTCTGGCCGAAGATGCTTCCTTGCCTCCGGGTGTGCTTCGTATCCTCTGTCGGGATCAAAATCCCTATGTGGCATGTCGAGCGATGCGCACCATCGAGGCTCTGAATGCGCGGCCGGGCTTGTGCAAAGAGCCGGTCGGGGGCAATGTGCTTGAATTTGATCGGGAGCACAGACGAGACTATTGTCGCGGCGCTACCGCCGGGTACATCTGCTCGTAGGTCCAATAACTGCCGAAAACCTTGCGTACATAGTCGCGAGTTTCGCGGTAGGGTATGTTCTCCACGAACAAATCCAGGTCCGTGCCCCCGGACCTGGAGTGTTGGTCAAGCCAGCGTTTAACGGCGTTGGGTCCGCCGTTGTAGCTGGCTACGGCCATCATGGCATGACCGCTGAAGCGGCTCAAGGTGTAAGCCAGATAATTGGTGCCCAGTTTGATATTGTTCTCTGGAATGAAGACATCTTCTTTGCCGGCCAGGGGTAATCCGATTCGCTTGGCCACACCAAAGGCGGTGCCTGGTAAAAGCTGCATCAGCCCGATGGCGTTGGAACGGCTGAGGGCTTTTGGATAGTAGCGAGATTCTTCTCTGATCAGGGCATGCACCAGATAGGGGTCCACTTTATTGTTCCTGGCCGCATCTTCTATCTGTGAGGCAAAAGCCCAGGGATAGAGCATCTGCCAGCGCGGCGTCTTCTCCGGAATATCGCCCAGGTCGCGACCGGCGGCCCGGATGGCGTCAATTTCCTGGCCCTGGCGTAGAAACAGATAAGCCTTGAAGCCGCTCAATTGTTCTTTTCCGGCAGGCGTATCAAAGACCGCCTCTTGTTCCCGGGGCGAGACTTGAGCGAGGGCTTCGTCGTATTGACCGGCAAGGGCCAGCATCGGTGCTTTTGCTCCCAGCATGGGCAATAGCTTGTCGTAACTGAAGAGAGCTTCGGCGTCGGGCCAGTTCCACAGCCTTGGACCACTGCGGCTTGTATGAATGGACCAGCCCCGGTCTTTTTTGTCCGCCGAGCTGATGGCCTGTAGGCGGGCTCTCGCTCTTCCGCCGTAGTAATTGGTGGGGTAGTGGCGCCAGGCGTGCTCATAGGCTAGTTTGGCCGCCTGCACATTGCCAAGTTTTTCGCTTATCTTGCCAGACCAGAAGGCAAAGCGTGCCGCACTGCGGTGACGTGGATAGCGGCTGACGCCGCTGTCGGCCAGCCTGGCCAGGGACTGGGCCTTGACTTTGTTCGCTTGAATTTTGCCCGGGTAAATGGTTTTGGTCTGGTGCCAGAATATCCACCATAACGACTCGGGGGCATGCTCGGAGGTGGGAAACTCCGCCAAAAGACGCTCAAAAAGCTTGATTGCTTCGCCGTCTTCGCTTCTCACCGCCAGATTCCAGAGGGCATGATCGAGATGCTTCGGTTTGAGGGTGATAATCTTGCGCCATACTTCTGCTGTTTGCTGCCTTGTGAGGGGGCCGGTGACGGCATCGGTAATCTCGTCATAGCTGGTAGAGGCCGGATCTCTGGCAATGCCCTGATAGAGAGCTTCCAGGGCTTCCTCTCGTCTGCCCAGTTTAGCCAGGCACTGGGCCTTTTGCAAAAGGCGGCCGTCGGCGGCAGGCTTGGGCAGTGCCTGGGCGCTTTGCCAGGCGCTGAGCGCGCGATTGTAGTCACCCTTCTTGAAGTAGACCAGACCGATGGTATCCAGGTCGCTTGCTGAAAGTGAAAGTTTGGGGGCGGTGCCGCTGCCGAGGCTCATCAGTTTGTCGGCAACTTCCGGCGAGAAACGGCCGCCGGTGCTGTTCTTTAAGTATTCGCGAAAATGTTGCAAGGCTTGATTATAGAGATCGTCACCGCTGCCGGCATCGGTCGGGGCCGGGGAGGCTGAGCCGGCGGCCTGATTGAGAGCGATTTGCCCCAGGTAATAACTGGCCCCTTTGGCGTATTCGGTGGAAGCAAAACGCTGTTTGAGAGAAGTGAGCAGGGGATAGGCGCGCTCTACTTCCGAGGTGCGCAAATAAGACTGGGCCAGCTCATAGGTGGCCCTGGCAATTTCCTGGCTCTCGGCTTCGTGGGCGCGCATAATCGTCGAGAGAATGGTGCGCAGTCTTTCTTCATCGCCTGAGGCGGCGGCAAGTTCGGCGCAATGCCAGAGGCAGAGTGTTTTTAAGAGTGGGTAAGCGCTGGTATCGGTAAAAAGTTCAAGGGCTTTGAGGCGCTCCTCCGCCAGGCTCGACTTGCTCATTAACCGGGCTTTCACATAGTCGGCCAGCCGTTTTTCCAGCGTCGAAACATTGCCCCCAAAGCCGCTGGATAGATCGCTGAGGCGCTTGATAGAGGCTTCCCGGCTTTCTTTGCCGAGAGACTCGATGGCCTGGCTGAACGACCTTGATGGTTTCTGCCAGAGGGCGGCTATCTCCTGGCTGAATTCGGCCGGTCTGGGGCTCTGGGGGGCGGCAGACATGGGTTGCCAGGTGGGCAATTGCAGGCAAAGAAAGAGGCTTGTTGCCGTTAGCAAGCGGGAAGCTTTTACCTTATCCAGGCGCCGGCGGCGCTTCGCCTCGGTGGCGGACCTCAGACTCAGCAGTGTTCTATTCAAGGGAGCCTCTTCTTTTGCTTTTTTCTATCTACTGCATAACACCCGGCAAGAATGCTAGCATGAGGCGAGCAGCGGCAAGTAAGGTAGCAAAAGAAAGTTCATGGCAGACAAAATCGTTTACTTTGACAACGCTTCCACTTCTTATCCCAAGCCTGAAACGGTTTACCAGGTTTGCGATCAGACCTTGCGCAGCGCCGGCAACCCGGGTCGGGGCGCCCACCGGCTTGCTTATCAAGCGTCTCACCGATTTTTTGAGGCGCGGGAGACCGTGGCCGATTTTCTCGGGCTTACTGATTCGGAGCGCTTGATTTTTACCTCCGGCTGCACCCAGTCTATAAATATGGTGGTGAGCGGAATGCTAGGCGCCGGCACTCTGAAAGCTGGTGACCGTGTGCTCGTGACAAGCTACGAACACAATGCCGTCATGCGCACCCTGGCCTACCATGAAAGAGTCGATCAAATTGAAGTGGTGCGAGTACCGGCTGGGGCTGACGGGGCTATAGTCGATCTGACGGCCCTGAGACGACTGGTTTCGGAGGAGCCGAAGCCGGCACTGGCCGTTTTTACCAGAGCAAGCAATGTAACCGGGGCGCTTCTGGACCTGCAATCTGTGTCTAATATGTTGGAATTGAGCGGCATTCCACTCTTACTGGATGCCGCCCAGAGTGCCGGTTTGATCCTGGATGACCTGGGCAGTCTCTCGGGTGTTTCCTATTATGTGGCTTCCGGCCACAAAGGTCTCTATGGCCCGCCCGGTGTAGGCATTCTCTATGTGCGCGAGGGGCATGACATTGATCCGCCCACTTGCGGCGGCACCGGGTCTCATTCCGATAGTCTGGCTATGCCCGATTTTCTGCCCGATCGCCTGGAACCTGGTACCCATGGAGTACAGCTCGCCGCCGGTCTGGCCGAGGGTGTGCGTTATTTGCAAGAGCGCGGTCTGGAGAATATTCTGGCCCACGAGGAGAAACTGGCCCGTCTCTTTTTCGACAGCGTTCGTGATATGGAAGCCATCGAGATTCGTGGTCGCAGCTTTGAACATCTGCAGGGGGAAGGGGAGGCGGCCGGCTCCGGCGCTAAAAAGAGCACCCTCGAACTGCGCAAGCAAACCCAGTATTTGCCTGTGGTTTCCTTCAGCTATAAGGGCTTGACGGCCGACCGTGTGGCTGACTGGCTTGATACCGGCTACGGTATCGCTATTCGTTCCGGGCTGCACTGTGCTATTTCCGCCCATAGAGTTTTGAATAGCGAAAAAACAGGGCTGGCGCGGCTGAGCTTCGGAGCTTTCAATAGTGAAGAAGATGTAGAAAAACTTCTTGTTGCGCTGAAAGATCTGGCCAAGGTACCGGCTTGAGCCTGCCGTAAGCATCACTTTCAGAAGTTTTATAGAGCAGTTGGCAGAAGTTGCGTTCGATTGAAGTCTGGACAAGTGGCACAGCCAGAAGAACGGCAAGAGGCCGCCGACAAACACGCCAATGCACATTCAGAGGACCATCAAGGTAACCGTACTTATTGGGTCGATATTGAGGAGCTTTACCGGGATCTCTTGGATGACATCTATGAGCCGGTCAGGTTCGGGGAGCTGGAGTATAGCCCGTCAGCGGTGCTGGAAGCGGTTGATCCGGTGGCTTTCAGGATAGGGGCGCAAGAAAATGC
>Ga0268298_10006239_pt1 | contig 10889 bp, 2 predicted proteins | sample WWTPWeurt_MetaG_FD_194462 | JGI IMG/M metagenome (GOLD analysis project Ga0268298, IMG submission 194462) | Activated sludge microbial communities from WWTP in Nijmegen, Gelderland, Netherland - WWTP Weurt | ecosystem: Engineered > WWTP > Aerobic digester > Activated sludge | place: Netherlands... | reverse complement strand
ATTGGTAACTGTATCCGATAACTATTACAAAAACATTGTTCCTTCTATTACTTCAGGTTCGGTTAATGTAAATGTGATTGGCGATTATCCGGTTACTTTTGGTGCCGTTGATGGTTCGGGCAATGTGGCAGCCGGTGTTTCACTTACCATTATGGTGCGCGACACCACTCGCCCTGATTTTGATTTGAACGGCCCGTCAAGCGAAACAATTCAGGTATTCTCTAATTATACTGAACCTGCAGTAACCGTAAGCGACAATTATGATGCGCAATCAAAACTTGTAATCAATCGCAATTCAGGTGGATTTAATAAGAACGTAGTTGGTTCATACAACATCGTTTACACTTGTACCGATAGTTCAGGTAATGTAGCAACAGCAACCCGCACGGTAAATGTGGTAGATACGCAGGCACCAGTGGTTACTGTTAAAATAAGCGATTTAATTAACTGGCCACTTGGTAAACCGTGGGTTGATCCTGGTGTTCAAATTGTTGATAATTTCTACTCAGAGCAAATGCTGCAGGACACCCCTTATCTTAAAACTACCGGAACGGTGGATGTATACATGGCAGGCTTCTATACCTTGAAATATAAAGTAACCGATCCTTCAGGAAACATTTCGAACGAAGCCGTGCGCAGAGTTCGTGTATTGGTAAACGGAGTGGATGATGTAAAATCAGCTAAAGGTGTTACCTTGTATCCAGTACCATCAAACGGAGAACTAAATGCAGTTATTGATCCGGCTTTCTTAAATAATAACGAGCAGGTAGAAGTAACCGTTTACAATATGATGGGACAAAAAGTGAACGTGCGTGTATCTACTGATGCTTCAAACAAATTAGTAATTGATATGTTGGGAGTAGCTTCAGGTACTTATTACGTTAAACTTTCAGGTTCAAAACTTGATTTCTCTCAAAAGATCAATGTAATCAGGTAATAATGTTCACAGGGTAATACCATGACCATTTTGCCTACATAGCAAAAAAGCCCGGGTTAATCAGTTTGATTATCCCGGGCTTTTTTATGAAAATTTTACAAGTAATTAACCAATAAACTTACCAGTATGAAAATTAATAAACTGTTCAGCTTCTTTTTAATATTCATAAGCTATTGTACTCAGGCGCAAAATTTTTTGCTAAATGAAAATTTTAATACTGCTACAGGAACCACTCCTCCATCCGGATGGACAAACGTTACTTCCGTAGGAGACCCGACTCTTGATAAATGGAAATTTAACAATCCTCAGGGATATCAATATGCTTTACCAATAAAGGACACTGCTGCTTTTGTAGATAGTTATAATTCTGGGAATGCCGGAGGAGTTAATAATGGACTACCTGAAACAGTCATCTTACAGTCTCCTTCCTTTTCAACAATTGGAATTACCGGGGTATTTGTTCAGTACGATTATTTCCTTTTATGGTTGGCAAACGTTTCAGCCAATGTTGATGCCTCTTATGACGGAGGAACCTCATGGAATACTATTGCCACTTATTCATCAATTACAGCTACTGTAACTACTGCTACTTTATCGCTTTCCTCGGCCTACGATAATAAAGCTAGTTGTATGATCCGATTTAGGTGGACACAACCGGCTTCAGCAAATAATAATGGCTATTGGCTTCTGGATAATGTAAAAGTGTTTTCAAGGTATACCACAGACGCAACTATAGGAGCTGTAACAATACCTGTTGACTATACTTGTGCTACAACATCACAACCTGTAAGTGTTCAGGTAACAAATGCAGGTACAGGAACTATTACTAACGTTCCCGTAACGGTTAAAGTGACGGGCCCAATAACAACAACCTTAACAGGAAGCGTTTCTTCACTAAATGCTTTAACAAGTACAACAATTAGTGTAGGAACGATTAATACATCTGCTGGAGGAACCTACAATTTTCAGGTGTATACTGATTTGTCTGGTGATCAAACTAAGTTAAATGATACATTGTATCTTACAAAAACTATTGCAACAACCCCTACTGACCCCGGAGATACTTCTTCCAGTAGGTGTGGTGTAGGACCGGTGACCTTTAATGTGAACGGTACGTCTGCCGATACCACATATTGGTATACTACATCAAGCGGAGGAACTCCGGTAGGTGTTGGGCGTCCTTACGTAACATCAACATTATATACATCTACAAATTACTATGTAGAAAATGCGAGATTCGTTAACAATTCCATTTCGTCAACTTTTACCGGTCCATATAGATTTAATGCTGTGACAGACGTTGGGAATATGATTAATGTAACAACTGCGAATGATATTATTCTTGATAGTTTTGATGTGAACATTTGCTATGCGGGAAACTACACGGTGGAAGTTTATTGGAAAAACGGAAGTTATGTTGGTTCTGAAACCACAGTTAGCGCATGGACTTCCCTGGGAACTGCATCGGTGACGGCCACTGGTTTAGGTAAACCTATACGAGTAAAAGTAAATTCGGTAATGCTGCCTGCTGGCGGAACTTATGGGTTATATTTCAGAGTAACCGGGTCGTCAGCTACTTTCGCATTCAAAGCTTTAAATGGTACTTACTCCAACTCCGATTTAACAATTACCGGAGGATCAATATCGAGTGCTTCATTTACCAACGTTACGGCAGGTTATACCTGGGATGGAAATATATATTTCAGAAAGAAATGTAGTAGCCCAAGAAAAACTGCAGTTGCCACTATCTATGGATTGCCAAGCGGATCTAATTTCTATCCTTCTACTCCTTATAACGGAGTATATAGTTCAGGAACTCAGGTAAACCCTGATATTGTCTATTCAGGCGGAACAGTAAAATATGCTATCAATGCACCGTCAGGATATTCAAATGCTACACATGGGACTACATGGGAATTTGTCAATATGAGTTTTATGACTGTTAACGGAACTCCTCCTAATAGCGGAGATACAAGCACCACAATGCCGGGAAGCAATGATGCAACATTCACATTTACTCCTCCCTATTCAGTAGAGGATACAACTTACGTACTTCAGTATTCAATTCGTAATCTCAGTACTTTATGTGATTCAATTGTTACCAGATATATTTATGTTGCACCAAAACCTCATCCCGGATTCTTAAGCGGCACCTCATGTTCGGGTAAACTCACCTCATTTACGGACACATCAGTTATTCTAAAAGGTTCTTTAACATATAATTGGTATTTTGGAGACCCCAATAATTCTATCTCAACCAGTAAAAATCCGAAATTTGCGTATAGTGCCGCGGGAACTTATACTATAAAATTGGTAGTAACCTCAGACTTGGGGCATCGTGATTCCATTCAAAAAAATATAACTGTAGCCAATACTCCTGTAGTTAAATTCTCCAATACCAACGGATGTTTAGGAGACACCACACGTTTTACTAATCTTACCACTGTGGGTGGCGGATACACCATTACGGGTTATGTATGGGATTTTGGTAACAGCACTTCAGATATACAAACCAATCCGAAAACAGTTTATCTGAGCACCGGAATATACAACGTAAGGTTAATTGCTACCACGAATGCAGGATGTAGCGACACCCTCGACAAGCCCGTTTCAGTATTTGCCAAACCGGTTGCTTCATTTACTCCTCCTGCAAATTTATGTGCCGCCACTCCTGCAAGCTTTAGCAATACTTCTACTTTGTCTAATGGGCAAATGGGAGTTAATTGGTCATTTGGCGATGGCGAAACAGATTTTAATATCAGCCCTACACATCAGTACCTGAATGCCGGAAACTATTCAGTTAAATTAAAGGTGTATTCAAATTTTGGTTGCTTTGATTCAGTTACTAAAACAGTAGTGGTGGCTCAAACTCCTAAAGCAGCTTTCACCTACGCCAATGCATGTACCCGCGATAGTGTTTCATTTACAAATACAACTACTTTTGGAGGTACAGGTACGGTTAGTTTAACCTGGACTTTTGGAGACGCTACTACCGCAAGTACAACGGGATCGGTAAAACATAAATACGTAAATGCCGGAACGTATAACGCCTCATTAAAAGCTGAGGCAGGCGCTTGTTTCAGTACTCAGAGTACAGGCATTAACGTAAACACTCGCCCGGTTGCCGCTTTCACCACATCATCTACCTGTGTAAATACTCCGGTACAGTTTTCAAATACATCAGTTGCCGGAAATTCAGCTACAAGTTCGTGGGCATTTGGAGACGGGGGAGTGGCTGCAGGCCAGTCACCAACTCACTCATACACTACTGTTGGAAATGTAAATGCTAAATTGGTTGTAATGGAAAACAATTGTTACGATTCGGTTTCGGTTCCGCTTACCATTCATGCATTACCGGTTGTTTCATTTACCTCAACTCCTATGGCCGGTATAAGGCAATTACAATTTAACCCGAACAACCCGGCCATGATTAACTACGAGTGGAACATGGGCGATGGCAATATTGTTAACCAAATAAATCCGGTTTACAGCTTTATGTCAAACGGGCCTTTCAATGTTACCTTAACTGCCAGCGATTCGAACGGCTGTTCAAACAGCAAAACAAATCAGGTATCGTTTAATGTGTCTATCGGTAAAATGCCCGATGGGTTAAGCAGTTTTGAAGTATATCCTAATCCTTTCAGCAATCAAACAAATATTAGCTATACCGTGGCAAAAACGGCTAAGGTAGAAGTTAGAGTGTATGATATGCTGGGTAAGGAAATTAATACGCTGGTAAATGAAATTCAAAGTTCAGGATCTTACCATACCCTGTTCAGCTTAAATTCAGTTGAATTGAAATCCGGTTCATATATTGTAAAAATTGCCATTGATGGAAATATTGCATCAAAACAAATAATAGCAATTAACAGATAAACATATTTTAACTTCATAAAAGAAGCCCGAACTGATTTCAGTTCGGGCTTCTTTTATGATACAAAAATTGAGTTAAGCCATGTATCGGTTACCTACCCACACAAATCGTTTGGTAACAAATTCAGGATTTGTAAAGCTGGCATTACCTGCCGGGTTTCCTCCTGTAAGATGAAAATCACTGAAAGCGGCATGTGAATTAATAAATGCAGCTCCGGTAAAATTAAATGAAACCGGAACAAAAGCAGCGTTCATTTCATTCGCTATTTTTTGAATATCGGATTCATTAGTAGTATAAGCCCCGCAGGTTAAGGCTCCCTTTTGCTCAGCCAGCGACCTGGCAATTGCTATCGAATCATCAAGTCCGTCTGTTTTTATAACATAAACAATAGGTCCAAAACACTCATTGCCGTATAAATCTGATTGAGATTTATCAAGAGAAATCACCACTGGAGTTGCAATTCGTGCATCAACAAATTCCTCATTTTTAATGGAACGCGATGCAAGCGCTACCTGTCCACCGCTTGCCAAAATACCTTTAGTTCTTCCGAGGGTTGCTTCCGATTGGATAGCGCCAATTGTCCCGGGTCCGGCTTTCGGATTATCAACTAATCCATTAATTGCTGCTGCAAGGCCTTGAACAAAATTATTGTAGCTTACCACACCTTCCGAAGTGGTTACACCATTTTTACTTACAAAAATATTTTGAGGTGCAGTACACATTTGGCCACTATACAAACTTGCCGAGAAAGCAATATTTCCCAAAACTGCTTTTAAATCCGTAACCGAATCTAATATAATCGAATTTACTCCGGCCTTTTCTGTAAAAGTAACTTTTGGCAAATGCTCTATATAATTACCAAATTCGCTGCTCCCTGTAAAATCAATCATCTTAACGGAAGGGGCTTCTGCTAATTGTTTAGTTACAGGAGAAGCGCTTGAATCAACAGCCAGTTGAACAATATTGGGATCTAACCCCGACTCCAAAAGGGCTTGTTGAATTTCTTCAATCACTATCGCAATTGGTAAAACTGCTTTCGAATGGGGTTTTACAATACATGGATTTCCGGTAATAAGTGTGGCATACAAACCGGGTACAGTATTCCATACAGGGAAAGTAGAACAACCAATCACAAGCCCCGTACCTTTACCTATAGCTTTCCAGTCTTTGTGGAGTTTCAAATCAAATTTCCCGAACGATTTAATCCATTCTGCCTCCTTCGGAAATCTGGTTAATTCTTCATACCCCATAGCCACTGCTTCCAGCGCGCGGTCATTTGCATGTGGCCCGCTTGCCTGAAAACTCATCATAAAGGATTGTCCGGTACAATGCATGGTAGCATAAGCTATATCAAAAAATCTTAAACTAATTCTTGAAAGAGACTCTATTAATATACCGGCTCGCTCTTCTATGTTAATACTGCTCCACTGTTTTTGCGCATTGCTTGCATTACCCAATAGTTTTGAAACAGAATATGCCGGATATCTTACTCCAATGCCTACCTGAAGAAATGGAGAAACCTCTTCTCCAATCCATGATTCGGGTTCTCCCTGTTTAAGGCCACCAAAATTAGAATTCATTATTCCGCTCATCCACACCTTAGCTTTTCCATCTAAATCTTCGGGATATGCTTTGGGACTTTCCGGATAAGGAGAGAAATAGGTTCTTTTCCTGGAGGCAGAAATGGCCTCTTCAAGAGTCTTACGATGCTTTTCAAATAAAGTCATATGCGTTTTTTAATGGTGAGGGCAAATTTATTGCTTTGGTACATACTTGTTTTCATACCGTCAATAAAATTCTTAGCTTGATTCACAGCATACTTAAAAAATTTTAATGCCCGGGTGGTGGCACTAATTAAATACTCCCTTACCTTTGTCGTCCCAAAATCAGAAGGGTAGTTCTTTAAAAGTTTCTCTTTCCGGGGAGATTAAATGGGTTCAGGATAAAGGGATTAAAGAAAAGATTAAAAAAATCTTGACTTAATCAAAAACCTGCTTACCTTTGCGACCCCGTTTGGGAAAAGTTCTTTGGAAAAGGGTAGTCAGAAAAAAGTTTAAAAAAACTTTGGTCACATAAAAAATCTGAAATACCTTTGCCACCCCTTCCGATAGTGGAAGGAAGTAAGAAGAAATTTGGAGCCGAAAGGCTAATTCAAATAAAGTTCTTTGAAGTAATGAAATAGCGAGCCTTTTGGATTTTCCAAAAGACATTAAATCTGAGAAATTTTCAAATCAAACATCTTTTACTATGGAGAGTTTGATCCTGGCTCAGGATGAACGCTAGCGGCAGGCCTAATACATGCAAGTCGTACGGGATAAGTTGTAGCAATACGACTTTGAGAGTGGCGTACGGGTGCGTAACACGTATGCAACCTACCTTTGACTGGGGCATAGCCCGGAGAAATTCGGATTAATACCCCATAACATAATAAAGTGGCATCACTTTATTATCAAAACTACGGTGGTCAAAGATGGGCATGCGGCTGATTAGCTAGTTGGTGAGGTAACGGCTCACCAAGGCTACGATCAGTAGGGGGTCTGAGAGGATGTCCCCCCACACTGGTACTGAGACACGGACCAGACTCCTACGGGAGGCAGCAGTAGGGAATATTGGTCAATAGACGCAAGTCTGAACCAGCCATGCCGCGTGCAGGATGACTGCCCTATGGGTTGTAAACTGCTTTTATCAGGGAAGAAACCCCTCTACGTGTAGAGGGCTGACGGTACCTGAGGAATAAGGATCGGCTAACTTCGTGCCAGCAGCCGCGGTAATACGAAGGATCCAAGCGTTGTCCGGATTTACTGGGTTTAAAGGGTGCGTAGGCGGACTTTTAAGTCAGTGGTGAAAGCCGGTAGCTTAACTATCGAATTGCCATTGAAACTGAGAGTCTCGAGTATGGTTGAGGTGGCCGGAATGTATCATGTAGCGGTGAAATGCTTAGATATGATACAGAACACCAATTGCGAAGGCAGGTCACTAAGCCATAACTGACGCTGAGGCACGAAAGCGTGGGGAGCAAACAGGATTAGATACCCTGGTAGTCCACGCCCTAAACGTTGATTACTCGCTGTTGGCGATACACTGTCAGCGGCTAAGCGAAAGCGGTAAGTAATCCACCTGGGGAGTACGGTCGCAAGATTGAAACTCAAAGGAATTGACGGGGGCCCGCACAAGCGGAGGAGCATGTGGTTTAATTCGATGATACGCGAGGAACCTTACCTGGGCTTGAATGTGAGTGACCGGTGCCGAAAGGTACCTTCCCTTCGGGGCACAAAACAAGGTGCTGCATGGCTGTCGTCAGCTCGTGCCGTGAGGTGTTGGGTTAAGTCCCGCAACGAGCGCAACCCCTATCTTTAGTTGCCATCAGGTAATGCTGGGAACTCTAAAGAGACTGCCTGCGTAAGCAGTGAGGAAGGTGGGGATGACGTCAAGTCATCATGGCCCTTACGTCCAGGGCTACACACGTGCTACAATGGTCGGTACAATGAGTCGCAACATGGCAACATGAAGCTAATCTCAAAAAGCCGATCTCAGTTCGGATTGAGGTCTGCAACTCGACCTCATGAAGTTGGATTCGCTAGTAATCGGATATCAGCAATGATCCGGTGAATACGTTCCCGGGCCTTGTACACACCGCCCGTCAAGCCATGGAAGTTGGGAGAACCTGAAGCCGATAACCGCAAGGAGTCGTCTAGGGTTATACCAGTAACTAGGGCTAAGTCGTAACAAGGTAACCGTACCGGAAGGTGTGGTTGGACCACCTCCTTTCTAGAGTCAGATTTAACTGTTCGCTATTTCATTTCACTTCAAATTTTGTTCTTTGATAGTTTATTGCTTAGGAAACAAAACCAATAACGTAAACATCAGAGGGGCCTACCTTCTCTGAGTTTCGTAGATTAAAATATTATATAGTCTCGTAGCTCAGTTGGTTAGAGCGCTACACTGATAATGTAGAGGTCCCCAGTTCAAATCTGGGCGGGACTACAATATCGTTATTGGGGAATTAGCTCAGCTGGCTAGAGCACCTGCCTTGCACGCAGGGGGTCAACGGTTCGAATCCGTTATTCTCCACAAGTCTTATCCTAAGCGGTTAGACAAAGTTCTTTGACATGTTGAAAGAAAATATAAGAGTAATCGAGTAAAATCATTTTACACGAGTTCTGAAATTGAAACTTAAGTTACTAAGGGCGTATGACGGATGCCTTGGCTCTCAGAGGCGATGAAGGACGTGACTAGCTGCGATAAGCTCCGGGGAGCTGCTAATGAGCTTTGATCCGGAGATGTCCGAATGGGGAAACCCGCCAGTTTACTGGCTTATAGCAAACCTGCTGAACTGAAACATCTAAGTAGGCAGAGGAAGAGAAAACAATAGTGATTTCCTAAGTAGTGGCGAGCGAACGGGAAACAGCCCAAACCAGTTATGTTTAGGCATAACTGGGGTTGTAGGACTGCATTGTGGAATATAAAAACAAAATTGAATCCTTTGGAAAGAGGAACCATAGAGGGTGACAGTCCCGTAAATGAAAAGTTTTATTACCTAGCAGTATCCTGAGTACCGCGGGGTCGGAGACGCCCTGTGGGAATCCACCAGCACCATCTGGTAAGGCTAAATACTACTGAGAGACCGATAGCGAACTAGTACCGTGAGGGAAAGGTGAAAAGCATCTCAAATAGAGAAGTGAAAAGTACCTGAAATCATACGCTTACAAGCGGTAGGAGCCCTTCGGGGTGACTGCGTGCCTTTTGCATAATGAGCCTACGAGTTACTCTTCACTGGCAAGGTTAAGGACTTCAGGTCCGCAGCCGAAGCGAAAGCGAGTCTGAATAGGGCGCTTAGTCAGTGGAGGTAGACGCGAAACCTAAGTGATCTACCCATGGGCAGGATGAAGTGCGGGTAACACCGCATGGAGGTCCGAACTGGTAGGCGTTGAAAAGCCTTCGGATGACCTGTGGGTAGGGGTGAAAGGCTAATCAAACTGGGAGATAGCTCGTACTCCCCGAAATGTTTTTTGGAACAGCCTCAGTATATAGTGTCGCAGAGGTAGAGCTACTAATTGGGTGAGGGGGTGTCAAAACCTACCGAGCTCAGATAAACTCCGAATGCTGCTGACATGTTCACTGGGAGTGAGCCCTCGGGTGCTAAGGTCCGAGGGCGAGAGGGAAAGAACCCAGACCATCAGCTAAGGTCTCCAAATCTATACTAAGTTGAACTAACGTGGTCCAGTCGCTAAGACAGCTAGGATGTTTGCTTGGAAGCAGCCATTCATTTAAAGAGTGCGTAACAGCTCACTAGTCGAGCGACCGGGCGTGGATAATAAACGGGCATTAAGTATAGTACCGAAGCTATGGACTCGAAAGAGTGGTAGGGGAGCATTCCAACCGCGTTGAAGCCATATCGTCAGATGTGGTGGAGCAATTGGAAAAGCCAATGTAGGCATAAGTAACGATAAAGCAGGCGAGAAACCTGCTCACCGATAACCTAAGGTTTCCTGATCAACGTTAATCGGATCAGGGTTAGTCGGGACCTAAGGCGAAGCCGATAGGCATAGTCGATGGACAACAGGTTAATATTCCTGTACCCAATGCAATGCGATCTGGGGACGGAGATACGTAGCTGCTACGTGCTGACGGATATGCACGTTGAGCCTAGCCCTCGGGCAAAGCGAAGCAGTAAAGTAGCTTCCTAGAAAAGCCAGTAAGCTTCAGTTGCATTTGGCCCGTACCGCAAACCGACACAGGTAGGTAAGGAGAATATCCTAAGGTGCTCGAGTGATCCACGGTTAAGGAACTCGGCAAATTAACCCTGTAACTTCGGGAAAAGGGGTGCCCCCTTTGGGGGGCCGCAGTAAAATGGCCCAGGCGACTGTTTAACAAAAACACATGGCTATGCTAAATCGAAAGATGATGTATATGGCCTGACACCTGCCCGGTGCTGGAAGGTTAAGAGGGGATGTCAGCCGCAAGGCGAAGCATTGAATCGAAGCCCCAGTAAACGGCGGCCGTAACTATAACGGTCCTAAGGTAGCGAAATTCCTTGTCGGGTAAGTTCCGACCTGCACGAATGGTGTAACGATCTGG
>Ga0268298_10006238_pt1 | contig 10892 bp, 8 predicted proteins | sample WWTPWeurt_MetaG_FD_194462 | JGI IMG/M metagenome (GOLD analysis project Ga0268298, IMG submission 194462) | Activated sludge microbial communities from WWTP in Nijmegen, Gelderland, Netherland - WWTP Weurt | ecosystem: Engineered > WWTP > Aerobic digester > Activated sludge | place: Netherlands... | reverse complement strand
AGTTTTCAACGATCCGGCAAGGGCACGGCGGGCCAGTTCCAAGGCTGCAGCGAGTTGGGCGGCTTTCGCCGGGCCGATGCCGGAAAGGCGGGCCAGATCCTTGGTGCCGGCGGCGGCCAGGCGCGCCAGGTCGCCATCGAAACTCGCCAGCAGATCGCGGGCCAGATCGACCGCGCTCTTGCCGCGCACGCCGACGCGCAGGAATATCGCCAGCAGTTCTGCGTCGGACAACGCCGCCGCGCCCTGTTGGGCAAGCCGCTCGCGCGGGCGTTCCGCCGCGGGCCAATCGCGTATGGCCATGGATTACAATCCCCGCTTGAGTGCCGAATGGCGGGATTTTAATGTCATGAACGAATTTCAGGGCAAGCGCATCGTGTTGGGCGTGACCGGTGGCGTCGCGGCCTACAAGGCGGCGGAACTGGTGCGCCTGCTGGTCAAGGCCGGCGCAGAAGTCGACGTCGCCCTGACGGCAGCCGGCGCGCAGTTTGTGGGTGCCGCAACGTTCCAGGCGCTGACCGGCCGTCGCGTCTGGCAGGCGCTGTGGGACGAGCGCATGGACAACGGCATGGCGCACATCGACCTGACTCGCGGCGCCGCCGCAATGCTTGTGGCTCCGGCGACTGCGGATTTTCTGGCCAAGCTGGCGCACGGCTTTGCCGATGACCTGCTTTCCACGCTTTGCCTGGCGCGCGACTGCCCACTGCTGGTGGCTCCCGCGATGAATCGACAGATGTGGGAGAACCCGGCGACCCGGCGCAACGTTGCTCAGCTGCGGGTCGATGGTGTCAGCGTTCTGGGCCCTGCCCATGGCGCGCAGGCCTGCGGCGAAGTGGGCGACGGACGCATGCTGGAAGCCCAGGAACTGTTCGACGAGCTTCATGCCTCGCTGCAGGCCAAATCCCTGGCAGGCAAGCGTGTGCTGCTGACCGCGGGGCCGACCTTCGAAGCGCTCGATCCGGTGCGCGGCCTGACCAATTCGAGTTCCGGCAAGATGGGATTTGCGCTGGCGCGTGCGTGTGCCGAAGCGGGTGCAGAGGTGACCCTGGTCGCCGGCCCGGTGACCTTGGCAACGCCGCGCGGTGTTCTGCGCATTGATGTGAAAAGCGCTCTCCAGATGCGCGACGCGACGATGCGGGCGCTACCCGGGCAGGATGTATTCATCGGCGTCGCCGCCGTGGCCGACTACCGGCCGCGGCAGGAATCCGCGCAAAAGATCAAGAAGGGCACGGTCACTCTCTCCCTGGAACTCGAAGCCAACCCCGACATCCTTGCCGAAGTCGCGGCGCGGCCGGATGCGCCGTTGTGCGTCGGCTTCGCCGCCGAGAGCCAGGACCTGGCGAAGTATGCCGAAGGCAAGCGCGTGGCGAAGAAGCTCGCGCTGGTGGTCGGCAATCTGGTGCAGGACGGCCTCGGTGGCGACAGCAATGCCGTCACCCTGTTCGACGCGACCGGCGCGCATGTCCTGCCGCCGGCGGACAAATCCGAAGTGGCGCGCGGCATCGTTGCGCACATCGCCGGCCTGATGGAGCAGCGGCGTGGCCAGCATTGACCTCAAGATTCTCGATGCCCGCCTGAAGCAAAATGGCTACGCGCCGCAATATGCCACCGCCGGCTCTGCCGGCATCGACTTGCGTGCCTGCATCGAAGCGACGATGCAAATCCATCCGGGCGAAACTGTCCTGGTGCCAACCGGGATCGCAATCCACTTGTCGGATCCCGGCCTTGCGGCCATGATCCTGCCGCGCTCGGGCCTCGGCCACAAGCACGGCATCGTGCTGGGCAACCTGGTTGGCCTGATCGATTCGGATTACCAGGGCGAGATTTTCGTATCCACATGGAATCGCGGTCATGACATCTTTACCCTGAATCCTCTGGATCGATTGGCGCAGCTGGTGGTGGTGCCGGTGGTACAGGTCGCGTTCAACGTCGTCGACGAATTTCCGGCCAGCGATCGCGGCGCCGGCGGCTTTGGCAGCACGGGCCACAAGTAGGCCCGCCCGGTAGTTCCAGGTGTCCCAAAAAAGCAAACCCCGCCGATTGGCGGGGTTTGTCATGACGATGTTGCAATCGATCAGGTCGACATCTCGGTGAGGATGTTCCTGAGCCAGCTTTCGCCGTAAACGTGCTCCGCTTTGCCCAGTGAGAAGTCGGCGGGAGAGATCGCCGTCGCGCTGGACTTGATCTTGCCGCCCTCCAGCTTGAATACCTGCGCGATGCTGACCGATTCGTGGTCGCTGATGGCGCTGTAGCAGACGTTGATGCCGGAAAACTCGACCGTCTCCTTGCCATTTAGCAGGTTCACCACATTCATGGCGCAGACCTTGGCCTGGGAGTTGGCCGAGTAGCCGGACTTCGGCATCGGCGGGCCGTCGGAAGGCAGCGCGGTGGCATCGCCAATGACGTGGATGCCCTTGTGCTTGGTTGACTCGAAGGTTACCGCATCTACCGGGCACCATTTCTTGTCGTCGCCCACCAGGCCGGCCTTGACCGCGATATCTCCGGCGCGCTGGGACGGGATCAGGTTGATCACGTCGCCCTTGAAGTCCTCGATACCTTCGATGCTGACCAGTTTCGCGCCGGTGTCGGCCTTGGTGACCTTCTTGCCGCCAATGTACTGGAAGTTATCTTTGTAATAGGTACTCCATGCCTTGGTAAACAGCGGCTTCTTGGAGACCACATCGGGGTTGGCGTCGAGCAGGATCAGCTTCGACTTCGGCTTGTGGGTCTTCAGGTAATGGGCGATCAGGCAGGAACGCTCGTATGGCCCGGGCGGGCAGCGATAGGGTGTCAGCGGCATGCTGATGATGACGGTACCGCCATCCTTCATTGACTGGAGTTGGTTGCGCAGCAGGGTCGATTGCGCGCCGGCCTTCCACGCGTGCGGGAATATCTCGGCGGTCTGGGCGTTGTAGCCTTCGATTTCCTCGGTGCGGAAATCGATGCCGGGTGAAACGATCAGGCGGTCATAGTCGAGGGTGCCCGCGCTGGTGACTACCTTTTTAGCCGCCGCGTCGATGTCCGTGACTTCCGCGTAGACCATCTTGACCCCATGATTCGCCGTCAGCTTGTCGTAGCCGATGGTGATGTTGTTCATGTTGTCGGTAAGGCCGGCAATGTAGAAATTGCTGAATGGGCAGGAAACGAACTGCTTGTTCCTCTCGATCATTACGACTTCGATCGATTTGTCCAGCATGCGCACGTACTTGGCGGCGATGGCGCCGCCGTAACCGCCGCCGATCACCACCACGCGGCGCCCGCTCTTGGGCATGATGTCCGCCGCGCGGCCGATCATCGGTAATCCCGCCGCGCCGGCTCCGGCGCCTACCAGTTTCAGAAAACTTCTGCGATCCAGTGTCATTTTATCTTCCCCCTGTTATTTAACGCTGGCGTAGAAGTGGAGTAGAGCCTCGAGGTCTTCCTTGGACATCGGGTCAACCTTCTCCTTCATCTTTTCCGGCATCTTGCGCTTGCCCGACAGGTAGTCGGCCATCTGCATCTGCATGTAGGGCAGCCACTGGCTGGCCATCACCGGCGTATCGTCCTTGCCTTCGCGACCATCCTCGATGTGGCAGCGGCCGCAATTGCTTTCCTGCAGGCTGGCGCCCTTCTTGACCTTGGCGGCGTCGACGACCTGATTCGTGACGTGGAGTTTTTGCTTGGAGAAGAACTCAGCCATCGCCGTTACTTCGGCGTCGCTGTAACCCTTGGCAAGGCGTCCCATGACCGTGGAAGGTCGTTCGCCGCTCTTGAATTTCTTCATGGCGACCTCGATGGCCTCCTTGGACTGGCTGGCCAGGCTGGGCATCGTCAGGCCTGCGCTGCCACCGTTGGTGCCGTGACAGCCGGCACAGGCGTTCGACAGCATCGCCGCCGAGGGCGGTGCCGCCTGGGCCAGCGCGGATATCGCCAGGACGCTGGTGGCCAGCGTCCATCCTCTCCATCTCATCATCATATTGTCTTCTCCTGGGTTTGATGAATGTACTGCTGAAAATCGTCTGTCGCCTTACTGCTTTTGTACGTCGATATAGTTTTTCACGCCCGGATTGGGTTTGTCCAGGCCGAACTGGTAGCCCAGCGAAACATAGTGGAAGCGGGCGTTGGTGAAATCCTCGTGCAGCGCAAAGCCGAAGTTATACACCTTATCGGCGGTAATGGCATGGTCGCCCTTGCCGCCGCCGGCCAGCGAGCGCTCGAAGACGACCACCCACTTGTTGCCTTCCTTCTTGCCTTCGGCCTTGAGCCCGCTCTTGCCGCCGTCCATGTGGCGTTCGCTGTCCACCCAGCCGTCGACCGGGGCCTGGCCCTTGCCGCTGCGGAACTGGATCAGGTCCATGAACTTGCCGCCGGCCAGGTCGGCGCCGGTGATGTACTTGGTCTTCTTGTCATCCTTGGCATCCTTCATGGTGCGCAGATCGACGTGGCAGGTACCCCAGCAGCCGTTCAGATCGCTGCCCTCGACCGTGCCGCCGCCGTCGAACATCATGGTCAGCTTGACTTCGTTCTTCGGGTCCAGCTTCTTGTCGCCGTTCTTCGGCGGCACCCATTCGAAGCGGAAATATATCTTGCTGCCGTCGTGGGTGGTCTGGAAGGTCATCGGGATGAAGCCGACCTTGCCGGCGGGCGGATCGGGTTCCATCACGGTCTTGGATACGCCGACCGGTTTGCCGGTTACGATGGCCGTGCCGACTTCGTTGGCGTCACCCTCGTGGCACTTGGCGCAGGCGCGCTTTTTCTCGACGATGTCGGCGGCCGAGGAGTGGTCGGCCTTGTTCATGATCCACTCCAGGCCGGCCTGGCCGGGATAGAAGACCTTGATCTGGCGCGACGGTACTTTGCTCCAGTCCAGCGCCGTAACGGTACCGGCCGCGGGCGCGGCCTCCGCCTTGGCCGGCTTGGTCGCGGTGGCAACGTTTGTCGCCGCGGTCGCGGCAGCCGTGCCCGCGGCAGTGGCCGCCGTTGTCATCGCGCTCGTCGCGGCGGTGGCCAGCGCGGTGGTGGCCGCAGCGACGGCCGGGGCCGGTGACGTCGCCGGCACCGCCGGCTTTTCTTCCGCCTTGGCCGGGGCAGGGCTGTCCGCTTGCGCCGTCGGCGCGGCAGCTGGCTGAACTTGCGCCGGGTCCTTCTTCAGATGGACGGGCTTGTGCGCGATGCCCTTGTGGCAGTCGATGCAGGTCTTGCCATCTTCGATCGCGCCTTCGTGTTTGGTCACCGACCTGTCCTTCTGCTTCGCCGGGTCCATGGTCTTGAAGTCGTGGCAGTTGCGGCATTCCTTCGAGTCGCGATCCTTCATGCGTTCCCAGACGCGCTCGGCCATCGCCAGACGGTGCGCCTCGTATTTCTCTGGCGTGTCGAGGGTGCCCTTGATGTGGCCGATCACGTCGCGCGCCGCCATCAGCTTCTGGAACGACTTGAATATGTAGTCGGTCGGGGTCTTGCTGCTGGCGACGTGGCAGTCCGCGCATTGCACCGTGGTACCGCTGCGGTTCTTGTAATGGACGGTCTTCTTCAGTTCCTCGAAGGGGATCGTCATTTCGTGGCAGGACATGCAGAAGTCGGAGCGGTTGGTATATTCCATTCCCATGTTGAGGCCGCCCCAGATCATGATGCCGCCCAGGATGCCGACCACGAGCATCCGCCCGATCGAACACTGTGGCTGGCGCTTGAGGAAGCCGAACAGCCCCTTGCGGGGTTCGGGAGTGACACCGTCAGAAGAGTTCTCCGCCATTTTCGCTATTCCCAATAAATAATTGAATGTCCTGCCGCCGGGTACGCGGCCCGTATGCCCTGCATGGGATTGTCCTATCGCCACCGCGGCTTCGTCTCCCCGATATCGAGAAGCCGAGAACCGTGATTCCTCCCCCTTCAATGAAGCGCCTGCTTATCCAGACTACGTTTATGGTTTCTCGCCGGATTATTGCAGGGGGTTCGCGTGCCGTACAAGAGATTGTTGTGATTAGGGGATCAAGCAGACTTCTATAAGCATTTGCTTATTGTCCGTGCAAAAAAAACGGCATCCGGCTGGCGCCGAATGCCGTTTCATTCCGGGTCTCGCCGTACTGCCAGCGCCGACTTTTTCCGTTGTCTGGTTGAGGGCCTTATTCCATCGCTTCATAGAGAGGCAAGGTGAGGAACTCCGGGTAGTTGTCCGCGAGCGACATCTCTTCGAAGATTTTCGCCGCCTGGTCGTAGGTTTCGGTCTTCTCACCCTGCGCCGTGACGGTGGCCTTCACCTTTGCCAGCTCCTCGGGAATGATGCCGCGGACCATGTCAGCGGTGACTTTGCGGCCGTCGTCGAGCTTGCCCTTGGGACTGACCACCCACTGCCACACCTGTGAGCGGCTGATTTCCGCAGTGGCGGCGTCTTCCATCAAGTTGTGGATGGGCACGCAGCCGTTGCCGGCGAGCCAGCTGCCGAGGTAATGGATGCCGACGTTGATGTTGTTGCGCACGCCGGCCTCTGTAATCGGCTGCTCGGGCTGGAAGTTAAGCCAGTCCCTGGGTCCGAAACTTTCGTCGCGTTGTTTTTCCCACTGGTTGGGGCGGTCGCCCAGCACCTTCCTGAATTCCTCGGCGGCGATCGGCACCAGCCCCGGGTGGGCCACCCAGCCTCCGTCGAAACCGTCGTTGGCGTCGCGGGTCTTGTCGTGGCGAATGCCGGCCATGGCCTTCTCGTTGGCCACCGGGTCATTCTTGATCGGGATCAGCGCGCTCATGCCGCCCATGGCCGGGGCGCCTCGCTTGTGGCAGGCCTTGACCAAAGCCAGAGCGTAGCTGCGCATGAAGGGCACTTCCATGGTGATCGCGCCGCGATTGGCCAGGCAGAAGTCCTTGTTGCGCTTGAACTTCTTGATGCAGGAGAAGATGTAGTCCCAGCGCCCGGCGTTCAGCCCGGCACTGTGTTCGCGGAGCTCGTAGAGGATCTCTTCGAGTTCGAATGTGGCCAGGATGGTTTCGATCAGCACCGTGGCCTTGATCGTGCCCTGAGGCAGGCCGATCTCGTTTTGCGCCATGACGAAAATGTCATTCCACAGCCGCGCTTCGAGGTGGCCTTCCATCTTCGGGAGGTAGAAGTAGGGACCGGCGCCACGGGCGAGCTGCTCCTTGGCGTTGTGGAAGAGGAACAGGGCGAAGTCGAAGACGCCGCCAGAGACCCGCTGGCCGTCGATCAGCACATGCTTTTCATCCAGATGCCAGCCACGGGGGCGTACTTGCAGGGTGGCGACCTTGTCGTTGAGCTTGTATTCCTTGCCTGCTTCGTTCTTGAAACTGAGTTGGCGGCGGATCGCCTTGTACAGGTTGATCTGGCCCTGGATCAGGTTGTCCCACTTCGGACTGTTGGAATCCTCGAAGTCGGTCATGTAGCTGTCAGCCCCGGAGTTATAGGCGTTGATGACCATCTTGGCTTCGACCGGGCCGGTAATCTCGGTATGGCGGCGTTCGAGAGCCTTCGGTAGCGGCGCGATCCTCCAGTCGCCTTCGCGGATGTGTTTCGTCTCTGGCAGGAAGTCGGGCATCTCGCCGGCATCGATGCGGGCCTGGCGCTCGACGCGCTTCTTCAGCAATTCCCTGCGGCGTGGCTCGAAGGCGCGGTGTAGCTTGACGACAAGTTCCAGCGCTTCGGGTGTCAGGATGGTGGCGTATTCAGCGGATACGGGGGCGTTGATCTGGACGCCGGCGGGCAGGGCCATGGGGAACTCCTAGAAAGAGGTTGCTGGGATGGTCGAATTCTATTCTTGCCAAATAGGATATAGAAGCTACGATGTGAGCAAATGATTAGTTACTAAAAGTACATAATGGATCAGTTTAAGCAGATATCTGCATTCGTTAATGTCGCAAGTCGCGGCAGTTTGTCCGCTGCTGCCCGCATCGAAGGAGTTACGCCGGCCATCATCGGGCGCCGGCTCGATGCCTTGGAGGAACGCCTTGGGGCGAAACTGCTGCTGCGCACGACGCGCCGGATCTCGTTGACTTTCGAAGGCGCGGCCTTCCTCGAGGAGTGCCAGCGCATCCTGCGCGAACTGGCCGATGCCGAGGGCGCGGTGAGCTTGGGCGGCATCCGTCCCGGAGGCCATCTGAAGGTTTCTGCACCGGCCGGATTCGGGCGTCGACACGTGGCGCCCCTGCTGATGGAATTCATGACGGAGAACCCGGAAGTTACCGTCAGGCTGGAACTCTCGGACCGATTGGTCGACCTGGTCGAAGAAAACGTCGACTGCGCCATCCGCATCGGCGACCTGGCCGATTCGAGCCTGATCAGCATTCGTCTGGGAGAAATGCGTAGGGTGGTGGTCGCCAGTCCCGACTACGTTGCCAGATGCGGCGTACCGCCAGCGCCGACTTTTCTTGCCGAGCACAACTGCCTGTCCTTGCGCCAGCAACGCGGATGGACCTTGTGCGTCGATGGCGAGGTCAGGGTGGTAAAAGTGAGTGGTGGCTTCGAGTGCAACGACGGCGCGGTGTTGCACGATTGGGCGCTGGCCGGCCAGGGCCTGGCGTGGCGCTCCTTGTGGGAAGTCGGTGCCGACATCAAGGCTGGGCGGTTGCTGACGATACTCGACGAGTATGCCGCGCCGCCGGTCGGCATTCACGCGGTGGTGCCGCAGCGTCGCCACCTGCCGCTGCGGGTACGCTCCTTCATCGACCTGCTGAAGGCCCGCTGGCGTGACTCCGCCTACTGGACGGCGGCGGCCGGCGTCTGAGCTGCTTGTGGCTCGAGGGTCGAGCGCAGGAAGTCATCGAGCCCGCGTACCCATGCGTCGCGATTGAAGACGAAGCCGTCGTTGTGGCCGCCCTCGATTTCGAGGAATTGCTTGGGCGACCCTGCGGCGGCGAATAACTGCTCGCCATGGGCAAAGGGAACGATGTCATCGCCCCGGCTGTGGATCACCAGCACCGGAGCCGCGATCGTTGCCAGGCGCTCGCGCGTGTCGTAGCGGATGCGTGCGAGCAGGCGAACCGGCAGCCAGGGGTAGATCCCGGCGCCGAGATCCGGTACCGAGGTAAAGGTCGACGCCAGCACCAGCGCCGCCGGCCTCTGTACGGTAGCCAGTTGAGCCGCCACCGCTCCGCCCATGGATTCTCCAAAGACGACGATCCTTCCGACCGGATAGCTGAGCGCTTGCGTGGCATGGCGCCAGGCGGCAGCGGCGTCGAGGTAGGTGCCTTCCTCGGACGGCTTACCGCTGCTGCGGCCGTAGCCGCGGTAGTCGAGAATCAAGCTGGCATAACCGAGATCGTGGAACATGCGCAGATAGTCAAGCCGATGGCCGATGTTGCCGGCATTGCCGTGGAAGACAAGGACAAGGCCGCGTGCGCTCGCGCCGGCCTTGGCCGGAACATGCCAGGCGTCGAGCTTTTCGCCGTCGTCGGTGGCGAGCGTCAGTGCATCGAAACGCAGGCCGATGCCGGCCGGCGTGGCCTCATACCCGCGTTCCATCGCTGCCTGGAACACCAGCGCGTCCTGCTTGAAGTAGATCAGTGCGGCCAGTCCGGCATAGGCCAGCAGGCCGATCTGGATGGCAGACAAGAGCATCGACTTCCCTTTCTGGCTGCGTCCGTCGCCCATGGTTGTACCTGGTTTGCGTCTGTTCCCTGCGCCGACTGTAACGCAATCCTGCGGGTGCCGTCGGCGCCTGCCGGTCGGACATGAGAAAAGGCCGCAGCGGTTTCCCGCTGCGGCCTTGAGTGAGGCGATGCCTGGATTGCTTAGTGGAACTGCTCTTCCTCGGTCGAGCCGTGCAGCGCGGTGACGGACGAGGCACCGCCCTGGATCACGGTGGTGACGTCATCGAAATAGCCGACGCCCACTTCCTGCTGGTGCGAGACGAAGGTGTAGCCCTTGTCGCGGGCGGCGAACTCGGGTTCCTGCACCATGTCGACATAGTGCTTCATGCCTTCCCCGCGCGCGTAGGCGTGGGCGAACTGGAAGGTCTGGAACCAGTTGATGTGGATGCCTGCCAGGGTGATGAACTGGTACTTGTAGCCCATCGCGGCGAGCTCGTCCTGGAACTTGGCGATGGTCTTGTCGTCGAGGTTCTTCTTCCAGTTGAAGGAGGGCGAGCAGTTGTAGGACAGCAGCTTGCCGGGCGAGGCGGCTTGCACGGCTTGCGCGAACTCACGGGCAAAGCCGAGGTCGGGTTTGCCGGTCTCGCACCAGACCAGATCGGCATACGGTGCGTAGGCGACCCCGCGGCTGATCGACTGCTCGAGGCCGTTCTTGACGCGGTAGAAACCTTCCGGCGTGCGTTCGCCGGTGACGAAGGGCTTGTCGTTGGCGTCATGGTCCGAGGTCAGCAGGTTGGCGGCTTCGGCATCGGTACGGGCCAGGATGATGGTCGGCACGCCCATGGTGTCGGCGGCAAAGCGCGCCGCAATCAGTTTCTCGACGGCCTCGTTGGTCGGCACCAGCACCTTGCCGCCCATGTGGCCGCACTTCTTCACTGCCGCCAATTGGTCTTCGAAATGCACGCCGGCGGCACCGGCGGTGATCATGTTCTTCATCAGTTCGAAGGCGTTCAGTACGCCACCAAACCCGGCTTCAGCATCCGCCACGATGGGCAGGAAGTAGTCAATGAACTCCTTGCTTTCCGGATCGATGCCACGCGACCACTGGATCTCGTCGGCACGCTTGAAGGTGTTGTTGATGCGGCGAACCATGGTCGGCACCGAGTCGTAGGCATACAGTGACTGGTCCGGGTACATGGTCTCGGAGGTGTTGCCGTCGGCGGCGACCTGCCAGCCTGACAGATAGACGGCCTCGAGGCCGGCTTTCGCCTGCTGCATGGCCTGGCCGGCAGAGATTGCGCCGAAGGCATTGACATAGCCTTTTTTGGCCGAGCCGTTGACCAGCGACCAGAGCTTCTCGGCGCCCCGCTTGGCGACGGTGTATTCGA
>Ga0268298_10006237_pt1 | contig 10893 bp, 10 predicted proteins | sample WWTPWeurt_MetaG_FD_194462 | JGI IMG/M metagenome (GOLD analysis project Ga0268298, IMG submission 194462) | Activated sludge microbial communities from WWTP in Nijmegen, Gelderland, Netherland - WWTP Weurt | ecosystem: Engineered > WWTP > Aerobic digester > Activated sludge | place... | reverse complement strand
GAAACCTCCATGGCCGCGGCATCCGCACCGGAATCGCGGAAACGGGCAAGGGTCTGGTGCAGGGTGAGGCTGTCCGGGGTGGTATTGAGGCTTTCCGACAAGGCGCCGGGAAAACCGATACCCAGCGTGCCGATGACGCCGCACTTGCGCCCGAGGGCGGCATAGGCCCGCGATAGCCACTGGGTGACCGATGTCTTTCCGTTGGTGCCCGTCACCCCGACGGTCCACAGGCTCTCCGAGGGGCGCCCGTAAACCTCGTGGGCCAGATGGCCCGACAAGGCCGCCAGCCCTTCCACCGCCAGATGGGGGACGGGCAGACGCTCATTCCAAACGTGACCGCGCGCCTCCCAGAGCACCGCCGCGGCTCCCGCATGGACTGCGCTGTCAATGAAACGCCGACCATCCGCCCGCAGCCCCGGAAACGCCAGGAAGACGTCGCCGGCCAGCACCTGACGGGAGTCGGCGCACAGACGCTGCGGCTTCACCCCCCGGATCGCCAGCTCGTCGAGAACGCGGCGAACCTGGGCTTCCGCACTATCCGACATCACATGGCCTCCCGCACGGCTGGCTGGGACACACCCTGACGGGCAACCTGGAGGGGTTTGAGCGGTGCATCCGGCGCCACACCCAGCGAACGCAGGGCACCTGCAGTGACCTGCGAGAAGATCGGCGCGGCCACATCACCACCGTAATGCTTGCCGTTACTCGGCTCATCAATCATCACCGCAACAATCAGGCGTGGATCGGAAATCGGCGCGATGCCCACGAATGAAGCCACATACTTGTGTGCATAACGGCCACCGACCAGCTTCATGGCGGTTCCCGTCTTGCCGCCGACCCGGTATCCGGGCACACCGGCCTGGGGCGCGGTTCCCCCCTTCTGCACCACCAGTTCGAGCATCTGCCGCACTTCCCTTGCCGTTTGCGGCGAGAACACCCGGGCACCGTGCACCGGTGGCGCATCCAGGCGCGACAGGGAAACGGGCACGATGTCACCATCGCGGGCAAACACCTGGTAGGCGTTGGCCATCTGCATCAGGTTGACCGACATGCCGTGACCGTAGGACATGGTGGCCTGCTCAATGGGGCGCCATGCCTTGGCCGGACGCAGACGCCCACCCACTTCGCCCGGAAAGCCGAGCTTGAGCGGCGTGCCGAATCCGAGATCGTCCAGCATCTTCCACATGGTTTCGGGGGGAAAGCTGAGGGCCATCTTGGCTGCGCCAATATTCGAGGACTTCTGGATGACCTGGGCCACCGACAGGGCACCGTGGGGGTGGGCGTCGGAAATCGTCGCCGACCCGATCGTCATCCGACCCGGCGCGCAGTTGATGATGGTGCCGGCCGTGACCTTGCCCTTCTCCAGCGCCAGTGCAGCGGTAAACGGCTTCATGGTCGAGCCCGGTTCGAAGGTGTCGGTCAGGGCCCGGTTGCGAAGCTGGTCGCCGGTCAGCTTGACCCGGTTGTTCGGGTTGTAAGTGGGCGCATTGGCCAACGCCAGCACTTCCCCGGTCTTTGCATCGAGCACCACGACACCACCGGCCTTGGCCTTGTGATCGGTCATGGCCTGCTTGAGGGCCGCATGGGCGAGGTACTGGATCTTGTTGTCGATCGACAGGGCAACCTCGCGCCCGTCCTGGGGCAGGCGGATCGACTGAACGTCCTCGACGACGTTGCCGCGGCGATCCTTCACCACCCGGCGGGAGCCGGGCTTGCCCGCAAGCTGGGACTCAAAGGCCAGCTCAATCCCCTCCTGGCCCTTGTCATCGACACCGGTAAAGCCCAGGACATGGGCCATCACGTCACCACCCGGGTAGAAGCGACGGTACTCCCGCTGATCATGGATGCCGGGCAGTTTCAGCGCCGCAATCCGATCCGCCAGCTCGGGCGACACCTGGCGCTTGAGATAGATGAAATCCTTGTCGCTGGACAGCTTCTGGTTGAGCTCGCTGACCCCAAGCTCCAGCAGACCGGCCAACTGGCGGGTCTGGGAGGGATCGAGACGCGCATCCTCGGGAATGGCCCAGATCGACTTCACGGGGGACGACACCGCCAGCACATCGCCCTGGCGGTCGGTGATCTTGCCGCGGGTGGCGGGCACCTCCAACACCCGCGCGTAGCGGGACTCGCCCTTGGCCTGGAGGAACTGATCGTGCACACCCTGCAGATAGGCCGCCCGGCCGATCAAAGCCAGTGAACCGCCGAGGAGGCACAACAGCACAAAGCGCGGCCGCCAGGCCGAAAGCTCCGAGCGCAGAAGGGGATTGTGATTGAAGGTGACGCCCTTCTTGGCCTTCTTCATGGCTGCTCCTCGATAGCGATGATCTGCCCCGACAGAGGGGGGCGCATCGCGAGCTTCTCGCGAGCAAGCTTCTCGATGCGGGCGTGGGCCGCCCAAGTGCTTTGCTCCAACTGGAGCTGACCCCACTCGACCTCAAGCTGCTGGGAGCGCTGCTGCTCCCGCTCGACGGCCGTATAGAGCTTGCGGGCCTGGTGCTGGGATGCAACGACACCGAGACTGCTCGCCACCACGAGCATCAGGAGGAACCCTGTCAGACGGGCCATCTCACGCCTCCATCCGTTCGGCAATCCGCATCACCGCGCTGCGGGACCTGGCGTTGGCCGCCACCTCGGCATCGGAGGGCCGCACCGGTTTGCCCACCAGCCCCAGCCGCGGCTTGGGCAGATCGGCCGCCCGCACCGGCAGGCGCGCGGGAAGCTGGGGCGGCCGCGACTCGTCACGCATGAAACGCTTGACGATGCGATCTTCCAGGGAGTGAAAGCTGATCACCACCAGACGGCCTCCAACCGCCAGCGCTGCCACCACCTGGGGCAGAACTAGCGACAGCTCCTCAAGCTCTTGATTGACGCAAATCCGTAGAGCCTGGAAGGTGCGCGTCGCAGGGTGCTGACCCGGCTCGCGTGTGCGGACCGCTTTTTCCACGATCGCGGCAAGCTGTCCAGTGGTTGCAACATGCCCCCCTGCCCGAGCAGCAACAACCGCCTTTGCAATCTCATAAGCAAACCGTTCTTCACCGTATTCCCTCAGCACTTGGGTTATGTCGGCAACCGACGCTTCCGCCAGCCACTCCGCCGCGGTCATTCCGCGGGTTGTATCCATTCGCATGTCGAGCGGCGCATCAAAGCGGAAGCTCATGCCCCGCCCGGCTTCGTCCAACTGGGGAGAAGACACCCCCAGATCCAGCAGGACACCGTCCACCCGCTCCACGCCCCGCTCCGCCAGCGCCGCCGCAAAATCCGAGAACGGCGCATGCACAAGCTCGAAACGGGGGTCCTGCACTGCCTGCCCGGCATGCACCGCCACCGGATCGCGATCAAAGGCGATCAACCTGCCACCTGCCCCCAGCCGGGCCAGAATCGCCCGGCTATGCCCACCGCGCCCGAAGGTGCCATCCACGTAGACACCCTCCGGGCGAATGGCCAGTGCCTCGACTGCCTCATTCAGCAGCACCGTGATGTGCGCAGCCACGCTCACAGCGGCAGGGTTTCCCAACCCGACGGCATGAGATCGGCGCCCAGGGCGAAGATCTGCTCCTGCTGCTTCTGCCAACCGGCATCCGACCACAACTCGAAGTGATCCCCCTGCCCCACCAGATGCACCTGCTTTTCCAGCTGACCAAAACTGCGCAGCTCGGGGGCGATCAACACCCGACCGGCCGAATCCACTTCTTCCTCCCGGGCGAAACCGACGAGAAGACGCTTGAGCAGAGCGGATTGGTGATCAAGGCTGGAGCCGGCGAGAACCTTGTTGCGGATCGGCTCCCACGCGGGGGCGGGGTAGATCAGAAGGCAGCGATGGGGATGGGCGGTCAGAACCAGCTGATTCTCGGCGAGCTTGGCGAGCGCGTCCCGATGCCGCGCCGGTATCGCCAGGCGACCCTTCGCATCGAGAGTGAGCGCTGCTGCGCCTTGAAACATGATTCCCCCACTTCTTCACCCGGACAAGCAGGAAAAACTCACTTTCTCCCACTTTCGTCCACTTCATCCCACTTTAGAGCAAAAGGAATAGGCGGTCAAGCCGACCGGAAGGTAAATCTCTTTTGGACACAAGCACTTAGAGGACGAGACCAGCCAAAAAAGGAAATCCGCTTATAAATCAATGACCATAGAAAACATTGCAAAAGTGCTTGATTAATCGCGGCAGAGCGGCCCAACCCAAAAGGAAGCCATCACCCTTCAGGGAAGTGGAGGTTAAAAAACGTTGCGCAGCGCAGCAGCGCGCCGAAAACCGCCAACAAGTGGGGAAAAGTGGAATGAATCGGTCGAGGATTGGGAAGTCCGCCGATAAGCCGGGTTCTGTCGAGCGGGCCCGTCCGAAAACCGGCCCGCCGGGCAATCATTCCTCTGGTCGACGCGTTGCCGCGCCGCTCTAGCAGCCTACCCGGGGACTCCGCGAGCAGCGTCAGCGTCCCCCTATTTGGCCTTGCCCCGGATGGGGTTTACCGTGCCGTCCGTGTCACCACGTCCGCGGTGGGCTCTTACCCCACCGTTTCACCCTTGCCTGATCTCCGCGAGGAGCCATCGGCGGTCTGCTCTCTGTTGCACTTTCCGTCGCTTTCACCCGAAGGCTATGGCGCCCGGCCGTTAGCCGGCATCCTGCTCTATGGGGCCCGGACTTTCCTCGATGTGCGGACACACCGCGATTGCCTGGCGAACTTCCCGGCGCGGAGTATAGCCGCTCGCGCCGCAGCATGCCCCGGAATCAGTCTCCGCCGCGCAGGTCCGCAGCCTGCTCGAGCACCTTTTCAATGACGCAGTCGAGGCGGGAGCGGAAGTCGGGCGTGCGCGCATCACCCCACGCCGTGAGGGACTCGCCCACAGCGATCCCCACATCCAGCTCACCGCAGCCATCGGCGCCGGCCAGGCCGGGGACTCGCCCGGCCACCCGCCGGCCAAGTCGGCCACCCCCGGCAAAGACCACCACCACATCGCCAGACTTCCGGTCCACACCCAGACTGCGTACACCAATGGCGCGCATTGCGGGCCCGTGGCGTGTCTCCACGTGTTCGGCAATGGCCGGATTATTGGGTGGGCGCCCCGTCTCAGCTACATCCTGCTGAAGGAAGAGCACGATCGCCACCGCGACGAGCGTCACGACGCAGAGCGCCACAACCAGCTTGCGTACATCCATCGGCGCACACTTTAGAGGATCAAAGAACCACATTCTCCCCGGCCGGGCGAAGAAACGCAGCCAAATCGGACACATTGATCCCCGCACAGCGCGTAAGCAGATCTTGCCGGCAGGCCCTTCACTCGCCTTCACTCGCCTTCGCGGCCCCGGTGAAGCGCAAACCCATATATGCGGCCTCCTCAACCGTAACAATGGGAACATGCCGGCTTACCCTGGCACCCCATCCACGTGCCCAGCCTTGCTGCCCCGTCCCATCGCGGGTGACTTCCCCTGCGCCGTCCGGCACAATCCCGGCGCAGGAGATTCCCCAATGAAATTCGATGTACTCGTCGTAGGCGCCGGGCTTGCCGGAGCCGCCCTCGCCGCCGCCCTGCGCGGCAGCCGTCTCAAGGTCGGCATCGTGGAAACCCGCCCCCCGGCCCGACCCGCAGGCTGGGACCCCCGCATCTACGCCATCAGCGCCGCCAACGTGGACTTCCTGTCCTCAATCGGCATCTGGCAGCACCTGGATCCCCAACGGCTGGCCCCGGTTTACGACATGGAGATCCATGGCGACGCAGGCGGCCGCCTGGACTTTTCAGCCTATGACTGCGGCCTGCGCGAACTGGCCTGGATCCTCGAATCCAGCCAGATGCAGCTGGAACTGTGGGAGACCGTCAAGCGCCAGCACAACGTCAGCCTGCTCTGCCCGGCCGCTCCATCCGCCCTCGCCATTGAGGAAGACGCCGCCTACCTGACCCTGGAGGACGGTCGCCGCCTGGAATCCAGGCTCATCGTCGCAGCAGATGGCAGGGATTCGTGGGTCCGGCAGGCCGCAGGCATCGGTGCCCGCAACACGCCCTATGACGAAAAGGGTGTGGTCGCCAACTTCCGCTGCGAGAAGCCCCACCGCAACACGGCATTTCAATGGTTCCGCCAGGATGGCGTGCTGGCCTACCTGCCCCTGCCCGGGGACCACATGTCCATTGTCTGGTCGGCCCCCGACGCCCTGGCCGACGAGCTCGTCGGCCTTCCGCCGGAAGTCCTCGCCGCCCGGGTCGGTGAAGCGGGCGCCTTCCGCCTGGGCACCCTGGAAACCGTCACTCCCGCCGCCGCCTTCCCACTGCGCCTGATGCGCGTCGAAACCGTCGTCAAGCCACGCCTGGCCCTGATCGGCGACGCCGCCCACGCCATTCACCCCCTGTCGGGCCACGGCATCAACCTGGGCTACCAGGACGCCCGTGTCCTGGCCGAGCAACTGGCCTCCCTTGATGCCTGGCGTGATCCGGGCGAACTGTCCATCCTGCGCGCTTACGCCCGCGCCCGGGCCGAAGAAACCGCCCTGCTCCAGTACACCACCCACGGGCTCAACCGGCTCTTCAAGCCCGCCGATCCGCTCCTGTCGGGCCTGCGCAATCTCGGACTGAACCTCACCAACCGATTGCCGGTCGTACGCAATGCCCTTGTTCGCTATGCCATCGCCGGCCGCTTCTGAGCTTCGAACACGCCCCGCCTCACTTGCCCTCACCCGCCCTTTCCCTGGAGATTCCCGGATGAAATTCCCCTTCGTACGTTCGCTGCTCACCACCCTCTTGCTCGCAGCGGGCGTCGCCCATGCGGCCGATGAAAACACGGTGAAGAAAAACGTCGAGAGCTTCCTCAACGCCCCCGCCGTGGAAAGCATCAAGAAGACCCCCTACGGTGGCCTGTACGAAGTCGTGCTCAAGTCGGGCGAACTGCTCTACACGGACGCCAACGTCAGCTTCCTGATCGATGGCAGCCTGATCGATGCCAAGACCCGCAAGAATGTGACCCAGGCCCGCATGGCCCAGCTAATGAAGATCGACTTCGCCACCCTGCCCCTCGATCAGGCCATCAAACAGGTTCGCGGCAACGGCAAGCGGGTGATCGCCAGCTTCGAAGACCCCAATTGCGGCTACTGCAAGCGGCTTGCCAAGGATCTGCAGGGTCTCAAGGATGCAACGGTGTACACCTTCCTGTACCCCATCCTGAGCCCGGACTCGACCGAGAAATCGAAGAACATCTGGTGCGCGAAAGACAGGGTCGCGGCCTGGAATGACTGGATGACCGCCGGCAAGACGCCGGCCGCTGCCGCTGCCGGCTGCGATACCAGCGCCATCGACAAGAACGTGGCCCTTGGCCAGAAGATCAAGGTCAGCGGCACACCGACGATCTTCACCGCCGATGGCAATCGCCTGCCCGGCGCAGTGCCCCTGGCCCAGCTCGAACAGGCCATGACCCAGGCGGCGGGCGGCAAATAGGCCTATCGGGGGCCCGCCAGCCCCCGTTCTTCAGGCCGCTTCCCGGGGCCGCCGGGGCCTGACAAGAGGCAGGCAATGGCTGGCCGGGCGGCCGAGACGATAACCCTGCAGCCAATCGACCCCGGCATCCTGGGCCACCTGGAGCTGCAAGGGATTTTCAATGCACTGGCAGACCACCTGGGCACCGAGGCGACGGATCTCGGCGCTCAGTTCGGTCATCACCCGCTTGGCAAGGCTGAGGTGCCCGGCATGCCCGATCAGGCTGCGATCCAGCTTGACCAGATCGGGCGCCAATGCCTCCAGGCGATCAAGGCAGGCGCTATGCCGGCCGAAATTGTCGATCGCCACCCGATAGCCACGCTCCCGATAGGCCGCAACCGCAGCCTTGAGGCAAGCCTGCTTGCCAAATCCGTCATCCGCAAGCTCCAGCACGATGCGCTCGGGCGTCAGCCCGCATCGGGCCAGGATGGCCTCGAACACATGCCCGTGGTGTCCGCGCACCGCACGCAGGAGCTGCGGGTGGATGTTGAGGGCCAGAAAGCCCCCGTGCTGCTCGCGCTCCTGCAGGAAGTTCAGCGCATGGAGGGTACGTACCAAACGGTCCAGGTACACCAGCTCGTTGTCGTCCCGGGCCTCCAGAAAGACCCCCTGGGCAGGCCCGCCCACCCACTCGCCCGCCACCGCACGGAGGTGCGCCTCGTGCCCGATCACCTGTCCGCTGGCCCGCTCCACCACCGGCTGAAACAGGGTGGTCAGCACATTGCCGCGAAAACGTGCCCGCGCCTGACCGTCGACGATCTGGAAACAGTCCTCCCCCTCCGCACTGCAGACAAGCCGATTGCGTTTGTTGAAGTAGTGAACCAGTTCGGTGAGCGGCACAGGGGTCTCCGTAAGCATTCAGATCGGATCGCGTCATGGATGGAAACGCGAGCTTCGCACGATAGCCAGGGCCAGCGTGTCAGCGAACCAAGAATTTACGCAGTAGTTATTACAAATCTACCAACGGCCCCGCCCAAACTACCTTGGCACCTGATCCCGCGGCCACAGCACCCACATTTCGCCCTTCTGGCGCATCCGCCCCGCCAGGGCACCCGCCTCGGCGCCGAACCCCCAGAAGAAGTCTCCCCGCACCCCGCCCTTGATCGCACTCCCGGTATCCTGGGCCAGCATCAGGCGCCGCAGGGGCTGGGGGCTGTTGGGCTGGGTCGTGGCAAGAAACACGGGCGCCCCGAGGGGGATGCTGCGCGGATCCACGGCCAGGCTGCGGCCTTCGGTCAGGGGCTGGCCCAGGGCGCCCGACGGCCCCCCGGCCGACGGGGGAAGCTCACGGAAGAAGATATAGCTGGGGTTGGCGTTGAGCATTTCCTGCAAACGCCCGGGATTGGCCCGCGCCCAGGCCTTGATGCCCTCCATGGACGCCTGCTCCAACTTGATCTCACCCTTGTCCACCAACCAGCGCCCGATGGACTGATAGGGGTGGCCATTGGCATCCCCGTAGGCAAGACGCACCACACTGCCATCGCTCAGCTCCACCCGGCCCGAACCCTGCACCTGAAGGAAGAACAGCTCGACGGCATCCTCCGCATAGAGCAGGGTCTTCGCCCCGAAGCGATCCCCCAGCCGGGCCACCTCGGCACGGGCGTAGTAGGGCACCACCTTGTTGCCCACCAGGCGCCCCCGCACCCGCTGCCCCTTGAGCTCCGGAAAGACCTCACCCAAATCAATGGTCAACAGGTCATCCGGCACACCATGCACCGGCCATGGGTAAGCCTTGCTGCGGCTGCGGCTGCCCTTGATCAGGGGCTCGTAATAGCCTGTGACCAACCCCTCCCGGCTCCCGTCGGCATTGAGCACCCGCCAGGGGCTGAGGCGCGCCTCGAAGAAGCGCCGCACGGCGGCTGCACCCGGCTTTTCCCCTACCCCCCGGGCCGCATCGCACACCGGCCGCCAGACCGCTTGCCGGCTGACGGCCCGGCAAGAAGCCAGAAAGGCGGGCCAGGCCTCCTCCACCGGATCGCTCGCCCAACCCGGCAACTCGGACCAATCCGCCGCCAGCAGGGGCCGGGCCAGCGGCTGGGGGGCCGGTGCCCCGCCGACCGCCGGGGTCGTCGCGGGAGAGGGTGCCGTCGCGGGCGTCGTCGGCGGCGGCACCACGACCGGAGCACGGGCAGGCTCGCTGACGGGCTTCGGCGCGGAAGCGCACGCCACCAGCAAAAGCACCGACACAAGAATGGGGAGACGGGAAAAAGTGGAAAACATGGATGGGGTAAACTTGCAGAATGCTGTCGAAACGCGCCCGAGTATAACCACCGCACCGCCCGCCCGGGGATGCACAAGGAAACCACCATGTGGCTGATCGGTCTTGAACTCGGCGTCGTCGCCGTGCTGCTCGGCATCGTCGCCCTGGCCCTGCGTGGCCCCAAGAACAAGGATACGGAACCCCCACCCCATGACTGACCTGAACCAGTTCCTCGCCCGGGCCGAACGCCTGCTCGAGCGCCTTGAGCACTTCCTCCCGGCACGCCCGGCCGCCCCCGATTGGACGGCGTCCACCGCCTTCCGCTGGCGCCGCCGGGGCAATGCGGCCGGGCTGCAGGCCATCCCCCATCCGCACTCGATCCGCCTCGCCGATCTGCAGGACATCGACGACAAGAAAGCACGCATCGTCGCCAACACCCGCCAGTTCCTGAACGGCAAGCGAGCCAACAACGTGCTGCTCACCGGCGCCCGCGGCACCGGCAAGTCCTCCCTGGTCAAGGCCCTGCTCACCGAATTCGCCGCCGAGGGCCTGCGCCTGATCGAGGTGGACAAGGACGACCTGATCGACCTGCCCGACATCGTCGAACTCGTTGAGGGCCGCCCCGAACGCTTCATCCTGTTCACCGACGACCTGTCCTTCGAAGATGGCGAGCCCGCCTACAAGGCCCTCAAGAGCGTTCTCGACGGCTCGGTGGCCGCCGTACCGGACAACGTGCTGATCTACGCCACCTCCAACCGCCGCCATCTGATGCCGGAGTATTTCTCCGAGAACGCAGCCACCAAGCACAAGGACGGCGAAGTGCACCCGGCCGAGGCGGTGGAGGAAAAAATCTCCCTGTCCGAGCGCTTCGGCCTGTGGATCTCCTTCTACCCCTTCAGCCAGGACGAGTACCTGGCGGTGGTGCGGCATTGGCTGGGCGAGTTCGGCGTGCCGGCCGAGGCCATCCCCGACGCCCGCGGCGAGGCCCTGCAGTGGGCGCTGCTGCGTGGCTCCCGCAGCGGCCGGGTGGCCTGGCAGTTCGCCCGGGACTACGCGGGGCGTTTCGAACAATGAGAAAGATCGTGCATGTGGCCGCCGCCGTCATCACCCGGCCCGACGGCAGCTTTCTGGTCGGGCAGCGCGCTGCCGACACCTTCTACCCGGGCTACTGGGAGTTTCCCGGCGGCAAGGTCGAAGCCGGCGAAACCCCCCGCGATGCCCTGATCCGCGAGCTCCATGAA
>Ga0268298_10006235_pt1 | contig 10894 bp, 12 predicted proteins | sample WWTPWeurt_MetaG_FD_194462 | JGI IMG/M metagenome (GOLD analysis project Ga0268298, IMG submission 194462) | Activated sludge microbial communities from WWTP in Nijmegen, Gelderland, Netherland - WWTP Weurt | ecosystem: Engineered > WWTP > Aerobic digester > Activated sludge | place... | reverse complement strand
GCCCTGCATTGCCTGGACGATGGCGAAGAAGCCCGCGAACAGAGCCGCCGTGGTGAACAGGTTGGGCAGGACATAGATACCGCGCCTCCTGAGTTCCGGATTGAACAGCGTCTTGCGGGGCTTGAGTTCGGTCATGGAAAAAACCTGTTGAAACGACCTGCGAAGAATACACCGACACAAACAACAAGGGCGGTGCAGATAACCACACCGCCCAGAGCGAAGACGAGGCTAGGCGCGAGCGCGCAGACAGTACGTTACGCAGACAGTACGTTAGTACGGCAAGCGCGAGTAACGACCCACGTCGAGCCTGCGACTACCCAATCAGTTCCTGGATTGGTCGACGAGCTTGTTCTTCTTGATCCAGGGCATCATGTCACGCAGCGTCTCGCCGACCTGTTCGATCGGATGAGCAGCTGTCAGCCGACGGCGAGCGGTCATGGCCGGATAATTCGTGCGGCCTTCGAGGATGAACATCTTGGCGTAATCACCCTGCTGGATGCGCTTCAGGGCGTTGCGCATGGCGGCACGGGACTGCTCGTTGATGACCTCGGGGCCGGTGACGTACTCGCCATACTCGGCATTGTTGGAGATCGAGTAGTTCATGTTGGCGATGCCGCCCTCGTACATCAGGTCGACAATCAGCTTCAGTTCGTGCAAGCACTCGAAATAGGCCATCTCGGGCGCATAGCCGGCTTCGGTCAGCGTCTCGAAGCCCATCTTGACCAGTTCGACGGCGCCGCCGCAGAGCACCGCCTGTTCGCCGAACAGGTCGGTCTCGGTCTCCTCGCGGAAGTTGGTCTCTATCACCCCGCCCTTGGTTCCGCCATTCGCCGCCGCGTAGGACAGGGCGATATCCCTGGCCTTGCCGGTCCGGTCCTGATGGACGGCAATCAGGGACGGCACGCCACCGCCCTTCAGGTATTCGGAACGCACGGTGTGGCCCGGGCCTTTCGGCGCGACCATGATGACGTCCACGTCATCGCGCGGAACGACCTGGTTGTAATGGACGTTGAAGCCGTGGGCGAACGCCAGCGCGGCTCCCTTCTTCAAATTTGGCCCGACTTCTTCGTTGTACACCTGCGGAATGTTCTCGTCCGGCAGGAGCATCATGACGATGTCGGCTGCCTTGACCGCCTTGGCGATCTCTTCAACCTTGAGGCCGGCCGCTTCGGCCTTCTTCCAGGAAGCGCCGCCCTTGCGCAGGCCGACGGTGACCTTGACGCCGGAATCATTCAGGTTCTGGGCGTGGGCGTGGCCTTGCGAGCCGTACCCGACGATCGTGACCTTCCTGCCCTTGATCAGGGAAAGGTCGGCGTCCTTGTCGTAATAGACTTTCATGAGATCCTCGTGCAGATGGTCAGACTTTGAGAATGCGATCGCCGCGTCCGATGCCGCAGACGCCGGTACGAACGGTCTCGAGAATCAGTCCGCCGTCGAGCGCGGCGATGAACGAATCGAGCTTCGAGCTTGATCCGGTCAACTCGATCACATAGGTCGTTTCGGTGACGTCGATGATCCGGCCACGGAAGATGTCGGCCATCCGCTTCATCTCTTCGCGGTCCTTGCCGGTGGCCCGAACCTTGATCAGCATCAGTTCGCGTTCGACATGCGCGGCTTCGGAAAGATCGACCACCTTGACCACGTCGATCAGCTTGTTCAGCTGCTTGGTGATCTGCTCGAGCACTTCGTCGGAACCCCGGGTCAGGATGGTCATCCGTGACAGCGAGGAATCTTCCGTCGGCGCCACGGTCAGCGATTCGATGTTGTAACCGCGGGCGGAGAACAGCCCGGCCACCCGGGAAAGCGCACCCGATTCGTTCTCGATCAGGATGGAAATGATGTGTCGCATAGTGTTTTCCTCCCCCGCCTACAGCTCTTCGGCGAGGATCATTTCGGTCAGGCCCTTGCCGGCCGCAATCATCGGGAAGACGTTGGCCGCCGGATCGATGATGAAATCCAGGAACACAAGATCGTCCTTGTGCTCGGTAAAGGCCTTGCGCAACGCCGGCTCGACGTCTTCCGGCTTCTCGATTTTCATGCCGACGTGGCCATAGGCTTCGGCCAGCTTGACGAAATCCGGGAGCGAGGTCACATAGGACTCCGAATAGCGCTTCGAATAGAACATTTCCTGCCATTGACGGACCATGCCCAGCATGCCGTTATTCAGGTTGATGATCTTGATCGGCAGACCGTACTGCTTGCAGGTCGACAATTCCTGGATGCACATCTGGATCGAGCCCTCGCCGGTGACACAGGCGACGGTAGCCCCCGGATGGGCCATCAGGACGCCCATGCCGTACGGCAGGCCGACCCCCATCGTACCCAGACCGCCGGAGTTGATCCATCGGCGAGGCTGGTCGAAATGGTAGTACTGGGCGGCAAACATCTGGTGCTGACCGACGTCCGAGGTGATGAAGGCATCGCCACCGGTCACCTCGTAGAGTTTTTCCATCACGTACTGCGGCATGATCATCCGGTCCTGCCGGTAGCGCAGGCTGCCGCGCGCGCGCCATTCATCGATCTGTTTCCACCAGTTGGCGAGATCCGGATTGGCCTTGAACCCGGCACTGGCCAGCTTGATCATTTCTTCGAGGACATCCGCGACGTTGCCGACGATGGGCACATCGACCTTGACGCGCTTGGATATCGACGACGGGTCGATATCGATGTGGATCACACGGCGCTCTTCCTCGCCGAAATGCGCCGGATTGCCGATGACCCGGTCGTCGAAGCGCGCGCCGACCGCGAGGATCACATCCGCGTAGTGCATCGCGTTGTTGGCTTCATAGGTGCCATGCATGCCGAGCATGCCCACGAACTGCGGATCGGTGGCCGGATAGCCGCCAAGCCCCATCAGCGTATTGGTAACCGGGAAGTTCAGCCGGCGCGCAAGTTCCGTCAGCTGGGCCGCTGCGTTCGAGAGAATGACGCCGCCGCCCGTATAGATGATCGGACGCTTCGCCTCCTGAAGGACCTGCACCGCTTTCTTGATCTGGCCGAGATGCCCCTTGACGACCGGGTTGTACGAACGCATCTGGATGGACTTGGGGTACTCGAATTCGCACACCTGGGCGGTGACATCCTTCGGTATGTCGACCACGACCGGGCCGGGACGTCCCGTGGCGGCGATGTGGAAGGCCTTCCTGAGCGTCAGCGCGAGATCCCGGACGTCCTTGACCAGGAAATTGTGCTTGACGCAGGGGCGGGTGATGCCAACCGCGTCACATTCCTGGAAAGCATCCTGGCCGATGTACGCGGTCGGCACCTGACCGGTAATCACGACCACGGGAATGGAGTCCATGTAGGCGGTGGCGATGCCGGTCACCGTATTGGTAACCCCGGGACCCGACGTCACGAGAGCGACGCCGACCTTTTGCGACGAGCGCGAGTAGGCGTCGGCGGCATGAACGGCGGCCTGCTCGTGGCGGACCAGGATGTGCCGCACCTGATCCTGCTTGAAGAGTGCATCGTAGATGTGCAGAACGGACCCGCCGGGGTAACCGAACACACACTCGACCTTTTCTTCCTGCAGGCACCTGACTACAATTTCCGCACCGCTGATCATCATTCTTGAGCCCAATAAATCTGTTGCCTGAAAAGCGTGTAACCTTAAAGCAGTGACTCTGTTCGGTCAAGGCGTTACTGCATGACCACAGGCTTTCCCAGGCCTTTCCACCGGAAGAGACAACCCTGGCCTCACCCAACGAACTGGCTTTCTTTCTTGAATCCGTCGAACGCCGCGCCTTCAAGCAGGCAATGTTTGCCGTGCGCGAACAGGAAAACGCCCTCGATATCGTCCAGGACAGCATGCTCAAGCTCGCCGAGAAATATGGCGACCGTCCGGCGGATGAGTTCCCGATGCTCTTTCAGCGCATCCTGCAGAACACGATTCGCGACTTCTATCGGCGCAGCAAGGTTCGCTCGATGTGGACGACCGTTCTGTCGGCCTTCTCGCCCGACGACGACGATGACCACGACCCGCTGGAGACCCTGGCCGCGGATGAGGGTCCGCATGGTCCGCACACGCCGGAAAGTCATCTTCTCCAGGTCCAGACCTTGACCGCAATCGAAGACGAAATAAAAAGGTTGCCGGCACGTCAACGCGAAGCCTTTCTCATGCGTTACTGGGAAGACATGGACGTCGCTGAGACCGCAGCGGCGATGGGCTGCTCAGAAGGCAGCGTCAAGACCCATTGTTCACGCGCCACCAACGCGTTGGCAACCGCCCTGTCGGCAAGAGGCATCAAGCTATGAACGAAGAACGTTATGCATCGCGGGTTCGGCAGGTGCTGAACCATGGACTGAAAGAGATCCCCGCCGCCTCCGCCCGGAGGCTGGAAGCCGCCCGCCATCTGGCGCTCTCGCACCAGAAACAGGAAGCGCCCCAGTTGGCGCCGGCCGGCGACCATCGCCACGGCCGTTTCCATTTCATGTCGGAAAGCCGCCGCCTGCGGCAAATCCTGGCGGTCCTGGCGCTGCTGTTCGGCATGTGGATTTCTTTCTACCTGGACAGCGTGAAGTACGTGACGGCAATGGAAGAAGTGGACAGCGCCCTGCTTTCCGACGACCTGCCTCCCGAAGCCTTTCTGGATAACGACTTCTTCGAATGGTTAAAAGACGATACAGCGGCGGAGTAATCCTCGGCCTAGCGCTGGCAGCGCCTCTTGCAGCCCAGCCACCGGCCACCGCGGTCCTGGGCACTCCGCCACAACCTGGCTGGAGCCTGCTCAGCGCGCAACAGAAAACCATCCTGAATCCCCTCGCTGCGGAATGGGACAGGCTCGACAACATTCGCCGCAAGAAGTGGCTGGGAATCGCCGAGCGTTACCCCGCCATGAAGCCCGAAGAACAGCAGCGCATGCAGGATCGCATGCGCGAGTGGGCGAATCTGACCTCCGAACAGCGCGCCAAGGTCAGGGACAGTTACAAGGAGTTCAACCAGCTCCCGTCAGAGCAGAAGCAGACGGTCAAGCAGAAATGGGAAGCCTATTCCAGCCTGCCTCCCGAGGAGCAACAGCGCCTGCGCCAGGAAGGCCGGTCCGCCAGGCTTCTGGCGCCACCGCCGGTCGCCGAGCCAGCGCCGGCTCTTCAGGAGCCGGTCGCGGCGGAGGCTGAAAGCGCTGCCGATGCCCATCCGCCGGCCGAGCCCGGGAAGAACTGATGGCGGACGCTGTACCCGGCATCGCGCGCCGGCTCGCGAGCATGCTGTATGAGAGCCTGGTCGTTTTCGCGGTGCTGCTGATCGGTTTCCTTCTGCCGCAGATCCTGCTCTCGGGATTCGGGCTTGCCATGGCGGGCAGGCTGCTGTGGCTGCACGTGTTGTTGTTGCTGATGGTCTATTTCGTGTGGTTCTGGCTCAACGGCGGCCAGACGCTGCCGATGAAGACCTGGAAACTTCGTCTTGCCGGCGCCGACGGGCAGCCGCCGCGACCACTGCAAGCCCTGCTGCGCTATCTGGCTGCCTGGCCAAGCATCCTGCTCGGCTGCATCGGGCTGTTCTGGGCGTTGGTCGACAAGGACCGGCAATTCCTGCACGACCGCATCGCCGGCACCTGCATCGTCTTCGCCGAGGGACGATGAGTCTGGCGCCGCCTCAGCGGCGCTCGACCCACCACAGCATCGCCATCGCAGCCAGCAGGAACATGGCCGACGGCGCGACGGCGCTGGCAAAGGGTGGCCACGAGTTGATCGCGCCGAGATTGGAAAAAAGGCCGTTCAGCATGTAGAAGAGAATGCCGAACATCACGCCGACGAAAAGCTTCAGGCTGATCCCGCCGACCCGGCTGTGCGAGTAACCGAAGGGAAGCGCGAGGGCGACCATCACGAAAACTGTCAGGGGATAGACCAGCTTCTTCCAGATCGCGATCTCGTAACGGTCGGTCTTCTGCCGATTCTCCGACAGGTGCTGCAGGTAACCCGACAGCCCGACGATGGACATCCGGTCCGGTGACACCATCAATGTGGACAACAACGCCGGCGTGACCGCCGACCTCCACTCGTCCGTCTCCGTCCGCTCGACCCGCGCCGTATCGCCTTCGAGCGTCGTCCGCACGACACCATGCAGGAGCCAGTGCTCCGGCGGACTGAAAGTCGCCTCGCGGGCTTCGGTGACCGATTCGAGTGCGTTCGCCGCGGTGAATTTGTAGATTCTGACGAATTGCAGACGGGCATCGGGAGTGGCATAACGAACGTTGATGAAACTCCGTCCGTCCTTCAGCCAGAGGCCGCTCGTGAAGCCGTGCTGGGCGATGATCCTGCTCAACGCCCGCGCTCGCAGCTCCTGGGCATGGCGTTCGGACACCGGCGCCAGCACCTCGCCGACCAGCATGGTGAGCACAGCCAGCAGTCCGGCCACCCGGAACAGGGTCAGCAGCAAATCGCGGGTCGCCAACCCGGAAGCACGCAGCACCGTGATCTCGGAATGCCGTGCCAGCGTCGAAAGCGCATAGAGAGTGCCGATCAGCGCGGCGATGGGAATCAGTTCGTACACCAGCCCCGGGACGCCCAGGGCCACGAAAATGACCGCATGAGCGAACTGATACCCGGCCTTGCCGACACTGGGCAACTCGTTGACCAGGCTGAAGAAACTGAAGAGCGCGAGGAATGCCGCGAGCACCAGAAAGACGGCCGCGAATGTCTCGCGCATCAGGTAACGCTGGTACAGACGCCGGCGGAACATCAGCCGCCCCTCCGCTGCCACGGCAGCAGCACCGCGATCCGCCTGTAGAACAGCAGCAGCAAGGGCAGGATCATCAGGGCATGCGCCGCCCAGACACCGATGGAGAACGACAGCTTGCCCTGCGCCACCCAAGCCTGGCTGAGCGACACGAGGTTGCTGTAGATCGCATAGATCAGGATGGCGATCAGCAGGTTGGCGGAACGGCCGGCGCGCGGATTCACGTAGGACAGGGGAATCGCCATCAGCGCAAGGATGACCGCGGAAACCGGCATGCCGATCCGCCACAGCAATTCCCCGCGTGCCTGCTTGCTCGTCTCGCGCACCAGTTCGCCGAGGGGCAGTCGGCTCGGAGAGCGTTCCCCGGGCTTGACCTCGGCATCCTCGGTGCGCACCTTGTAGCGCTCGAAATCCATGACCTTGAACTGCGGCGTTCCCGGCTCGACCTCGTAGCGCCGGCCATTTTCCAGAACCACGAAACGGTCGCCGTTGGGCGCGCTCTCCTGATAGCCCGTATCGGACATCACCACGCCCAGCTTGCCCTCTTGCATCGACGCGACGAAGACATTGCCGACCCTGCTCGCATCGTCCGCCAGCGACTCGACGAAGATCACGCGCTGTCCGCTCCTGGCTTCGCGGAACAGTCCCGGCGTCACCTGCGAGACATCGCTGCGCGCCGAGAGCCGTTGCTTGTACTCGTCCGCGTTGTATTGGGCCCAGGGCGACAGAAACCCGGACAGGGCTGCAATGGCAAGCACGATCGGCCAGGCAAACCTCAGCACCGGGCGAATCCAGGCCGTCAACGACTGCCCGCTGGAAAACCAGACCACCATCTCCGAATCACGGTACGCTCGCGAAAGCGTCAGCAGAACCGCGACGAACAGGGTCAGGGAAAGCAGTACCGGCATGAAATTCAGGGTCGCAAAACCGAGCAGCGAGGCTACCGCTTCGGGCGCGATCTTTCCGCCAGCGGCTTCCTTCAACAAGCGGATGAGCTGCGTGGAGAGGAGGATCGCCAGCAGGGCGACACCGATGCCAGACGCTGCCTGGGCCAACTCGCGCCGGGCGGCGCGCTCGAATATCATGCTTTGACGAAACCAAAAAAATGCGGGGATAATCCCGCGGAATTTGAGATATCCATGAACTGGAGCAGCGAGTGGAATTTAGCATAAAAAGCGGCAGCCCGGAAAAGCAGCGCAGCGCTTGCGTCGTCGTCGGGGTTTTCGAGTCAAGGAAGCTTACCCTGCCCGCCGAACTGCTGGACAAGGCGGCCGGCGGCTACATTTCCGACGTCGTCCGGCGCGGCGACATGGAAGGCAAGGCCGGCACCACGTTGCTGCTGCACCACGTACCCGGCACGCTCTGCGACCGCATCATGCTCGTTGGTCTGGGCAAGGAAAGGGAGTTTCACGAAAAGGAATTCCTCGGCGCCATCCGCGTCGCCGTCAGGACGCTGGATGAAACCGGCGCTTCCGACGCGTCGCTCTTTCTCAGCGAATTGCCGGTGCGGAAGCGCGGCGTCGCCTGGCGGGTACGCCAGACGGTGATGATCGCGCTGGATGCCACCTACCGTTTTGACCGGTTCAAGAGCAAGAAGGAGGACGCACGCCGGCCGTTGCGCAAGCTGACGCTCGCGGTCGACCGGCGCAACGAGCATGCGCCTGCTGAACGAGGCCTGGCCCAAGGAATGGCGATTGCCGAGGGCATGGCCGTGGCGAAAGATCTCGGCAACCTGCCGCCCAACATCTGCCACCCGGCCTATGTAGCCGAGCAGGCCCGGACGATGGCGCGGGAATTCAACCTGGAATGCGAGGTTCTCGAACGCGCCGACATGGAAAAGCTCGGCATGCGCTCGCTGCTCGCGGTAGCCGCCGGTTCGCACCAGCCGCCCAGGCTGATCGTCCTCCGCTACCGCGGCGGGGCGAGCGACGCGAAGCCTGTCGTCCTGATCGGCAAGGGCGTCACTTTCGATACCGGCGGCATTTCCCTGAAGCCGGCAGCCGAGATGGATGAAATGAAGTACGACATGTGCGGCGCCGCCGGCGTGCTCGGCACACTGCAGGCGGTGGCGCGCCTGAAGCTGCCGGTCAATCTGACCGTGGTCGTTCCGGCTACCGAAAACATGCCCGGCGGCGGCGCTTCGCGGCCGGGCGACATCGTCACCTCGATGTCCGGGCAGACGATCGAGATTCTCAATACCGATGCCGAAGGCCGCCTGATCCTGTGCGATGCGCTGACCTACGCCGAACGCTTCGAACCGGACACCGTGATCGATGTCGCGACGCTGACCGGCGCCTGTGTCGTCGCCCTGGGCGGCGTCGCCAGCGGCCTGTTCGCCAACCACGACGCGCTCGCCCGCGACCTGCTCGCTGCCGGCGAGGAAGCCCACGACCGCGCCTGGCACATGCCGTTGTGGGACGATTATCAGGAGCTGCTGAAGAGCCCGTTCGCCGACATGGGCAACATCGGCGGCCGCTGGGCGGGGGCCGTCACGGCGGCCTGCTTCCTGTCGCGCTTCACCAAGAAGTTCAAGTGGGCGCACCTCGACATCGCCGGCACCGCCTGGAAATCGGGTAAAGACAAAGGCGCCACCGGGCGGCCCGTCGCCCTGCTTGCCCACTACCTGCTGCAGCGCGCCGGCCAACTCAATTGACCCAGGTCTTCTTCTACCATGGCGCATCGGACAAGATTGCCGCCGCCTGTGCGCTGCTCGGCGGAGCCTACGCCAGGAACAAGCCGGTACTCGTCTACGCACCGGAAAACGATGTCGCGAACGATGTCGACCGCATGCTGTGGACCCACTCCGCGTTGAGTTTTGTGCCGCACTGCCGGAGCGGGTCTCCTCTCGCCGGCGAAACGCCGATCCTGATCACCGACAATCTCGACCACCCGCCGCAGGATGACCGCCTGATGAATCTCAGCCAGGTCGTCCCGCCCGGTTTTTCGCGTTTCCACAGCCTGATCGAGGTCGTCGGCCAGCAGGAGGCCGACCGCGGCAGCGCCCGCGATCGTGTCAGGTTCTACAAGGACCGCGGTTACGAGGTCCGCTATTTCGACCTCGGCGAGCGCTAGGGGAAAACCGATGAGCAGTCCCGTCCTTGCCCGTGCCGACAGACTGATGCGGCGGCGCAGCGCGCGAAGCGCCGATAGCGACGAGGTGCCGGTTCTTGTCGACGCCATCGACCCGGATACGGACATCCCGGTTCTCCTCGATGCCGAGCCTGCCGTTGCGGCGCCAGAACCGCGCCCCGAAACGATGCCGGCGGCGGCGGCGGCGCAAACCGGTGTCGCGCTGGACGGAGAGATGCTCGACATCATCGCCCACGAACTGGCGCGGCGCGTCCATGATCGCCTGGCGGCCGAACTGCCGAACATCGTCGAGACCACCATCCGCGAATTCCTCGGCGAACCGGAGATCATGGCGCTGCTCCGTCCGCGCGACTGAGATCGCGTCAAAGCCGGAGCGACGCTCCGGTATAATTTCCGGTTTTCCCCTTTTCCGACCGACCCATGGAACTCGCCAAAGCTTTCGAGCCTGCGGAGATCGAACGCCGCTGGTACCCCGAGTGGGAAGCCCGAAATTACTTCGCTGCCGGGGTCGACCGCAGCAAACAGGACAATTTCTGCATCCTGCTGCCGCCGCCCAATGTCACTGGCACGCTGCACATGGGGCACGGCTTCAACCAGACGCTGATGGACGCGCTGACCCGTTACTACCGGATGCGCGGCCACAACACGCTGTGGCAGCCGGGTACCGACCACGCCGGCATCGCCACGCAGATCGTCGTCGAGCGCCAGCTGGACGCGCAGGGCATTTCCCGCCAAGACCTCGGCCGCGAGAAATTCCTGGAAAAGGTCTGGGAATGGAAGGAATACTCGGGCAACACCATTACCAAGCAAATGCGCCGCCTGGGCACCAGCCCGGACTGGACGCGCGAGCGCTTCACGATGGACATCGGCCTCAACAAGGTGGTCACCGAGACCTTCGTCCGCCTCTACAACGAAGGCCTGATCTACCGCGGCAAGCGCCTGGTCAACTGGGATCCGGAGCTGCACACCGCCGTCTCCGACCTGGAAGTCGTTCAGGAGGAAGAAGATGGCTTCATGTGGCACATCCGCTACCCGCTGGCCGACGGCTCGGGCAGCCTGGTCGTCGCCACCACCCGGCCGGAGACCATGCTCGGCGACACCGCCGTGATGGTTCATCCGGAAGACGAG
>Ga0268298_10006234_pt1 | contig 10894 bp, 6 predicted proteins | sample WWTPWeurt_MetaG_FD_194462 | JGI IMG/M metagenome (GOLD analysis project Ga0268298, IMG submission 194462) | Activated sludge microbial communities from WWTP in Nijmegen, Gelderland, Netherland - WWTP Weurt | ecosystem: Engineered > WWTP > Aerobic digester > Activated sludge | place: Netherlands... | reverse complement strand
ACGCTGAAGCTGATGTTGTGAATCAATTGTTCCAATCAGTAAAAGGACAAGATTTTACTTTTGATAAATTATCTGCAAAAGTAATTGCTAAGTCTAGTTATATTATTGCCGGTGATGAATATAGTGCCGATGTATTATTAGTGGCCTCAAATTCTACAACCAATCCTAAAATTATTGTTGGGGATACTTCTAAATTGAAAACCGGCGGTGAAGGAAAAGAATTGCCTGTTGAAGGTGGATTAGGAAAATACACTATCCGTACAAGCGCCGAAGGTTTGCAAAAATGGAGTGGTGTTATTAAGGTTGAAAAACCAGGACGTCCCGGTGAGTTTGATTCCTATCCTTTTTCATCAGAGTATCAAGTAGCTAAACCTGCAGCTGCTGTTTCTCCGACAAAAATGAACGTGTTTTATATTGGGGTAGACAATCCTGTTGACATTAGTGCAGCGGGTGTTGCACCAGAAAACATTGTAGCAAATCTTGCTGGAAATGGTGGAACTTGTACCAAAGTTAGTAGTGGTAAATATAATGTTCGTGTTGTAAGTGGTTCTAATAAATGTACCATTAGTGTTGGAGCTAAAATGGGTACCACTACTCGACCTATGGGCACTCCATTTGAATTCAGAGTAAAGCAATTACCAACTCCTGTGGCTTATATAGGTGGAACAAACGGTGGGCCGATTAAAAAGGGATTATTAATTGCTGCCGGAAATATTATCCCTAAAATGGAATCTTTTGACTTCGATTTGAAAATTGTAATTACCGGATTTCGCATGAGTGTTACTGGAAAAGGAGGAGCTATTCAGGAAAAAACCTCTACAAATGGAGCGTTAACTTCTGACATGATTGCCATGATACAAAGTTTACCAACAAATCAAAAAGCTTATTTTGAAGATATTAAAGCCAAAATGCCAGATGGTACAACGCGTACCTTAAATACAATTATTTTAAAGGTTAATTAAATCCTAAAAAATGAGAAAGCTAAAATTAAGTCTATTAATAATTGGGTTGTTTTTCAGCCTATTTACATCGACTTCATTAGTTGCACAAACCAATGTATTGGACGGTGTTTATGTTAAAGAGCATACTCCTGAAAGAAAGGTAATTCCTTACACATATTTACGTGAAGCAGACGTTCAATGGTCTAAACGTATTTGGAGGAGAATTGATTTGAGGGAAAAGAAAAATCATCCTCTCTATTTTCCTATTGAGAAAATTAACAATCGTAAAAGTATCGTACAAGTGATACTTGACGGAGTGCTGAATGATGGAACAATCACTGCTTATGATGGAAATGACGATGAATTTAAAAAGCCATTGACTAAATCGGAAGTACAAGGATTGTTAGCTGGAAAGATTGATACACAGTATGTTGATGATCCTGAAAATCCAGGTAACTTGATTCCAAAAGTTATTAATAATCCATTTAAGCCAGAGAGCATAAAAAAAATGGATATTAAGGAAGATTGGTTTTTTGATAAACAACGTTCGGTGCTTGATGTTAGAATTATTGGTATTTCTTGTTTACAAGATGTTTTAGAAGAAGATGGTGTAAGTGTTCGAGGTCAAAAAACTTTGTTTTGGATTTATTTTCCTGAAGCACGCTATGTATTTGCTAATGCCGAAGTTTTTAATCGTAAAAACGATGCTGAACGTAGATCTTATGAAGACATTTTTTGGAAGCGAGATTTTTCGAGTTATGTAAGAAAGGAAGCGAATGTTTACGATCGATTTATTTCTGATTATAAAACAGGAATGGATGCTTTATTAGAGGCAGAAAGAGTAAAGGAAGATATTTTCAATTACGAACACGACATGTGGGAGTATTAAAATTATTCTCAATACAGAAAAAGCACCGAACTACTTCGGTGTTTTTTTTTGGAATAATAATTCTGCTTAGTAGCAAGCTTGCTTTTTAAATCCTAACTTTAATGCCTAATTTTTTTATATGCCCCAGGACCCTTTTGAGCAGCTGTCTGCCAAAGAATATATTATTATAAAAGGAGCACGCATTCATAATTTAAAGAATATTGATGTTGCTATACCAAGAAATAAATTTGTTGTTATTACCGGACTCTCAGGTTCAGGTAAATCTTCCTTAGCCTTTGATACCTTGTATGCCGAAGGTCAACGTCGCTACGTAGAAAGTTTATCTTCGTATGCGCGCCAATTTTTAGGGCGAATTAATAAACCGGATGTTGATTATATTAAAGGTATTTCTCCGGCAATAGCTATTGAACAAAAGGTTAATTCTCGCAATCCTCGATCAACTGTTGGAACTACGACCGAAATTTATGATTACTTAAAATTATTGTTTGCACGTATAGGAAAAACTTATTCGCCAATTTCGGGTGATGAAGTAAAAAAGCATACAGTAAGAGATGTCATTACCAAAATAAATTCATTTCCCAAAGGAACCAAAGTAATTTTAATTGCTCCCTTGTTGGTAAAACCGCAGTACACGCTTGAAAAGCAATTACAACTTTTACTTCAGCAAGGTTTTACTCGTGTAAAATATAAAGATGAAATTTTAAAAATTGAGGATTCGTTGCACTTGATCAGTGAGAAAAAATTGACAAATGCAACTTCTGATTTTGCAATTTTTATTGATCGATTTATCGCAGATAAAGAGGATGAAGAAAATGAAAACCGAATCGCTGATAGTGTGCAAACTGCTTTTTTTGAAGGAAATGGAGAATGTTTTATTGAAGTTTTGAATGAAGGCAAAACCGGTAAAACCGAGCGCTATTCTTTTTCGAACAAATTTGAAATGGATGGAATTACTTTTACCGAACCCTCCTCTCATTTTTTTAGTTTTAATAATCCTTTAGGTGCTTGTAAAACTTGTGAAGGTTTTGGAAGTGTAATTGGCATTGATGCAGATTTGGTAATTCCAGATAAAAGCCTCTCCATTTATGAAGGAGCAATTGCTTGCTGGAAAGGCGATACAATGAAAGAGTGGAAGGAAAAGCTAATCATGAGCGCCGATAAGTTTGACTTCCCAATACATCGTCCTTATTACGAACTTAGTGCTTCCGAAAAAAAAGTTGTTTGGACCGGCAATAAGCATTTCCAGGGGTTGAATGATTTTTTTAAGTTTCTAGAACAACAAATTTATAAAATTCAATACCGCGTGATGCTCTCACGATACCGTGGTAAAACAAGTTGCCCTGATTGCAATGGCACTCGCTTACGTAAGGATGCCGCCTACGTAAAAATTAACGGCTTGTCGATAAGTGAAATTGTTTTAATGCCAGTAAAGCAATCGGTGGAATTATTTCGTTCGATGAAATTAGCGAAGTACGAAACTGAAATCGCCAAAAGATTACTAATTGAGATCACAAACCGTTTGCAGTTTTTAGTAGATGTTGGATTGGGATATTTGACGCTAAACCGACTTTCAAATACTTTATCGGGTGGTGAGTCGCAACGGATAAATTTAGCGACTTCGCTCGGTAGCAGTTTGGTTGGAAGTATGTATGTGTTGGATGAACCTAGTATTGGTTTACACCCTCGCGATACCCAACAATTAATTAAGGTGCTTTTTTCATTGCGAAATTTGGGAAATACCCTTATTGTAGTTGAGCACGATGAGGAAATTATGAAAGCTGCCGATGAAATCATTGATATAGGTCCTATGGCTGGATCGCATGGTGGAGAGCTAATGTTTCAAGGTGATTGGAAAAAAATTGAGAAGGAGAGCTCAAGTTTAACTGCCAATTATTTGATGGGAATTTCTAAAATAGAACTTCCTGAACGTAGAAGAAAATGGAACGATTTCATTTTAATAAAAGGCGCCAGAGAAAATAACTTAAAAAATATTGATGTAAAATTTCCATTGCATACCATTACGGTTGTAACCGGAGTAAGTGGAAGTGGAAAAACATCCTTGGTGAAACGTGTGTTATATCCAACACTTAAAAAGATGTTTGGAGGCTACAATGAACAAAGCGGATTATACGATCGCATTGAAGGTAGCTATGCAAAATTAAGTGGTGTAGAAATGATTGATCAAAATCCAATTGGTAAATCGTCGCGCTCCAATCCTGTTACTTATGTTAAGGCATATGATGAAATTCGTGCCTTGTTTGCCGAACAGCCTTTAGCAAAGGCACGAGGGTACAAACCTTCACAATTTTCATTTAACGTTGATGGAGGCCGTTGTGAGGTTTGTGAAGGAGAGGGAGAAGTAAAAATTGAAATGCAATTTATGGCCGATCTTCATTTGCAATGCGAAAGTTGCGGAGGTAAGCGTTTCAAACAAGAAACTTTGGAAATTCTGTACCATGATAAGTCGATTTCCGATATTTTGGAAATGACAGTTGATGATGCTATTGCTTTTTTTGAAAGTGAATCGCGTCCTAGTTTAATTGAGAAGAAAATTATTCAACGCATGCTTCCTTTGGCCGACGTTGGTTTGGGTTATGTACAATTAGGACAATCGAGCAATACTTTAAGTGGAGGTGAAGCACAACGAATTAAGCTTGCTTCTTTTTTAACTAAGGGAAATTCCGAAGAAAATTTGTTGTTTATATTTGATGAACCAACTACAGGATTGCATTTTCACGATATTAAAAAGCTGCTTTATGCTTTTAATGAATTGGTAAAACATGGGCATTCGCTGCTAATTATTGAACACAATTCAGAGGTAATTAAGTGTGCCGATTGGGTAATTGATTTAGGACCAGAGGGCGGAGAAGAAGGTGGAACACTTCTTTTTGAGGGTGTTCCGGAAGATTTGGTTAAATGCAAAGCATCGTATACCGGAAAATACTTAAAGGATAAATTGGTATAATCGAAAAAAAATCAGTTTACTTTCTCAATTCGAAATTTTGACCAAGGTATACGCGTCGCACAGTTTCATCGGCTGCAAGTTCCTCAGCGGTTCCTGCTTTTAAAATTTTTCCTTCGAAAAGCAAGTAAGCACGATCGGTAATATTTAAGGTTTCGTGAACATTATGGTCGGTTATTAAAATCCCGATATTCTTTTCTTTCAGTTTTGAAACAATACTTTGAATATCTTCAACGGCAATAGGATCGACACCTGCAAAAGGTTCATCAAGTAAAATAAAAGCAGGATTTACTGCAAGGCAACGAGCTATTTCAGTACGTCTACGTTCACCTCCACTGAGCAAATCACCGCGATTTTTGCGAATGTGTTGCAAACTAAATTCATCAAGTAAAGATTCAAGTTTATCTTTTTGTTCCTGCTTGCTAAGCTTGGTCATTTCGAGTATACATGAAATATTATCTTCCACACTTAGTTTTCGAAACACACTTGCTTCCTGTGCTAAATAACCAATTCCTAATTGCGCTCGGCGGTACATTGGTTCGTTGGTTATATCTCTATTGTCTAAAAATATTTTGCCTTCGTTGGGTTTTATTAATCCAACCGTCATGTAAAAAGTGGTTGTTTTACCGGCACCATTAGGACCAAGCAAACCAACAATTTCTCCTTGATTAACATTTACCGAGACAGAATTTACAACTGTTCGGCTCTTGTATTTTTTAATTAAATTTTCGGTTCTTAAAATCATGTTGCTTATAAAATAACCTGTACCGTTGCACGAATTCCAAATTTAGCAATATTCGGATGGTTTAGGTAAGATAAACGCCATACGGCATCAACTCTGAAAAATTTTAGAATATTTTCGATACCGGCAGCTACTTCAATATACGGTTTGTTGTGACTAAATAAATTAGAAGTGTAGCCTGCCTGGTTAAAGGTATACAGCTTATCAGGAAAGAGGAGCGCCTGACGGTTAGTATCGCTTACTTTCCCAATTACAGCTCTACCTGTTGCAACTTCACGTAATTTAAGTTTGCGTAAAAGTGGAATTCTGTTAAAGAAAAATCCATCAAAGTGATGACTAACAAAAGCACTAGCGTATTCATCGCTCACAAATTCAAAATAGTTCATCAGGTTAAATGAATAAAAATCGTAAGCAAATGTTTCATTCCCTGGATGTAGCTCCAACAAGGGGTAAGGGATTTTGCCAAAAATTTTTCCATACTGCAATACATAATTGGTATAGCCAATTGGATTAATTCGTAGGCGGTCTTCAATATTGACAATGATTTTTTTGTAATCGAAATCGCTGTTCAGCACGCCTTTCAAGCCTTCGGTAAATTGAATTTGAAAAACGGGAGATTTTGTTCCCAAGCTAACTCTATCAAATTCGCCATCCAAAAAGCGTTCACCATAAGCAAAGCGAATATTAATTCCTATTTCAGAAGATTTAATATTTGGAATTGTGACAGTATCGTTTTCCTGAACAAAACGATACTGTGTGCTACCAAGCGGAGTCATTACCCGATGTGTCAGAATTAATTTCGTGTTAAATCCATTAAACCATTCTTTATCATAGAAACCTTTGTATTGCTCTACCTGAGTTAAATTCGATAAGGGATTTCTTCTGAAAAGCGATACGAATAAATTATCTTGACGAAACGCATTTGCATTTTGGCCCAATATTTCATAATCGTTTTTATAGTTAAAAGCAAGCATTTGACGGGTTGGTTTTTTTTGCAACATCCATCTAAAGCCTCCACCAACTTTATACTTTTCATCTTTAAATCCATAAGCCACATAGCCATTTAATTCAAACCACTTGCTGAATGCATTGCTGGTGCGACCACCAATTCGAACTCGACTTCCTTCAATAGTATTGGTACTGTAAGTAGAGAATAGGGGACCTAATTCAATTAACTTATATACATAGTATCCGCCATAAAGCGTTTTCACTAAATCGGAGTAGCGTTTAAAAGCCGGCAAGGTGCGAATGGTATCAACCAAGTGGTAAATAGATTCTTCATTTTTCGAAAGTGTATCGTGTCGTGCTCCTTCCCAAAATTTGTTGTCCTTATCACTCGCACCTTCCATTACAATAAGGTTATCTGTTTTTGAATAAAATTTTTCATCTTTGGGTTCATTGATGATAATGTCTTTATAAGAAGTAGTTTTTCTTCCATACACTCCCATCATTTTTTTATCGAGTAAAGCAAAATCAATCACCAATTTATCTTTACTCAACATCCAATTTTTGCCAACCAAGTTATATTCTTGAACAACATTTAATGCAACAATATAATTGATATTAGCATCATCCGGAATACTCATTTCTAAACGTTTTACGGCAAAGGTTGTATCGGCAATCCACATATTTCCGATAAAGGCCAATTCTTGCTTACGGCGTGGTTTAAACTGCAAATGATAGCACCAGTGATTATCTAAAAAAAGCGAATCAATTAAATAGTAACGGTAAAAAAGTAAACCGTTATCGGAAAGTGGGCTCGTAAAATTTTTATCGATTACTAATATCGCATTGTCATAAATATTCACTTGCTGGTACATATTACCCAAAACTTGGGATACGCTTTCATTTTTAATACCGGCAACTTTACTGGCTTTGATTATTTCTTTTTTGAATTTTGGATTCTTTTTAAAATAGAAATCACTGAGGGTTTCGGTAATAAACATCGGCAAGCTTGGTTTTTCATCGGCATGAGAGCTATCAATATTTTCAAAAACAAAATCGAAAGGCTTTAACAGTCTTCTTTTTTTCATTTTTTGAGAAATATTGTTGATATCGATTTCTATTTTGTTGTAAGTTTCGTATTGATAAGCCTCCAGTTTTTTTACATCATTTTCGTCCTTGTGCTTCACCACTTTTCTGAAAAGTATATTCGCAGGATTTTCACCCGGTTTAATTACTATTTCCTTTAAGGCAACTGAATTTACACTTAATTCAATTTTTAGTTCCTGAGAGATGCCTTTTTTTATAGCCCTTGTTTTTGGAACATACCCGATGTATGAAAAAACTAAGCTATCGACTTTTTCGCTAGTACTGAGCAAAAAATTTCCATCAAAATCGGAAGTGGTACCAATACGGGTTCCTTTAAAAATTATATTAACAAATGGCAATGGTTCTTTAGTTTCGCTATCGAATACTTTTCCACTCACTCGTGTTGTTTGAGCTATGGCATTTTGTGTTCTAGCATTTAAAAGTAGAAATGCTAAAACAAGTGTTGTAATTAGAGTGCGAAAAATTGGATACTTCACAGTTGGGAAAGAAATTTGAAGGTTCGGTTAATTCAAAATACTAAGCAAATTTACTCATTAAGCGCTTCCCAAAATTCAAGGGCGCGGCGGGTATGAGGAATAACAATACTACCACCAACCATATTAGCAATTGCAAATACTTCAAAAACCTCGGTGGTGGTTAGTTCGCATTCTTTACACTTTTGCAAATGATATTTTATGCAATCATCGCAGCGCAAAACCATGGATGCTACCAATCCTAGCATTTCTTTGGTTTTAACTGATAAAGCACCTTCTGCATAAGTGTTTGTGTCTAAATTAAACAAGCGTTTCATAATTAAATTATCCGCATCCATAATTTTTTCGTTCATCTTACTGCGGTACTCATTAAATTCAGTTACCAGTTTGTTCATTGTATGTTGGGTAATAGTTATTCAAAAATTAATTCCAATAATTCAATTATACCATAGCTGCTCATTAAGTGCTGTGAACCATCAAAGATCAAGAAATCGCCATTGCTTCCAATTTGTTTCTCCTACTAATCAAAGTGATTTTACTGTTTAGCATTCAGCAACATCTTTTTAGTAATTGCGCCCTCATTAGTTGTTAAGGTATAAAAATAAATACCTGTAGACAATTGTTCGGCATCGAAAAGCAATTGAAACTCGCCTGCAGGTATTGATTCATTTAGCAAGGTTTTTACCAACTTTCCATAAGCATTATAAATAGAAAGTGTTACATTGCTTTTAGACGCAAGTGAAATAGTGAAAGCGGTTTGTTGAGTAAAAGGATTAGGAGTATTTTGTGAAATTGTAGACTGAGTAATGGTAGAGTTTTCAGTAAGGTTGGTAGTATTGGGTACTATTTTGTAAATTTTTCCTTCACCGTAAGAAATAACGTATATGTTGTTTTGGCGATCTACCCCAAAAGCAGAAATAGATTTTTGCTGAGCTGTCGCAGTTGGACGATCAATAATAATCGCATTAGTAGTTGGATTAACACCTGTATAATTTAAGGCCCAAATTCTTCCCGAAACATAATCTCCATAAATGTATTTTCCATACAAAGCCGGCATTAATGAACCTCTATATACATATCCTCCGGTAACGGAATAGTTTGAATTGCCTTGAGCATATTCCCAAATTGGTTTACGTTTTTGTGTTGTATCGCAAATGGTAGCGTTGTAACAATGTAACCCTTCCATCACATTCCAACCATAATTAGAACCACTTTCAAGAATATCAATTTCTTCGTAAGCATTTTGACCGACGTCGCCTGCCCACATTTTTTGACTAACTGAGTCTAAGCTAAATCGCCAAGTATTGCGCATGCCGTATGTGAAAATTTCTTGACGAAAGCCTTGTGCATTTCCATAAAAAGGATTGTCGGTAGGAATGGAATAGTTTAAAGGAGTTGCTGCAGAATCAATATCGATACGTAAAATTTTTCCAAGTAAAACTGATTTATTTTGGCCATTTCCTAATGGATCCCCACCTGATCCTCCGTCGCCGAAAGCACAATATAAATATCCATCTAAACCAAAATTTAGGCAACCACCATTATGATTACCATAAGGCTGACTAATGTTTAATATTTCAAATTTGCTGCTAAACAGCGCTGAGTCGGGATTAGTTGCACTTACCTGAAATCGGGAAATGTATGATTTTAAGGAGCCACTAAGACTGTTGGTATAATTCACATAAAAATATCCATTGTTTGCATAGTCAGGGTGAAATGCCAAGCCTAAAAGTCCGGTTTCGCCTGATACGCCGGATTGACTAACAATGCTTGAAAGGTCGATAAACAGTTTAGCGGTAGTAGTAGTACCACTGGTGGAAATTGCATAAATTTTACCATGTTTTTCCACAACAAACATTCGATTACTTGTGTCGGGCACACTCTTTAGTTCAATAGGATATTGGAATACCGTGGATAAAGTTGGATACGCCGGTTGTAGCAAATAGGTTTGCGCTGAAAGGGTATTAAGGAATAGCAAATAAGCCAGGCAGCAAGTAAGGATTTTCTTCATAATTTATAGTTGAGTTAGAGAGCCAAATATAAGGTCTATATTAAGAAGGTACAAATTGAATTCTTACTTTTTAACTGACGGTTTATTTTATACTATTGTAGCCGGTAATTATCCTACTAATTAATAGTACTCTTTTCAATTTTAAACGCGTAGAAATGGCTAATTCAACTCTTAAAAAAGTGAACTTAAATTTTATGAAAAAAATCTTTATAGTTATTCTATCCCTTCATCTGCTATTACAGCAAAATGGATTTGCGCAAGTACAGACTAACGCAGCTGAAATATACTTAGGTTTAAATAAGTTAAATACACTTGGTTCAGTTTTATATATAGCAGCGCATCCTGACGATGAAAACACAAGATTGCTCTCCTATCTTGCAAAAGAAAGAAATGTAAGAACAGCTTATTTATCCATTACACGAGGTGATGGTGGCCAAAATTTAATTGGCAAGGAGCAAGGTGAATCTCTGGGATTGATTAGAACACAAGAGTTACTAGCTGCACGAAAGGTGGATGGAGCAGAGCAATTTTTTACCCGCGCAAACGATTTTGGCTATAGTAAAAATCCAGAAGAAACATTTCAGTTTTGGAACAAGGATAGTATTTTGGAAGATGTAGTTTGGGTGATTCGAAATTTTAAACCGGATGTAATTATTTGCCGTTTTCCGACTACCGGCGAAGGTGGGCATGGCCATCATACAGCTTCTGCAATTCTAGCCGAAGAGGCATATACTGCAGCTGCTGATGCTTCAAAATTTCCTCATCAGTTAAAGTATACACAAGTTTGGCAAGCAAAACGAGTATTTTGGAACACTTTTAATTTT
>Ga0268298_10006233_pt1 | contig 10895 bp, 11 predicted proteins | sample WWTPWeurt_MetaG_FD_194462 | JGI IMG/M metagenome (GOLD analysis project Ga0268298, IMG submission 194462) | Activated sludge microbial communities from WWTP in Nijmegen, Gelderland, Netherland - WWTP Weurt | ecosystem: Engineered > WWTP > Aerobic digester > Activated sludge | place... | reverse complement strand
AAACGCCCAAGCCTGCTGGGATTGCAGTTGATCTTTTTCATTGGCAACCTGTTTGCTGGCATTGGCTTTTCTGTTTTTGCCCCCATGATCCTCTCGCGGACCGAAGGCAGCAGCCTGATTTTTGGAACCGTGCAGACTGCCGGTGCCATCGGCGGGCTTGTCGGCGGATTGGTGATGAGTATCTGGGGCGGATTTAAACGACGAGTCAACGGTGTGCTGCTCGGCTGGATCATTTTCGGAATTGGCATGGCCATCGCCGGTTTGACCGGTGGTTTGCCGGTATGGATCACCGGTATTGTGCTCGTTGCCCTTGTCGGGTCCCTGACCAATAGTTCCAATCAAGCCATCTGGCAGTCCAAGGTTGCGCCTGATGTACAGGGACGGGTCTTTTCGGCCCGGCGTTTGATCGCATGGTTTACGAATCCCATTTCCCCGGTCATTGGCGGCGCGCTTGCTGATTATCTGCTCGAACCTGCGATGAAAACCGTTTCGCCTCTTTCATCCACCTTTGGCTGGCTTGTTGGGACCGGGGCCGGTTCCGGTATGGGGCTTTTGTTGGTGACCTGCGGCATCATGGGATCCCTGGTTGGGCTGGCGGGATATTTCTCACCGGTCATCCGCAATGTTGAAGATATCCTGCCAGACCACGACTCCCTGCCCAAAGTGGATGCCGCCCCTGCGTAGCGCAAGATAGATCTTGCGCTTGGACTTTGCGATTACCTGCAAGATTAGTCACTCCTGTTTAAAAGAACAACCCTGAAACTGGGTTGTTCTTCTTTATAATACTCAGCATCCCATCACATGCTGGTGTGGACTGAAATGATATAGTATGGCTTTCTCAAAGTCCGATTTATGTCGCTCTGAGGGAGCGTGTTCGCCGCGACCGAAGAGTCTCTTAGCAGTGGTAGAGACCCTTCGCTTCGCTCAGGGCGACATGTTGCGTGTTTGTCAAGCTACTTTGAGAAAGCCATGAATGATATAGGAGACAGAAAATGAAATTTGCGATCTTCGGAACAGGCGGTGTGGGCGGCTACTTCGGTGGACGACTCGCCCAGGCCGTACAGGATGTGACTTTTATTGCGCGGGGCAGGCATCTCTCAGCGATACAGCAGGCAGGCTTGAAGGTGGATTCGATCAGCGGTGACTTTGTGGTGCAGCCTGCCAAAGCGACAGATTCTCCCCGTTCAGTTGGAACCGTCGATGTGGTCATCCTCGCCATCAAGGCCTGGCAGATCAATGAAGCGACCGTTGAGATGAAGCCGTTGATAGGCAATGGCACATTGATCGTCCCATTGTTGAACGGTATTGAACATGTGGATTTGCTGGTCAATGAGTTCGGGCGTGAACATGTGCTTGGCGGCTTGTGCCGCATCAGTACTTATATTGCGGAGGCCGGTTATATTAAACACGTCGGCATCGATCCATTCCTTGTATTCGGCGAATTGGGCGGAGAAAAAAGCGCGCGCGTTCAAGAGCTTTATGACATATTCAAAACCGTCCGCGGCGTAACAGCCCAGACCAGTGAAAACATCGAACTCGCCATGTGGGAAAAATTCTTATTCATTTGTTCGATGAGCGGCGTGGGTGCCGTCACACGCCAGCCTGTAGGCGGATTCCGTTCCATTCCAGAGTCACGGTCCATGCTGCGCCGCGCATTGGAGGAAGTTGTGCTTGTCGCCAATGCGCGCGGCGTGGAGCTTACGGAAAACTCCGTCACGAGCGTGATGGAACGCATTGATCAAATCCAGCCCGACATCATGGCCTCCATGCAAAAGGATATTATTGAAGGCCGTCCTTCTGAATTGGATGCGCAGACCGGCGCGATCGTCCGCATGGCGCATGAGGCGGATGTATCCGTGCCGACCCATGAATTTATTTATGCCAGCCTGCTGCCAATGGAGAGGAAGGCGCGCCAGCTTGCTTGATCTGCCATTCGGCCCTACCCATATGTCCAGTACCATTCCATTCGTTTGGGCGATACACTCCGCTTCTGCATTCGCTATACTGATGCAAAAAGGAGAAACATCATGAGCAAAAATATATTGGTTGAATTTTCAAATGCAATGGCTGACGCCGCAGAAATCGCCGGAAGATCCACGGTGATGGTGGATGCGCGCCATCGTTTTCCTGCAAGCGGCATCGCCTTCGCGAAAGACCTGATCTTGACGGCTGACCATGTTATCGAACGCGATGAAGATATAAAAGTGACTCTCGCAGATGGGACCGTTATGGCGGCGCGTCTCGTAGGCCGGGACCCGGGAACTGATCTGGCGGTTCTCAAATTGGATCGCCCCGAGGCCGCACCGGCTCAGGTATCAGAGACTCCCGCGCGCGTGGGACAATTTGTGCTGGCTGTGGGCAGACCCTCCACCAGCGGCATCCAATCCAGCTTTGGCACGATCAACTCCATCGGCGGCCCGGTCCGCACCGGGCGTGGGAGCATGCTCGAAGGTTACATCAAGACCGACGTGGTTTCCTATCCCGGTTTTTCCGGCGGACCCTTGGTGAATGGTGATGGAACCATATTCGGCATCAATACTTCCGGCTTCGGCAATAACGGCGCCATCACAATTCCTGCTGACATTGCGTTGAAGATCGCGGAGACCCTTGCGAAGCATGGCAAGATCAAGCGCGGCTTTCTTGGTATTCGCAGCCAGATCGTGGAACTTACAGCGGATGCAAAGTCCGCTTTGAAGCGCGAACAGTCAACCGGCTTGTTATTGGTCGGGCTGGAGCCGAATAGTCCGGCAGGGAAAGGCGGCCTGTTGGTTGGCGATATTCTTGTTGGTGTCGCCGGAGAATCCGCAGCAGATCAGGATGATCTTTTCGTGCGCCTGAGCGGTGACGTGGTTGGGAAATCTGTAGCGATCGATATTTTGCGCGGCGGAAAATTGGAGTCGATCAACGTGCTGATCGGAGAAAGATAATTGATCCGTGTCACGATCGTTTCACCGAATCATGCGCTGCGAGTCGGCTTGCGCGAAATGCTGGGCAGACAGCCTGATATTCAGGTGGTTGGTGAAACGTCTGAACTTGATGATGTACATGAATCAGAGACCGGGGTGGTTATCTTCGCCCCGGTCTCTGCGGCGCGGTCCGCCGGAACAAGATCATCGTTTTCGATTTTATTGATCACAGATGATGTGGAGGATGCGCGCAGGCTGATGAGTTCCGACTCGCGTGCATGGGGCGTCCTGTCTGCGGATGCAACGGAGGAGGAACTTGCGGCGGCGGTGCGAGCGGTGGGCGAGGGGCTTTGGGTTGTCGCGCCCAGCCTGGCCCGAAGTCTGATCCGCTTGAATGGGAGAAGGGAATTTGCAGGCGAAGAGTCGCTTGTTGAGCCGCTCACGGCCCGGGAAATGGAAGTCCTGCAGCTGATGGCTCAGGGACTGGCGAATAAGCAAATTGCGCTAAAACTTGGGATCAGCGAGCATACTGTGAAATTCCATCTTTCATCTTTATATGCCAAATTAAATAGTACAAGCCGAACGGAAGCAGTGAAAAGGGGATTGGAACTTGGCTTGATCTCGCTATAAAATAAAACGTCCCGCGGGACGTTTTATTTTTTTCTTAAGCGGAAAATGACGGGGATGATGACGATCACAGCGATGACCGCTCCCATCAGCATGATGCCGTCTGTGGAGCCGATCACGGAAACATCCTGCGGCAATGGCGTGGGAGTGGGGGTGACTTGCAAAGCAATGGCAGCCGCGCTTGTATCTTGCGCCGCAAATGCCGGCTGTTTGAAGTTGGCAATAACCACCGCAAACATAAGGGCGATGAATACGATTGCGATGCCAAAAGTTTGATTTGTTTTCATCATCGTGTTTTTATTATTGTATCACGCCTCAAAAGGACACTAATCGCCCCTTTTATGTACTTTTTTGCACTTTCGATGTATAATGCGCCGGGTCGTTCGCCGCCTGGTTCTGGCGAAAAATATTTGGAGAAAAGGCGTGGCTGCTTTCATGACTCTTGTATCTTTCCATCTCGTCCTGATGATCATCGGGACGGGTTTTATGTCCGTCATGTTTGCAAATTGTCTGACCTTTTTCTCAGAATGTAGTTGTTGTTCCTTATCCTTCGTGTTTGTTAATTCAGCCTTCGCCGCCAATCCCTCCGGCGGCGTTGCGCTTAAAAGTTTATCTCAGGAGCCTCCATGATCAAAAGACTTTTAGATTGGCTGAAGAAGCCCCTCGGTCTGATCGCGGTGGGGATCGCGTTCCTGGCGCTGTTCAGCTTCGTGGCGTATGGGATCTCGTTGACCCAGACCGCACCCGAACAGCCCGTTCAGTTCCCCCACAAAACGCATGTCGGATTTGGCATCCAGTGTTTGTATTGCCATCCAGGCGCCGCGAAGGGCCCGTCCGCCGGCATTCCCTCAGAAGCAAAATGCTGGGGTTGCCATAATCAGATTCAGAAGACAATGACCAGCGCCCTGCTTGCACCGCTAAAAGACTCGGTGATAAGCGGTACGCCCCTGCAATGGGTGCCGGTGGCGCAGGTGCCGGACTTTGTTCAATTCAATCACCGTGCCCATGTGGCTGCAGGCCAGAACTGCGAAAACTGTCACGGCGATATGACGAAGGTTACGGTTGCCGAGAATCCCCAGGTTTTCAATATGGGATTTTGTTTGAACTGTCACCAGACTGTGGCGGGCCAGAATCATGAGCTGCTGGTTAAGCTCACTGATTGCGGCACGTGCCATTATTAACCGGGCGAAAGGATACAACCATGAGCAATAAATTTTCCCGGCGTGATTTTCTAAAACTGGCTGGTGTAGGCGCGGCAACCACTGCGATCCTCACGGGCTGCGGTCCGGCTTCGCGTCTGGTAAGGCGCGAACCGTACATGCTAATGCCCGAGTACACCTATAACGGCCTGAGCACATATTACGCCACCACATGCCGCGAATGCGCGGCCGGCTGCGGACTCATCGTCCGCACCTCACAGGGACGCGCGCTGAAGACAGAAGGCAACGCGAACAATCCCGCCAACCTCGGCAAGACCTGCGCGCGCGGTCAGGCCACATTGCAGGGTTTGTACAACCCCGACCGTGTGACCGATCCCATCAAGCGCACACGTGGAAATGCCGCAGGCAGCAATGTCACCTGGGATGAAGCCACGCAGGCAGTGGCCGATGCCCTTAAGAATAACAAACCCGAAGAGATCGCCTTCCTGATGGGCATGGCCCCGGACCATCTCTTTGACCTGGTCTCCGACCTCGCGGCCGCAACCGGCATCAACGCCCCGGTCCGCTTTGGCGCGCTGAGCATGTTCGAAGCCCGCGCCACGCTGGGCAAGGCCGCCGAGAATCTTTTCGGTCAGAACCGCCTGCCGTTGTTCGATGTTGGCGGCGCCGATATGGTTTTCTCCTTCGGCGCAAACTTCCTCGAAACATGGCTCGCGCCTGTTGCCTATACCCGCGGATTCACCGGCTTGCGCGAAGCGCAGACAAAACAGCGCGGATCCTTCGTGCAGTTCGAAGCGCGGATGTCCTCCACCGCCGGCAAGGCGGATGAGTGGGTGCCGCTTCGCCCCGGGACCGAGGCTCTGGTCGCACTGGCGATCGGCAAACTCGCCGCTGAGATTCGCGGCATTCCCATGCCGCAAGCCTTTGAAGGCGTGGACCCGGCCGATGTCGCTGAAAAATCCGATGTGACGCTTGAAACCCTGCATCACCTGGCTGAGATTTTCGCCAAGGCGAACGGCGCGCTGGCCATCCCCGGCGGTGCTGCACTCGGACAAAGCAACGGCTTGGCTGTTGCGGAAGCCGTGCTGGCTCTCAATATCGTTGCCGACAACCTCGGCCGAAAGGGCGGCGTCTTCTTCTCGGCGCTTGCCCCCAACCAGACGGAATACCAGCGCCCCGCATCGGCAAAGGAAATGCAGGACTTTATTCAGCAAATGGCAGACGGCAAGTTCAAAGTGCTGTTCGTACATGGCGTCAATCCGGCCTTTGAATTACCCGCCTCATTGGGCTTCAAGGAAGCCTTGAAGGGCGTTGCTCAAGTCATCTCGTTTGCGACCTTCCCGGATGAGACAGCCCTCGAATCAGACTACGTTTTCCCTGATCACCATGGGCTTGAATCCTGGGGTTATCAACGGGTTGCCACCGGCCCTGCACAGGCAGTCCTGTCTGGCTCACAACCGGTTGTCTCGCCGTACTACAACACCCGCGCCACGGCAGATGTTTTGATCGCCGCCGCGCAGCTGGCTGGCGGAGATTTCGCCGCTGCACTGCCGTTCACAGATGAAGTTGAATTCCTGCGCAGCAAGATCGCTCCTCTCATGGAGGAATCGCACGGCTTCTTCTCTGCGCCCGACATCAATACATTTGTATCCTACTTCCAGCAATATGGCGGCTGGTGGAAGACCACCGACAGCCGCAATGTTCCGCACGGCGGGGAAGCGCTTGAGTCTGGCTTGAATGCCGCCGAGGCGGTTTTCGCAGGCGAGGGTGAATTCTTCCTTATTCCATTCGTCTCACCGACCATGGCTGAAGCTGGCGCGAACAAGCCCTGGCTGCAGGAATTGCCCGACCCCACAACCACCGTCATGTGGAATACGTGGGTCGAGATCAACCCTGTCACAGCCGAAGAGCTTGGTTTGCTGGATGATGATATCGTGAAGATCACGAGCGAAGCTGGGAGTGTGGAAGTGCCGGTTTATCGGTACCCTGCCATTCGTCCAGATACGATCGCGATTCCGTTCGGGCAGGGTCACACTGCCTATGGCCGATATGCCGAAAAGCGCGGAGTCAATCCCGCAGACTTGATCGGTCAGAATTTTAATGAAGCCGGCGATCTTGCGTTTGCTGGAATGAAAGTCAAAATCGAAAAGACTGAAAAGAAGCAGCCACTCTCACGTATGGAAAGTATTATGGGTGTTTATGGAGTGGGTCTTGGAGAGGAGAAGTAACCATGGCGAACGAATTGAATATTACTGAAGTGAAAATGAACACGGAACAGACCGGCAAATGGGGCATGGTCATTGACCAGGACATCTGCACCGGCTGTCAGGCTTGCGCCGCCGCCTGCGCGATGGAAAATAATATTTCCTTCGTCGGTGAAGTGGACTCGGGCTACGGCCGCTCCATGCACTGGATCCGCATCGAGCGTTTTTGGAAGGGTGAATATCCGGAAGTTAAGATGACCCCCAACCAGCCGATGTTCTGCCAGCAATGCGGCCACGCCACCTGCGAACCCGTCTGCCCTGCGTTTGCAACAGTCCATTCACAGGTTGAACAGTTGAATCTGCAAGTGTACAACCGCTGTGTGGGTACACGTTATTGCGCGAACAACTGCCCGTATCAGGTGCGTGCCTTTAACTGGCGCGATTATCAACGCCCTGAACCGCTTTCCAATCAATTGAATCCGGATGTTACAGTGCGCCGCATGGGTGTGATGGAGAAATGCACCTTCTGTATTCAGCGCATCCATAAGGCGCAAGACAATGCCAAGTCTGAGGGCCGCGAAGTTGCAGACGGTGAATTCACATCTGCGTGCGCGCAGGCCTGCCCTGCCAGCGCCATCACCTTTGGTCGTGTGGATGATCCTGAATCGCTTGTCTCTCAACTGGCCCGGCGCGCCAACGGTCAAAAACATCTTGAAGAACTTGGCACGCTTCCCAACGTGACCTACTTCAAGGGAGGGTAAACATGTCAGATAACAATCACAAAGCGGAGCACTCGCACGAAGAGCATCTCCGCGAGAAGCACTTGATGGTTGACCCGCTTCCACGCGGAAAGATGAACGAGATGGTCATGGAAGCCATGACCGAGCCGCCCACATGGAAGTTCTGGCTGATCTTTGGCATTTTGGCTTTTGTGGTCGTGTACTTCCTGTTCTATAAGTGGGGCATCCTGATCATGAAAGGTCAGGGTGAGGCCGGCGTGATGCGCCCGGATTACTGGGGTATCTTCCTGGTCAACACCGTGTTCTGGATCGGCATCAGCCATGCGGGGACTTTCATCTCCGCGATCTTGCGCGTGTTCAAAGCTGAATTTCGCCGCCCGTTCACCCGTGCCGCAGAATTGATGACCACCTTTGGTTTGGTGCAGGCTGGTTTCAGCATCTTCATGCACATGGGTCGTGTCTGGCTCGCCTACTGGCTCATGCCCTACCCGAATCAGCGTATGCTGTGGCCCAACCTGCATTCCCCGCTCACCTGGGACTTGCTGGCCATCACAACCTACCTGCTTTCTTCCACCATGTACCTTTTCCTGCCGCTCATCCCCGATATGGCGATGGCGCGTGACCGCTCCACCGGCTGGCGCAAGACCTTCTACAAGACTCTGGCGCTCGGCTTCCGTGGAACCGAAGGCGAATGGACTCACCTGCGCAACGCAATGAACATCTTCGCTTTTGCGATCATCCCGGTCATGTTCTCGGTACACACCATCGTGTCCTGGGACTTCGCAGCGGCAACCCGCCCCGGCTGGTCTTCCACCATCTTCGGCCCGTACTTCATCGTCGGCGCGTTACATTCCGGCATGGGCGCGGCAGTGATCGTGATCGCAGTGGTACGCGGCACCATGAAGAACATGAAATACTTCATCCGCCCCGAACATTTCGATGCCATTGGCAAACTCATGCTCATCATCTCGATGGCCTGGGCCTACTTCTTCTTCAACGATTATATGGTCCAATGGTACGGCGGCGATAAATGGACGCAGCAACTGCTTCACTTCCATGAAGGCGGCCCCATGGGCTGGATGTGGTTCTCCATGCTGGTCTGCAACGTGGTCGTTCCCTGGGCTATTTTGTGGAACCCCAAATGGCGCTCCACCCCGTGGCTGGTCGGCACTGTCGGCATTATCATCAATGTCGGTATGTGGTTCGAACGCTACATCATTGTCCCGATCTCAGTCACCATCAACCGTATGCCTTTCACCTGGCGCTTATACAAGCCCGGCATCGAAGTCCCGATGGGCATCGGTACACTCGCTTTCTTCATCCTGCTTTACATGGCGGCCTCGAAGTTGATCCCGCTCATCCCGGTCTGGGAAGTGGAAGAAGGCCAGATGGCGCACGAATTCAAGAAATTTGGACGCGAGACCGTTGTATCGGTCAGCGAATTGGAATAGGAGAGGACTCACATGGCTGACAATATTTCCAGAACAGAAAATTCTGGATTGGTATCCCTGTTAGCGGTCTTTGCTGACCTCGCACCTGCTGCGGATGCAATTGATAAACTCCGCGCTTTGGGCCTCTCGGATGATCACATGAACGTCATTTCCGGCGTTCCGGTTACTGAAGCCATGCTCGGCCGCCCCAGTCAGTGGACGAACGTTCCACGTCTGGCCGCTGGCGGCGCGGTATTGGGATTTTTGGGCGGCGCATTTTTGGCTTTTGTTACGCCCTACATATATCCATATCCCATTCAAGTGAGCACACAGGCCTTCATCCCCGGGCCTCCCACTGTTGTTGTTTTGTTCGAGTTGACCATGCTCGGTATGCTGCTCTCGACTTTCCTCGGCGTATTTTTGGACAGCTATTTTCCCAACTATCGCCCGATGGAGTACGTGAAGGAAGTCAGCGATGGAAAAATTGCCGTCTTCTTCATGTGCCCCGAAGAGAGCAAGGATAAATTCACCAAGGCCATGACCGCCCTCGGCGCGGAAAAGGTTGAGGTTGCGGAGGTAGAGCACCTATGAGATTGTTCAAGCAACTCGTTGGCGTTTTCGTAGTTCTTGTCATTCTGGTTGGCGCGTTGATGGTGTTTTCCTACGACGCGATCAAGATCCAGTGGGTATCCTTCATGGGTCTTCAACCATCCTACGGCACACAGGAATTTGACCTGGCAACAGGCAAAGGCCCGCTGCCCGTTCCAGCATTATCCATCCCTGTTGAAGGCGCGGCCTATATCGCAGGCAATGGCGACCCTGCCAACCCTGTCGTTGCCGATGATGTTTCCATCGCGCGCGGCGCGCAGATCTTTTCAACCAACTGCGCCATGTGTCATGGCGATACGGGGCTGGGCACCGGCGTAATTTCCGCCTTTCTGCTCAAGAAGAAGCCGGTGGATCTGTCCAGCGCTGCAGTGCAAGATAAGACCGATGGCGCGCTCTTCCTTTCCATTACAAACGGAATCTGGAATGCTGATAACACGCTTTTCCCGGAAGTGGAGTTCTCCGGTCAAATGCCGCCCATGAATGAAAATCTTTCAGTCCGTGAACGTTGGGATGTGATCAACTTCATCCGCACGCTCAAGGCCGCCGGACAGTAGGGAGCATTCCAATGAATGATGTCAAAAAAACTATCTACAGCACTGTGATCGGATTTCTGCTCATTGTGTTGATATGGGTTGGAATCGTTCTTTACAACTCGTGCGGTTTCACTCTTTCATGTCCGGATGGCGCCGTAGTAAAGGCTGAACGGACTTCCATTCCCACCATGATCCCGGCCTTTCTTCCGCCGACCGACCGCTTTGTCAGCGTACCCGCCGAGCAGGTTTTGTCTGGTGAAGGAAGCGGCGTGACGCGCCCGTCCAATCCGGGCGGCCCCGGCCCGGCGATTGAAATGACAGGCAATGCTGACGCAGGCAAGACCCTCTTCAACGAGAGATGCGCAGTCTGTCATGGACCTGATGGCGCGGGCGGAGTTCCAAATCCCGGCGCAAAGGATGGCGTGGTCCCGGCTCTCAGCCCGATCGACCCAACACTCAAGGATGCGGACTACAAAACCTTCGCGATCAACCTGGACCTGTTCCTTGAGCACGGCTCCGTCCCCGAAGGACATAACCCGGTCTTCCAAATGCCCGGCTGGGGTGACCAGGGCATCCTGACCTCACAGCAAGTTGCGGATTTGATCGCATATACGATCAGCCTGAATCCGTAAAACAGATTCATTCAGACCAGAATAATAAATTTCGCCCCGAAAATATTTTTGGGG
>Ga0268298_10006232_pt1 | contig 10895 bp, 7 predicted proteins | sample WWTPWeurt_MetaG_FD_194462 | JGI IMG/M metagenome (GOLD analysis project Ga0268298, IMG submission 194462) | Activated sludge microbial communities from WWTP in Nijmegen, Gelderland, Netherland - WWTP Weurt | ecosystem: Engineered > WWTP > Aerobic digester > Activated sludge | place: Netherlands... | reverse complement strand
AACTCCTCGTCCTCGGCGCCGAGCTTCTTCTCGATCAGGCGGAACTTCTTGATCTGCTCGACGCGGGCGAACTGCTTGTTCACCCGCTCGATCTCGTCGCCGATCAGCTTCTGCACCTCGGCCGAGCGGGTCAGGCTGAGGTAGTTGGAGAAGGGCACGTCATGGTCCTGGGCGAACTTCTCCACGTTCTCCTGGTCGATCATGACCAGGCAGACGAGGTAGGGCCGCTTGTCGCCGATCACCACCGCGTCCGTGACGTAGGGCGAGAACTTGAGCTGGTTCTCCAGCTCGGAGGGGGTGATGTTCTTGCCGCCGGCGGTGATGATGATGTCCTTGAGCCGGTCGGAAATCCGGTAGAAGCCCTCGTCGTCGACGCTGCCGACGTCGCCCGTGTGCAGCCAGCCATCCGGATCGATGGTCTCGGCGGTCTTCTCCGGCTGGTTGAGGTAGCCCATGAAAACATTGGGGCCGCGCACCATGAGCTCGCCCTCGGCCGAGAGCTTGAGTTCGTTCATCTCGCCGGGCACGCCGATCGAACCCGGCTTGATGCGATCGATCGGCATCGCCGTCGAGCCGCCGCCGGTCTCGGTCATGCCCCAGACTTCCAGCATCGGCACGCCGAGCGCCATGTACCAGCGCACCAGGTCGGGCGAGATCGGCGCCGCGCCGGTGATCAGCATGCGGCTGCGGTGGATCCCGATCAGCTTCCTGACGTTGTTCAGCACCAGCAGGCGCGCCAGCCAGTGGGCGAAGTCCAGGCCGGCGCCGATCGGCTGGCGCGCCTCGTAGCGCCGGACCTTCTCCAGGCCGATGCCGATCGCCAGCCGGTAGGCCCACTGTTCGAAGGCGTTGGATTCCTTGAGCGCGATGCTGACGCCGGAATAGAACTTCTCCCATACCCGCGGCACGGCGACGAACACGGTCGGCGCGATCTCGCGCACGTTCTCCGGAATGGTCTCCGGGTTCTCGACGAAGTTGAGCCGGGTGCCGGTGTAGATCGCGTAATAGGCGCCGCCGTTGCGCTCGGCGACGTGGCACAGCGGCAGGAAGCACATGCGCTCGTCGTCCTCGCCCTGCGCCACCACCAGGTTGAAGCTGCGCACCGTCTGCAGGATGTTCCGGTGCGAGAGCATGGCGCCCTTGGGCTTGCCGGTGGTGCCCGAGGTGTAGATCAGGATCGCCAGGTCTTCCGGGCGGCGGGCGGCAACCCGCGCCCGCCATTCCGCCTCGGCGGCCCCGGCGCCGAGGCGTTCCAGGCGCTCCCGGCCGAGCGCGCGCAGGCGGTCGAAGCTGATCACCTGGCTTTCGTCGAGATCGCGCAGACCTTCCATGTCCCAGACCACGATCTTGCGCAGCCTGGGCAGGCGTTCGCGGACCTCGAGCGCCTTGTCCAGCTGCTCGTCGTCCTCGACGAACAGCACCACGGAATTCGAGTCCTGGATCAGGTATTCGACCTGGCTCGCGGCATCGGTCGGGTAGATGCCGGAACTGATGCCGCCGCAGGACAGCACCGCGAGGTCGGAAAACAGCCATTCCTGGCGCGTGTTGCCGAGGATGGAGGTCGTCTCCCCGACCTCGAAGCCGAGTTCGAGCAGGCCCATGCCGGCCTCGCGCACGATCGCGCCGACCTCGTTCCAGGACAGCGTCTGCCACAGGCCGTACTTCTTCTGGCGGAACAAGGTCTTGTCGCCGCGCATGGCGACGGCGCTCCAGAACATCTCCGGCAGGTTGTCGCCGGGAACGACGACGTTGCGCTCGGCCCAGTAGCGCTTTCCGTCAATCTGCCACATCGCATCCGCTCACGTTCATCTCCACATCTTCTTCTTCTTCCACCGCCGCCCCGCGCGGACGCCGGCTTCCTTCATGCCGAGGTAGAACTCCTTGATGTCGTCCTTCTCGCGCAGCGCGGCGCAGGTGTCGTGCATCACGATGCGGCCGATTTCCAGCACGTAGCCGTAGTCGGCGTACTTCAGGGCGATCTGCGCGTTCTGTTCCACCACCAGCAGGGTCACGCCGCGTTCGCGGTTGATGCGGACGATGATTTCGAAGATCTCCCGCGTCAGCTTCGGCGACAGGCCCAGGCTCGGTTCGTCGAGCAGCATCACGCTCGGATTCGCCAGCAGCGCGCGGCTGATCGCCAGCATCTGCTGCTGGCCTCCGGAGAGCAGGCCGGCGGGCTGGCTCGACCGCTCCTGGAGGATGGGAAAGTAGCCGAAGACGGCCTCGATGTCCCTCGCCACGGCATCGCGGTCGGCAGCCGGACGCGTATAGGCGCCCATCAGCAGGTTCTCGCGCACCGTCAGGAGCGGAAAGATCTCGCGGCCTTCCGGCACATGCACCAGGCCCTGACGCACGATCCACGCCGGATCGCGGCCTTCCAGCTTTTCGTCGCGGAAGAGGATGCTGCCCTTCTGCGGGTCGAGGATGCCGGAAATGGTCTTCAGAATGGTCGTCTTGCCCGCGCCGTTGGAGCCGAGCACGGTCACGATGGACCCGGGAGCGACCGCCAGCGAGACGCCGCGGATCGCCTTGACCGCACCGTAGGCGGCTTCGACGTTGTTGAGCTGGAGGATGGGCTGCGGAGCGTCAGGCATCGTCCACCCCGCCCAGGTAGGCCTCGATCACGCCCGGGTGAGCCTGCACTTCCTGCGGCGTGCCGAGCGTCAACACTTCGCCCAGGTTCAGCGCCAGGACGCGGTCGGAGACGCGCGAAACCAGGCCCATGTCGTGCTCGACCATGATCACGGTGATGCCGAGGTCGGCCTTGATGTCCTCGATCCAGAAACCCATGTCCTCGGTCTCTTCGGTGTTGAGGCCGGACGAGGGTTCGTCCAGCAGCAGCAGGCGCGGGCGCATCGACAGCGCGCGCGCAAGCTCCACCACCTTGCGCACGCCGTAGGGCAGGCCGTGCACCATGCTGTCCCGGTAGTGCTGCAGGTCTAGGAACTCGATCACTTCCTCGACCTGGCGGCGGAACTCCAGCTCGGCGCGGCGCGCCGACCCGGTGAACAGCAGGTCCTGCACCCAGCCGGTGTGGCGGTGGCAATGGCGGCCAACCAGCAGGTTCTGCAGCACCGTGGCGTGTTCGAACAGTTCGATGTTCTGGAAGGTGCGTGCGATGCCGTGGCGCGCGACGACGTGCGGCGGCATGCGCGAAATCACCTCGCCCTCGAAGCGCACTTCGCCCGAGGTCGGCCGGTACAGCGCCGATATCAGATTGAAGATCGTGGTCTTGCCGGCGCCGTTCGGCCCGATCAGGGAGAACACCTCGTTCGGCCAGACGTCGAACGAGACGTTGTTCACCGCCATCAGGCCGCCGAAGCGCACCGACAGGTTGCTGGCCTGCAGCATCGGGGTCGTCATCTCACCCGCTCCGACTTCATGTAGCTCTTCTGCCGCTTGAACATGCCCTTGCGGTAGAAGGGGAAGATCTCGAGAAAGGTCCTGAACTTCAGCCAGCGTCCGTAAAGGCCCATCGGCTCGAAGAGGACGATGGCGATCAGGATCATCCCGAACACGGTCGGCTGCAGGCCGGTCTGCTGGCCCAGGGCCGGCGGCAGCCAGTCCTTGCCGACCACGATCACCTGCTGCACGACAAACCAGAAGGCCGGGCCGAAGACCGCGCCCTGGATCGAACCGAGGCCGCCGATCACCACCATCATCAGCAGTTCGATCGACTGCAGGAAACCGAACTGGTCGGGGGAGAGGAAGCGGATCTTGTGCGCGTAGAGCGCGCCGGCGATGCCGGTCAGCGCGGCCGAGAGGGCGAAGGCGACGGTCTTGTAGTGCGCCAGGTTGATGCCCATGCTCTGCGCCGACACCTCGGAATCGCGGATCGCGACGAAGGCGCGGCCGGTCGGGCTGCGCAGCAGGTTGAGCACGCCGAGCACGCACAGCACGGCAATGCCGGTAACGAGGAAGTAGAAGTTGACGCCGTCGTCGAAATTGATGCCGGCTATGGTCAGGGAACCGAGCTGGCGTCCGGCGTTGCCGCCGGTGATGTGTTCGGCGCGCACCACGACCTCTTCGAGGATGAAGCCGAAGGCCAGCGTGGCGATGGCGAGGTACATGCCCTTCACGCGCAGGGCCGGCAGGCCGATCATGATCCCGGTGATGCCGGCCACCAGGGCCGACAGCGGCAGCGAGGCCAGGAAGGGCCAGCCCAGCCCCTGCAGGTAGGCCTCGGTGTAGGCGCCCATCGCCAGGAAGCCGGCGTGGCCGAGCGAAACCTGCCCGGTGAAGCCGGCCAGCAGCATCAGGCCGAGGCAGACGATGGAATAGATGCCGATGAAGGTGATCTGCGACAGGGTGTATTCGGACAGCACCCAGGGCGCGGCGACCAGCGCGACCGCCAGCGCGGCGTACCAGAAGACCTGGCCGCCGTGCTTGAACAGCGCGATGTCCTGCTCGTAACGGGTCTTGAATATGAAATGCATCGCCGTCTAGTACTTCAACCCATGAGTTTGCGTACATGCCGAGACTCGCATCCGCGCGCCGAGTGCGCGAAGCGAACCGGAGTCATGGCAATGGCCATGGCGAGGATGAGCGACAAAGCAATCGGTGATGCGGGGCGTGTCGAACATAGCGAAATTCATGGGTTGGAGTACTAAACCTTCTTCGTCGTGTTTTCGCCGAACAGGCCGTTGGGCTTGACCACCAACATCACCAGCACCACCACGTAGGCGGCGATGTCCTTGAAGCCCTCGGGCAGGTAGAAGCCGGCCAGCGACTCGACGATGCCGATGATCAACCCGCCGACCAGGGCGCCGGGGATGCTGCCGAAGCCGCCGACCACGGCCGCCGGGAACGCCTTGAGGCCGACGAAGCCCATGTTGGCGTGCACGAAGGTGATCGGCGCCAGCAGCAGGCCCGCCACGCCACAGATCGCCGACGACAGGCCCCAGATCAGCATGTTCACGCGGCGCACCGGGATGCCCATGTAGAAGGCCGCGAGCTGGTTCTGCGAGGTCGCCTGCATCGCGATGCCGAGCCGGGTATAGCGGAAGAAGGCATACAGGAGCGCGACTAGCAGCACCGTCGCCACGATGATCGCCAGGTGCTCGACCGACACCACCAGGCCCTTCTCGCCCCCGATCCAGATCACCTCGTCCTTCCACGGCACCGGCAGGGTGTGGGTTTCCGTGCCCCAGTACGGGATCATGGTCACCATGCCGCGCGCCAGGTAGCCGAGACCGATGGTCATCATCACCACGGTGAAGGCCGGCTGGCCGAGCAGGGGCCGCAGCACCAGGCGTTCCGTGCCCATGCCGAGCAGCGCCATGGCCACGATGGTGAGCAGGAAGGCCAGCCAGAAGGGCAGGCCGGCCACGGTCATCGCCGTCAGGCCGACGAAGCCGCCGACCATCATCAGGTCGCCCTGGGCGAAATTGACGGTCTCGGTCGCCTTGTAGATCAGCACGAAGCCGAGCGCGATCAGCGCATAGATGCAACCGATCGCCGCTCCGCCCACGATCAGTTGCAGGAGCTGCACCACCCGATTTCTCCTCCGGGGAAAAGCCTTGTTTTCGCTGTCGCCGCCGCCGCGCCCGGGTCCATCGACACCGGGACCGGCGGTCAGCTCAAGCTTGTATTATGTCTGGCCTGATTATGCATCAAGCCGGGTAGAAGCGCTCGCCGCGGGCCGCCATGTCGCGCAGCATCGCGGGCGCCGCGAAGCGCGGGCCGTGCTTCGCGGTCAGCCGATCCAGCGCCGCCACCGCCGCCGCCAGCCCGAGGGTATGCAGCCAGCCGATCGGACCGCCGCGGAAGGGCGGATAGCCCCAGCCCAGTATCGCGCCGACGTCGGCGTCGATCGGCGCGCGCAGCACCTTCTCTTCCAGGCAGCGCGCGGTCTCCACCGACTGCACCAGGATCAGGCGCTCGATGATCTCCTCCAGCGCCGGCTGTTCGGTCTTGACCGGGAATTTCTCCGCAAGTCCCGGCCACAGGCGCTTAGTTGCGTGTTGTTGGCCGTCCGCCGGATAGTCGTAGAAGCCGGCGCCCGACTTGCGGCCCAGCCGGCCCAGGTCCGCCACCATTTTCGCCGCGACGCGGTCCGCGGCGCGCTCGACATAGGCAGTGCCGAGGTCGGCCCGGGTCTGCTGGGCGATCTTGTGCACCAGTTCGATCGACACCTCGTCGGCCAGCGCCAGCGGGCCGACCGGCATCCCGGCCATCAGCCCGGCCTTGTCGATCAGGGCCGGCGCCACGCCCTCTTCGAGCAGCGCCATGCCTTCCGAGACGTAGGTGCCGAACACACGGCTGGTGTAGAAGCCGCGCGAGTCGTTGACCACGATCGGCGTCTTGCCGATGGCGCGCACGTAGTCCATCGAGCGCGCCAGCGTGGCATCCGAGGTGGCCTTGCCGACGATGATCTCGACCAGGGGCATTTTTTCCGCGGGCGAGAAGAAGTGCAGGCCGATGAAATTGGCCGGGCGCACGCTGGCTTCGGCCAGGCCGGTGATCGGCAGGGTCGAGGTGTTCGAGGCAAAGATGGCGTCCGCCCCGATCACCGCCTCGGTCTTCTTCGTCACGTCGGCCTTGATCTCGCGCTTCTCGAACACGGCCTCGATCACCAGTTCGCAACCCTTGAGGTCGGCGTAGTCGGCAGTGGGATGGATGCGCGCCAGCAGGGCGTCCATCGCCTCCTGCGCCATGCGCCCCCTGGCCACCTGCTTCGCCCACTGCTTCGCCGCGTAGGCCTTGCCCTTTGCCGCGGCGTCCGCGCTGGTGTCGAGCAGCACGATGTCGATGCCGGCCGCCGCGGTGGACATCGCGATGCCGGCGCCCATCATGCCGGCGCCGAGCATGCCGATCTTCGTGTACTTCTGTGGCGGGACACCCGCCGGGCGCGAGGCCAGCTTGTTGGCCTCGTTCATGCCGAAGAACAGGCTGCGGATCATGTTCTTCGACACGGGCGACATCACGAGGTTGGTGAAGTAGCGCGACTCGATCGCCAAGCCCGTGTCCAGGTTGGTGGACAGGCCCTCGTAGACGCAGGACAGGATGTGCCTGGGGGCCGGGTAGTTGTCGTAGGTCTTCTCGCGCAGCATGGCGTTGGCGGCCATCAGCATCTGCATGCCGTTGGGCGTGCCCGGTCCGCCGCCGGGAATCCTGAAGCCCTTCTGGTCCCAGGGCTGCAGCGGCTTGACGCCGGAAGCGATGGCCTCCGCCACCCACTTGCGCGCCGCCTGGCGCTCCTCTCCCACCGGCACCACGGCGTGGATCAGGCCCATCTTCAGCGCCTCGGCGGCCTTGATGCGCTTGCCCTCCATCAGCAGCGGCGCCGCGGCCTGCATGCCGGTCAGCCGCGGCGTGCGCTGCGTGCCGCCGGCGCCGGGCAGCAGGCCCAGGGTGACCTCGGGAAAGCCGAAGCGCGCCTTCGGGTTGTCGGCGGCGACGCGATGGTGGCAGGACAGCGCCACCTCCAGGCCGCCGCCCAGGGTGGTGCCGTTGAGCGCCGCGGCGACCGGCTTGCCGCCCAGCTCGATGGCCCGCATCAGTCCGTGCCACTCGTTGATCGAGGCATGGAAGGACGCGGCGTCAGTGCACCCGGCCATCTCGCCCAGGTCGCCGCCGGCGATGAAGTCCTTTTTCGCCGAGGCGACGACGATGCCCTTGACCGCCGGATCGGCCAGCGCCTTGCGCATGGTGTCGGCGTAGGCCCCCATCGATCCGGCGTTGAGGATGTTCTGCGACTTGCCCGGGTAATCGAATTCGATCGTTGCGATGCCGTCGCCATCTACGGAATAGTTCAGCATGCTTCTCTCCAGCGTAGCTCAAACATTGTCGCCCCCTTCCTCGGGAAGGGGGTCGGGGGGAAGGTCGTTCCCGCTATCGAATTCATCGAGCGCGTTACACGCGCTCGATGATGGTCGCGGTGCCCATGCCGGCGCCCACACACAAGGTCGCGAGGCCGGTCGCGACATTGCGCCGCTCCATTTCGTCCAGCAGGGTGCCGAGGATCATGGCGCCGGTGGCACCCAGTGGGTGGCCCATGGCGATGGCGCCGCCATTGACGTTCATCCTGTCGTGGCCGACGTCGAGCACCTGCATGAAGCGCAGCACCACGGCGGCGAAGGCTTCGTTGAGCTCGAACAGGTCGATGTCGCCCACCTTCATGCCGGCGCGCTTGAGGGCCTTCTCCGCGGCATACGAAGGGCCGGTCAGCATGATCGAGGGTTCGGAGCCGATCGAGGCGAAGGAGCGCACCCGGGCGCGGGCTTTCAGGCCCAGCGCGGCGCCCATCTCTTTGGTGCCGAACAGCACGGCGGCCGCGCCGTCGACGATGCCGGAACTATTGCCGGCGTGATGTACATGGTCGATCTTCTCGACCTCGGGATAGCGCTGCAGCATCACGCTGTTGAAGCCGTACTTCTCGCCCTGCTCCTGGAAGGCCGGCTTCAGCGAGGCCAGCGACTCCATGGTGGTTTCCGGCCGCATGTATTCGTCGTTGGCGAGCATGACCAGACCGTTGAGGTCCTTCACCGGGACGATGGACTTCTTGAAGTGCCCCGCATCCCATGCCGCCTTGGCGCGGCGCTGCGACTCCAGCGCGTAGGCATCGACGTCGCGGCGCGAGAAGCCCCACTTGGTGGCAATCAGGTCGGCGGAGATGCCCTGCGGCACGAAGGCGGTCTTGGCCGCGACCTGCGGATCGATCGGCCAGGCGCCGCCGGACGAGAACATCGGCACGCGCGACATCGATTCGACGCCGCCGCCGACGACGAGGTCGGCCTGGCCCGACATCACCTGGGCCGCGGCCTGGTTGCAGGCCTCCAGGCCCGAGGCGCAGAAGCGGCTGACGGTGACGCCCGGCGCGGTGATCGCGTAGTCGGCATAGAGCGCGGCAACGCGGGCGATGTCGGCGCCCTGCTCGCCGACCGGCTCGACGCAGCCGAGCACCACGTCGTCCACCTTCGAGGTATCGAGGTTGTTGCGGTCGCGCAGCGCGCGCAAGGCGGTCGCCGCCAGATGGATCGGGGTGGCCTGGTTCAGCGCCCCGCCCTGCTTGCCCTTGCCGCGCGGCGTGCGCAGGGCGTCGAATATGTAGGCTTCGGTCATTACAGGCTCCTGCTGATGAGTTCTTTCATGATCTCGTTGGTGCCGCCGTAGATGCGCTGCACGCGGGCGTCGGCCCAGGCGCGGGTGATCGGGTACTCCCACATGTAGCCGTAGCCGCCATGCAGCTGCACGCATTCGTCCATTACCTTGAACTGCAGGTCGCTGCACCAGTACTTGGCCATCGAGGCGGTGGCCGGATCGAGCTTGTTGTCGAGGATCAGTTCGATGCAGCGGTCGACGAAGACACGTCCGATCTGGATCTCGGTCTTCAGCTCGGCCAGCTTGAAGCGGGTGTTCTGGAACTTGGCGATCTCCTGGCCGAAGGCCTTGCGCTCCTGGGTGTAGCGGATGGTCCAGTCCAGCGCCGCCTCGGCCGAGGCCATCGCGATCACGGCGATCTGCAAGCGCTCCCAGGGCAGTTCCTGCATCAGGTAGGTGAAGCCGCCGCCCTCGTCGCCGAGCAGGTTCTCGGCCGGCACGCGGACGTTGTCGAAGAACAGCTCGCAGGTGTCCTGCGCCTTCATGCCGGCCTTGTGCAGCGGCTTGGCCTTGGTGAAGCCGGGCATCGAGGTATCGACCACCAGCAGGCTGGTGCCCTTGGCGCCCTTGGCCGGGTCGGTCTTGGCGACCACGATGACCAGGTCGCAGAGGTAGCCGTTGGTGATGAAGATCTTCGAGCCGTTGAGCACGTAGTGGTCGCCGTCGCGGACAGCGGTGGTGCGCACGCCCTGCAGGTCGGAGCCGGCCGCAGGCTCGGTCATGGCGATGGCGGCGATCATCTCGCCGCTGGCCATCTTCGGCAGGTATTTCCGCTTCAGGTGCTCGCTGCCGTAATGCAGCAGGTAGGGCGCGACGATCTCCGAGTGCAGACCCCAGCCGAGGCCCGTAGCGTTGATGCGCGCCGCCTCCTCCATGACGATCACCGAAAAGCGCTTGTCCACGCCGACGCCGCCATACTCCTCGGGCATCGAGGCGCAGAGGAAGCCGGCAGCGCCGGCCTGGGTCCAGATGCCGCGGTCGACGTGGCATTGCTCTTCCCAGCGCGCATGGTGCGGAGCGACCTCCTGCTCCATGAAACGGCGGACAGTATCGCGGAAGGCGTCGTGGTCTGCTTCGAACAGGGTGCGCGGAATCGACAGCATGGCGGGTTCTCCGGCGGCGGTGGAAAGGGCCGCATGCTACCAAGCAAGCGCTTGCTTGACAAGCAAACGGGGCGGGGCAAGAATTGTCGGCTCGCGTTCGCCAGTGGAGACCTCCGATGCGCACCCTTGCCAGCCTCGCCCTGCTGCTCACCGCCAGTGCAACCCTTGCCCAGACCCCGCCGCCACTGCCCGATGCCGCCGCCAGCGACCCGCGCAGCCTGGGCTGGATGCAGGGCTTTCCTCCGGCGGCGGACAAGACGGTGCGCATCGCCGACGGCAGCAGCTGGAAGTTTCCGCAGATCCGCTGGGCCTTCTCGCATTTCCGCGAACTCGGACCGACGGTCAATGTCTGGCGCGGGCCGGGCGCGGCCAGCAAGCTGCCGGTCGCCCTGCGCAACGACCTCGATGCGGTGACCTTCCTCCCGCTGGGCAAGGACCAGTCCATGACCTGGGAGCAGTCGCTGGCCGCCAACTACGCCGACGGCGTGATCGTCATGCACAAGGGCAGGATCGTTTACGAAAAATACTTCGGGGCGCTCGACGCCCACACGCCGCACATCCTGATGTCGGCCACCAAGTCCTTCGTCGGCACCTTCGCCGCGATCCTGGCGCACGAAGGCAAGCTCGATCCCGGCGCCCTGGTCACCAAATACGTGCCGGAGATGAAGGACAGCGCCTACGCCGACGCCA
>Ga0268298_10006231_pt1 | contig 10897 bp, 12 predicted proteins | sample WWTPWeurt_MetaG_FD_194462 | JGI IMG/M metagenome (GOLD analysis project Ga0268298, IMG submission 194462) | Activated sludge microbial communities from WWTP in Nijmegen, Gelderland, Netherland - WWTP Weurt | ecosystem: Engineered > WWTP > Aerobic digester > Activated sludge | place... | reverse complement strand
GGGGGGGGGGGATAAATTTGATTATATATTTTGCAACTATATAATGGAACACGTTTTTGATACACAATCCATATTATTAAAGCTCAAAGAGCTTCTTAAACCCGATGGTTTATTATTTATTGTCGTCCCTAATTTCAATGCTTTGTCAAGACGCATAGCATTAGAAATGGGATTGATAAAAAACCTTACCGAGCTAACCGAAAATGACCACAGACACGGACATAGAAGAGTTTATAGCAGACATACAATTGCTGAAGATATTGAAAAAACAGGGTTTTCTGTAAAAAGTATAAAAGGTATTGTCTTTAAAATATTGGCTGATTTCCAACTAAACCAATTATTGAATCAACAATTTCTCGAACGGAAACATATAGATGCCTTACAAAAGCTTGCAGAAGAAGATGAAAATATAGATTTTTCAGATTCCATATTTTGTGTTGCTTCATTATAATTCTTAACCTATAAAATGGATAACCATCTTGTTTCTATTTCTTGCATCACTTATAACCATGCTCCCTACATTCGTCAGTGTTTAGAAGGTTTTATGATGCAGCAATGCAATTTTCCTTTTGAAGTCCTCATCCATGATGATGCTTCTACAGACGGCACCCAAGAAATCATTAAAGAATTTCAGGAGAAATATCCTGACATCATCAAACCTATTTTCCAAACAGAAAATCAATTTTCTAAAGGAGTAAGAGGAATGATGGCCAGGTTTAATTTCCCTCGTTCCCAAGGCAAATACATTGCTCTCTGTGAAGGTGATGACTACTGGACAGACCCATTAAAATTACAAAAGCAGGTAGATTTTTTGGAGGAAAACCTTGAATACTCATTCGTTTCAGGGAACACCAATATAATTAGAGATGGAATTATAGTTTCTCATTTATTAAATTATACAGAAATTCGTTTTGAGGCTATGTTAGCAACAAATATTTTAGGAATTAATACCTGTACATTGCTGTTCAGAAGCAGTGCCTTAACTGATAGATATTATCAATTTTCTTCAAAAGTCAAGTTTGGAGATTGGATATTATATTTATTCTTACTCAAATTCGGGAAAGGCTTTTATTTAAGTGACGTTTTAGGTTGTTATAGAGTTCATAATACAGGGATGTGGTCTTCAATGTCTGAGATTGAAAGAGTTTATAATTTATTAGAAATGCATAATCATTTTGAGGAGGTTTTTCCTGAGTATCTAACACAAATTAAAAAAAATAAGCTAAAAGAGTTAGTTAACTTTCAAAATATAATTCTTAATAATTATAATAAAACTCGTAAAGTTTTTGATTTTGAATTATTTCTTACTAAAATAAAGTACAGAATAAGAAAAGTAATTAAGGCTTAATAATTGTTTAAAGTTATGTTCATTTCCATTATCATACCCACATTTAATAGAGCAGATCAGCTAAACAGAACGCTTTTTAGTTTGTTAGAACTTAAAACTGATAGAAATTTATTTGAAATTATAGTGGTGGATAATGGTTCTACAGATAATACAAAAGAAATTGTAGAAAAGTATATAGAACAAAATAGAAACACAACCATCAGATATATTTATGATGCCATGCCAGGTTTACTTACAGGCAGACATAGAGGTGCCAAAGAGGCAAAAGGAGAAATCTTAACTTTTATTGATGATGATGTTCAAATATCGTGTACTTGGTTAGATACCATATTAGAAGTTATGAGTACTAAACCTGAAGTTGCCTTATTAACAGGACCTAATTTGCCTTTATATGAATCTTATCCCCCTAAATGGATATCTTATTTTTGGTCTAAGGACGAAAATGGAAAAAAATGTGGCTGGCTAAGTTTAATGGATTTTGGGAATGATGAAAAAGAAATTCATCCAAATTTTGTTTGGGGATTAAACTTCACCATTCGTAAAAATATATTTGAACAATTAGGTGGGTTTCACCCAGATAATATTCCAAAAGCGTATCAACATTTTCAAGGTGATGGGGAAACTGGGTTAACTGCTAAAGCTTTAATAAAGGGGTACAAAGCATATTACCATCATGGAGTAATGCTTTACCATCAAGTAACCTCCGATAGAATGACAATTGAATATTTTAAAAAACGTGCATTCTATCAAGGTGTTTGTGACTCGTTTGCCACTTATAAAAATTATAACGTTACCAATGAAACAAATAGTAGTTTATCAGTAAAAATTTTGCATAAAATAAAAATTGCTAAGTACATATTTGTTTCAAAACCGTTGAGTAAACTTAAAAAAAATACCAAACGGTTACCAAACGAAATTACTAAACTATTTAACGAATTAGAAGCAGAAAGATTAAATGGTTATGCATTTCATCAAAAAGCATATAAAGAAAATGAATCTGTAAAGGAATGGGTACAAAAAGAAAATTATTTTGATTATAAATTACCATCTTAAACCATTCTCTAAAAATAATTCACAATAACCTTACCTTCCCCATTATTAAACATTTAGAATAAATACGAATACTTATCCCTCTGAAAGCATAGCAAATAGCATTTCGTGTTTGTAAATCTGAAAAGTATTTAAAGAAAAAAAAGAATAGCGGAAACAGTTAGAATCTTGCATTTAAGATGAAACACAATACTCAAATTAGAAACTTTATCAAAAGAAATGCTCATTTATTTTGGTACACCCCAGCAAATAAAAAGCAAGAAGTAAGTGATGAATTTATTTTAGAGCAAGTGTTGAATTATGCCGAACTACCCACCATCAAAGAATACTTTGAAATAATAGGGATAGAAAAAGCTGCACAAAATTTTCACAATATTAAAGGTCGTAGAATAGGAAATATATACCCAGAAATTTACCATTTATTTGCCGAATATTTTAAAAGAAATGCACAAAGAAATTCTGGATGATAATCAAATAAAATTACTGCCTTTGGTAAAAGAATTTAAACGTACTTTTTATTTGGCAGGTGGCACAGCTATTGCTTTGCATATAGGGCACAGGCGTTCTATAGATTTTGATTTGTTTAGAAAAGCTGCTATCAATCATAAGTTTGTGCTGGATAAAATAAAACTGTTCAATTATAAGCCAATTATTACGAGAAGAGTAGAAGAACAAATGAACCTTGTAATAGATACTGTGAAATTTACTTTTTTTCAATACCCTTTTGATATAGATAGGACTGTGAAATTTGAGAATTTTATTTCCTTACCTCCTCTATTGGATTTAGCTGCAATGAAAGCTTATGCTTTGGGAAGAAGGTCAAAATGGAAAGATTATGTGGATTTGTATTTTATTATTACACAATTTTACGCTATAAATGATGTATCAAAACGTGCAACTGAAATATTCGGTGACTTATTTTCTGAAAAACAATTTAGAGCACAACTCTGCTATTTTGAAGATGTGGATTATACTGAAGAGATTGAGTTTATATACAAACCTATTGCACAAACTGAAATAAAAAACAGATTAATTCAACTTGCATCGCAGTTTTAAAAAACATATACAATAATCAGTAACAAACTAAATATTACTCTTCATCTTAGTAGTATTTACAAAAAAAATTAATAGAAAATTCAAATAGTATTTAATACTTGTTCTATGCTCGAAAAAAATAATTCAGAATAACCTTACCTTATCCATCATCAAACACTTAGAATAGATACGAATACCTATTCCTCTGAAAGTAAAGCAAATACTTTTTTGTGGTTGTAAATCTAAATAATATCTAAAGAAATTAAAGTTGTGGGAACAACAGCAAATCTGAAAATGACTGAAACAAACAGATAAAAAGATGGATTTTAAAGAGTTAATATATACTTTGCAAGAAGTAAGCCGAGAATTACAGCAAGGAGCATTCCGTGCTGTAAATACTTCTTTAACTATACGTAATTGGCTCTTTGGATTTTATATAGTTGAATTTGAACAGAACGGAAAAGACAGAGCAGAATATGGAGAGTTTCTACTTCATAGAATTTCTGTTGAAATGAAGAGGCATAAAATATCGAATACAAACGAAAGAGAATTAAGGAGGTTTCGACAATTTTATACCGTATATAGTTCTGCAAAAAATTATTTAATGAATCAGATTTTAATTCGGGAGTTAATAAACCCCGAATTAAGAATTTTCGAGAAAGATATAATTCGGGGGACAATAAACCCCGAATTAGAAGTTCCTGAAAACCATTACCAAAGGATATTTAATCAGATTTCTTATTCACATTTTGTAGAATTAATTCGTATAGAGGATTCTTTAAAAAGATTGTTCTATGAAATAGAATGTATCAAAGGAGTTTGGAGTGTAAAAGAATTGAAAAGACAAATAGGTTCGTTGTTATATGAAAGAACAGGGTTGTCTAAAAATAAAGAGAAATTATTAGATATAGCACAACAGAACATAGCTATTCAATCAGCTGCTGATTTTATTAAAGACCCTTACATTTTTGAATTCTTAGGGCTAAAACAACGAGATGTGTTACCTGAAAAAGAGTTGGAAAGCATCTTGATAGACCATTTATTACAGTTTTTATTAGAATTAGGAAAAGGATTTTGTTTTGAAGCCAGACAAAAAAGAATTGTAATAGATAACGAGCATCATTTTATAGATTTGGTGTTTTATCATAGAATTTTACATTGCAATGTACTCATAGAATTAAAAAACGAACGTTTCAATCATAAGCATTCTGGGCAATTGAATATGTATTTAGAATATTTCAAAAAATATGAAATGACAGCAAAGGATAATCCTCCTATTGGAATTTTATTGTGTACAGAAAAAGATGCAGAGCATGTTGCTTTTGCTACAGCAGGGTTAGATGATAAAATATTTATCTCTAAATACCTAGTTGATTTACCAGATAAAAAGGAATTAGAACAATTTATTAAACGTGAAATTGAAAAAAATAATAAATAATGAAAACAGTCATCATGCAACCCTACACATTTCCTTATACATATTATAAATCATAGATTTTCAGAGAAAAGAATTAATAGAAAATTCAAATAGCATTTAAAACTTTTTCTATGCTCGAAAAAATAATTTACAATAACCTTACCTTATCTATCATCATAAGAAAAGATTACCAAAAACAAGGTATAGAATTTTTTACAAATGATGAGGACTCGCAGCAATTGGGCTATATGAACCGTCCAAAAGATTATATAATTCCTCCACATCGGCATAATTTGGTAAAAAGAGATGTGCATCTTACTCAAGAAGTATTATTCATTAAATCTGGTAAAGTGAGAGTTGATTTCTTCGACAATCAACAACTCTATATTAAAAGCACTATACTCTACCCAGGTGATGTTATTTTACTTTCAGATGGTGGGCATGGTTTTAAAATGTTAGAAGAAAGTGAGATGATAGAAGTAAAACAAGGACCCTATTGTGGAGAGCAAGATAAAGTGCGGTTTGATGCTATTAATGATAATGATGTAAAGTTTTAAAACTAAATGAGTAATTTTAATAAATACAGTCGCTATTACGATTTGTTGTATAAAGACAAAAACTATACTTCTGAGGCTGAGTATGTTTTAAATCTTGCTAAAAACTACAATAAGGAGTGCAACAAATTTTTAGAATTAGGCTGTGGCACGGGTAATCATGCTGCTGTTTTATGCAATAAGGGTTTTTCTGTTGTAGGCTTAGAAAGAAGTGAGGAAATGGTAGCGTTGGCTAAGCAAAAAAATATTTCCAATTTTAATCCTCAGGTTGCAGATATTACCAATTTTAACATCAACGAAAAGTTTGATGTAGCCTTGTCCTTATTTCATGTAATCAGTTATTTAACAGATAATGAACAATTAATTAACTGCTTTAATACAGTGCATCAACACTTAAACATCAATGGTATTTTTATTTTTGATGTGTGGTACAGCCCTGCTGTGTATATACAAAAACCAGAAACCAGAGTGAAAAGAATTAGTGATGAGCAGATTGATGTTACAAGGATTGCAGAATCAACAATCCATTATAACAAAAATGTAGTAGATGTAAACTATACCATTTTTATTCAAGATAAAGCAACTAAAATTACAGAAGTACATCACGAAACACATCCAATGCGTCATTTTTCAATCAATGAAATAAAAATGCTGGCAGATTTTATAGGGTTTGATTTTGTAAAAGCTGAAGAATTTTTAACGGCTAATAAAACCTCAGAAAATACTTGGGGAGTTTGCATGGTTCTAAGAAAGAAATAGGTTAAGGTAAAGTGATAAATTTAAGTAAATAATGAAATATGTTACTTTTGAGGATATGAATGTATGGAAAAATGCCATGGAGGTTGCCACTTTAGTTTTTAATTTAACAACCAATTTACCTCGTTCAGAAGATTATGGATTAACCAGTCAGCTAAGACGATCAGCACTGTCTGTTAGTGCTAATATTGCAGAGGGTTATGGAAGAGAATCTAATATGGATAAAATTAGGTTTTATGTAATATCAAGGGGCAGTGCTTTTGAAACAAAAAGTCATTTAATTTATGGTGAAAAAGTAAATTATTTTGAGAATGAAAAAATACATACTTTAAATTATAAAATAGATAATGTAATTTTTGAGTTGAACAAAATAATTAAAACACTAAAGCCTTAATCTTAACCTCAATCTCAACCTTAACCTCAACCTCAGTCTCAACCTCACTCTCAACCTCAAATTATGATACCCGTAAATACACCTTTACTTAACGGTAACGAATTAAAATATTTAACCCAATGTATTGAAACTGGCTGGATTTCAAGCGAAGGTCCATTTATAAAATCTTTTGAAGAAAAAATGGCTGCTTATGTAGGTCGTAAACATGGTATTGCAGTAAGTAATGGCTCTGCTGCATTAGATGTTGCTATAAAAGCCTTAAACCTAAGCAAAGGCGATGAAGTAATTATGCCCACCTTTACCATTATTTCACCAGCTCAATCTATAGTAAATGTTGGTGCTGTTCCTGTTTTGGTAGATAGTGATGCTTCTACATGGAATATAGATGTAACACAAATTGAGGCCAAAATAACAAGTAAAACAAAAGCCATATTAGTAGTACATATTTATGGCTTGCCTGTAGATATGCAACCTGTATTAGAGCTTTGTAAAAAATATAATTTGTTATTAATTGAAGATGCAGCAGAAATGCATGGGCAAACCTATAATGAACAGCAATGTGGCTCTTTTGGCGATATTAGTATTTTTAGTTTTTATCCCAACAAGCATATTACCACTGGCGAAGGAGGAATGATAATGTGTAATAATGATGATTTAGCTGAACGTTGTAAAAAGCTACGTAATCTGGCTTTTGAGCCTAATGGACGTAGATTTATACATTATGAGCTGGGTTGGAATTATAGAATGACCAATATGCAGGCGGCACTTGGTTTAGCACAACTTGAAAAACTAGATGAGCATATTGTTAAAAAAAGAAAAGTTGGTAAAATGTATTATGAAGGCTTGAAAGATTTAAAAGGCTTTACACTACAACAATTTAAAACAAATTATGCCGAGAATATTTATTGGGTTTTTGGTTTAGTAGCAGATACAGAAGAATTAGCTAATGAAACAGTTAAAAAATTAGCTGATGTAAAAATTGGAACAAGACCATTTTTTTGGTGTATGCACCAACAGCCTGTTTTCCGAAATATGGGATTGTTTAAAAATGAACATTATCCAATTGCAGAAAAGTTGGCAAGAAATGGGTTTTATGTGCCAAGTGGTTTGGGATTGAGTGAAGAGGAGGTGGAATTGGTAATTGAAGAATTAAAAAAATAAAAGAAACTTTGAAAAAGAAACAAATTGCATTCTTTCATTATAGCTGGGGTGTACAAATACATACTACGAATATTATTAATTTTCTTGCAGAAAGAACAGACACTGAAGTTTATTTGTATTATTATGATAGCACCACGCCTTATACTAATTTTGAAAAAGATATTCACTCCAATGTGAAATTAATTGAACTAAAAGCAATAAAATGGATTGATTATATTTATAGAGCTTTCAGAAAAACTACTTCAATTAAAATTACTTTATTTGAAATTATTTGGCCTAGCATAGTTTTACAATCTTTCTTTTTATCACTTAAAACAAATTTCACACATATTATAGCTGTAGAAAGGTATGGGCTTTCATTTGCGAATCTGTTTAGAAAAATTAACACTCAAAAATTAATTTATTATTCTTTAGAAATTTATATAGAACCAGAGCATCCTTTTAATAATGATCATTATTCTTACAAATGCGTGAGAAAAAAAGAGATTGAATTAGTAAAAACAGTTGATTTATTGATTATTCAATCGGTCATTCGGTTAAATGCTTTTAATAAATTTAATAATTATACAGTTCCTAATTATTTTATACTTCCAGTTTGTGTAGATTCAAATTCAGATAAAGCAATTGATAAGTCTTACTTTTTGCATGAATTAGTTTCATTACCTACAACACAAAAGGTTATTTTATTTTTTGGAGAGTTAGCAGGTGGTAGAGCTGTAGTTGAAATTTTAAATCAATCACATAAATTGCCAAAGGAATTTAAACTCGTTTTTCATGGTAAACAAAAAAATAATTTAAAAGCTAAATTAGAATTTCCTCAAGATGTAATTTGGTCTCAAAAAGTATTACCAAACGATTATTTAGATAAACTTGTTTCTTCTGCTTATATAGGCTTGGCATTTTATAACAAAGGAGATTTGAATGATAAGTTTACAGCTTATTCTTCTGAGAAAATTGCAAGGTATTGCGTTAGCGGTATTCCATTTATTGCTTTTGAAAATGAAGATTATTTGGATTTAAAAAGCAAATACGACTGTTGTGTACTTATAAAAGACATAGATAACTTAACTGATGCAATTAAAGAAATAGATAACAATTATAATTACTTTAGAAAAAATGCTTTAGCGGCAAGCAAAGTTTTTGATTTTAATACCTATAAAAATAAACTACTTGATAGCATTTTAACTTTATAGCTATTTATAATAATAATTACGTTCTTCTCATATATCTATAAAATCCTTTAGTTAGTTATTTAATCTAAAACATAATTAAAAGTAAAAGGGCGTTCTAACCTATGTTAGTTTCTATCATCATTCCATGCTATAATGCAGCACTTTATGTAGCTGAAACTATAGAGAGTATAATAGCTCAAACCTACACCAATTGGGAGTGTATAATTATTGATGACCATTCAACTGATAACTCTTGGCAGATTATAGAAAGCTACCAGCAGCGTTATCCTGAAAAAATATTCATCTATAAAAACCCACGTAAAGGAGCTTGTGCTGCAAGAAATACAGGGGTGGATTATGCCAAAGGAGAATATATACAGTTTATGGATGCTGATGATGTGATGAACATTAATAAATTAAAAAACCAGATACTGCTGGTAGAAAAATTTGGTAATGATTTTATCTATTCATCTCAATGGATTCCTTTTAAGAAAAATATACCAACTGTTATTCCTGAGAAATCTGCTATAGATAATAATTTTGATAGCCCTGTAGATTGGCTTGTTACTTCATGGTTATATATTTCAGGTCAAACAGCAATTTGGCTTACACCAAGAATACTTATTGAGAAAGCTGGCAAATGGAATGAAACTTTAGTAATGAACGATGACGGAGAATATTTTTTTAGGGTTTTACTCCAATGTAAAGGGATAAAATTTGCTGATGAAGCTTATGTATTTTATAGGAGAGATGTAGAAAATAGTATAACAAAAATAATTTCCTCTTCAAAAATAGAAGACATTTTAAAAACGTATCAGTCTTATGAACAAATATTAACTTTAGAAGATTCAAAAAGAGTTCGTACAGCTTTAGTTCATAACTATGCATCTTTTATTTATTCTTACGGCAATAAAAGAAAAGATTTGGCAAAAATTGCATGGAAAAGAATAGACAACTTAGGCATTACAATTAACAGTAAAATAGGGGGTAAAAAGTTTCAAAAATTAGCTTCAATTATAGGTACCACATCTGCTCTTAAAATTAAATCTTTGTTTTAAATTTCTATTTTGCTATCAGTGCAAATAAATTATTCAATTTACAATTCATCATTCAAAAATTCAAAATACCCCATGTTCTACCATCACCCTACAGCAGTTATAGACGAAAACTGCACGATTGGAGAAGGCACTAAAATTTGGCATTTTTCGCATATTATGTCTAATTGTGTAATTGGTAAAAATTGCAATATTGGACAAAACGTAGTGGTTTCTCCACAGGTTGTTTTAGGCAATAATGTAAAAGTGCAAAACAATGTTTCTTTATACACAGGTGTTATTTGTGAAGATGATGTTTTCTTAGGTCCAAGCATGGTGTTTACTAATGTTATCAATCCACGAAGTGCCATTGTTAGGAAAAATGAATATAAAACTACATTGGTAAAAAAAGGAGCAAGTATTGGTGCAAATGCAACTATTATTTGTGGCAATGAGTTGGGCGAATATTGTTTAATAGGAGCAGGGGCGGTAATTACAAAACCTGTAAAACCTTATGCCTTAATGGTGGGCAATCCTGCCAAACAAATAGGTTGGGTAAGTGAATTTGGACATCGGTTGCATTTTGATGAAAAAGGATTTGCCACTTGTTCAGAATCAGGGCAACAATATCAACTAAAAAATGAGGAGGTAAATAAAATTTAATTTGCGTTAATCATTTTATTATTTTTTAAAAATCAATATGCCAGCAACTAAGCAACAATATAAAGTTTGGTTTAGTAATATAAAAGAAAGTATAAACACTGTAAAGCTACAAACAGCATTGCAAGTAAATACAAATATGCTAATGCTGTATTGGTTTATTGGAAATGAAATTATAGAAAAAACTGAACAGGAAAAATGGGGTAGTGGTGTTATTAAACAACTTGCTATTGACTTACAAAAAGCCTTTCCGGATACTAAGGGTTTTTCTGAGAGAAACTTAAAATATATGCGTCAATTTGCAGGAGTTTACAAT
>Ga0268298_10006230_pt1 | contig 10897 bp, 9 predicted proteins | sample WWTPWeurt_MetaG_FD_194462 | JGI IMG/M metagenome (GOLD analysis project Ga0268298, IMG submission 194462) | Activated sludge microbial communities from WWTP in Nijmegen, Gelderland, Netherland - WWTP Weurt | ecosystem: Engineered > WWTP > Aerobic digester > Activated sludge | place: Netherlands... | reverse complement strand
ACTCGAACATCTTTCCACTGGCAAATGCCGCATCGGCAGTCAATTCGATTTTCACACCTGGCCAAAACATCCGTAATTCTGAAATTACCCGCTTGAGCATTCTCATCGCATCGCCCATGGGACTTGGGCTTCCAGGTCTGAGCAGTGCGCACAATGGAAATCCGCAATCAGTAAAAATGAAAAGCGGAGCAAAGCAGTAAGTCCCGTAAAAGGTGTTGTAAAAGGACAACTGCTGGTATCCATGAACTTCATCGCAAGTTGTATCCATTGCAAGACGCACTAATTTAGGCTGTTTCTTAAATCGTCCAACAAACAACGGCACATACAATTTCTGCAAAGCCTCATTGGTTGCAGCATCTGCCATCGCTTCAAATCTAGACAATGTTGGCTGGGATGCAAGATCTATTGCCTCTTTCACTGCCCCAGCCACCGCTAGCTTGTGCATGGCATCTTTTCTAAGCTTCATTGCATCGTTGCAATCCTCGTAACCAGCTGCGATTGCAAAGACTCTCTGCTTGAACAAGCTTTCAATTTCATGACAAATAGAGCCTGGGCGGCGCGTCTCGATAATCGCCAACCTTGCCAGCTGACTCAGACGCAGTCTGTTGTTAGCTTTCGTCAAAAGCAACAAACCACCATCGCTTGAAACAAAGCCTCCGTCAAAGTTTAACTCTATTTGCTTAGAACCCTCTAAAATTAAGGGTATTTGGACTTGCTCAACTTCTTTGGATGATCTAAACTTGCTCACTCAATAGCCCCCGAATTTGCTCTGGTTTGTTTCTCGTAAACTCAGATTGTGAGCCAAATGACAGGGCTTTTGTCCTTTTTATTTTCTTATTCCAGACGCGCTTCGTGAATAATTGCAGTTGATAAAAAATACTATAAGTTTTAGTATAAACAATTTAAAAAGGAAGCCAGATAGGCGGCTAGGCCTACCTGGCTCCCTGCGCTGGCGATTCGCTCAGCTTACTTGCCGAGGAAAAACCAGATGATGATTCCCAGCAACACCAATCCACCGAGTTTGATATCGGTGAGAAGGGCTACCAGGAGCAGCACGAGAAGAATTGCTCCACCGCTCATTTACGGGTTCCTTCTATTGGAGTTCTATTTCCTGAATGTTGGAAAAGCCTAGACCTTGAGGACAGGCTTGAGCACACCGACTCCTGCACCAGGGAAATATGCTGCGACCAGTGCGGTGAATGCCACCAGGATGGTAGGCGAGTCACCGAAGAAGGGCGCGGTATGCGGGAAGACCTGCGAATAGAGCATGATCAGAGTCCCGACAATCCCAAAGCAAAGGAGCCCGAAGATAGGCAGAATCACAACGGGGCTGCCGTTGTAACGCAGCTTCATCGGGTAGAGTACGCCGGTGCAGACGTAGCCCGAGACACCTCCGATTAACATCATGAAGGCGAACTCGACGCAAAGTTGGATAGTCGTGGGGTTCATTTTTTTTTCCCCGCTTATGATGCTTCTAGAATTGAAAGAGAGGAACGCTTACGCGCCCCTCCCTTTCGGGTGAAATGGTTGATTCACCTCGGCCGGCGAATCAGACGCCGTAAGCCGCCTTCAGCAGATTGATGACGTGCGGGAGCACGAAATTGCCGTAGACGAGGTTGACGACGTGCGTGAGCACCGTGTCCGAGATGCTGACGACCAGCGCCACACCAAAGCCAGAGACGTAGACCCAGCGCGAAGCGAGGTCGGTCACGAGCCAGATGACGAGAGCGGCGCAGGTGATCGAGAAAGCGTAGCTCGCCCAGATGTTGCTCGTGATGATGGCGAACAACGGGATGCTCGCGCCGGCGACAGCCAGGCGCAAGATATCGGTGGCAAGCCAGCCGGCGATGAAGATGACGACCGCCACGAGGAAGCCGGAGACCGGACCCTTGATGTCGATGAACGAGTTGGCAGTCGCGCCGCGGTTGAGCACGCCGAGCTTGAAGAGAGCCGGAGTGACGAAGTTGAGCGCGGCGTAGGTGCAGGCGAAGCCGATGCCGTACTGGAGGACGGCGAGGATCAGTTCGGGATTCATGTGAGATTCCTTTCGTTTACCCAGAGGGTGTTGTTTGATACGCGAGAGAGCAATTACTTGCTGCTTGGCTGCGCAGTCCGCATCAGCGGAACGAGCAGGTAGCAGACAGCTGTGCAAGCAGCGGACACCAGAATGAGGCTGACGATGCTCTTGTCCAGCTTGTTTTCGTGAAGCCAGGCTCCCGACACTGCGCCGTATTTCAGGCTCAGATTACGAGCTGACATCAAGATGGCAAACGTGAAACCCTCCGCATTGCTCGGACAGCATTGCGCCGCCAGAGTAAGCGTGGCAAGCAGGACCATGGCGCCACCCATGCCCCAGATTGCAGCGAACACCACCGCCAGATGGAAAGTATAGGCGTGTGGTGTCACAAGCAGAACGTGCGAAAGCGTAGCCACCACGCTGCAAGTGATGGCGAGAAGGAGCTGCTTCTTGATGCCGAACTTGCTCACATAGCGCGAGTAAATCCAGGCACCACAGGCGGCACCAATGCCACCGCACGCGCCGAGCCAACCGAGCTGGTCCGATTTGAACTTGAGCACATCCAGGACGTAGTATTCCCAGGGAGTGCCAAGGTTCGGACTCAGATTCGACACCGCAAGAAAGAGCAGAGCGGCGTAGAGCGGCCAGGTCTTCAGCGCAGACCAAATGCCGCCAGTTGTTTGTTTGAAGTGGTTCAAGTCGAGCTGTTGAGGCTCTTCCTTGACGATGAGCCAGGTCGCAACCAGCACGGCAAGCGGACCTGCAACTGCGATTGTCGCCGCAACTTGCAGAGCCGCCACCGCACCAGGTCCCGAAGTTTCAGCTTCGAAATAGCGACAGATATAGCCACCGACCAGGCTCGTGGCGATGTTTGCCACGAAGAACCAGAACCACTGAATCGACTGCAACTTGGCAGTCACATCATACTTCTTGCCGTTCTCGACCATGAGGGCGTCGACGATAACGTCTGCAGCCGCAGTTCCCACCGCGGACATGCAAAGTCCCCAGAAAACGAGTTGGGGTTCGTTACCGTATCCAGCCAGGCTCAGGAAGCCGAATCCGGCAAGCAGGTTGGCGACGAGCAACCACGATTTGCGCCGGTACCCCAGCACAGGTACGTAGTCGGAGAGCATCCCGTAGAGCGGCTTGATGCTCCACGGAATGATAAGCGACCAGGTGTAAAGTTCGACCTGCACAGGTGACCATCCGAGGGTCACCTTGAAGAAGAGTGACACAGGCAAAGCCGTGATGCCTCCCTGTTGCGCGACTGCCTGCGCGAAGTAGAACAGTCCGAACAGGATAAGCAACTTCTTGACGTAGCCCTGTTGGGCTACGTCTGAGTTGGCATTCATGCGAAGTTTCCTTCTAGGTTATTGGTTGAACAGGCTGTACAGGAAAGTCCCGCCACTCAGATAGCTCTGAGCCGCCCCGCCATCCAGGTTGTAAGTGCGCACCACTCGACCGGAACTGAGGTCGTACTCGGTGACACATAGCGTCGTGGAGGATGTCCACTCAGCCCTGAAGATTGGACGTTGGCCAGAATCCATACGCTCCACCACCGACGCACGGCTACCCCTGTAAGAGGAGTAAACCGTGCGACCGGCGAAGGTGTTGGAAGGACCATCATACCGATCCACCGCAATCGAACCAGTGATGCGGTAGTCGGTGATGTACTGGTAGGACAAGTTGGTGAAATACGAGTCACTGAACAGCTGCCATATGATTTGGCGCCGTCCCGAATCCAAACCGCGCAGAGTGACGCTCCGGCAGTCGGAAGAGAAGGTAGCCTCCCAAACGGAAACTTGCCTTCGCGACGCGTTAGGCATGAAGTGAAACGACTTACCAGGTGGCGCCGAGAACGAGACGGTGCTCCCGCCCCGGCAGGTCCCGTCAGTGATGACGGGAGGCTTGCCGGGCACGGTGACACCGTTGTTGATCACGACGTTCACCTGGGTGAATGTCTGGTTGACTATATTCACGACCGGATCACGGAACAGTGAATAGAGTCCAGCCAAGGTCAGCACCACAATCGCGACGATAGCGACGTTGGCAACGAGAGACCGAGGTTTGCGCTCCCCGTTGTTGCCGCCGTCACACCCAGGTGCCGGCGGTTTAGAAGGGGGGACCGGAGGAACCGGGGGGACCGGCGGACACTTGGGAGGGAGGTCAGAACCACCCTTCCTGTTGCGCACAGACATTTCAACCTTCACCTCGAGCTCGCGCGCCATTGGACTTTCGTCCTGACCGGTGGCGTCGATACGCATGGTAGAGGTAGTAACTGCAGTCCTGCTGCCGACATGAGCGATGTCGCCAAGGCGAGCCAGCACTTCCTCAATGCCAAGCTTACCGAAAGAATCGAGCCACTTCTTCAAGCGGTCCGACTCTTCGCAGTTATCATGCGACTGGTCATCAGACCCCTCAACAGGGTCGGGTTTGGTATTGCCGCCGGTGTCCTCGCTCGGACGACCTTGCGCGCGCTTCAACACCTTGCCATAGCAGAAACCTACTGACTGGCGGGTATCGTCGCGACTGTTCGTGTTGTCGATGACGCGATCGCAAAGCCCAATCTTCTCGGACTGGGGAAGTTGATTGGACATCATGTGCTTCAGCTGGTCGGCGGTAATGCCGTCCAAAGCTGCGCGCTCAAAGAGCTCCTTCTCATCACAAAAGACGGTCCAGGTCTCATCGAACTGGCGCTTCCATCCGCCTTCATACAGAAGCGACACAACCACTGCAACGACCTCATGGTCGTGCAAAGCGGCGATGCGATTCTGAATTTCGACAAATGTGTGATTGTAGAGAAGCATATCGAGATCCCGCTTGTTAGTCGGATTCTCGACGATGAGTCTGGACAGCAGCTCGTGGTTGATTGTGCCGTCCGGATTGACAAGCAGAGGACCGAAGCGATTGAGAATCGCCTTTTGAGCCGGTCCTGGGCGGTTGAGCAACTCAGCCGCCAGATGGTCCGCCTCAAGGACGGGCACACCAAGTTGGGAGAGGAATTCGCCAACAGTCGTTTTGCCAGTGCGCCGCTGTCCAGTAATGCCGATTAGATACGGCGTCCTGGATTTGCGGGTTGCACCGACAGACGTTGACCCCTCTCCCGCGAGTGGGAGAGATGTAGTCATGTCAGTTCCCTTTCGTTAGATATGGATATGACACAGAATCCGAACCACCGGGATGCAGTCTCCATACGCATCTCCAAAATAAGAGAGAATGTCGTTTGGAAAGCTAGAGTATCTAGGGGATCTGGATTTTTCGCTTAAGTTCTACAAGAGAATCTAAAGGTGTGTAATACCACCGTAGTTACTTGTCATGAAGCAAGTCAATTCAGTCTTAGACAGATGTAATATAGCTAGACTCTTGTGAATAGCGGAGCTATGCGAAGTTAAAGCTGTGTTGCATAGGTTAGATCTAAGTAGCGACACAAAAAGAAAATGACTAACACAGCTGCAAACACAATCCAGAACCATTGTGCAAAAGTTAGTTCTTCTGGATTGAGCACTGCTAAACTCCGATTTAAAAACATTAACCCGAGATCATATCTCTCTATATAAGTATAATTGAACCACTTAATTTCAGAACCTGGTGAGGTCAAATCATGAGCGACGCTCCACGCTTAGTAGCCATTGTTTTATGCGAAAGAATTTTGCAAGACGTTCTACGTCGCGACGCAGTCTCTTGCGTCAATATCTACAACGGAATTACCGCTCAATCTTTTCCTGCAGTCGTTCCGCTTTTATATTCATTTGCTCAAATTCAGGCGCCTTCTGTAGGTTTTGAATATCAGTTCAGAATTGTTGACAGCGCAGGCTCATTAATTGCAATGTCTCCCCCGGTAAAAGTAGAGCCTTTAGCAAACGAATACATCACCCACAAAGTTATCAGCGCCTTTAGTGGACTCACTTTTCAGAAGGAAGGCGTGTATGAAGTCTTCCTAGATGTTGATGGCAAGCCACTTGGTTCAATGCCGCTTCAAGTCTTGCAACTGGTTGCAGCAGGTCAAGAAACTCACGCTTAGTTAAATACTTTTGACACCCGGATAATAGTTTTTGATTTGCAGCTCCACAAGCGCTGGATCGCATGAGTCCAATTTTGAGCGAGCGAATTCTAACTTGGTTTTTAGTGCAATCCAGTTAGCAGGATCAAGCATCAACGCTTGATTTACCACTTCAACTGCCTTTTCGAGGCTAATTTTACTGTTGCGCTCACCGCTCTGGTGCTGGCGTAAAAGAAACAATCCCAGCGCAGCAATTGGTTCGGGAGTACCTGGAGAGAGAGTAATGGCTTCTGAAAGCAATTTGCTTGCATAAATGTGATAACTGGCAGGGTAATTTTCAAGAAAGTGTTCCGCCCACAAACTCAATATGAGCGCAGCTACCTTTCTCGACCTGATTTTGACAGCCTGACCATATGCCTGAGCAAACATGGTGACTGATTTATCGGGAATCATAGCTTCGGTCTTTACGTCTTTTTTTGGAGCCGCTTTGTTTTTAGTTTGAACATTGTTTTCATAACCAAGAAGAAGAGCTTGATACGCAAGAGCTAGAGCGGCTGCACTGTTATGCTTTTCTGCTCGTGCCTGGGTTTCAATTCTTTCCATTGTATTTTTTGCCTGACTAAGATCAGATTGCAATCCGACGCTGCGCCTGTACGAAGACATTACATCTTCGATTTTTTCTTCGTAAGCGTCTTCCAATTCTTTTTCAGGAGACTTTTCGAGAAAAATGCGCTGATTTCTATAGTCGACAGAAAGTTTGTAGCGACTGAAAAAAGGGTTCCCCAGAATAGCGATCTTGCCTCCCGAGATCAATCCTGAATTTGAGGCGGCGTCCGATGTTGAAATCGAAAATACTGTTTTCGAAAATTGATGTTCGCCAATTTTTAAGGTATCGAATATGATGGCACCAGTATTGACTGGAGTTCCATCTAAACCTTTGATTACGCCTATCGGCAAAATATCGGCTTTCTTCTTGTCTTTAAGAACATCGGTAATCAATGGACGTGAAACGTGATTAAAAGCAGCGCCAGTATCAATCAAAAAAGTCAGCTTCGAGCTCCCGTCGATCGTCCCTTCCAGCGCCAAACCACCCATTCCCAGACTCGGTTTAGTCTCGATTACAATTGCATGTTCGGGCACTGTAACATTATCTGGATCACTAAACCGAACCACCTGACGCTCGTAATCAATGGTGACAAAAAAGCGTTTCAAAATATTGGCACCAAGCAGTCCAGCTGGCTCCATTTCAGAAATTGTAGATAGCGATTGCAATTTTGCAGTAGCAATAGCTACCTGTTCGAGCTTGATTTCGCCCAACTGGAGTGAATCGAGCTTGACCGTGTGCATTTTGATAAATCCAGAACCAGTCGTTATAGAAATATTCTTGGATGCATTGGGATTTACAAGCGACAATTCTTTGGCTCTTTGACTATCAAGAATGGTCTGAGTAGCACCGGTATCCAGCAAAAGGAGCAGATCTTTAACTCCGTTCACTTTGGCTTTCACCAGAATCTGGTTATTCGAGTATATGAATGGAACCTCGACAGGACCTTTGTCTAGCCTGGCGATACGCGATCCCACCGGCATCGAAAACATATCATCACTCAGCTTTACGTTGGTGTCGAAAGTTTTGACTACAACATCTGAAACTTTCTTCTGATCGCTGTATTCAACCACTCGACCAGGCTGTTTGGTACCAGATACGGTTTTATAGTTGAAGTATTCATACCCCTTCAAACACGCAGTCCCCTGCTCCTGGTCATTGCCCTCGAATTCGGATCGCACGACCAGATGAGTTTTTTGATCTACAAATAGTTTGGTGTCTTTGCCGTCGACTGCCCGAGCAAGCAAAACATCACATTTTTTTCCCTTAAAATCAACCGGTGCAAGCATTCTCACATCGACTTGGGGCTCTAATAACTGTTCCAAAATCAAGAGAGAATGATCGATCTCTTCCTTGATTCTCGCAGATGCAAGTGGATCTGCAGGTAAGACATTATTATCTTGTTTAGACCAACAAACCTTGCCATCAAATCCGGTGACAAGTTCCTGCCCCATGAAATCCATGGTAATTTTCTGTTTATTACCCATAACATCAGAAACGAAATCGAAACTGTTTTCAGAGCCTGACATCGAGGAGAAATGGCGAATCACTCCACTCACTCTGTACCCGTCATGATCGAATTTCCTAAGATTAACCAGTCCGCCGTTCGCGTCTACCACCAATTTTGCCAGAGCAACCGCCTTTTCCTTTTTCTGCGCTCCTGTTTCTACTTGCGCAATCAAATTCCGATCTGCAGAAAGCGGAATCTCGGCCGCGAATGAAATCTGAGTTTGAATCAGTAAAAACAACGATAGATGCGGCAGGAAGCGGATCTTGCTCTGTGGCACTATGATTACTCTTAATTGGTGAAGTACAATAATGTGATTCTAACAATTATGGACTGCAAAAGTTGGCTCAAGGACAAAAAACTAGTATTTTTCAGGCGAAAACAATAACCGAAGCCCGGCTCTGGCAAGAGCGTGAAATCGTGGCCGCCGGAGCCACTCTTGGATTTATCCCAACCATGGGCAATTTGCACGACGGACATGGAAGTCTCATTGCAGAAGCCAAGAAACAGTGCGACAAAGTAGCAGTGTCCATTTTTGTCAATCCAATGCAATTTGGACCTAATGAAGATTTCGAAAAATATCCTCGCACTCTGGAACGAGATATTGAATTGTGTTCAAGACTGGGCGCAGACATGGTTTTCACTCCATCCACAGCCGAACTTTACGGGCGCGGACTTGAAAATTCAAGTTATGTAGAAGTTCCAAACGAACTAACAAACAAGCTTTGTGGCACTTTTCGTCCAGGACATTTCAGAGGAGTTGCTACTGTTGTAAGCAAGCTCTTTAATATAATTCAAGCTCACAAAGCCTTTTTCGGTGAAAAAGACTACCAGCAACTTCTTGTAATCAGGCGAATGGCTGACGATCTCAATTTTCCCGTACAAATAAAAGGACTCGCGACTATTCGCGAAGCTGATGGTCTGGCAATGAGCTCGCGCAATCAATATTTGAACAAGGAACAAAGAGAGCTGGCTCCGATTCTTTATCAAATTTTGAATCAACTGAAAGAACAAGTTAGAGAACAAAATAAATCAATTAAATCAGCCATAGAAATGGCTCGAGCTGAGCTATCCACTATTTCCAGAGACCAATTAGAATTGCAATATCTCGAAGCCTGCAATCCCGAAACTCTCGAAATTATTTCAGAAGATGCTAAAAACCCAGATCTTCACCCAGAAATTGTCTTTTTAATCGCAGCAAAATTGAAAGACGTCAGACTGATTGACAACTTAAAAGTCTAAATCAAAAATCAAGACGAGTCGAGAGATCTTTGCCCGTGCGGTCTAATCTCGATTTACGCTCTTGATCAAGCAATTCGTTCGTAAGCGGAAATCCACCTTCATATTCATTATTGAACAACTTAGCGAATTCTCCACTTTCAATCCGGCTGAGAACTTTGTCTAAAGATGCTCTGGTACGCAAATCGACAATTTCAGGACCTGAAATAGCCGAACCATATTTAGCTGTATTAGAAATGGCTTTGCGCATTTCATACATGCCTCGCTCGAACAGAAGATCTGAAATAAGTTTGACTTCCTTCAAACACGAAATATAAGCCAGTTCTGGTTGGTAGCCGTTTTTGACTAAAGTGTCGAAACTGGCTTTTATCAAAGACGGAATGCCACCACATAAAACAGCTTGTTCGCAGAAAAGATCGACGATCACTTCTTCACTAAATGTAGTTTGAACCACACCCGCTCTGGTAGAGCCTATAGCCTTTGCATAAGCCAAACATTTCAACCAGCCATCGCCCGAAAAATCTTGTTCCACTGCCACCAGGGATGGTAACCCCTTACCTTGAGTAAATAGTGTTCGAAGCTTTGCTCCAGGTCCGGTAGGAGCCACAAGAAGCAGATCACAGTTTTTAGGAAATTCGATAGATCTATGGTGAACTACATAGCCATGTGAAAATATAAAAGTTTTTGGAACATTAACGAAAGGCTCAATCTCAGCCCGATAGACAAAAGGCATAACCTCATCAGGTAAGGTCATAACAATCACGTTACATGTCGAAACAACATCCGATATAGATACTGTTGCAAATCCATCTGCACTAGCAGAGTCCCAGGATGCCCCGTGCGCACGGGCTCCCACCGTTATTGACAGTCCGCTTTCTCGTGCATTCAGCGCTTGAGCGCGACCTTGATTTCCATATCCGATGATACCAATCTTTATATTCGCAAGCGCATTGAGACTGGCGTCTGAATCGTAGAAAACTCGTGCAGGACCTGGCATAGACAAAATTCTACCAGCTATATAGACGCTTTATATAGCTCTTCACTTTTCTTAAAATCGAGTGCTCAAGCTGCGATTTAAGGTTAAACGTGAGCGAAAGGTCTTGTCTTCCGCAGTCATACTGTTTATGCTTTGCCTTTGTTGACTTACTACCAACCTGAGGCTGAAAAAACAAGCAGATAGCTTGCTTATCGGCGCGTAGTGACTGTGCATGTTTTTATGGCAATGGAGGACTTATAAAAGGTGAATTCCTTAGATAACGTTTTACAGTCCAGTGCCATCACAGTTAGTGACCGAAACGGAGTAAAAAGTAGGCTTCAGGATAATTTCTGCGTCTTAGGCAGCAGTTTAAATGCTAGAGCCATAGCTTATTTACTCGCTTCTGACAACAATAAAGTCATTCAATTAGACGACCTTTCATCGCAAGATGTAAATTTCGGAATCATCAACAAAGTCGAAATCAGATCACGCTGTGGGTCGCATCCACTGCAACAAATAAAGCTCGACAAAGAGCCTGAGAGCTTTTCTGCTGG
>Ga0268298_10006229_pt1 | contig 10897 bp, 8 predicted proteins | sample WWTPWeurt_MetaG_FD_194462 | JGI IMG/M metagenome (GOLD analysis project Ga0268298, IMG submission 194462) | Activated sludge microbial communities from WWTP in Nijmegen, Gelderland, Netherland - WWTP Weurt | ecosystem: Engineered > WWTP > Aerobic digester > Activated sludge | place: Netherlands... | reverse complement strand
GTCGATCCCCTCTCGCCCGAAAACAAGATGATCATGGCCACCGGCCCGCTGACCGGCACCATGGCCTCCACCGGCGGCCGCTACACGGTCATCACCAAGGGACCGCTGACCAACGCCATCGCCTGCTCCAATTCTGGCGGCTTCTTCGGCGCCGAAATGAAGTTCGCCGGTTGGGACATGATCATTTTCGAAGGCAAGTCCCCCAAGCCCGTCTACCTTTACGTCGAGAACGACACCGCCGAACTGCGCGACGCTTCCCACCTGTGGGGCAAGACCTGCTGGGAAACCGAGGAAATGATCAAGACGGCCCACCAGGATCCGCAAATCCGCGTGTCGTCCATCGGCCGCGCCGGCGAGAATCTGGTGCTCTTCTCCTGCATCGTCAATGACCTGCACCGGGCCGCCGGCCGTTCCGGCGTCGGCGCCGTGATGGGGTCCAAGAACCTCAAGGCCGTCGCCCTGCGCGGCACCAAGGGGGTTTCGGGTATCAAGGATTACCCGGCCTTCAAGCAGGCCGCCGACGCTGGCAAGAAGGTGCTCAAGGACAACGCCGTCACCGGCCAGGGCCTGCCCACCTACGGCACCCAGGTGCTGATGAACGTGATCAACGAAATCGGCGCCCTGCCCACCCGCAACCACCGCGACGTGCAGTTCGAGGAAGCCTCCAAGATTTCCGCCGAGGCCATGCACGAAGTACGCCCCACCGACGGCAAGAAGCATCTGGTCACCAACCAGGCCTGCTTCGGCTGCACCATCGCTTGCGGCCGGGTATCGCAGTTGGACAAGGGCCACTTCACGGTCGAGAACAAGCCGCAGTACTGGGGTGCGTCCGGTGGCCTGGAATACGAGGCCGCCTGGGCGCTGGGCGCCGCCAACGGCGTCGGTGACCTGGAAGCCCTCCAGTACGCCAACATGCTGTGCAACGAGGACGGCATGGACCCCATCACCTTCGGCGCCACCGTCGGTGCGGTGATGGAACTCTACGAAATGGGCGTCATCACCAAGGAAGAACTGGGAATGGATTCCCCCTTCGGTTCCGCCCAGGCCCTGGCCTACCTGGCTGAAATCACCGCCCGCGGCGAAGGCTTCGGCAAGATTCTCGGCCAGGGTTCCAAGCGGGTGACCGCCAAGTATGGTCATCCCGACCTGACCATGAGCGTCAAGGGCCTGGAATTCCCCGCCTACGACGGTCGCGGCATCCAGGGTATCGGCCTCAACTACGCCACCTCCAACCGCGGCGCCTGCCACGTGCGGGGCTACACCGTGGCTTCCGAAGTGCTGGGCATCCCGGTCAAGACTGAACCCACCGCCACCGAAGGCAAGCCCGAGCTGGTCAAGGCCTTCCAGGATGCCACCACGGTCTTCGACTCCGCTGGCATCTGCCTCTTCACCTCCTTCGCCTGGTCGGTGGCCGACGTGCAGCCCCAGGTCCAGGCCGCCTGCGACGGCGACTGGTCGATGGAGAAGATGACCGTCATGGGAGAGCGTATCTACAACCTGGAGCGCCTGTACAACCTCAAGGCCGGCTTCACCCGCAAGGACGACGACCTGCCCAAGCGGCTCAAGACTGAGCCGTGCAAGACCGGTCCGGCCAAGGGTGTCGTCAGCGGCATCGACAAGATGCTGCCCCTGTACTACCAGGTGCGCGGCTGGGACGCCGAGGGTGTGCCCACCGCCGAAACCCGGGCGCGACTGGGCCTGTAACGCCAACCCCGCCCGCCTCCGCTTGCGCTATGCTGGCAGCGGATCGGGTCATCAGGGCGCCCGCCGCGAGGCGGGCGTCCTCGTCTTGAAGTCGAGCGAGGACAACAATGAAATATCTCATTCTCGGAAACGGGCCGGCCGGCGTGGTCGCCGCCGAAACCCTGCGCCGCACCGACAAGGCCGGCGAGATCGTCATGGTGGGCAGTGAAGGCCTGCCGCCCTATTCCCGCATGGCCATTCCCTACTACCTGGAAGGCAATATCGGCGAGCCGGGCATGTACCTGCGCAAGAGTTCCGACCATTTCGCCAGCCTCGGCATTACCGAGCGTGCCGGCAAGGTCGTGCGTCTGGATACCGATGCCCGCACCGTGCACTACGCCGACGGAGCCAGCGAGACCTACGACCGGCTGCTCATCGCCACCGGTTCGCGGCCTTTTCAGCCCCCCATTCCCGGCATCAAGCGGCCCCAGGTCCAGAACTGCTGGACCATGACCGATGCCCGAGCCATCGCCGCCCTGACCAAGCCGGGCAGCCGCGTCCTGCAATTGGGTGCCGGCTTCATCGGCTGCATCATCATGGAAGCCCTGGCCGCCCGCGGCGTCGAACTCACCATCGTCGAAATGGGTGACCGCATGGTGCCCCGCATGATGACCGCCAAGGCCGGCAACATGATTTCGAAGTGGGTCGAGAAGAAGGGCATCCGCGTGCGCACCTCCGCAGGCGTCAAGAGCATCGACGACGGCACCGGAGACGCCCCCCTGGCGGTGACCCTCACCACAGGCGAAGTGCTGCCCTGCGACGTAGTCATCGTCGCCGCCGGCGTGGTCCCCAACCTCGATTTCCTGCAAGGCACCCCGATTCAGCAGGGCCGCGGGATCCGCGTCGACGACGGCATGCGCACCAATGTCGAGGGCGTCTTCGCCGCGGGCGACGTGGCCGAAGGCCGCGACTTCTTCTCCGGCGAGCCTCTGGTGTCCGCCATCCAGCCCAACGCGGCCGATCAGGCCCGCGTCGCGGCCGTCAACATGGCCGGGGGCAATGCCCTCCTGCCCGGTGTGCTGCCCATCAACGTGCTGGCCACCCTGGGTCTCATCTCGACCTCTTTCGGGCAATGGTGGGGCATGGAGGGCGGCGACAGCGTGGAGCACTGCGACGAGGAACACTCCCACTACATCAGCCTGCAATTCAAGGACGATGTTCTGGTGGGCGCCACCAGCGTCGGCATTACCCAGCATGTGGGCTGCCTGCGGGGGCTCATCCAGTCGCGGACCAAGCTCGGTCACTGGAAGGACGTTCTGAAACACTCCCCGACCCGCTTCATGGAAGCGTATCTCGGCATCCATCAGAACGCCCGGGCCGACATGGTGAGCGCCTGATTCCTCCCTCATGCGCATCACGCTGAAGCTCTACGCGACCCTGACCGATTACCTGCCCGCCCCGCGGGTGGGTAACAAGGCCGAGATCGACATCGCCGAGGGCAGTACTGTCCAGCAGGCCCTGGACAGCTTCGCCCTGCCGGCGAAACTCACCCATCTGGTTCTGATCGACGGCGCCTACGTGGCGCCAGACGACCGGGCCGGGCGCGTCCTCAAGGACGGCGAGGTTCTTGCGGTCTGGCCTCCCGTCGCCGGGGGCTGATTGGCCCTCCCCTGGAGCGGCGACTCCCGGCGGACGATGACCGCGACGCCGGCCGAATTTGTCTCTTCCCTCAGTACCGCCTTTCCCGGTGCCGTCATTGCGGGGGCAGGCTGGGCAGAGTTAGCCGGCGAGGCGGCGCGCCTGCGCTTCGCCTTCACCCCCATCGCGCCGCTCTGCCTCGGTGCCCTGAACCTCGCCCGCATGGAAGTCGTGGTGAGCGTTCTTGCGGGCAATGCCGCCGATGCCAGGGCCCTGGTGGAGGCGGTCGATAGGGCGACCCAGCGTGGCGGTGGGTAAAAAGCCGAGGGACTTTCCCTGGCTTTCAGATCGATCAAAGCCTAATCCCGACTTCGCCAGTAGGATATCCCCATGGATCAAGTCGCCCTCCCCCTGACCACCCTGCGTTCCCGCCTCCCCGCCCTGCTGCGCATCCTGGAGGCCGGCCTCGTCGAGCGCCGGCCCATCGTTCGCCTCTGCCTGCTCACGGCGCTGGCCGGCGAACACAGCCTGCTCATCGGCCCGCCGGGCACCGCCAAGAGCGAGCTGGCTCGCCGCCTGCACGCCATCTTCCGCGACGCCCGCTATTTTGAACGCCTGCTCACCCGCTTCTCGGTGCCCGAAGAACTGTTCGGCCCCCTCTCCATCAAGGCCCTGGAAGAAGACCGCTACGAGCGCCATACGGCGGGCTTCCTGCCCGACGCCTCGGTGGCCTTCATCGACGAGGTGTTCAAGGCCAACAGCGCCATCCTCAACGCCCTCCTGACGCTGCTCAACGAGCGGGAATTCGACAACGGCGCCGGCCGCCAGCGCTGCCCCCTCATCACCGCCATCGGTGCCACCAACGAGGTGCCCGAGGACGAAGTGGCGGAGGCCTTCTTCGACCGCTTCCTCACCCGCATCCCGGTCGATTCGGTGAGCCCGGCCGCCTTTGCCGCCCTGCTGCGCACCGATACGGCCTCCGCCTGGAAGGCACCGGCCCGGGAGGACACCCTGGCCGCCGAGGACATCGTCGCCCTGGCCGCCGCCGCGGCGGCGGTGTCCTTGCCGGAAGTCGTCATCGCCACCCTGGCCGACCTGCGAGCCCAGTTCGTGGCGGATCAGGTCTACGTCTCCGACCGCCGCTGGGTCAAAATCGTTGCCCTGCTGCGGGTCGCCGCGGCGAGCGAAGGTCGCGCTGCCGTCGGCCTGTGGGACTTGCTCCTGCTGCCCTGGATCACGGCCCCCGACGCCCCCCGCCAGGAAAACGTCGCCGCCTGGTTGCAGAACCGCCTCGGCGTGCGCGAGGCCTTCTCGCCCCCGCGCCTGACCCGGGTGGTGGAGGCCTTCCAGGCCCAGCTCGACGCCGAACTCCAGGCCAATGACCTCGACTACGACGAATCCGGCCGCCTGCGCTTCTCCGCCGAGCAAGTGGCCGACCAGATCGGCGACGCCAAGGGCGGTTCCGCGGCCCTGCGCATGACCTACGCCCGCAAGCGCCGCTACGGCGCCTGCCACATCGGCGCCCGTACCGCCCAGATCGACGATCTCCTGGCCCGCATCGCCACCTATGTCGCCGAACTCGCCGCCCAGCGCGGCGACCTGGCCGCCTACCGGGCCGGCAGCCTGTGGCTGGACGACGCCCTGGCCGAGCGGGTGGACGGCCATCTCGCCGCCACCGCCGAAGCCATCGCCGGGCTACGGGAGCGGGCCCTGGCCGCCCGCGTTGGCTTCGAGTCTCTGCCACGACTGCCCGAGGACGACGGCCAGACACCCGAGCCAGTCGCTGTCGAACCCCTCGACACCCCGTGAAACCGGAAGCCGCCCGCCCCCTCCTGTTCGAAGCCCAGGAGGCGCGCCTCGCGGCTCTCGACGCCCTGGCGCGCAACCTCTGGCTGGGCGGCCTGACCAATGCCGAAGGCACCCTCGAACCGCGCCTCGAGGCGCTCGCCGGCCTGCGCCGCGCCCTGATGGACGGCGTCCTGCCGCCGGCCGCCGACTGGCCCTGGCCAGGCCCCGACCTGGTGGGCAGTCTGGCCGCCACCATGGCCGACCTGGAACTGGCCGGCTACTGCGAGGGCCAGCAGGAACTGGCCGACACGGTGCTGATGAGCCTCCTCTTCCACCTCGACTTCATCGTCGATTACCAGGATCGCGGCTCCACGGCGGCAGAAGCCCGCGCCACGGCCCTCGCCGCCTTCGCCGCGGACTGGCAGGAACGTTGCGACGAAATGGACGAGCTGAAGGAGGTCTTCGGCCTGTTGCCGGATGGCGGCAAGCACACCCGCTGGGATCTCATCCGCGGCCTCTTGCGCTCCGAAGGCTGGCAGGACGTGATGCGCATCCGCAAACTCCTGGAGCGCCTGCCGGAGCTGGCCGCCATCATTCGCCGCCTCGGCCGCGCCCGCCAGATCGACATGCTGGACGAGGCCAGCCAGGCCACCGTCCAGGTCATGGAACAGGCCATCGCCCAGCGTCCGGAGAGCCGCACCGTGCGGGTGCCCGACCTGCCCGGCGAGACGCGGGCCATCGTCCGCTCCGACCGCATCGCCCGTATGCTGCCGGCGGAATCGGTCCTCCTCGGCCACCCGCGCCTGCGCCTGGTATGGCACGCCCGCCGCGCCGAACGTACCCTGCTCTGCTACGAAGACGACGACCGCATGCAGGAAGTGCTCTTCCACGAAGCCCTGGTCTGGCGCCCCAACCCGGAACCCCAGCCCGACAAGCGCCTGGAGATGGGGCCGATCCTCATCTGCGTCGATACCTCCGGCTCCATGCAGGGGGGCGCCGAGGCGGTGGCCAAGGCCACGGTGCTGGAGGCGGTGCGCACCGCCCACTCCCAGAAGCGGGCCTGCCACGTCTTCGCCTTCGGCGGCCCCGATGAAGTCGTGGAACTGGAGCTGGCGGTGGACGCCGGCGGCATCGAGCGCCTGATGCGCTTCCTCGGCCAGGCCTTCCGCGGCGGCACCGACATCTGCGGCCCCCTGGAAAAGGCCATCGCCAAGCTGGAAGACACTCGCTGGCAACTGGCCGACCTGCTCATCGCCTCCGACGGCGAGTTCGGCGCCACCGGCGAGGTGGCGGCCCGGCTGGACGCCTGCAAGGCCGATCTCGGGCTGCGCGTGCAGGGCATCCTCATCGGCGACCGGGAGACCATCGGCCTCCTGGAAGTCGCCGACAACATCTACTGGGTCCGCGACTGGCGCCGCTACGGCAATTCCGATGTGGGCTCCCCGGTCCATTCCAAGAGCCTCACCGCCATGTACTTCCCCGGCGCCCTGCGCTCCCCGGAGAACAAGGCCGGCACCGTTTCCGCCGAGACTGCGTCGGAGGCCGTCCGCGCGGCCCTGCACCGGGGCGAGTACAAACCCAAGGATTCCTCATGAGCTTCGCCGCCGACACCCTTGCCCAACTGGAACAGTTCGCCGCGCAAGGGCCTCTCCCCCGCATCCGTGCCCTGCATCTTCCGCCGGACCCCGGTGCCAACCTCGACAACCGCGGCGAGTTCTGCGCCCTGGAGCTGGACGACGGCGCCATCGGCCTCTCCTACGTGCTGCTGGACGACACCCTGGCCCGCCTGCGTGCCGCCGGCGACGGCCTCGGTCTGGCCGGCAGCGATCCGCTCGCCCTGGCCCGCCGCTACGCCACCGGCACGGGGCTCGACAAGACCCTCGGCTTCGCCGCCGCCAACGCCCTCACCCGCTGCCTCTTCGACCGGGCCGACTATGTGCCGCCGGTGAGTGCCGATTCCATCGGCGAACTGGACCCCCAGGCGGGGGAGCGCATTGGCATGATCGGCTTCTTCAAGCCCCTGCTCGGCCGGGTGCTGGAAAGCGGCGCCTCCCTCACAGTGGTCGAACTGCGGGCAGACCTGGCCGGCGACAAGGACGGTTACCGGGTGACCCTGGACGCCTCCGAACTCGCCGCCTGCAGCAAAGTGCTCTCCACCAGCACCGTCCTCCTGAACGACACCCTCGACGTCATGCTCGGCCACTGCCGCAACGCCCGCCGCCTGGCCCTCATCGGCCCCTCCGCCGGCTGCCTGCCGGACGCCCTCTTCGCCCGCGGCGTCACCTTCCTCGGCGGCAACTGGGTCAGCGACCGGGACGCCTTCGTCGATGCCCTGGTACGGGGCGAATCCCAGAAGGGGGCGGCCCGCAAGGTGGCGCTGACCCCCGCCGCGTATCCGGGATTCGCGCAGCTCTGCACACGCCTGTAATTTCAGGCCGGCTTGATTTAGAAGAAATTTTCATATAAAACGGGGCATTACGTGTGTTTTCTAGAAAATGCCTTCACTTCAGTGCGGCCCTTTGCGCCCAAGTCTGTCCGGCCTGATTGTGGCGGCAGCCTTGACCGCCTGCGGTACCGCCCCCCCCGAAGCAGCCCGCAGTCCGGACCCCGGACCCACCGCCCTCGCCCCCGCCCGGCAGGCCGATCGGGGCTCCGACGTGGTGCTCTTCGCCCTGGGGCTGATCGACACCGGCTACCGCTTTGGCGGCAAGAATCCGGACGCCGGCCTCGATTGCAGCGGCATGGTGAGCTACGTCTACGACCGGGCCGCCGGCCTGCGGGTGACCGGCAGCGCCGCCGACATCGCCGAGGGGGGCCGGGCCGTCGAGCGCGAAGCCCTCAAGCCGGGCGACCTGGTGTTCTTCAACACCCTCAACCGCCCCCGTTCCCACGTCGGCATCTATATCGGCGATGGTCGCTTCGTCCATGCCCCGGCCCGCAACGGCCGCGTGCGCGTGGACCGCATGAGCGACCGTTACTACGCCCAGCGCTACGAGGCGGCGCGCAGCTACTTCGACTGAGGGCCCGCGCAGCCCCCGTGGCCTGCACGACGAGCCTGGATTTCAGGGAACGCCCAGAGTCCGGACCGCCAAAAGCGGGAAAACCATGAGGGCGCCCGTGTCTTGCCGCCCCACCGGGTGTATGCTGCCGGTACAACAACAAATGGCATGACAGCTTGGACATTCCGCAGCGGGCAGGCTGCGGGAGCCAGGGGACAATACAAGATGACGACGCGTCATATTCCTCCCGGCAGGGGCTTTTTCCCCGCGGGCTTGGGGCTTCATCCCCGCCGCACCGCACGCCTGGATTCCTCGGTGCCCTGCTCCCGGGCCGACCGGGGACCTGCGTGAAGCCCCGCGATCAATCGCCGCCGGTCTCGATTCCGGCGCAGATCGTCGGCATGGCCTTCCCGGCGGTGGTGACCGTGGTTCTGCTGGCTGCCGTGGCGGTGGCCGGTTTTGCCTTCTACTACCTGCGCAGCGTCCAGGTGGACAGCTTCGAGGAGCAGGTCGGAAGCCTGGGCGAACTCCTGGTGGCCGCGGCCGAGTCCGATCATCCCCAGCCCCTCGAGGGGGTGCTGCAGCGCTGGGGAGAAATGCGCGATCTGCGCGTGGCTGCGGTGTATGGGCGGAACGGAGAGCCCCTGGCGGTCCTGCGCCGCCCCTCCGCGGGCGACACGGCGCTTCCGACCGAGGCGCCCCTGCCCAGCGAGCGCCACGTGGGTCTGGACTCCCTGCGCGTTGCACGGCTGATCGAAGGGCGCAAGGGGTTTTCCGGCATCCTTTATGTCGACGTCGCCTTCGGCACGCTGTATCGCTACCTGTTCATCCTGTTGGGCAGTCTGGCGGTCCTGACCCTCCTGGCCATCGTCGCCATGCGGGCCGCCCTGGCCAAGGCCGGGGAGTGGCTGGCCCGACCCATCGCGGACCTCGCTGCCCTGGCTAGTGAGCTTTCGGGCAGGCCGGACCTGGACAAGCGGGCCAGTCTCACAGGCCCCCAGGAAATTGCCGATCTGGCGCGGACCTTCAACGACATGCTGGATTCCTTGCAGCAGAAGACCGCCCACCTGGACAACGAACTGCGGGAACGGGCGCGCACCGAAAAACTTCTCGACCATCTGGCCCACTACGATTCAGTCACCGGCCTGGCCAACCGCGTCTACTTCCACAAGGAACTGCCCCGGGCAGCGGAGCGTGCCCGACGCCTCAAGAGCAACATCGCCCTGGTCTACCTGGACCTGGACGACTTCAAGGTGGTGAACGACACCCTGGGGCATCAGGTGGGCGATCAACTTCTGCATGCCGTAGGGGTACGTTTCGCGACCCTGGTGCGCAAGGGCGACCTGGTCTGTCGCCTGGGGGGAGACGAATTCACCGTCATCCTGGAAAACATCCGCGCCTTGCGGGACGCGGTGGAGGTGGTGACCAAACTGATCGACAAACTGGCGGAACCCTACCCCCTGGGCGAGCACACGCTCCACATCGGGGTCAGCGCGGGCATCGCGCTATTTCCGGAACAGACCGTCGATCTGGCCGATCTGCTGCGCTTCGCCGACATCGCCATGTACCAGGCCAAGGCGGCGGGCAAGAACGACTACTGCATCTACACCTCGGACCTGCTCGACCACGCCAACCGCCGCCTGGCCCTGGAAAGCGACCTGCGCCGCGGCATCGAACAGGAAGAGTTTTTCCTCATGTACCAGCCCCAGGTGGAAATCCTGAGCGGCAAGATCGTCGGCCTGGAGGCCCTGGTGCGCTGGCAGCATCCCGAGCGGGGAGTACTGCCCCCGGGGCACTTCATCCAGGTGGCGGAGGATTCGGGCCTCATCGTCGCCCTGGGTCGCCAGATCATGAATCGCGCCTGCCAGGACTGGGCCGTGTGGCGCGACGCCGGCCTGGACCCCCCGCGCCTGGCCATCAACGTTTCAGGTCGCCAACTGGACGAAGAAGGCTTCGTCGACGACCTGGTGGCGGCCCTCGCCACCGCGGGGCGTCCGCGCCCCCGCCTGGAACTCGAAATCACCGAAAGTCTGATCCTCAACGAAAAGCGCATCTCCAAGTCGATGCTGCATCGCCTGGCGGGCGCCGGGATCGAATGGTCCCTGGACGATTTCGGCACCGGTTATTCGTCCCTCACCTATCTGACCAGTTTCCCATCGCCAACCTCAAGATCGACCGCAGCTTCGTCAATCGCATTCCCGGCGACGCCAATTCGGAAGCCATCGTACGGGCCGTCCTGGGCATGGCCGGCGGCCTGGGCATGGAAGTGGTCATCGAAGGCATCGAGACCTCCCGTCAGGCCAAGGCCCTGGTGGCCATGGGCGGACGGGTCGGCCAGGGCTACCTTTTCCACCGTCCCCTGGTGCGGGAGCAGGTGCAGGCGCTTCTCCAGAACGGTCCGCAGCCCCGAGAATTGGTGCTGGACGCGCCGAATCCGGCGGTCTGAGCGGCGATTCAGGCGCCAGGCGCTCAGTGCGTCCGGCGCGACAGCGCCCGGGCGGCCCCCTTCTCGGCTTCCTTGGCGGCGTACATGGCGCGGTCGGCCGCTTCGAGCAGCGTTTGCGGCTCCGTGCCATCCAGGGGATAGCGGGCGATCCCGATGCTCGCCGCGGCGCGGATTTCATTGCCGGCGATGACGAAGGGGGCGTCGAATACGGTACGGCATTTCTCCGCCACCACCTCGGCGTGGCCGTCGAAATCCAGTTCGGGCATGACCAGGACGAACTCGTCACCCCCCAGGCGGGCCAGGGTGTCGGTTTCCCGGATGACCGAATCGAGCCGGGAAGCCA